>WLWD01001926.1_pt1 | contig 71399 bp, 36 predicted proteins | sample 6712731 | NCBI WGS metagenome assembly WLWD01 (sample SAMN12718690, study PRJNA576275) | sponge metagenome | isolation source: marine sponge | host: Mycale hentscheli | place: New Zealand: South Island, Marlborough, Capsize Point | collected 2014-11-01
TTCTCAACATACTCCACAAATGCTCTTGACTCATCCAATTTCCTATCTGAGTCTTGGTTTTGCTGCTATAGTGCTCTTTTATGACTTCGATATCTATTTCTCAGACCTACCAAGCGTTTCAAGTGATACTTCACTTTCTTCGCAAATTAGATCCCCTTGGTCTCCATCTATTTTTGCCAACAAGTAAGTGTGTTGAAGCTCACTGATCCTAGTATATATATTAGAATCAGAATCTAATGTTAAAACCTGATGAAGATCACCTTCTTCACTGCCTTTCTCACAAAAAAGGCAAAGCTCAAAACTGACAGCCCTCCATTTCTTAATGTAGTCTCAGACTTATCAAGGGAAGATCTCCTTTTCTTGGCCTTCTGTAGCTTAAAATTGTTATACTACTTTAAGTGACAAGATTTATGCCAAGAAGCACGATCTGCCAAAAAACTGTCAACACCTTCATTATCAAAAAGAATTGCGGTTGGGAGTGCATCAATTGGCCTGAACTGCTCTACATTATGCAAAAATGATTTGTATGCTTCAAGTTTGCTATCACTTGTACCAGGGCCAAGTAATGGGCATTTTAGAGGCTCACTGCAGTCTTGTTGACAAATAATGCATTTATCCCAGTCCATCATGCCTGCAGGAAGAACTCAGTCTTATGCTAGTACATCTAAAGATCATGTAACTACCACTAGAGCCACAAAAGGAAGATAAACCTTACAATTCTGTCCACACTCCTGACCACATGGCTTTATATCTCTTTTAAAGCACACTCTTCAATGAATAGCGAAAATCTTAAGTGCACTAACAATTTGCAGGGGGCTCCTAGGCTAATATTAATAAGTACACCCTAAAGTATCTCCACAAAAAAACTGAAGCTTTTATCCGCTCTATAACAATACGCGGCTAATATTAATTTTTATGAAAGCAACCTGACTAGCTACAGTGTTGTAACTAAAATTTAGTACTTTCAAACAGTTATTTCCCAATATTATAGATATAGTGATATACATAATTATGATTCAAATAACTTGACCTATATAAATGCATACAAGTATGTAGCGAAAGCCGCATACTGCTTAAAAATCTAGATAAAACTGACTAGATATTTACTATCATGTTGTTAAATAATTTCTTACTTCCAATACATTCAGTATTTTCTTTGCTAGATCTATATCCTGGCTTGCAAACACATCCTCTTCCTGTGGGTACAGGTGCCCAATATGTATTACTTTGACAATATAGTTCTATGTTTTTAATCTCCCCAATGGCACCATCCACACATTTACCATTAGTTACTCTTGGTAGTACTTCATTTATTCCAACATTTGTTGTTGGATACATTATTAAATTATGTGTCAGTGAGGGGCACACATAATTATATACAAGTAAATTAAGTAAGACAACACATGATTGGATATTTACTATAGCTAAGTAAAATCCAGTAGCATTAGGATTTTGAATTTCAAGGGGAAATAACTCAATGAATCTAGTATTAGTCACATTTTTTGGTAACATTATTGTCCTAATTTTTCTGTAATCATGAAGACGAAAATTTACACCTACTGAAGATGTCTCAAAAATATACACAAATAATGACTTTGGGCATGATGTGTTGCATATAAATGTATATCTGATTCTCACTATCATTCGAGTTGGTTGTTGATCAAGACGTTCTTTATTAATGTGCTGGGTAATAAGCCAGTTAGAATAGGCCCGTTCAGGAAATAAACAACTTTGCACATAATTACGACAAGCGGTTTGACGACCGAATGGAGTCCACTAATAAATAGAAAATATAATCGATAACATATTAATGCAACTACGTCAAATACTAACCATCGAAACATTAGCAATTACTTCATTGTTACTAACAGCCAGTGTTTTCCACCTTCCATTTAGAGGTGGCTCTATATAATGTGAAGAATCCATAAGGACATTTTCGGCCCGTGCTGGTTTATTCCTTGCGGAACAGAATGCATCTGCATCTCCTGGAGCCTGTGCCCATACTTTTGGAATAAAAATTTGAATCAGTACAAAGTGCAGGACAAATATTTTGGCCATCTGCATACAATTATGATAATTCTATAATTATATGGTTAGATTATCTGACATAGTACATACTATTTTACTACTTAATAAGGGTATCAACTAGAACTAAAACTAAACCCCTTAGTTTTGGAGTATTTTTGGTAAGAATAACTAAAACTAAGCTGTAGAGAACATGAAAAAACTCAATATATTAGAAGACAGTAAATTCGATAATCTATTTCAGCAATGATGAGATTGAAGACTGGCTTGAAACTGACTGCACTGATTATTGCTATGCACATTTAACAGATGATAAAATCATCAGTATTGTAGAAAGACCTATTCAGGAAGAAACTCAGGATGCAGAAGACAGTGATGAGGTTTCCCCTACAATTTCTCATAGTGCTGCTGTAAAAATGTTTGATGTATGTATGCAATGAAGAGCGGAGTGAATGGAATATTCACAACATGATTATGCTGACAGAATTAAGAGACTTAGCAGCAAGAAAACGTATCAGTACACTGAAACAAAAGAAAATTACAGACTATGCAAGTCTATCTATTCGGTAAAACAGTACATACATAGCATGTACTCTTTAATGATGAACTCAGTAAATACACTAGCTAAAATCTTGATTCTTCCACTTGACTTCAATCCTGAAATTATAACAATGTTTACAACATTTCACATTAATCTAATTAAACTTGATAACTAATGCATCGTGTATTAGTGTAGATGTACCTAGTTCACTTTAATACAACATGTATTAATAATAATTCAATGATATTCATTCATTTCATTAATCCAAACTTTTCACTAATTCAAACTTTTCACTATTCGAACTACCCTAAGTACAAGGCTGTTCTGATTAGTGAGGGTCTACTGTACTGTTATAACCACGATACAATTATTACTTACCCAAATAACTAAAATGTAAAATAAGATTAGTAAACGAAACAGACGCTTTGCCACACCCACACGCAGGAGTACCAAGATTCTCGGACACCTACCTGTTGATATATATTGCGTCAACATAAGACCAAGCTGACAAGCTGACAAGCTGACAAGCTATCCACTTCCCACCCCAGTGCAAATTTAAATCATTATTGATACGTTAGAACCTAGCTGATGTAGCTGATGTAGTCCTTGTATTGTGAGAAGGAACTCAAAACATCACACTATTAAGTGGTCCTTTAACCGTGGAGAAGGTAAAAATATTATTAGTTTTTTATTGGCGAGTGAGCAAAGCGGGTGTGATACTTGTGATATTGGCATGACCGCAAGCTCTGTAATTGAGGAATGCATTTAGTACTTTATCGGAAGCAATTTAGTCATGTGAATTCAAGTCAATTAAGCGCGCAAACGTCAACATTGCACGTGAAAAAGGGGCGGTAGCAAAGGTGCGCAGTAATACTGTAACTTGGTTAATTAAAGTACTCAAATGGCAAGACGCACCAACTACTTTACAGTTGACCAATATTTGACTACTGTAATAATATTCTATATTTCGGCTCAGTTTACCCTTCAAAGTAGTGAAACTAAAACGAATGATAGCTGAGAGCTGGTATAAGTAGAGCTAGTTATTGATAATGTTTACACCTAATGCATGCGATAACTAGCTAAATGGTTACACAATGAAATGAATCAATTAAGGTGAATATGATGCAATTTTGCGTGTGTCACTAAGATTGTAGCCTTGTAGCCATCCTTGCCAGTAGACGAAAATTGTACATTATGTTTGGATTCCTCACTGGACATAGCTTTCAAGAGGCACGACTGTTCCTTCGATGAGGCCGCCGTGGCCATGTTTGTCGATAGCCGCCGTAAAAAGCTGCTTATAATCAATCCAGTTGATAGGTTTTCCAGAGAATTTGGGAAGATCAAGAGTCAACTTGGAAGAGTTCTGGACAATAGGTTTCATATACACATCGGAAGGCTTAAGGTCATGACATTTACTGGATTCATCGAACTCATTCTGAGCTGTGGAATTTATTTCATTGATGTCTTTCATCATTGTGGCAGATATTTTCCCACGGAGTCTACTAATTTCTTCATCAGATGAATAGAACTGTTCGGGACCATGCCGAACAAGAAGAGGAAAAGGGCGCAGCCGTACTGTAAAGAATCGTCACCCGGGAACATTAAACTCTGCCCATTCGTAAACCATTGCATTTCTGTATCACGTCACCCTATATATCTGATGTACAATTACTTGTATATTTTGTTCTTTGCATTTAAGACTGCAATTGATACAGCGGTTGAGGTCAGGCATTTACCTGCGCCAGAGGAGTGCAAGGAATTTGGTCCTTCGAGTGTCGTCTGCCAGATATAGCTCGTGCGTCGAGTGTGAGCGGAGTTACGCCCGCCTTCACATTTGGTCCTTCGAGTCGGATACTTCTAGTGGGAAGATTCGTAACAGTGTTAATTGAAAAATACTGGAACTGTGAACGCATTACCTAACAGCTTATAACCATGACAAAGAGCGCATTGACATACCACCGCCACTAACTCGAATAGAAATGGAAGTCCCTTAAGTTGTCAAGTTTGAACTGCACCCGCAAAAGAATTCAAAACGGTAAACAATTCAATTTCTAGGGTGATACGGGTACTGATCGATAAACCAGAGGATTCTGTTTAGTGCAATTTGGGACGGGGTCAACCACATAACTAACACAAAAACGCGAGGGTCAAAGTACAAAATGACATACGTACGTCCATACATTATATACAAACATCCCCGATTTTTTCATTTTTACCCCTGTAACTGTCTCGCAAACTACGCTCGCTCGCCAATAAATAAATAAATGAACTAGTGATGTGCTTGAGCACAAATGGAGAGAGAGCCTAAAGACTATACTATTTTTATATGAATGATTTTGACTTCTAACACTGAAGCTACTGAAAATAAGGTCCAGTTTTTTAAATTTAGCATACAGGGTAAAGGAATTTCAGTGCCATAGTAACAACTCTCTGCAACTGCTTGAATTGAAGGAAAAAAACAACAACAAAACAATACACGTTATTTTAAAGTTTTCTTTGTGATATTCTTTAGCGCTAAGTAGTGGTTGTAACACACAATGCTTTGATACAACTGGACATGCACCTACACAGACTTACCTTCGCAGCAGTCTAGTGGACAATGTATTTTCAAGTAAATACTGTTGCGCACGGCTTATAACCATGACAAAGAGCGCATTGACTTACCACCTCCACCAACTCGAATAGAAATGGAAGTCCCTTAAGTTTTCAAGTTTGAACTGCACCCGTAAAAGAATTCAAAACGGTAAACAATTCAATTTCTAGGGTGATACGGGTACTGAATCGATAAACCAGATGTTCTGTTTAGTGCAATTGGGAAGGGGCGACCACCGAAACTCTAACACAAAACGCGAGGGTCAAAGTACAATCAAAGTACAACAGACATTACGTACGTCCAAAAAAATATTATACAAATACATCTCCCCGATTTTCGAGGTGTTACTCGCAATAAAAATAGTGGTGTGCTTGAGCACAAGGCGAGCGAGCTAAAGACTATAATTTTGATTGACTTCTAACACTGAAGCTACTGAAAATAAGGTCCAGTTTTTTATTTAGCATACAGGGTAAAGGGATTTCAGTGCCATAGTAACAACTCTCTGCAACTGCTTTGAAGGAAAACAACAATAACAAAACAATACACGTTATTTAAAAGTTTTCTTTGTGATATTCTTTAGCTAAGTAGTGGTTGTAAACACACAATGCTTTGACACAACTGGACATGCATCTACACAGACTTACCTTAGCTGTAGTCTAGTGGACAATGTATTTTCAAGTAAATACTGGGCACGGGCTTATAACCATGACAAAGAGCGCATTGACTTACCACCGCCACTAACTCGAATAGAAATGGAAGTCCCTTAAGTTGTCAAGTTTGAACTGCACCCGCAAAAGAATTCAAAACGGTAAACAATTCAATTTCTAGGGTGATACGGGTACTGATCGATAAACCAGATGATTCTGTTTAGTGCAATTTGGACGGGGTCGACAACCGAACTAACACATAAACGCGAGGGTCAAAGTACAAAAATGCCTTACGTACGTCCATACATATACAGTGCGTCCAGCTTAAAGAGTAGAAAGTACAGATCTCAGAACTTAGACTAGTTGCAATCACAATAAGCTTAGCCATACCTTTTTTGTGTTGTTAGATCCCAATCCACTCGAAACTAAGTCATATAAAACAGCATAAGTATAAGAACTACGCTATCTCCATAGACATTCCATACATAAAGCGCCATTTTTTTGACGTCACAAATTCGTCCGCACTACGTCATAACTCGTAGTTAAACTTGAGCCGCGCCCTCACACGGCAGCTCCTATTCGGGAACTTCCCTTATTTAACCTTGGGTGGGTATTCCCCCTTTTGCCGCGCGGCAATTATGAAATTAACACGTTAAATCTGTTCAATGGCTTCTTTTATTACTACTGCTGTGGAGCCAAAAGGCTCAGGAAAGAAGAGGCCTAGGGGAGATAGTTTGTTCTTTTCAGACATTTCAAATGTCACACCACCCTCTAAGAGAGCCAGTTGTCATGCTGCTGGCAAGAAGATGAAAGACCTGGAGAAGACAAGTGCACCAAGAGGTAGACATGTCTCCATGTCTCCACCTCCAGCATCTACTCCTACAGAGTCCACACCTGCACCCACCACAGAGTGTACACCTGCTGCACTGAATACTTTGCGCAATCTTGTACGTAATCATACCCATATCATTACAGAAGGCATGCACACACTGCAAACTTGTACTGAAAGAAATACCATTTTTTCAATACAAAAGGCAACAACACTACAGGTGTTTGGTGCATGTGTGTGCAATGGTATGGGTATTGTTGAGTCGTGCAGGATTGCTGCATCATCCATGGGCTTCAGCAGTGAAGTGGTCAGAAGGTGGGCAAAGGAAATATATGCAGATTTCTTTGCAACCTTGTCATCACTTGAGGACATCACGGACGAACTTCTGCTGCAGGAGCTAGATTCTGATCGTGGGAAACACCCTAAATGGACATCCTTGATCAGTGACGAAAATGTCCAGGCAGCAGTGAAGTCCTTCATCCATGATAACGGTTACGTCAAAGGTCGACCGAATCTCACACTCATGGATGTTGTGTCATGGGTGAGGACCACATATGATGTAGAAGTGAGTAAGTCATCAGTGGGTCAGTGGCTCCATCAACTAGGCTTCACCTATGTTCAGCACACTAAGGGCGTGTACTTCGATGGCCATGAGAGGACAGATGTCGTGGCAAGAAGGAAAGCCTACTTGGACACTGTTCAAGCCTATGACAAGGTGACCTGGTGTTACAACTCTCCATGTCCAGATCCTGCTATCCAACCCATCATCAGGGTATACCATGACGAGTCCACATATTATGCAAATGCGGACCAGTCCTTCCACTGGACTGATGGTACGAAGCAAGTGCTAAAGAAAAAGTCCCTTGGGCAGTCCATCATGGTGTCCGACTTTGTCGAAGAGGTTGGTGGAATGCTCGAGCATGGTGACGACAAGGCGACATTGCAGTTGGAAACGCACACAGATGGCTACTTCACCAATGTCATGCTAATATCTCAGGTATGCAATAGTACTCATGGTTGTAGTAGTCGTAGAATGGTAGTAAGTCATGTAATAACAGTTTTAGGAGCAAATCATAGTAGCGTTGGTTCCATCCAGATCATCCATTTTTTCATGTCTACACATGTAATAACGTATATATGAATAGCATGTTCATTAAAACTATAAATTGAAATTCTTATTTTCATGTTATTTTTTATCTTGATAATTTATTGTAATCATGCCAGCCATTAGGCTTTGCTGAATCAGTAAATTTACCAAAGAAAATGATAACAATGTGTTTCATTGCAATGTAGACTCACAAAGCAATTTCAATCTTTGAGGCGAAGTACCCTCAGTGCAAGGCCCTCTTCATTTTTGACAACGCCCCCTCACATATGAAAAGGCGAAGTGATGCTTTAAACGCAGACTCCATGAATGTTCGCGATGGAGGGAAACAGCCTTTTCTGCGGGACACAGTGTGGCAGGGGAATGTCCAGCGACTAGTGACTAGTGCAGGCGTACAGAAGGGGATGAAGACTGTACTGGAGGAGAGGGGCGTCAACACCAGCGGCATGAATGCACAGAAAATGCGAGAAGAACTCCAGCAATTTCAGGTGTCTTAATCTATAGAATAAAAAATTGTGTATTACACATTGTAACATGCCACAAGGAAAATGCATTATAAAAAAAGTACAATAGGATATGGCCCATCTTTATTACTTTTTTTAAATTTTTTTTTTTTGTTGTTGTTGTTGTTTTTTGTTTGGGTTGGGGGGGGGGGTTTGAGAAAACAGACCATCCATTAGCCAGCATACTATTTTTCCATATATATATATACCACCAACAGCAATTTTTTTTTATTGTTTCTTATAGGACTTTCAGGATTCCACTACCATCCTTGAGGAAGAGATACGGCAACGAGGGCATATTTGTTTGTATCTGCCCAAGTTCCATTGTGAGCTCAATCCCATTGAGCAAGTGTGGTGCCACTCCAAGAAATATACCAGGAGTAACAGCAATGGAACTATCACAAGGCTTAGGAAGATAGTACCCCAATCATTGTCCTTGGTATCAAAAGACATCATTGGGCGCTTCTTCAACAAGTGCAGGGACTATGAGACTGCCTACCGAGATGGCCACACCTGTCAGACAGTGGACAACGAAGTCAAGAAGTATAAGTCCCACCGAAGAGTGACAGGGGCAGAGTGATCTCCGGATTTTTTATTTCTTTTTAATTTAACCGGCTCTTTTCAGAGCCACCACAAAGCAAAAGATTGCACTTTATTAATCTGGCTCTTTTCAGAGCCACCTATTACAATAATAAATGTGGTTCATTATAACTGGTTAATTGATTTTTTTGTTACATTCACCAACATACACATGCTCACACACAAGTGCACATACATGAGGGTCTATTGGAAAATTGGGCACAACGCGGCCCCGACAAATATTTGTTTGCACTTACACACTAATGATATTGAGCTCCCCAGGTTTTATTGTCGTGGCTTTAGCAGTTTCCACTATGTAAAACCTAACCGTTCCCTTCATTAGGCTTATCTAATACATTTTTAAGAACTAAATTGATCTTTTCCTGTCATTTATGCGTGGCGAATAGTGCCTGATTTTCCAGTAGACAGTCACATATTACCTTAATAGCAGGTGATAGCAAGCCTCATGTATATGTGTGTTTATGTATGTATTTGTGTGTGTATGTGTGTTTATGTCTGTGTTTGTATGTGTGTTTGTGTGTGTTTATGTGTGTGTGTGTTTGTGTGTGTGTTTGTGTGTGTGTTGCAAACAATATATCTTTAAAAAGACTGTTTGACATTTGGAAAAATATGTTAACAAGCAGTACTAACCTTCTACACAGACGACTGTGATGAATTGATCATCTTGAGGTCATTTTGAGAGCAGAATAATGCTCTATCGTCAATCATCTTGAGATTGTTTATTTTGATATTTTTATTTTGATTTATTTTTATTTTGCAACACACACACAAAAAAATTTCATTATTCCTTGTGTAATTGAACGAGGTATTTGTGGAATAATAAACCAATAACAAATATATATGGAGAATAATAAGCAAATTTTAAAAAAAATTGTACAATATCATTTTAGTTCAATTCAGCTGGCCCGAGTGTCCGCCCATTAGCAAAAGACCTGGTCTAGCTTGCACAATTAGGTCTGGCCCCAAAGTAAAAATATAACTTAGCTAGACTATAGTAACACCGAAAAATGAAAATAATAACCCGGATTTACATAAATAGTAAGTTATTTTGATTATTGAATGAATAGCAATAGCTAACTAGCTAATATACATAAACAGGAAAAAAAATTTAATTGCTCAATGTAAAGCTCACACCTTAGATAACTGCTTAAAACATACCCATGAGCATCAAATCCTGCATCGAGCAGAGGTGCCAGGTGAGCAGAAGCCTCTCTGCCAAGGTGCCCCAGAGTGCCAGCTGGACCGCACCCAAGCCTGATGCTGTTAGGATCCTTGGCATGTAATGGCTCCCGCTCACAGCCGAACCATAGCCCAGCAACGACTTCCTCAGGTGAGAAATCGTAGAAGTGAATCCCTCTCGCCACAGCACAGAAATAAGCCAGAACCTCCATCTCCCGCGTATTACCAGCGTGTCCAACATCCCTTGGTTTAGTTCACAAATGCGCAAGCGCAACACTCTGACATCACAAATACGTCGTCATTGAGATAAGAGCTTCCGCAAACGTCACAACTTACACCGAAAATACTAACACTCTCACAAAAACATTTTTATTTCCCTTAATTTTCAAGATAGGGGTTTCAAATTCATATGGATTAAAATACAACTCTTTAGGAATTTTATATTAAATTCCCAAGACACTTACTTCAAAATTGCAAAATTACCAGCTTAAAGCATTTAGGGAGTTTAGTTTTTTATAAAAAATGAAATTAAAAATAAGTAAAATAGTATTAAAATATAAAAATTTGGTACAAATCAAATTAATGAGCCATAGATTCAGTCTGCAAAATCTTTAGACACTCGAATTCAATTTACTCTTTTTCTGGCTTAAAAACATCAAAAATATCCTCCATTTATAGGGTCACTTCTTCTATCTATTACCACAGTTGTGACCACAAACCACAATTTTTTAAAACATAATCAATTTCAATATATATTAATTTGTGTGTGTGAAGTTTCAGCTTCCTGACATCAATCTGACTGCACCTGTATACATTTAAAGAACAATTAACAAAAAACAGAACTTTCTACTCTTTAAGCTGGACGCACTGTATACAAATAAACATCCCCGATTTTTTCATTTTTACCCCTGTAAGTGTCTCGCTCGCTCGCCAATAAATAAATATAACGAAATCTCGATTGCGTTAACCCTGAGAGTGTCCCTGGCTCAAGGTCGGTAGGGTCTCATTTACTGACCGTACCGACCCGCACTGACCAAAATTTTAACGGGCCAAGTACACACTACCGGCATGCACGCGCATAAGATTCATTTAGGGATTTAGCTGTCATTCAGTTGTTGTTTTGCAAGGATGGCCGAAATAGTGTCTCCGCTTATTAGAGTGAAAGATCTGCTAATGTCAACAGTTTTGCAACTACTACTCAAATAATTTAATGATGATGATGTCAGTCACTTACCACCTTCACAACCTACTGGTGATGTTTATGTTTCTGAGCCTTTGAATGCTTGTGAGAAAGGTAATTATTTGTTGAGCTTGTGTCATATGACGCAACTTTCAAAATGGGTGACTTTTATGTATCCACATTACTTTTCAGGTGATGGACGGTCACGTCCTGCCAGAGAAACGTCCTGCTATGGAGCTGTGGGGTTGTAAGGCCCACAGACGATTTGGACTTTTGTACAAGTTATCTCTGGGATTTCGCTGTCTATCAAATGTGACAGGAGACAGCCAAGTCCTAACAACCACAATTAGTTATAATAGATTTCAAATAGATAATAGAACACAATGAAAATGAGTCACTGCACAGAAAGTGGAATAAAACGTAACTAAGATAATGCGAAAAGTGCGTGCATTATAATAAACAATAAAATAGCTACGGGGTTTATTAATGTTCGACGATATCGGGAGTTCCTCGATATCAGGAGTTCCTGAATGTTATGCGCGTGCTTGAGGTTCTTCCAGGAATCCTAGCAGGCCTGGACACACTCCCAGGCAGGAGAGAGTTCCTTGGAAACTCTGAGAACAGGAACAAGTTTCTTTACAGCTCTTTTAAACGTTTTGCCGTGGCATAGCACTGTCACTACTCTGACTAGTCTGTCAGCTCCAGGGTGGATTTCCACAACTCTAGCAAGAGGCCACGACCTACACCCATAAGTCTCTTCATCCTTAAGTAATACAATATCACCTTTTGCAAGGTTGGAAGTAATAGTTTTCCATTTCTTTCTTTGTTGGAGAGACTGCAGATAGACAGTGTACCACCGATCCCAAAGTTCAGCAGAAAGTTGATTAACTAAATTCCAGCGCCGCAAGTAGCAGATTTTGCTGGTTGAGGAGATTCTTGACAGAATCGATCGAAGGGGCCTACCAGTAAAAAAAATGACCTGCAGTTATCACGTCGGAGCCATCAGGCGAAGTTGAGTGTACTGGAAGAAGAGGTCGACTATTGAGTGTGGCCTCCACTTCAGCCAAGACTGTGGCTAACTTTTCGAAAGTAAGATGATGGTCACCTACAAGCTTCCTTAAAAGTGTTTTCATGCTTCTGACTCCCGCTTCCCACATTCCTTCAAAGTGTGGAGAACGACTGGGTGACTGGTGTTATGGACCGAGAAGCAGCGAAATTATGGATGGCATCCTTCGTCTGTTTGCTTTGTAACAGGGAAAATAGACCAGCTAACTCATTCTTAGCTCCCACAAAATTTGTCCCATTATCTGACAGTATGGTTTTAGGAACTCCACGTCGAGCAACGAAGCGAGTTAAGGCAGCAAGGAAAGCTTCTGTTGTAAGATCTGATGAGATCTCAATGTGGACTGCTTTAGTTGATAAACATACAAAAATACATACATAAACTTTCACTAATGTAGGTTTACGTGGATTGCCTCTCTTGGTCCACAGTGGTCCAGTATAATCTATTCCCACGTAGGTGAATGGGACCGTTGGCTGAAGACGCTCCGGAAGTAACTGTCCCATGATTTGCTTAGCAGTTCTGGCGTAGGAACGCTGACAGGTCACGCAGGAGCGGCTAATCTGTCGTAAGAGAGACTTTACACCAGGAATGTAATAGTGATCAACTAGAATAGCCAGCATAGCTCCAATACCAGCATGTTCAGAGTCTAAATGTACCTGCAAAACTAAACATTTAGTTAGAGAATGATGATTAGATAGTATAATAGGATGTTTGACATGACTAGGTATAGAAGCATGATTTAATCTTCCACCAACCCTCATTGATCAATGAGTGGGAAAAGAGAATGTAAGGGTGAATTGGAAGATACAGGTTTGCCTTCAGAAAGATGTTTTATCTCAGCAGGATATGATTGTCCCTGGGATAGTGAGATAACTTTGTTCCTGGCAGAAGTTAACTCAGAAGAAGTCAATCGATCTGCCTTGATAGTATCGACCTTGTGAGTATTTACCATGAATCTTCTAATCCAAGCAGCAACAGCAACAAGCTTGTGGAAGGAAGAGAATCGATTCCACAGATCGAAGGTTAGAACAGGTTGCCGAATGAGTAAAACAGTAGCCTTGAGTTCAGGGAGCTCTTGAGATAGGTTGATATCTGGTCTTCTTGGCCAGTCTTCAGGTGAGAGAACCAACCAGTCAGATAAAGAACAATTCAGAAGTTCCTGATCATATAGACCTCTAGAAACGAGATCAGCTGGATTCATCTTAGTAGAGACATATCTCCAATGTCCTGCCGGTACCAACTTCGTTGTCTCTATGACTCTGTTAGTAATATAGGTCTTCAAACGAGATGATGACATGTTTAACCAACCGAGGACAGCAGAGGAATCACACCAAGCGAAAATGTTTGCTGTGGGAATGCTCAAATCTTTCCGAGTACGGTGTAACAGTCGAGCAAGAAGAACCGCTCCACAGAGTTTCAGACGAGGGATGGTACTGCCAGCCAGAGGTGCAACCTTGGTCTTTGCTGTGATCAAGCTGATGGAAACTGCAGTGTCTTCATGAAGTAGTCGCAAATATACTACAGCTCCATAGGCTGCCTGCGAAGCATCGCAGAAGCCGTGTAATTGTTTCTGAATTATCGGTGAATCACTGCTACAATATCTCCGGGGCACAGGATGTTTTGTTAGAAGATGCAGGTCTTTGCTCCATTTCTCCCAGACAGGAAGAAGATTTGGAGGCAATGGTTCATCTCAGTCTACCTTGCATTTCCAAACTCGTTGAAGTAAGATCTTGATTACCACGGTCACAGGTGAATACCAGCCCATGATATCAAAGGTTTTACCGACAGCAGATGCTAACTGGCGTTTGGTAGGAACCTCGGTTTCCTCAAGGGAGGGGGTACACACATGAAGGGTGTCAGTGGAAGTATTCCAGTGTAAACCCAGCGTCTTGGGGCACTCAGAAGGAGATATAACTAGGTTAGAGTTATCCACCTCTTTTAGTTCAGAAGGTAAGTCAGCTAATAGTTCACGGGAGTTAGACCTCCATTTTCTAAGAGTGAAGCAAGCTAAAGACAAGAGTGAGTTTAGATCGCACCTCAGTTGCTTGGCTTCAGAAAGACTGTCAGCTCCAGTTAGACAGTCGTCTACATAAAATGACTTTTTGACAGCTTGAGAAGCTTCAGGAAATTCGATCTTGTGATCTTCAGCCACCTGAAGTAATGCCTTTGAGGCCAAAAAAGGAGAAGAAGTAATACCAAAAGTTACACGACACATTCGCCAATCCTGTATCTGGCCTTCGGAGTTCTCGTGTAGGAATCTATGGAGGTCTCGGTCAGATTCTGCCAGACCGACTTCGCGAAACATTTTCGAAATGTCGGCTGACATGCCAATCGTATGCGTCCTAAACTGAGCTATCACAGTGGAAAGGAGAGGGTATAATGAAGGACCTTGAAGTAGGATATCATTCAGCGAGAGTCCATTTGAAGAAATTGCCCGAACCATCAAAAACTATTCTAAGTTTAGTAGTAGAGCTACTCTCCTTAATTACACCGTGGGTAGATAGGTAAAATACTTCACCTTTCGGCTGAAGCAAATCAGCTTCAGGTACCAGCTCAGAGTGTCCCAGGACTCTGTATTCATCCAGTCCTAAGTGGAATGCTTCCCACTGATCCTTTCTGATTAGAGACCATTTGTTCTGGATGTACCTCTTGAGTGCAATACTTCTGGATTCTCCAGGAGATAGTGAAGGAGTCTTTCTAGGTAAAGATACTGAAAATCTACCCTAAACATCACGAGTCAGAGTATTGTGGAACACATCAAGTGCTTGTTTATCCTCTTGACGAAGCACGTGTTCATCATTAGGAACCTCTTCTTGATCCCCAAAAAGCTTTAGAATTTCATCAGCTCTAGCGTCGCATGATGTAATCTTCATGCAGGTTGAAGATGAGTTAGGAGTAGAAATTTGGCCGCCGACAATCCAGCCAAATACAGAATTCCAAGTACGAAAAGAACGATCGGGAATAGATTCAGATTCGTCGTACGTACACCGGTTTGAGTCAGCAATGCTCAATAGCAGGTCGATTCGTCCTGAGCGACCAAACTCAGGGTCTGCAAGTTGCTTTTCTTCTAGAAAGAGTAAAACTCTGATCGCACTCAAGTCTTGGGGACCATAGTCAGAAATGATCTGATTAACCACGTGAGCTTGAATGGCAACCTCTTCACCTTCTATAACGCTTGCAGAACTCAAGATAAGGTTCACAACATACTTCGAAGTTAGACATTTCGTTCCATTGAGTCCAGTGATCACATGAACTAGATGGTGCTTCTTAGCTTTCAAGGATTGAGCTAATCGAGATGTAATAAGGGTAATACCAGAACCTGAGTCCATAAGAACTCTTGCTTTACACTGTCTGCCTGGAACCGACACCATAGCTAAAGCTGTAGCAGGCATGTAAACGAACGAAGGAATGAGCGAATTGCGCTGTTGGAATAAAGAAGTCTTAACTCCAGATGGGGAAGCAATTGAAGTAGACGCAGTTGAGCTAGCTTCTATAGGTTGAGATTGTGAGTTAGTGGGTTTAGAAGCAGTTGAGCTAGCTGTTATAGGTTGAGATTGTGAGTTAGTGGGTTTATGCAAAAAACTATGATGCTTGCGACCGCAATCTCTGCAAGTGGCCTTGCTAGAACAATAGTCAATTGTGTGAGACTTTCTTAAGCAATTGAAACAAAGATGATTTCGTCTGGCTAGGTTATACCTCTTATCTGCAGTAAGACTCTTAAACTGTGAGCAGTAATATACAGGGTGACAAGAATCACAACAGGGACAACGATCCTGATTGTGATCTTTAGCATGCAAGGCTTTGGGTTTAAGAGTAGCTTTCGTCGGTGTTTGAAATTGCAAGACAGGCTTCGGTGATAATACAGCTTCAACCGCTTGACAGCGTCGCTTCAGAAACTTTATTAAGTCAACGAGAGCAGGTGGTGAGTGAGAGTCAGAAGTAAAATCTGACCAAAGCTTAATCAGCACAGTAGGTAAGAGAGGCTCTATCATAGCAACGAGGAGTTGTTTGAAAGTAGCGCCATCACAAGTTTTCATACCACTAGAGTGACGGGTTAGGTCGTGAATTGTTTGACAGAGACTCTCATAATACATTCCCTTGATAAATTAAGAGAACAGTTTATGGACTTCTCTTTATCACCAGCTGACCACCCTCCTATGGAAAAATACATATCAGCTGACAAGACTTTGAAACCTCGAGCTGGAGCATTTTGGTGGGAGGTTAGCAAGCTAAATTGGATTGACTCCTGGGGAGCTAAACTTTACGACCTGTTGGGCTTGTTCTCACCTGTTGCCATCATCCCTAAGTTACTACTGCAGGAGCTGTGGGTAGCAAGATGCGGACGGGACGATCAAGTACCTGAAAGCATTCTGAACATATGGTTGCCATGGTCTGAAGAACTACCAGCAGTCAACAACTTTCCTATCAATCGTCAATACTGCCATGATGAAAGTGAAACAGCAACTATGTCACTACATGGGTTTTCAGACGCCAGCAACTTGGCCATGGGCGCAGCAGTTTACATCAGGTGCAGGCTCAAGGATGGCACTATCAAGACAACACTGGTTCTAGCAAGAGCCAAAGTGTGTCCAGTGAAACGGAAGTCGATTCCAAAGCTGGAGTTAGAGGCAGCTGTCCTAATAACCAAGCTGTTGGTTTACACAGCCAAAACTTTCAAGATCAAACTGGAAGACACTCAGCCTTGGACAGACTCCGAGATTGAGTTGGCCTGGTTAAGAAGATGCCATGTCGAATGGAGACCTACGTAGCAAACAGGACAGCATTCATCTTGGAGCAGTTACCACATGCTGTCTGGAAACATGTGCCCACCAGCTGCAATCCAGCTGACATTGCCAGCTGTGCTTCTACAGTCTCTGCCTTAACCACATCTGATCTATGGTGGAAAGGGCCACAATGGTTGGCACTACCTGAGTCAGCATGGCCAGTCACCAAGATTAAACCACTGTCGAAACTACCACATCAAGACACAGCTGCCACTCTCCTAGCAGTTTCCACACCACAACCTACCTGGGAGTTGTATAAGAAGTATTCCAGCTATGCCCACCTCGTCCGAGTGTTCTCATGGATACGGAGGTTTATCAACTGGTGCAGGAAGAAACTTACCATGGAGTGTGATGACAAACTTACCTATCAGGAACTAGCGGCATCCAGACATTTCCTGATTACTGTACAACAACACCAACAGTTTCCTGAAGTGTTCGAGTGCCTGGGGAAGAAGAGAAACTTACCTGACAAGCATCCCCTGGCCGGCCTGTCTGTCACCATAGCTGACAACGCCATTGTGGTGATGGGCAGGGTCAGGCAACAGGAAACAAGTCAACCCAAGAAGATGTGGCCCCTGTCAATCAAGTGCCAATTGACGCAGCTGCTAATAAAGACAGAACACATCAGGCAGCTGCACCCTGGTACCTCTGTAATGATGAGTATCCTGGCAGAGAATTATTATATCAGAGGCTTGAGATCCTTTCTTAAGAAAATCTACAAAGGATGCCCACAATGCAGAAGAGCAAATGCCAATACCATGACACAACAGATGGGACTACTACCTACAGCAAGAACAGCACCAGATATCACAGCGTTCACACATGTTGGAATTGATTTTGCTGGGCCCTTCACCCGCAAAGAAGGATCCACAAGGAAACCAGTTCACCACAAAAGTTATGCCTGTCTATTCGTTTGCCTCAAGACTAGGGCAATGTATATTGAAGTAACAAGAACTCTGGAGACTGAAGAGTTCATGGTAAAATTCAGAAAGTTTTGCAATCGACGTGGAGTACCTGGAAATGTCTATACAGACAACGGGTCTAACTTCGTTGGAGCTAAGAATGAGCTTACAGAAATCAGGAAGTTGCTCCACAGTTGCAAAGAACCAGCAGCAAGGATGATGGCCGAACAAGACATACAGTGGCACTTCATCCCAGCCCGGGCACCCCACTTTGGTGGTCTGTGGGAAGCTGGTGTCTGGGCCATGAAAGTTCAGCTTAAGAAGATTGCCTCACCCTACCCTCTCAGACAGGATGAACTGGAGAATCTAATGTCAGAGGTTGAAGCAATATTAAACAGTCGACCATTAGCCACACTGGATGCACCTGAAGAAGACGATGGCCTAGTGCTGACGCCAGGCCACTTCCTGATTGGAAGAAACCTCAAAACGCCACCAACAAGGCCAGCAAATAACATCAAAATTGGTAATCTCTGCAGATGGCAACTCGTCCAAAGGCTCCAACAAGAGTTCTGGAGAGCATGGAAGGGGTGTTATCTATTGACCATGGAAGCCAGGACAAAGTGGAGAAGACAGCAACCGAATGCCAAAGTTGGTGATCTAGTTTATGTAAAGGACTCCACACTTGCTCACGGCAGATGGCCTTTGGCACGGATAACCGCAGTCTCTCCTGGTGCTGACAATCTAGTTCGAGCTGTCGACATTAACTGCCGAGGGAAGACATACCGGAGGGACATCCACCACCTGGTCAAGCTCCACCTGGAGGAAGCAGAGGAGACAGAAGAGAATGAACAAGACATCACCTCGAGCCCCGCCCCCCAGTATGTTCAGGATTGAGGGCACCTGAACAACCGCTTGTCATTACTCATGCATAAAACATTATTCACATTCTTGCGCAATCTTTCTATATCACCCAACTACTTCCGGTAATTTATCAGTCTACCTGAATGAATGAATTTGATGAAAGTGAATTGTGATTGAGAGTGAGGGCTAGCTAGTGATAGTTAGTCTGGGGTGGACTCTGGTCCTTCGAGAGAGTGACCATCCATTGGGCTGCCTTACAAACAGCTCTGTTGCACCCTCAATGGCGAATGTTCACTTTCCTGGCTGTATCAAGAACTTGTGGTAAAATGATTGAGAAGTGAACTGTTTGAATCAAGATGATCACCAGAAATCAGTAGATACCAGTGAAATGTCTCTCCAATCACAATAGTGTAATTTACCTATTACAATATATAACCAGCTATTATCACTACACTATTCTTTTGTTGTTGTGGTAGGATAACTCCTTCCACATTTACAGAATGCGCATCACCCTACAATTCACTTCCACTATTCTATATATATTTCACTTCCGTGCCACATCATCACTTTCACTTCATCCCCTGCGCATGCCTGGTGGGTTACCTATATATTGGCCTACCGAGCGTGGGTCTCCTCAGTTCTGTCCTCATGCACATTTCGAACGTCATAAATCTATTAAACTCTGAACCAGAATTGAACCTCTGTGTCCTCGAGTCTATAGAAGGCCTTGACCGGCTTGATTTCAGTGTGCGTGTGTGTGCATTACTCTGGTGGCAGTCTACCGAGGGTCTCAGCTCCCTACTGTCCTACCACACCTGGTGTATAGCGGCGGTCCAGACTTTCTTACTTCTGGATCTTGGAGACGACCTCACCCATCGTAATCGAATCCTACCGTTTCTATTCAGTGTGCCGGAGCAATTCCAGCTTACGTGCCGAGTTCCGTCTATTCCCGTGCATTAATTCGAACTGTTTTCTGTCGTGTCTACATACGTTTCTGAGTCAGATACGTTTCTGAGTCAAACCCATCCAGCAAGTTGCTTTCCCTTCTCCTTCATCAATTCCTTCCCGGCGTACAGGGTTTCCGCCAACATCGTCGTGCTACCGACGTCATCGCTCTACCTGTAACGATCGTCAATTCAATCAACGCTCCAACGACGAGCGCAAGTTATTAGTTTTTATTATTAGTTTATATTATCGCACTGTAGTTGTTGCATTTTGTCGTGCTAAGACACTGTAAAGCTTGTGTTATAATTAAGGCAGTGTGTCATTTATTTCTCATCATTTCCCTGTTATCATAATGATCACTCGTAGACAGAAGGCTAGAGCACAAGCTCCAACATCTTGGCCATTGCATAACTCTGAATCCTCTACACTAGTTGAGAATGATAACTTTTTCTCAGAGCTTGATTCTGGTTCCTTGGATGCCTGTCCCGAGGATTCTTCTCTAGATAGTCGGCCCACATCTAAGCCCTCATGTTTAAATCCAGATGCTACCCCGTTTGTTGAATCCCCTGCTGATTCTGGTATGGATGATCAGGTCAGGAAAATTAAAACCCTTGCTGACAAAGCTAAACAGGCAGAAATTGATCCCACCCTTTTCTTATTGTCTCAGTTGATTAATTCCTCATCCAATCAGTCCCAGACCAATTACATCCCTTATGATAAGTCAAAATCTCTTACTTCAATCATTGGAAAAATGTCCGAGGATGAAGACATCTTTGTTTTCCTCCATAGGTTTGAATTTGAGCTAACTTGTAGAGCCATTCCCCAAGTTGAATGGTTAAAATTGCTACCCCAAGTCCTTACAGGGCATTACAGAGAGGCCTATTATAATAATGCCGATGTTTGTGCTACATTTGAGGGTATGAGAGTTGTTTTATTAAATGCTGGAGGTTATTCTACAGCTGAATGTCTTAATTCATTCCCTTTAAAATTCCATCCTGGCGGTAGTGTCTGGGACCACCCAGACAAGGAACACTAAAGAAACACGCCCACTTTCACTTTCATCCTATCTTACGCTATGTACAAGTATATATTCACTTATTTCTAATGTTTACTTTATCTGCATGTACAAGCCTCTCACTTTACTTCTAATGTCACCCATTCTATCAACACCTCACTCACATGTCCATATAAGGAACTATACTTAATCATATTCATGTCTATAACCCACACTACATGTCACCATTCAAGATGTTATATAAGCTGCATGTTAACTTTAATAAAATGGTTGTTCACCTCTGTCTGTCCCAGGAAACGAGAAAATCCTTGGATAGTGTGCGCTTTTAACACCTAGTCTCGCAAGACTGCAAGCTACACAGCCAGCGGTTGCGCGGGATACTTAGGCTGCGCCTGACAAGTGAGCATCCTGGTCCTTCAACACACGGCAAGAAGGCCACTGATAGTACTGTACCCAAAGACACGCAACAAGAGCCCATAGCCGGCTAAGTTGAGGCTTCCTACGCACAGTCTCAACACATTCACAATTTCAGTTCACGCCTCAAGCCGGGTACAGGCACTTTCATTGGTCCTTCGAGCCTACTACGAACTACCACCTTCGTTGATCGTTCGCTACTATTCAGTTTCAGTCAGTTGCTACACTAGTCTACTAGCTAGTTCTATTTCGTTTGTCTTCACTTCACGCCTCGACTTCACGTCTCATCATGACTACGCTCTCCGAGGACGACGCTCTACGCGCTAGCATCGACCACCTACGACGTCAACGTGCTCAAAAGCGGGGGCAAGTTACCAAGACGCAGAAAAAGATACAATCTCTGCTCGACAGTCATCCCGACGATTGGGATCCGGCCACCATCGATGAACTCTCTGAAGGACTCTCTTCTGCTGTGACAGCCCACGACAAACTCCAGTCTCAAATCAATGAATTGCTCTTGGATGAAGCAGCCTACGAACAGGAGCTTGCTGAGTCCGAGAAGCACGACGACATCCATGCAGACCTACGTCTCAGCCTTCGTCGTGTCAAGCAACAGCAACTGCTGTGGAGCGACAGCCACAGCCTCATGGACGATATGGAATATCTAACCCACTCTTCGGACAAGACCACGCCTCGCTTCGGCTTGAAACTTGATTCGCTCTTTACCAACTGCCGTCCTCTCTTCAACTCTTCGCCAACTCTCCGTTCTCATCCGGTGATAAAAGAAAGAATTCAAACTCTTCGCAAAGCACTCAGTCAGTTCAGCAAGATTGCCGACGAAGCAGCATCTACTCCTACGACTCCTCCGTCTTCTCCAGTGATCTCCACGCCTTGCTCACACGACAAGCCAAAGATGGCTCCTCTGAATTTGGACATTCCTAAGTTCACGGGTGATCCTCTTCAGTGGGAGTCTTTCGAGCTCCGTCTCAAGTCTCTACTCATTCACAGGGCTGACGGATACTCTGACATAGACAAGTTCGCCATCATCACTCAAGCTATTGTTCCAGCTCAAGGGAAAACACTCATCAATGACAAGATGAAAGATGGAGCATCCGTTCCCGATCTACTGTCTGCACTTCGTCAGATGTTCGGCCGCCCTCAGCTGGTCATTCCCATTCTAGTTCAACGCGTTATGAATCTACCTCGGACCAACCACTCTGCTACGTCCATCAGGAATCTGAAGGAACGTGTCCTGGACAACTACAGGGCACTCAACACCCATATTGGAGCCGACCTCGACAAGTTTATGCCTCACTACATTCGCAGGGTTTTTTTTAGGGGGGGGCAGGGGGGGGCATTCGCCCCCCCTAGAGGATTTTGTGCCCCCCCTTGAGCATTTGAAATGAAATTTCATTATTCTAAATAGACCTGTGTGACTATGTACTGCATTTTTTTAAATTATATCCATTAGTCTAATTATTAGGCAACAAACAATTTTATTTAAGCAAAATATAAGTGTATTTATACAGCAATACGTTTATACAGCAATACATTTATACAGCAATACGTCTAGTCTTTCTGTTCCAAATATCGATTACCCTTTCTACAATGTCATCTGGAAGTTCTTCAGGCATTTCTATTGCTATTCTCATCAGGTGAGCTAGATTTTGTTCTCCAAGACGACTCCTTAGCCTTGTTTTGATCATCTTCATTTGGGAGAAGCTTCGTTCCACAGATGCTGTCCCAACAGGAAGCGAAAGGCACACCTTGGCAAGGTCACTGAGATGGGGAAACATCTGTACAAGCATGCTGTTGGTAGCTAATTCCATCAGCAATTTCGTATTGTCTTCCTTAGGCCGAGTAGTGATGTATCTCCTTAATGTCACCCACTCTGTGCGAATGTCAGAGGAAACTAAAGCTGGCACGGTAAATTCCTCTCCCTCTACTGACTTGGCTGCAAGTTCCTTGCCGTAGTGGTCCTCAAGAACACCAAGGAATTCATCCCCATATGACGACAGATCAGGAGAGTCTTTTTGTGGTAGCTTTGAAGAGTCAAAGATACTAAATGATGCTACAATATCATATCTTGGGAAGAAAATCTCCTCGAAATATTTTCTTTCAAGTCAGTGACGAAGGGTTTAGCCACTTTATCTTGAAAGGAAGTGATAGATTCAGAGTCAATTATTGCGATAGCTTGAAGCTCATCTTGGGCATCTAGTAGCTCCAGCACCCAATTTGCAGCAGGTAACAAAGATTCATGAAGAGTTTGCAGAGTAGAATCAACCAAACCAGAAATAGCGGTCAAGTCGAGCTTTTCTGCTTGAAGACATCTGCTTAGTTTAGCAACTTGGGGCAGCACGAAGTCAAGGAGGTAGATTGCCATCACAGTAGACTTCTTTGATAGAGCTTTGTTGAGCCCCAGTGCTTCTGGCTCATGTGTTTGCTCATAGAAGGTCTCAAGAGCAATCACAATGGAAGCATAGCTCTTTTTCACTGCCTTGACACATTGTTCATGAGCTAACCAACGGGTGTCGGACGGTTTGGTGACCTTCAGTTCAGGTAGGTCGAGCACACGCTGTACACTCTTCAGGTGTTCTGCTCTTTTGGGAGAGTAGTGAAAAAATTTCCATAGAGTGAGCAATGTCTTGTAAACATGCTCAATTCCAGGAGTGTGGTTTGCAGCTTGAACACAAGCAAGTTGGAGTAAGTGGCAATGGCAGTGAACATAGAGAGCTCGAGGAGAATTCTTCTTGAGTCTCGCCTGGACTCCAGTTCTGACTCCAGAAAACGTTGCTGCTCCATCAAACCCCATTCCGACAAGCTTAGTAGGCTGAATACCCTTCTGCTTGAACCAGTCAGTCAAAGTGGTATAGATAGATGCAGCATCAGTTTTTTTCAATGGAATGGTGTCAAAAAAATGTTCAACGGGTTCTCCATTTTCCTCCCAACGAAAACAAAGAGAAAGCTCTTCGATTGTTGATATATCTGTGCATTCGTCAGCCATCACACTATAGAAAGGAGCCTTGCAAAGGCGTTTGAGCTGAGATTCTTCTACCCACAATCCCAGTGCCTCCAGAAAATCGGAAACAGAATCTGTAGAGGTGTAGGTAGCATTTCTTGCAGATTTTTCAGTAAATTGTTTTAAATCATCACCACAAGACACAATCAAATTAACCAGAGCAGCAAAATTGGTGGTGTGAGGAATGTGATTTCGTGCAAGGAAGTGAGTACATCGCAAAAGTGCCTTAATTCCCTTCCTGTTTCTGATCCTCTGCTCTTCTGTGACACTCCGCAGTTGCTCTAAAATAGATACTTCCTTCTTAGTAGCCAGCAATTCAGCTTCGGAACGGCGAATGTGAGTATCACTCTTTGCATGGGCACGCATCTTCTCAACCGCTTTTTTCCAATTTTTAAATGGCTTTGTAATCCATGCTCCACCTGTCTTTTGAGAAGGATGATGATCGTACTTTCGACAAGTTTTGCAGAATGCTCCGCGGTAATTTTCATCATATTCTAACCAAAGAAACTGCTTTTCCCACTTTTTGTTGTACTTCCGCTGGCCTGATTTTGTTCTATACTTCGACTTAGCTCTATAGTTAGCCGTGCTGGAAAGACTTCTTTTAGTTGGAGGTGGCTCTAGGCTTTGGCTATCAGAAGACAATGGCTCCTCATCTTCACTGCTACTACTAGTAGATGCTGGTGTAGAAGACTGCTTTGAAGTGCTTGCACTAAAGTAATGCCGAATATCCATCTTCTCAAGACTTCTTGAACTAACTAACTAAGCTCCTCAAGCACAGACTTATATAGGCTGACAGGGTTGTGCCAGCATTTGCAAGCACAACTGTTGTGGTTGTGCTTGCAAGTGCTGGCCTGGCAACTGTCTCCAGTTTGTGTACAGCTATTGCAGGTGCAAACAATCATAAAAAGGTGTCAATATGACATGTCAATTACATTACTTTTCACCCTTTTTTTGCAAGGTCACTGCTATTCAAGCTGGATCATGCAGGCACACACACACTTAAGCAGGCACACACACACTTAAGCAGGCACACACACACTTAAGCAGGCACACACACATTAATAATTAATACAGGCACACACACAATTAATGCATGCACTCTGACACATGCATGCCCCCCCTTGCTAACATAAATCTCTATTTTGCCCCCCCTTAGCAATTTTTCTAAAAAAATCCCTGATTCGTACCTGCTTGGAAGGTAAACTCAAAGAAGACTGGGAGAGACTCCTCTTCGAAAAGCTCTCAGAACCCACTATGTCAGACTTCAACAACTTCATCGAACAACGTCTTCTCTGGGCAGATACGCAAGCGCCTGCCCCTACGTTTACGCCCACGTCTACGTCTTCTACTACGTCTTCAACCACTACGTCGACTTCTCAAGGATCTCACTCAAAGTTCTCTCCGTCTACGAAGAAGGCCATCGTCAAGTGCCCGCTCTGTTCCGAGGCACATTGGCTTGGCCGCTGCTCTGCCTTCAACGCCATGGAGGTAGAAGAACGCAACAAGCTGGTGCGGGAGAAAAGGCTTTGCCTGAATTGCCTTTCTGGCGGACACACGGTCAAGATGTGCAACAACAGGCACTCTTGCAGGCATTGCAGTCTGAGACACCACTCAGCCCTGCATAGAGATGGCCGAGTCAGCCACGCCCCTCCAGCCACGCCTACGGATGCGGCGACGGTGCTGCCCCAGACAAACTCACAGCCTGCTCCTTCTGGGAAAAAGGGCAACTTTGTCTGCACTGTGGTAGCATCCCTCCAGCATGAAGGTCTCTCAGTTAACGCCAGGATTCTGCTCGACCACGGCAGTGGCGCCACCTTCATGTCAGAGGATCTCGCCTCTACGCTCAAGCTTCAACGATTCCCTCAAGACCGCCTCTTCAAAGGCTTCGCCAAAGATATTGTTCGCTCAAAGTTTTACGTTATTGCTTCACTTCACTCAAAGACCTCTGACTTTGTCTCCAAGCCTATCGAGTTTTCTGTGGTACCTCGTGGGCTGACAACCCCTACCCCTGATGATAAGGACTCAATCAATCAACTCGCTCTCGAAAACGACCTCACACTCTCGGATCCCGACATGGGAGGCGCCATCGACATTCTACTAGGAGGACAACTACCGTGGGACTTCTGCGGCCACGTCACCAGCATGGATAGTCTTCGCTTCATTCACACAGTCTTTGGCATTGGGGTAACTGGTCCGGTAGGCGGATGTGTAAACGTCCTGACCGTGACCTCGGCTGACACTCCGTTGGCTGATGACTTGAGCCGGCTCTGGGAGCTCGACAGAGTTCCTGAATCTTCGAGTTTGTCGCCCACCGACCAGAGCGTGTTGAAGAAGTTCTACGACGAAGTCACATTCAAGGATAATCGCATCTCTGTTCCTCTCCCACTCAAGGAGAACTCACCGCCACTCGGCAACTCACGGAAGCAAGCTCTGAGTCGCTTATACTCTAATGAGCGCTCTCTCTCTTCAAAGCAAAAGTTACAAGCATTTGACACTGTTTTAAGGGAATATCTCGCTCTGGGTCACGCCCATATCATTCCCCCTCAAGAAATCAACAATCAGCCGAACTTCTACATGCCGGTCCACGGCGTCTTCAAGGAGACGTCCACTACCACTAAGACCAGGCCGGTTTTCGATGCCTCTGCCAAGTCTACAAGCGGCTACGCTCTCAACGATGCCCTTCACGTCGGGCCAAATCTCTATCCTCCCTTGGCAGACATTCTTGTCAAGTTTCGACGTCATGTGATCGGGGTCTCTGCGGACATCAGCAAGATGTTCCGGGAGATCCTGCTCAACCAGGAATATCGCGACCTTCACAGGTTCTTACTACGTCAACCGTCCGGCAAAATAGTCGATTGTCGGATGGAACGGGTCACGTTCGGTGTGGCCTCCTCCCCATTCCTGGCTACCCAATCTCTACGCTATTTAGCACAACTTCACGCCACTTCTCACCCTCAAGCTGCCAACGCTATCAACAAGGAATTCTACGTCGACGACTATGTTTCTGGAGCTGACACATTCGAAGAAGCCAACCAGTTGCGTATAGAGCTGTGTGACCTTCTAGCAAAGGCGGGCATGACTCTTCGTAAGTGGAGGTCGAACTCTGAAGACTTCCTGGCGCTCACACCGGCCCACCTGCGTGAAGAAGACGGCACAGCCCTTCATCTCTCTCAATCTCAATCGCCCAAGGCTCTAGGCATTCACTGGGACGTACAAACCGATTCTCTTCACATCGCTGTCCTTCCATCGATCATCACAAAGAAAGCAAAGTCACCAAACGTCTCATGGCCTCAATCTCGGCTGGAGTGTTTGACATCTTAGGGCTATTCGCGCCTGCAATCATTCCAGCCAGAGTTCTGCTCCAACAAACATGGAAACTCAATCTCTCCTGGGACAAGCCTGTGCCCCCGGACATCAAGGACAAATGGAACGCCTGGACTTTGGAAATTCCCAAGATTCTCTCTCACGCCATTCCTCGTCGACTCACCTCACCAGGAAAGCCAGTCTTCGTTTCACTTCACGGATTCTCCGACGCCTCGTCTATGGCTTATGGAGCAGCCGTCTTCCTGCGCGCGGTGCAGGAAGATGGCTCAATCTCTTCGGCTCTGGTGGTGGCTAAGGCCAGAGTGCTCCCAGTAAAGCACACCACTATCCCGAGGGCAGAGCTACTAGGTGCACACCTCCTGGCTAAGCTCCTGGCCCACACAAGCAACATCCTTCAAGTCTCTCAACTTCACGCATGGACTGACAGTGCCATAGTCTTGCACTGGCTGTCTAAACCTGCCTCTCAACACGCCGATCGATTCGTCGCCAACAGAGTTCAGAACGTCCAGGATCTGCTACCCAGCACTACTTGGAGACACGTCCCGACTCAGGACAACCCGGCAGATCTGGCCAGCAGAGGAGTCACTGCTACAGAATTGATTGCCGCACCCTTATGGTGGTGTGGTCCCTCCTGGCTCTCTCTGCCGCCAGACAAATGGCCAGTTACAAAGCTCACTCGTCCCAAAGAAGCGACAAGAGTTCTCAGCATCTCCGTCTCCTTCGACATGGATTCCTCTCAGTCAAAGTTTCTCACTACACTCTGGAGCCGGTTCTCTTCGTTCTACGTTCTCACAAGGATCATCGCATGGATTCACCGATTCGCTCACAATTCCAAGAAAGACTCTCTCAAGACTTCATCCAACGTACTCACTTCTACGGAAATCGAAAATGCCAAAGTTCTACTCTTCATACTCGCTCAACAGCAGTCTTACCCTGAAGTTTTCTCCGCTCTCAAGTCACACAAAGCTCTTCCAAAGTCTCACTCTCTCTCTAAGTTCATCATCATTCAAGATCAAGGCCTGCTCATTGCACAGAGCAGAGTCCGCAACCCTCGAAAGCTCTCTCAGCCAATACGTCTGATTCCTCTTCACTCTAAGTCTACCTTCACCAAGTTATTCTGCCGAACGCTTCACACGTCTCATCGACACCCCGGCATCTCAGCTCTTCACTCTATTATCGCCTCAAAGTTCATCATAGCAGGTCTGCGCAATTTACTCAAGTTGATCAGCCGTTCGTGCGCAGACTGTCAGCGTGCCTACGCTCGCCCACTTGCTCAGCAGATGGGGCTACTCCCACCCACAAGGACTACTCCTGCCCCACCCTTCACCATCACGGGCGTTGATTTCGCGGGGCCCTTCACCATTCGCCAGGGACACACCCGCAAGCCTGTACTCCTCAAATGTTACGCGGTTGTTTTCGTCTGCCTGACCACAAAAGCCATCCATCTGGATCTTTGCACTTCTCTCTCGACCATCGACTTCCGGGCTGCCCTCACAAGGTTCATTGCTCGTCGTGGCTGCCCTTCGGATATCTATTCGGATAACGGCACCAATTTCGTGGGGGCCCGGGAGGAGATTCGAGAGTTGAAGAAACTACTCGAATCACAGGAGACAAGACAGACCATATCAATCTTCGCTCAGGAGAACTCAATCAGGTGGCACCACATTCCACCCAGAGCTCCACACTTCGGTGGGCTCTGGGAGGCTGCAGTGAAAGCGATGAAGTTACTATTAAGGAAGAATCTGGAGCCTCACCCACTTCGCTATGAGGAACTCTACACATTGCTCACCGAGTCTGAAGCAATTCTCAACTCCAGACCAATCGCTCAACTCAATGAAGACGACACACAGCAAGGTCTTTACCTCACCGCCGGCCACTTCATCATTGGCAGACCACTCAAGACGCCACCCACTTCGGAAGCACCAGCTGGCAAACTCAACTCACTCAGGAGGTGGAGACTAGTGGCTAGACTCCGCCAAGACATCTGGCAGCAATGGCTGACCAGCTACCTCACGACTCTCTCTCAACGCACGAAATGGCTCTCCTCCAAGAAGCAACTGAAGAAAGGCGACCTTGTCTTTGTGAAGGACGAGGTACTTAAAGGAAGACACTGGCCAATCGCCATCATCACAGAAACTTACCCCGGCGACGACAATCAAGTCAGAGCCGTCAAAATCAAGTGCCGAGGGAAGTACTACACACGAGCTACTGCTATGTTGATTCCATTCATCCCAGACGACTCATCTCTTCCGCAGGCCCGGGAGTCTGTCTGGGACCACCCAGACAAGGAACACTAAAGAAACACGCCCACTTTCACTTTCATCCTATCTTACGCTATGTACAAGTATATATTCACTTATTTCTAATGTTTACTTTATCTGCATGTACAAGCCTCTCACTTTACTTCTAATGTCACCCATTCTATCAACACCTCACTCACATGTCCATATAAGGAACTATACTTAATCATATTCATGTCTATAACCCACACTACATGTCACCATTCAAGATGTTATATAAGCTGCATGTTAACTTTAATAAAATGGTTGTTCACCTCTGTCTGTCCCAGGAAACGAGAAAATCCTTGGATAGTGTGCGCTTTTAACACCTAGTCTCGCAAGACTGCAAGCTACACAGCCAGCGGTTGCGCGGGATACTTAGGCTGCGCCTGACAAGTTAGCATCCTGGTCCTTCAACACACGGCAAGAAGGCCACTGATAGTACTGTACCCAAAGACACGCAACAAGAGCCCATAGCCGGCTAAGTTGAGGCTTCCTACGCACAGTCTCAACACATTCACAATTTCAGTTCACGCCTCAAGCCGGGTACAGGCACTTTCAGGTAGTACGTCTCTGATCCAGTGGTTCAACCATTGGAAGAACAAATTCACTGTTATTTTGGATTCACTTCCATTTCTGTCAGAGTTGTCTGATAAGTCTGTTAATTTGATGGCTAACTCCTTTGCCACCATAGGTGTGCTAGCAGGCATGTCACAAGAGCATAGAGATGTAATGATCAATAAACCTTGTACATCTAACCAGTCATTCATTCAAGAATGCAGTCAATGGTGCTTACCCACATCAACATTTAGGTCTCGTACTCACGACACCCCTACAAAAGGCTATTATCACTCTTTGGGCTCCCAACATCAAAAGTCACCTCATGGCGCTAGATCATTTTCATCTTATCAATCCTCAAAATATAACTCAGCTCAAGCAGTCAGCTCAAACGCCAGACCTATGTCACCAGTAAGGAGGGAATTGTCCACAGTAACATGTTTTAAGTGCAATCAGTTGGGTCATTATGCAAATCATTGTCCATTATCATCAAACTCAGATCAGACTCCTAAACCAACCGAGACCACTAACCTCGACAATTCAGGTCAATTAACCCATCAGATACCCAAGTCTAACCGTCCTGTTCCAGTTCCTAGGACTAATCCCCGTCCTATCAGACAGGTTGAGCTTAAACACTCACTGTCAGAGGAAGTCACTTTACCTGTAATTTCTACTTCGTTAGAATCATCTCCCATTCCACTCAATTCATTTGATGATGAGTTTATTACTTGTGGTATTATTAATGGTATCGAAACACCAATTATAATTGATTCAGGAGCAAAAATCTCCCTCATTTCAGATGATTTTATTGAACTAGACTACAATCCGGTTAGGTTCACCTCAATTTCTGGTATATCTCAAGTTCCTAAGTCGGTACCTGTTTTTGAGTTGCCAGTTGTTTTGCCCACACTTGACGGTGTATGTCAGCTAGCCGTAGATTCTAGGCTACCTCCTAAAACAGTCTTGCTTGGCTCCGATTTTGGCAAACAAAACATCATCGAGCTGATTAACCATTTAAGGTCGGAACCTACACCTGTATTAACCCTCTCGTTCCTGAATTGTTTTGACGCGCGCGGAAAAATCTAATTTTCTACCGCGGAATAGAGCATTGCCGTTTTATTTTTTTAACTCGATGCTGGCTGGGAAAACCCCATAGCAACCATATATCACTAAATAGACCAAGAGTTTGGGATTCCCCTCATTTTTTGATTGAGAAAATTGAATAATATTTAAGCCATCTACTAATATTTCAAAAAAAAAAATTTTTTCCCCAAAAAAATCCACTTTTCCCATCAATAAAAAAATAAAATAAAATAGAAATAATATTGTTTGATGCATTTTATACCAATATTATATTAGTTCAACAATAAAATATGTTGTTTGTTGTGTGTGGTGCTGATTGTGATCATGTAGGAGACATCTATGAGTGTCCACAAGGAACGTATGCCATCGGACGTCGAGCTCCACTACAAAACAATTTCATATACACAAAAACACAAACAACAAAGATATTTGTAATACAAACAACAAATTATTCATGATCCTATATAATTGCAACTTTATGATGTATTGTATGCGGTTTCATACAGGATTTTTGTTTGGGGTGGGGCTCCGAGTGTACTTCGCCACACCCATTTTTTGGAACCTACACTACTTTGATGCACATCTTTGCATACGAGTCTATACTTCACACTGATGATCAGTGTTCGGTCCTATGCACTAAATGGCTCAGTTATGATAGGAACATAATGGGATACAATATCAGACTAAAAATAAATGCTTCCTAAATGTTCATTTCTATTCAACTCCCAAAATTCTAGGGGGGAACCCAGCCATGCCTCCCACTGTATGAACCCTGGTATGTATACTCCACACTGTACATGAGAGAAACATGTATTGAGAAAGTGTACTTTGAAAATGAAAAGCAGTACAAGCACACACGTGGAATTCAACTTACCCGGCATGGATGGTGTCACAGACTGAACGATCCCTCCCATAGGATCCGGAACCTCCATACAATACCAAAAAAACACAAGACAACAATGACATTTGTAACATAACAGCTGGCCTCGCTGAATTGAGCCCCCCCTCCCCCGTCATTACTTTTCACTGACATTCTTGTACCATAACCCCCCCTCCCCCCGTCATTACTTTTCACTGACATTCTTGTACCATAACCCCCCCCCTCCCCCGTCATTACTTTTCACTGACATTCTTGTACCATAACCCCCCCCCCCCCCTCCCCCCCCCAGCCCTAGCTGGACACCCAAATATCAGTAAGTTGAAAAAATGAAATTCAACTTACCAGGCATGGATGATGTCACAGACCGAAAAAGACCACCGAGTTCGTTCTCTCTCAGGTTGGATCCGGAAACGCCACATACTGTTTGTTCATGGTTGCTCTCTCTCTCTTTCCACAAATGCACGCACACACATACACACACACACACACACACACAAGAAAAAAGAAGCTACAGGTGAATACAGATCATAAAAATAAATGTATATTTTATTATACATAAATTGACTGGTGTACACACACACACACACACACATGAAATTCAACTTACATGGGCATAGTAGTCACGATCCAAAAAGATCCAGAGTTCCCTCCCAGGTTGTATACGGAAGCGCCACATACTGTTTGTCCACGGATGCTCTCTCTCATTCCACAAATGCACACACACACACACTAGAAAAAAGAAGATACAGGTGAATACAGATCATAAAAATAAATGTATAATATAAATTGACTGGTGTACACACACACACATACATGAAATTCAACTTACATGGGCATAGTAGCCCCGATTGGAAAAGACCCCCCTCCCCCCCCCCAGTTCGTTCCCTCCCCGGTTAGATCTGGAAGCGCCAGAATAACATTTCAACTCCACGCACACACATATACATCGAGTGTGAAGCTCCACTACAACACCACAAAAACACAGACAACGACAACGACAATAACAATACATATTACAACTTTTGGGATGTTCAGGGAGGGGGAGGGGGGGGGGAGCAGCCACAAATATCAAAGTCTGTGGTCCTTTACACAAAAGCTTATGGAATATCAATGGGTGTGTTGTCCTCTTTCTTCCACTCTCCCCCTACCTCATCCACCCGACTCTTGTTCTTCAATTCCCGCCTTCTCCGACCGCGAGGACGTCCAGAACTCGGAGCAGGAGGAGCAACTTCCTCTTCTTCATCACTGGAACCTGCTGCCTATTCGTGTTTCATCATTGGAAGACTCAGGTCCGGTATCCTCTCCTTCATCACTGGAAGACTCTGCTCCTGTCCCCTCATCTGCGTAATCGGGGTCGGTGACTGCATTCACATCTGGTCCTAGTAGTATATGTGGTAAAAACTTTTTTTAATTTTTTTGAAAATTTGAATTTGTTCAAAAAACCACAAGCCACTTTCAAATCTCAAAACTCAATGAAATATATATAATATTATAGCTAAACAGCTTACTCTATCTCAATATAGCTATAAATAAGTCCTTTCCACAACAGAAGCTTGCTATTTTTCAAGAGAAAGACAAGAGAAAGACAAGCTTACCTCGATCATCTTCTTGACTCCCATTTTCAGTATCAGAGTTGACGGGGTCTGGTCCACCAACCCTGATACAGGGCCTCCTATAGCCCTAGATGTCGTCTCCCTTCTCTCCGCTTGATCCTGAGTCGCTAGAGTCAACATCAAGCAAGTCTAAAACTTGCACCGCATTGTAACTTCTAGACGCCATCTTCCAAAAAATGACTTTGAAAAAAATTTTTTTTTGCATAGTTACCGAGGTCACACGACACGCTCACTTTTTTCCTATGATGTAATAAGCATTACCTAAGACTGTACGTAATAGGGAGGTCCCCAGTTGAACTGGCGATTTTATAAAAAATGGAGAAGACAGTAAGTCAAACCGCAAAGTCTTGGTCGGCAAAGAAGCGGTTGTTTCAATGTGTTATGGAAGGCTACTGAGCTCAAGCAATTTTTTGCTGCTTCTACAAAGCTCTGGAGATGACTGGATCCATAAATGAAGCTGCTGTGAAGACGGTAACTTTTTTTAAAATTCGACGGAGAACCGATGTTTTTTTTTTTTGCCGAGGAAGAAATAAACGCAACTGCTGTGAGGTACTGTCGAAGCAGTCCTGGCTGAAAGCTATTTTAGATGCTTCTCCAATGCATTGGGCACCTGTGTATGCAATCTGAAGGTTCTAGCTATAAAGTAACTATTTTTAAAAATTCGGAGAAGTCAATCGGTCTTAACCCGCTTTAAAGCGGGATCCGGAACGAAAGGGTTAACTGTCACTCGTGCTATGCAAGCAAATTCTGACATAGCTGAACATGTTACCAATTCCTTGCACTCAGCTGAAGGTGCTACACCTTTGTCACTAGATGACATTGTTGAATGTGACCCTGTGGACTCTAATGCGGTATCAGATCCCGTTGTCCCAGGCATACCCCCTAGTTCAGCTAATTCACTTGTTCCTAGATCACTGCCCACCTTAAAGTTTGATGGTATCACTAAGGATCAGTTTGCAGAACTCCAAAGGGCGGATGAAACACTTGTTCAGTTATGGGACTATGCTAGGAAGTGTGAAAAACAGTTTTATAGTTAATGACCTACTTATGTGCATGACATCCACTTTAAATTCGGTATCTCATGCATTAGTAGTGCCACAATCACTTAGACAGAAGGTCTTAATTGCAGCACATGAAGGTTTAGGCCATGGTGGATTGAACACCACCAGGTCATTGGTAAACAAACATTTTACTTGGCCAAATTTAGCCAAGGACATTAAAGCCCACATTCAGCAGGCCTGTGAAAAATGTATCCTCCACAACAAGTCGGGTGTTTTGAAAGTTCCTATGATGGAACCTGAAATTGTGTCGGAGCGGGGTGAGAAACTGGCTCTAGACATTGTGGGCCCTCTACCTACCTCGATGCAGAAATTCAGGTATATTTTCACTTGTATTGAGATGGCCTCAGGCTTCCCATTTGCCATTCCAATGAAGTCTTACACTTCGGAGGTAACATCTAAGGCTCTATTATCGATCATTTCGCTGTTGGGTTCACCTCTTATCATTCTAACAGATCAAGGCACTAATTTCATGTCCTTAACACTACAGGGGCGTAGGAAGCATTTTTAAAGTGTAGAGGCCATTAAGCTACACCAGCCACGCCTACCAATTGGGTGTGGTCTATATAATTAAAATATAATCAATGAAAATGAATAGTGTAAACACATAATTTTGTTTAGCTAGCTAATCAGTGTCCAAGTCAGTTAATTGAAATTTGCCAAAAATACTCTCTCTGTGGGTGTTTTCTCTGATAAACTCATTTCCAATGTCAATTAAGTTCAATTCATCAGTGCGATCTTGGTGAACATTCAGCATCATGGTACTATTAAGCCGAGTCTGGGTCATTGTAGATCTTAAATATGACTTCACTCGTCGCAAACTGCTGAATGACCGTTCACTGCAAGCATTGGTGGCTGGCATGACAACAATCAATGATGCGAGGGAACAGACCTCTGACATCAATGCTCTTTGAGAGTCATTCAGCTCTCTGAGATACTGAAGAACGGAACAGAGATTGTGACTTTGGCTGTTATCAGGTATACTACTGGACAAATGGAAATCCTTGAGGCTGATGGGGCTCAAGCGGCAGAAGACCCATACTATCGGGAACAGATCTTGAGGAACTCATTTTTAATTCCGAGTAAGTATTAGCAGCTGTAAATTTGTTGCGCATGCACGGTAAACGAATCCAGTAGTGTGTCGACCATTTTCATTTAACTCCAGTTGAATAGTGTAGCGGCCATGGCCGCTACGGCCGCTACGGTTCCTACGCCTATGCACTATCACACTTGAAGAAACGTTTCAACATTGCAAGTATAAGGACTTCACCCTACCACCCACAATCAAATGGTAGGCTGGAGAGGTTTCATTCTACTTTAAAAGCTATGTTGGCCAAAAGTATTTCAGCTAATCATGAATGGCCAATTGTCATTGATCTTGTCCTTCATTTTGCAAGAAACATTCCAAATTCTCGTCATGGGTTTACACCACATGAACTCTTATTCTTGAAACCTTCCCCTTTCATCCTGTCCACATTGAAATCATTATGGTCATCTTCCAATCAATCATCGGTTAATCTCCCCCAATTCATTGAAGATCTAGACAATGTTTTAGCATGTCGGACACACCATGTCAAAGCTGCTCTTGTTTCTGAGCATGCTCAGAACAGGTTAACACAGGAATCAACTCTTGCAGCAGACCTCAAAGTAGGTGACACTGTGTACAAACGTAATCCTGGGTTGAATAAATGTTTAGATGCATCTTGGGATGGTCCCTTCACTATTTTAAAATTGCTACCACCTGTAAACTGCTCAATTGCTGCCAAAGGTAGGAATACAAAGGCTAAAGTTGTTCACTTGTCACAATTAAAGAAAGTCATCCCTATTAATAGGTGCATCATTGTCCCAGAGGACATTTCTCATGATGAATTCCATATTGATGAACAGTTAACTCAACCCGTTGAATTATCATTACAGCAAAAATCTCAGCTACAGGAAGTCCTTGGTTCATTTCCATCTGTATTTTCAGAGTCACCAGGTTTAACTTCAGTTGTTTCTCATTCAATCTCAGTCACCTCTCAAACACCCTTATGGTCACCTTCATATACTATTCCATTGGCCCATCAAGAGGCTTTCCGCCTCGAGATCGAGAACTTGTTTGCTCTGGGCATAATCGAGCCATCACACTCGAAGTGGTCTAGTCCTCCCATGCCTGTCCGCAAGAAGGATGGAGGCATCAGGATTGTTATAGATTATAGAAAATTAAATTCTGTAACAGTTAAGGACCCTTTCACTATGCCATCAATCGATGACATTCTTTCCCAGTTAGGTGATTCTGCTATTCTTTCTAAACTTGACCTACTCAAGGGATTCCATCAGGTCCCGATGGGAGAATCCTCCAAAGAGTTAACAGCTTTTACATGCCTCCAGGGAAAATTCCAATATAGGGTTATGCCCTTCGGTCTTACAAATGCACCGTCTACCTTCCAACAGTTGATGCAATCTGTGCTTCGTGGGCTAGAATCCCATTCATTACCTTATATTGACGATGTCATTATATTTTCTATATCATTCGCTGACCATTTAAAACATGTATCATCCGTCCTATCTCGCCTTGCCTCAGCAGGTCTCACAGTAAAGAAATTAAAGTGCCTGTGGTGTTTTAAATCATTCGAGTTTTTAGGCTTTCAAGTTGGAAATGGTCGTTTATCTATCCCTCAAGCAAGAGTGCACCACATTTCAACTTATGTCATTCCCAAGACCAAATCAGCACTCAGATCATTATTAGGGCTCATCGCTTTCTATTCAAGATTTATACCATCACTTGCTAGTCATACATCTGTTATGTCTTGCCATCTGACTAAACAGAGCCCTGACAAAATACAATGTACTGACGACTTCAGGACGTCTTTTGATTTTATTATTAATTCTATTTCATCATTTACGTCTTTGGTTATACCTACTACTAACGATGCACTGTGTGTATTTACAGATGCCTCTTATTCTGGAGTCGGTGGCACCTTATGCGTTTACAGACATTCAAATTGGCTGCCTTGTGGGTTCTACTCCCGTCAATTGCTTCCCAGGGAAAAGAACTATGCAGCGGTAGACCTGGAAGCACTTGCCCTACTAGCCACTATGACACACTTCCGATACTTCCTGTCTGGTCGGTTCTTTAAAGCCTTCACTGATCACTCTGCACTAGTCTCCATTTTAGATGGTCAACCACCTTCTGCTCGACTGTGTTGATGGAAATTATAATTATTGGAGTACCACTTCGAGTTGTGCCATATTAAGGGTTCTGCTAACCAGGTTGCAGACGCCCTCTCCAGACAGTCATGGTCTACCTATCAAGACCCACAGTCCTCTTCTTCAAACTACCAAGAGGCAGATTGAACTGCTACGATTCATTCTAAACTATTTACTAACTATGTATTCCATTATTCCTTGAACACTGATCATCACTAATTCACCTTCATTTGCACTTCCCTTGCATGCCCTTATTTAGCATTGTTTATTAGTCACCCACTTTCAGGCATTCCCGCCTCAAAGGAGGGGGAGATGTGGTAGGATAACTCCTTCCACATTTACAGAATGCGCATCACCCTACAATTCACTTCCACTATTCTATATATATTTCACTTCCGTGCCACATCATCACTTTCACTTCATCCCCTGCGCATGCCTGGTGGGTTACCTATATATTGGCCTACCGAGCGTGGGTCTCCTCAGTTCTGTCCTCATGCACATTTCGAACGTCATAAATCTATTAAACTCTGAACCAGAATTGAACCTCTGCGTCCTCGAGTCTATAGAAGGCCTTGACCGGCTTGATTTCAGTGTGCGTGTGCGTGCATTACTCTGGTGGCAGTCTACCGAGGGTCTCAGCTCCCTACTGTCCTACCACAGTTGTGTTGAATGATTTACCAAGACAACGCCATCCTTGGCCTCTACTTTGGTAAGAAACAACTGGCTAGAGTCTGTGCGGGGGTGTGTAAATACCTATGCGCACTGAGTGGCCTGAGAGCTTAGCTAGCTAACTAAACTACGAAGGACCAGTTTGTCCACTTAACAGGGCGCGCCTCAAATGACTAGTCAACCGCTGGCCCGCGAAAGCTTGCAGTCTCTTAGCCTGAGGCAAAAGTGCGCAGCGCCTTACAGTATCTCGCAAGTCTGTCAGAGGTGAACAACCTTTTTATCAACAAATACACAAAACTAAATACAACACATAAGGGTGCGGGGATGGATGGTTATAAATGAATATGATTAGCATAATGGATAGGAATGGGTAATGGATGACACAGGGAAATGTTTAATGTTCAACGTTCGGGACAATGTTTGGAGATGTTCGGAGTCTTCTACTTTGGCTGCTCTGGCTGGACTGGAGTCCCAGACATACTCCCGGGGCGGGTGATGGAAGGGTCCTTTTGATCGAACTGTAGTGGAATGAGTCGGCAGACTGGGCGTCGGTAGGATTTCCCTTGGCAACGGATGGAGACAGCTCTGACCTCGTCGTCAGTGCCAGGGTAGATCTTCTCTACGACTGCGATTGGCCAATCCCTCGTCTTCAGAGACTCGTCCTTGACGAAAACAAAATCTCCGGGACTGAGACGGCGACCAGGTTGATTCCATTTTGACCTTTGAGCACAAGACGAAAGGTAGGTAGACGTCCAGCGTCTCCAAAGGTCATTCTTGAGTCTGCTCACTAAGTTCCAGCGGCGAAGGTGGGATGGACTGCCGGTGGATGGGAGTTTTCTTGGTGGAGCTTTCAGAGGCCTTCCAATGAGGAAGTGCCCCGCGGTGAGATAGGCGTCTTCGGTGGCATCATCTGTATGGATCGGAGCAAGAGGATGAGAATTGAGAATGGCCTCGGCCTCCGTCAGAATGGTGTATAATTCGTCCCAACGGAGGGCGTAGGCCTTCAGATTCTTCCGTAACTGAGTCTTCATGGCTCGTACTGCAGCTTCCCATATTCCCCCGAAGTGAGGAGCCCTCGGAGGAATATGGTGCCAGTCTAGTTGGTGCTTCACTGCGAACTGGGCGATGGCTTCTTTGTGTTTGCCAGATTCGGTGAATCTCTGGATTTCCCGGATCTCCTCCCGGGCGCCGTGAAAGTTTGTGCCGTTGTCCGAATAGATTTCGGCTGGACAACCACGACGCGCGATGAATCGATCCAGTGTGGCCAAAAAGTCTACTGTCGAGAGGCTGGAGCACAGATCCAGGTGGACCGCCTTCGTGGTGAGACACACAAAAACCACCGCATAAGATTTCAGGAAGGTCGGTTTGCGGGTGTGTCCGGTACGCAACATGAAGGGGCCGGCAAAATCCACTCCGGTGCGTTGGAAGGGCGGAGCTGGGGTGGTTCTGGAAGTGGGAAGCATACCCATTAGTGATTGTATGGGCTTGGCGTAGGCACGCTGGCAGTCTCTGCAGGTTCGACTGATCCATTTCAGAAGATTCCTGAGGTTGGGGATGAAGTACGTGGCTGCCAAGATGGAGATCATGGCAGTGATGCCTGCGTGACTGTACGTCTCGTGGAGGGTGCGTATGAGGAGGTGGGTCAACTTCGACTTGGTACTCAGAGGAGTGAGTGTCATTGGCTGCGATGGAGAGTCCGGGTCTCTGACTCGACTGCAGACAAGCAGATGTCCGTGGTCTGACAGGTCCAGGATGAATTTGGAGAGAGAGTGTCCCCTGGGTAGAAGAGAAGATTTCTCAACTGCTGCAAAAACTTCTGGGAACGTTTCCTTCTGAGACAGGCGGTATAGGAGATGCTTAGAGGCGACGACTTCATCGTAGACAAGTTGATCAAATCTTCGGTGCTGAGGTGACTTCCTTGCGTTGCTGTAGAATCTGAAGATCCAAGCGACGATCCGGACGAGCTTGAAGAAAGAGGAGAATCTGTTCCACAAGTTCTCGAGGAATTTGACGGTGGCAGGATGGAGTTGGAAACATGGCTTGATCGTAGCTGTGAGGACGGGAATCGATGGTTTGATGGGTTTGGAGACCGGCCACTGACTCGGAAGAAGGACAAGCCACGCTGGACCTGACCACCAGAGTGATGACATGGCCAGGTCCGGGGCACGCATTCCTCGACTTGCTAAGTCAGCAGGGTTATCTCCAGAGCTGATGTGTCTCCAGATATGTGGCGGGAGCAACTGCTGGATGGCATAGACTCTGTTCGCCACGAACCGATCCAGCTGTGGTGGAGATTTAGGAAGCCAGTGGATCACAATCTCGCTGTCAGTCCAGGCGAAACAGGATCCAATGGGAATGTCTAGTAGGTTGGCGATGTGGTGAAGGAGTTTGGCTAGGAGGTGAGCGCCCTGCAACTCGGCCTTCGGAATGGTGATTGGCCTCACCGGGAGCACTCTAGCCTTGGCGGAAACAAGAGCGGTGTGGATGGAGCCATCTGAATACTCAGTCCGTAAGTAGACGGCAGCACCATATGCCACTATTGAGGCATCACAAAACCCATGGAGGGCGGAGGAGGTCGGAGAGTCTTTGGACGGATGGGTCATTCTTCTAGGCACAGGATGGGCGTTGATGTGTGGAAGATCCGATAGCCAGGTGTCCCAGCGCTGTTGAAGGTTGTCAGGAACAGGAGAGTCCCAGCTGAGTCCCAGTTTCCAGGTATCCTGGAATAGGATCCTTGCGAGAACGACTGCCGGAGAGAACAGGCCCAAGACATCAAAGACGCCGGCCGTCCCAGAGGCTATCATCCTCTTGGTCACCGGCACTGGTGAGACACAAAGAACAGGCACAGCAACAAACAGATTGTCACTTACAGTGTCCCAGTGCATCCCCAAAGCTTTGTGAGCCTTGTTTGGAGGAGAGATGTCGATGGAGGTTTCTTCTTGCTCACGCAAGTCCTCGGGGATGGAGTTGAGGAGCTCACGAGAGTTGGAACGCCACTTGCGGAGTAGCATCCCAGAACGGGAGAGGAGTTGGCAGAGTTCCGATCTCAGTCTCATGGTGGAGTCCAGGTCGTTCGTGCTTGACAAGAAATCGTCCACGTAGAAGGAGTCTATGATGGCGGCGGATGCAGACGGGAAGGAGGATGAGTTGAGGTCGGCCAATGTGCGTAGGACTTGCGTTGCCAGGAATGGGCTGCACTTCACCCCGAAGGTTAGCCTCTTCATGCGGCAATCCAGGATCTGGCCCGATTCCCCTCGCATGAGGAACCTATGCCAGTCCCGCTCCTTGGGGTTCAGGAGCACTTCCCTGAACATTTTGGAAATGTCCGCGCTCATGGCAATGCTGTGGTGACGGAAACGGAGGAGTACATCGGAGAGTGGTGGATATAGGTTGGGGTTTGCAAGCAAGGTGTCGTTCAAGGAAACTCCCGTAGTCGACTTGGCGGAGGCGTCAAAGACGGCTCTGACCTTCGTGGTGGTCGAAGTCTCCTTAAAGACACCGTGCACTGGCAGGTAGTAGTGCAAATGGAGCAGAATGTCGGACTTGGGAATGACTTCGGCATGGTCCAAGGTGAGATATTCCTTCATCACAGTGGAAAACGCTTCGAGTTTGTCATGTCTGGAGAGAGTCCTCTCACTGGCGAACAGGCGGCTGACGGCTTGATTCCTGGTTTCACCAACGGCAGGAGGGTCGGCCAATCTCAGCAAGGAGACTGAGAAGCGGCCATTCACCAATGAGTACGAGTCATGGAAGTCCTGGATGACTTTCTCGTCCTCACGGGATCGGGAAGGGGCCTCAGGTACTTGGTCCAGCTCCCACAGACGTCCAAGGTCTTCTTTGAGATCCGTAGGAGGGACCGATGCCGTGAGGGCCGGAGGAGGATCGGCGTTTAGTAGTGGTCCGGAAAGACATAGACCAAGGTAGGTAGGCAGGGCGAGCAGTCCATCTATACGGAAAGGTTTTCCGGACACAATGGAGTAAGTGTCGTCCACGCCAAGGAGGATGTCCACTTGACCACCGAGGTCGGGATCAGCCAGCTGGTAGGAACGGAGGGCAGGGTTGTTGACAATGTCCCGGTGGTTCGGAGGGACCTGTAGACAGGGTAACTTGGGGAACACAGTGAATGTGATGGGTTTGCTTTGGTAATTGAGGTCATGAGAGTTCAACTGGGTGGTGACTTCGAACTTACAATGGGTGGTGCCAGCAGTACCTGTCACTTGTTGAGGGTTGTGAGTCCTCTTCAGCTTCAGGTCTGAGGCGATTTTCTCCGTCATCACACTGACTGTGGCTCCCGTGTCTAGGAGTGCACGGGCCTTGACAGTGTTCCCATTGTTGGTCAAGGTAACAGTCACCGTGTGCAGAGATTTGGATTTGGATGGAGGGCTGGAGGATGTGGCTGCTGCGGTCAGGTTTGCAATAGGAGCTGTAGGTATGGAGGACTGGGAGGCTGCGGTCAGGTTTGCTATAGGAGCTGTAGGTATGGAGGACTGGGAGGGATCACGATCACGATGGAGCATCGTGTGGTGACGTCCACCGCAGGTCTTACAGGAGTATCGACCTGGGCAAATCTTGAACCCATGTTGGGAGGAAAAACAATTTAAACAAAGTCTGCACTCCCTCACCAGTTTGTTTCTTTTGTCCACGTCCATGGCGTTGAAGGAGGGACACCGGAGGAGGCCGTGCTGCTCTTTGCAAGCCGGGCAACCATTCGGTGACTTCTTGGTAGGATGAATGGAGTTGGAGCGGAATCTCGGGGACGGCGAAGTGGAGGATGTTGAGAATTGAATGTAGGGTGTGGTAGCTGGAGGAGTATTGACAGATGTTCCTGGCTCAGGTGCTAGCTCCTTGATCCAGAACTTGATGAAGTCCGTGACTGCAGACATGTCCGGGATGGAACCAGGCTTCTTATGTCTGAGCCACTCCCGCTTGCATTCGGGTGACATCATGCCAACTACGATCATGCCGAGGTAAGCCGAGAGACTGTCTCCCACAAGTGATTGGAGTTTCTGAAATGAAAGAGAGACATTATTATAAACATTGTTAAGGTCTTGTGAGTTCAAACCCAAGTGGGTGGCTTTGTTTATCTTCTGGATCAGCAATGGACTGACTACTTCTGGTGAGCCGAATCTTTCTTTGAGGGTGGTCATCATGGAGTCCAGATTTGTCCCACTACAGGGTAGGTTGTGGAGGAGTGATTGTCCCAATGGGTGCTGCACAGCCTTGATCAGATGACCCTGAATCTCAAGGTCAGAATGACCCTTGGCCCTTGTCGTGATGGCAGCACGGAACCTGCTCTCGAAGACTTCCCATTTGAGAGGGTCGCCATTGAAAGTAGGGACCTCGATATGGAGAGTGGAGCCACTGTGGCTGGATGGAGGGACAGAGGTTGGTACGGACGGAGCTGGAACAGGTGGAGTAGAGCGGGGATCTCTGTGGTCTTTGCTGACAATGTGATGGAGGTGGTTGGCCTTCTGTTCGACGTCTAGGAAACGATCTCGAACCTGAGGCAAGACTCTGTGCACGGACGCAGAGGAAGCAGACAATGCCATGCATCGTGCATACAAGGACTCCACCGTGGATCTATAGGTGGGTGAGTCTGGCTGAGGACTGTCCATGAGATGTGTCAGCTGTCTCAAGAGTACTGAGCTGTCATCCCAGAGAGGACCTGCTTTCTGGAAGGACAGAAGGATGCCTTTGAGCGAGCGGTAGGCGTCAGAGAGTTTATCTTTTTCCTCATCTTCGTCCACGGCGAGCTCGGGCTGTGCGATGTAGATCTCATCGATCTGAGCCTGGAGCTTCTCTAGGTCAGCGGTCTGGGTCTGCAGGTCGAGGAGAAATTCATCTGCGTCAGTGAATACAATATCCTCTGGATGTAATTCTTGAAGTTCCTGAACCTTTTTCTTGATCTTCGTGATCTGTCCACGGCGATGTCCTCGACGACGACGTAGAGTTTCCAGGGAGGTAATGATGTTGGCGTCGTCATCCATGGCAGATAGAATATATAGGTTGAAGGGTGGATGCCAGGAGTTGAGTGTCGGAGAAAACGGGTACGTCCAAGGTGACGACTGGAATGGAGTAGGATGATGGAAGTGGATGAAATCGGAGGAAAACAACCAAGTCCAAGGTGTTGATGGAAACGGAGATTGGTGGAAGGTGACCTCTCGGAGCTGAACCGTCAGACTTCGATGAATGGCGGAACTGACTTCGAATAGTTCAATGGAGAGCTAGTACTGGAGCGAACTCAAGGCTCGAAGGACCAAACAATGTGCGGGGGTGTGTAAATACCTATGCGCACTGAGTGGCCTGAGAGCTTAGCTAGCTAACTAAACTACGAAGGACCAGTTTGTCCACTTAACAGGGCGCGCCTCAAATGACTAGTCAACCGCTGGCCCGCGAAAGCTTGCAGTCTCTTAGCCTGAGGCAAAAGTGCGCAGCGCCTTACAGTATCTCGCAAGTCTGTCAGAGGTGAACAACCTTTTTATCAACAAATACACAAAACTAAATACAACACATAAGGGTGCGGGGATGGATGGTTATAAATGAATATGATTAGCATAATGGATAGGAATGGGTAATGGATGACACAGGGAAATGTTTAATGTTCAACGTTCGGGACAATGTTTGGAGATGTTCGGAGTCTTCTACTTTGGCTGCTCTGGCTGGACTGGAGTCCCAGACAGAGTCACTACTAGCGACTACCCATCCTATGATAACATAATTATTTATAATCATTTATATAGTACAATGAAGCACATACCAAATTGAAGCACAGAGAGTTCTTTCAATCTCTTCTGTAGAACAGCAAAAGTACTTGCCCGCAACTCCCGTAATAAATTTATGGGAAGAGAGATGGAAAAGCTTGGTCTCGTCCACTCAAGGGTGTCAAATGACAAAGGGACGTGACTAACTGCTACTGAACGTCCACGTCTCTTTCTAGGGCCATTCTTGATGGGTATGGAGAGCCTGAACTTTCTAGGCATACTGCAGATGAAATGTATTTATAATAAACTAAGTCTACTGATAATATGTGACCCACATCATAGTAAGTGAAATTTATTTATCAGTTGAATAAATTTGTTCAACCATTGTGATCCTACTGGGGTACACAAACTTGCATCTTTCTTGGCCCCCAAAACACCTTCATAAGCATGTCACAAGCACGCATTGGCCTGCAATTTTTTTTGAAAGGCCTATATGTAACTAAAAACGATGTTATTTCCAAAAATCATTATCAAAAGGCATAGTTCTCAACGTGCCGGTTTCTAGAACCCTACAAAATGGTGAATCCTTCCCTAACACCTAGTATGTTCAGACAATAGCTAAAACTACCATCAGAACAAACCTACCTCGCAAATAAAGTCACAGTCCAGATGGAGCTTCACCGCAAAAACTAGTCTACCTCAATGAAACTCTCTTAGTAAAGCTGGACCAAACTAGACCACTATGACAGTACTACGGCTTCTTCCCGCTCAAAACCTGACAAAAAAAGTTTGCGAATAACGCGGATGGCCTCTCATTGACGTAATACAAAATCATTCGTAAAATTATTTCGTTTCCAATCCCACTTTCGCGTTGTATATCTATGGGGTTAGGGATCAGTAGCACTCGTAAAGCAATTTAAATAGCACTCGCTGCTGTTTCAATTGCTTTACGAGTGCTGTTGATCCCAAAAGTACAGGTTACCCGTGCTATCACTCGCTAATAGTAGGCCATCTTTTTTATAATCATTTACACTTGTAGCTACACTGTATCAGTCACTCACTATCTTTGTATTTCAGGATTAGATTCCTTTGGAACTTCGGTTTCAACCTATGGCTCCTCTTAAAATGTTGAAAATTTCCGCTAATATGAGTAGAGCTTCTCCAACTGTACGTTTCCAAGGTTCATACTGCATGCGTGCATTTATACGTATTATTTCACTTAGCTACTGTGGTATTTCACTTAGTTTCCACTTAGTTTCCGTGCTATTTCACTTAGTTACGTGCTATTTCACTTAGTTACGCACTATTTCACTTTCTCTGTGCGACTTCAATTGAAGAGTTATTTTCCCACACATTTTTGAATGGGCAATTTACGTGCCTAGAAATTGTTGTGACAATACGCCATCTGACAAGGAATAGTCTGAGAGAACAAACTCAAAACCTGTTTCATTTTGGTTTTCTTCATAATATACATGTTCCATATCATCGTCAGGAGTGGCAGTAAACACTCGCCACTGTAACTAATTAAATGCCCCCCCCCCCCCCCCCCCACCTCCCTAGTACTATAGTGAGATTGTGTTGTGTGAAAGTATTGTGCGTTACAACTACTATTAAGAATGTCACAAAGAAAACTTTAAATAATGTGACTTGATTTTGTTGTTTCTTTTTCAATTCAAACAGTTGCGGGGAGCGGTTACTATGGCATTGAAACCCCTTTACCGCATACGTAATTTAAAAACTCGACTTTATTTTAGTATCTTGAGTGTTAGTTGTTAAAATCAATTATTTAACAATAGTGTAGTTTAAGGCTCGCTCGCCATTATTGCTCAAGCACACCACTAGTTAAAGTTCAATGTTTGTTTTTTTAAATAGCAGCCTAAAAATGTTTGATTAATAAAAACATTTAGGTATGACTAGTGGTTTGTAATAATCAAGTATGAATATCAACTGCCGGTGGAAAAAAGGTTAGTAAGCTTGTCTTTCTTGTTCTAAGAGGATAGTTAGTTAGTATCTTGCTATGCTGAAGACTGAGTGGTGAATTTTTAGCTAGCTAGTTTCCTATTCTGGTTGTAGTTGTAGGTAGCCCTTATAATACTTGTTCTTTTTTTTTTTTCCTCTTTTCTTTTTAGCTTTGATAATGCTAGTGCTGCAATATGCTATGACAACTGGGGATCTGGTGTTCCTGAAATGTGAAGAAAGGTAATTGTTAACTAGTTAGATTGTCTACTTTTTGTTGCTGTAGTTGCTAGTAACCTTTTTTTTCCTTCATTTCCTAGATTTCATGGTGCTTGGGCTGCTGCTATCTGTACTGAGGTTCTGGTGTTCTTGATTGAAGAAGAGAATAATGGTAAGTCTCTAGGCATGCACTACGGTTATCATTGTACATACACGTACTAATACTAACACTGCATTCACGAAGTAGTACTGCACACGAAGTGCTAACACTGTGCACACATACATAGTGCTAACACTGTGCACACATACATAGTGCTAACACTGTGCACACATACATAGTGCTAACACTCTGCACGCACGTAATACTATGCATGCACATAGTACTAACTCTGTGCACACACATAGTGCTAGCACTGTGCATGTACAGTTGGTCCAGCTTAAAGAGTAGAAATAGTAGAGCTGCTAAGCAATTATAATGTGCACTTTTCGATAAAAGTATGAAACTTTATACATCAATTCTACACATAATGGACTTCATTTTCTGAAGTAGAACCACTTTGGATTTGACCTCTAAGTACATTAAGATGCCAAATTGGTGTTAAAAAATATCATTTTTCTCTATTGAATCATGATCTATTACTGTAATTCATCCATTTGTGGTATCATTTGAAGTGTCTTCTACTAAGGAATATTTTGAAATTTGAATCAAGTTCATAGCTAGTATGGTTCAATAGTTATGACCACTTTTATACTTTACAATACGTGATTAATTAACATGTTAACACATATAGCCTGTCATGCCTTGCATGCAGCTGCAAGTTCATTCTTGCAAGCTGGTCAGTGCTTCTAATAGAATTCTCCTGGCACATGGTAAGTAGTTAGATAGCTGCTTACTGTTTACCACTGCATTCTGTATATGTTATAGTGACACTGTCGAGTTCTGTTGCCATGGCAAAGCGGCATTCTTTGGTAGATGCTTCTACACCCACACCATCCAAGAAGTCTTGTATCACAGACTGGAAGCTTTGTATTCTTTGCCAGAAGGACACTAAAACGGGTTTGGAATGTCCAGCCAGATCTCTCAAAGCACCTATTGGTAGTGGCTACAAATCATTGGCAGAGCACCTTGTTCAGTTTAAGATGCATGATTGCTTGGATCTAGATATTAGAAGGCTAGATGATGGAGATGGCATTGAAGCTACAATGATGACGCACAATGCTTGCTGGCATAAAGCATGTCGGGTAAAGTTTAGCCAGACTAAGCTTGAGCGGCTAAAGAGAAAACATACTGATGCTAAGAATGCCGGGGTGAAGTCATTGCCTATGCAGACTCGTTCCAACCATGAGAGTGTTGAGCTTGATGAGGATAGATGTTTCTTCTGCGATGAACCAGCCAGTTCTGCATGTCTTCACAATGCTTCCACTTATGATATTGACAGGAAAGTTCGCAAATGTGCACTTGAGCTTGAAGATAGTTTACTTCTGTCCAAACTAGCACCAGGTGATATGATTGCCCTTGAAGCGAAGTATCATGGTAGATGTCTTGTAGGATTGTACAACAGAGCTAGGAAAGCAAGAGCCATGCATGTGAGTGAAGACCGTGCTGATCTTCATGGTATAGCGTTCGCTGAATTGGTGGCATACATAGAAGATTTTCGTATGGAAGAGGGTGTTGCCCCAGTCTTCAAATTGGCTGACCTTGCTCACCTATACAAAGTACGCCTGGAACAACTTGGAGTTGCAAATGAAGGCCGTGTTCATACATCGAGACTAAAATTGAGGTTGCTTTCTGTCTTCCCTGATCTCACAGCACATCTTCAGGGGAGAAATGTAATGCTTTCATTCAATGATGATATCGGTGATGCTCTCAAGAAGGCTTGTCATCACGATAGTGATAATGATGCTATGCATTTGGCACAAGCAGCAAAAATAGTAAGGAAAGAAATCTTTGGCCAAGCCTTTCCATTCAATGGGACATTCACTGATGAATACTTGCAAAGTGCTGTACCACAATCACTTCTTGCCTTAGTTAAAATGATTTTAGAAGGCCCCAACATCAAGCATCAAACTCAGCTAGTCAATATAAAAGCATCCCATTCCATTTCTCAGCTCCTGATGTTTAACAGCGTTAAACACACACGAGCTACAAATGCCTTATTGCCTGTTCGTCATAGCTCTGAGCGTGAAACACCTACTCCAATTTATGTGGCACTGAAAATTCATGCCATTACGCGCAGTAGGAACTTGATTGATGCACTTTTTAATCAAGGCATGTGTATCTCTTATGATCGTCTTTTGAACTTGACATCCGACATAAGCAATACAATCTGTGAGCAATATAGAGTAGATGGGTTTGTGTGTCCCCCTAAGTTGCGTTGCGGTGTCCATACATCAGCAGCAGTTGACAACTTAGACTACAATCCTACTTCTTCTACAGCAAAGGATTCATTTCATGGAACTGGCATATCACTAATCCAGCATCTGTCTAGTGAATCTGAAGGATATGATCGCGGTGTGCAGATATCTAGTCGGAGTCCCTCTGGTACATCTCAGTCCATAGTTCCTTTGCCCTCATACTACACGAATGTGCCACCAGGATATATCAAGACAAAAGAATTTACTGTACCTGCTGCTGGTGATCATGTAAGACCTGATACACTCTTGCATGTTGAAAGGGCGAAAGAAGGAGAGATCGAATGGCTTAACTGTGTTACTGCAGCTCTCAGCAAAGATAAATTGGATGACGGAGATTGGGTCTCCTGGTCTGCTTATCATGCAAGCATCCAAACGAATGAAATTCCACCTGCTGCAATCAATGCTTTGCTACCACTATTCACAGAGAGTGCGCATTCAGTAGCTATGATCAAACACTCCATGACCATTGTTCAAGCAGCCATTCAACATCTCAACCCTGGCCAGGTTCCTATTCTTACTGCTGATCAACCTTTGTTTGCTCTTGCTAAAGAAATCCAGTGGACTTGGCCCAACCAATTCGGAGAAAGCCTCTTTATAATCATGTTTGGTGGCCTGCACATTGAAATGGCTATTTTGAAGGTAACAGTAGCACCTTATAAGTGTGTGATGTATAATATGTCTTCATTATTGTAGGTTCTTGGAGATTGGCTAGATGGTAGTGGATGGATTAGTGCTCTGGTACAGGCTAATATTACAAGTTCAGGTACAGCCAATTCTTTTATCAATGTCAGCCACGTGACAAAGACTAGGCATGTGCACCAAGTGACTGCAGCAAGTATCCATACTGTACTACTTCGTGCTTATGCTAAGTACAAGTCAGAAGAAACAGAAATTTTGTCTCTGGAGAAATGGTGTGAACTCAGAGCTCAGCAGAGTGTTCATTTTCACTACTGGTTAAAAACTCTTGCACTGGAAACCTTGATGTTGCTGTTTGTCAGATCAATTCGTGAAGGCAACTTTCAACTGTACTTGGAATCTCTGACAAAAATTGTACCTTGGATGTTCGCACTTGACCACACACACTACTCTAGGTGGTTGCCAGTACACATTCGAGATATGACCTTGCTATCAGAGAATCATCCCAGAATCTATGCTGAATTCTGTGCAGGAAAATTTGTTGTTCATAAAACTTGCAATAAGTTCTCAGCCATGTCAACTGATCAATGCCATGAGCAGAACAATGCTGTCATCAAAGAATCAGGTGGGGCTGTAGGACTTTTGATGAACCCAGGAGCTTTACGACGGTGGACAGTGGCAGGTCCAGAAATTGTAAGGATGGTTAATGAATTTGAAGCACTACAGTCTCGTAATCAGACCACTGATCATCGCCACCATGAACAACACCGTGGAGTCCAGACTTCCTTCTTCAACGAAGTGAAGTCTTTGGTTGCTGTGATTGAAGAAATCGGCAATCCATTTTTGGAGCAAAGCCAAGATCTCTTGGTTCTAGACACAAGGGATATTCTACACCCATCTGTAGGAGAATCGGTGAGGAAAGCTGAAGAACTTGGTGAGAAACAGTACAACACCTTTGTTGATGAGAGACTTGTTAAACGTGAGGTGCCTATTACAGATGTAATCCACAAAAACAAGTTGGTTTTGCTTAGTCACCCACCACCAAAGCCCTCAAAGCAAAAGATGCAAGTTACAGCTTTGAAAAATGACTGTAACCTCTTTTCACGTCTCTACATTTCGTGTCAAACAAGATCAGGGGACTTAGAGACTTTCTTCATGCATGAGAACCAGGCTACTCCACCATCGCTATCATTGGGAGGAAAGCTTCGCCTTGGTAACAAAGCTGACCTTCTCAGCTGCCTTGGATTAGAGGAAGTGCAGTCCACATGTACACCTGCTGTAGATGCCAAATTGCTTGATGGTGCAGCAGTAGTTCAGATGCTCAATCATGGCATGGCACAGACTTTTCAACAATATTCAGAACTAGTATTTCTTCCTTATATCTCTAATCAGCTAACAACTGCCAGGCGGGTAGATATAGTGTGGGATGTATACATTCCAGACAGCTTGAAAGGCTCTACCAGGCAAAAGAGAGGAAAGGGTGTTCGAAGACGAGTGGCCCCAAGTACTCAAATCCCTAAGAACTGGAAAGATTTCCTTCGTGTGGATGAAAACAAAACAGAACTGTTCAAATTTTTATCACAGCAAGCTATACATTTACCAATTGATGAAGGAAAAGTTATTTATGCAACTGATGGAAGCAATGTACATACTACCATGGCTAATGCTGTCTTGACAAACCTCTCTCCTTGCTTACATGAAGAAGCAGACACCCGCCTTTTAATGCATGCAGCAGATACAGTCATGAAAGGTCACAGAAAGTTGTGTGTGCGCACGGTAGATACCGATGTTATCGTGATTGCAATTGCAATGTTCAGCCAAATCAATCCTGATGAGCTTTGGCTAGCTTTTGGCGTGGGCTTCAACTTCCGCTACATTCCTGTACATGAAGTTGTTAGTGGAATGGACCCCAGGAATTGTGCTGTCTTACCGGTTTTTCATGCATTCACAGGATGCGATACTGTCTCATCTTTTGGCGGAAGAGGAAAGAAGAGTGCTTGGAAAATCTGGCAAGTTTTTCCTGATATCACTGAAGCATTCGAACACCTCCTATTGATGGAAGAAATCAATGAATCCATGATGTCTGTGTTGGAACAATTTGTAGTGCTTTTGTACGACAAAACAAGTGATCAAGGTAGTGTCAACGATGCCAGGAAGCAACTATTTACACAGAAATCACGCAGCATGGAGAACATACCACCAACGAAGGGTTCCCTTGTACAGCATATCAAACGTGCAAGTTATCAAGCGAATTGCTGGAACAGAGCCCTATATCTAGATCCACGTCTTCCATGTCCAATAGACTGGGGGTGGCAGAAAGATGACGCAGGATGGCAGCCTTTATGGACTAATCTGCCAGAAGCTTCTGAGTCTTGTCGTGAGCTTACTCACTGTGGGTGTAAAAAAGGATGCAGAGGGAGGTGCAAGTGCCTAAAGGCAGTATTGAAGTGTACTCTTCTTTGTGCATGTTCAGGAACTTGTGAAAACGGAACGCGTTAAAAACCAACAATTCTACTTAACATAACTTTTGAACAGATCAAGATATGAACATTGTGGAAGTGCCAAATTCTTTCTTACATCGAGACCTTTAATTTGATACCTATATTGAGTATATTTGAATAATATTTGATGATAGAAGCAATTTTAACCCATTTATCACACACTAATTTACGCCTAGAGGTCGCCAAAGGTCAATTCAAAGGTGGTTCTACCTCCAGAAAATAAGCTCATTATATAATAAAACCACATACAAAATTTCATGCTTTTATCACTAAGTGCACATAACCTTTGATTTTCTTAGCTTAACCGCTCCACTAAAAGTTCTGTTTTTTTGTTAATTGTTCTTTAAATGTATACATGTGCAGTCAGATTGATGTCAGGAAGCTGAAACTTCACACACACACAAATTAATATAATATTGAAATTGATTATGTTTTAAAAAATTGTGGTTTGTGGTCACAACTGTGGTAATAGATAGAAGAAGTGACCCTATAAATGGAGGATATTTTTGATGTTTTTAAGCCAGAAAAAGAGTAAATTGAATTCGAGTGTCTAAAGATTTTGCAGACTGAATCTATGGCTCATTAATTTGATTTGTACCAAATTTTTATATTTTAATACTATTTTACTTATTTTTAATTTCATTTTTTATAAAAAACTAAACTCCCCAAATGCTTTAAGCTGGTAATTTTGCAATTTTGAAGTAAGTGTCTTGGGAATTTAATATAAAATACCTAAATAGTTGTATTTTAATCCATATGAATTTGAAACCCCTATCTTGAAAATTAAGGGAAATAAAAATGCTTTTGTGAAAGTGTTAGTATTTTCGGTGTAAGTTGTGACGTTTGCGGAAGCTCTTATCTCAATGACGACGTATTTGTGATGTCAGAGTGTTGCGCTTGCGCATTTGTGAACAAAACCAGGGGACGTTGGACACGCTGGTAAAACGCGGGAGATGGCCTGTAACCGAGCCACGCAAACAATCAATTAACTTTGGCGCCAAAAACCGCGAAGCAGGTGGACACAAACGGTCTCTGAGCTATAACTTGTATGTAGTGTACTAGTCTGAGACAGTCATTTCGAATAACATCCTTCTATTATACTTGCAGGGGAATGAAGCTGTACTTGTGAAGCCATTGGAGCAGCTTAAAACTCTGTCTCAACCATGACCAACTCCACCCTGACTGGTACCAGCTCCGACAATTCCACCAACCTTGTATTGAGACTCCGCTGCTAAAGACTCCATCATCATCACTTCAGTTCTTTCCATCCGGATTGCTACCGCTATACTCTTCAGCCCTATCGCCTACAAGTCTAAATTTTGTGCTGAACTACCCGCTCCCACTAATGAGCAACCAACTCCAAGCAACATCGGGAATACGCCTTCACTTTTGCTCGAGGGACTAACTATTTCCAAAGTTATAACGGCCATCTCACGGCTCATTTGTATTTCTTATTATTGTTTACAAATGGGCTCTTTTTAGAGCTGTCACAAGTTAATTGATTATCTTACCAAATAAATTGTGCGTTCGCGGAGCTCAACGTTATGGGGGGCGGGGTGAAATTGCAATCAGTTGTCAACTTGAAAATAAAAATTGATATTTCGTGGAACTGGATTACTGAATTGAATCCAAATTTTGCGCACAAGCAAAATACCCCCCTTAGAATAAAGTTACAGAGAGTTTTTTTTAGAATAACGCACGAGTAAAACGGCATGAAATTTTACTGTTTACAAAAAAAAAGAATATAGATATTAGAAATATGGCTCTGTAATGTTGCGAAGAAGCCCTCAGGCTACCTCTGGAAAAAAAATGAGCGCAGTAGCTCTTTCGGCCGCTTCGAAATAACTCTGAAGAATAGTAGCCAGTGTGCAGAGCTGTATCTCCGTCCCAGGCGGGTCTTCATTCTTCAAATTTGGCTTGCTAGAGTCCTCTATTGGTGCTCATTCCACCTGTAACAACAAAGTAAGCCCACAATACACAGAAAAAGAAATATAAAGACATAGCAAAAACAGTCAATTTGCGGTTACGCGCCTCGGTTTCCGGTGGCAGGGCCCCCTTAAATAAGGGAAGTTCCCGAATAGGAGCTGCCGTGTGAGGGCACGGCTCAAGTTTAACTACGAGTTGTGACGTAGGACGGTCGAATTTGTGACGTCAAAAAAAATGGCGCTTAATGTATGGAATGTCTATGGAGATAGCGTAGTTCTTACACTTATGCTGTTTTATATGACTTAGTTTCGAGTGGATTGGGATCTAACAACACAAAAAAGGTATGGCTAAGCTTATTGTGATTGCAACTAGTCTAAGTTTTGAGATCTGTACATTCTACTCTTTAAGCTGGACGAACTGTACGTAGTACTATTACTGTGCACGCACATAGTGCGAACACTGTGCTCGCACATAGTGCTAACACTGTACACACACATAGTGCTAACACTCTGCGTGACTGTGCACGCACATAGTGCTATTACTGTGCACAGCACGCACAGTGCTAACATTGTGCACACACACATAGTGCTAGCACTCTGCACGCACGTAATACTATGCACGCACTTAGTGATAGCACTGGAGGTACGGGCTAAGTCCTTGAGGCCAAATTATTTCTTCACTGGTAGGCGTGTCACATGATGTCACTTCCAGTTTCACTTGCTGTCGTTAAATTTTGTCCTTCGAGGCTATCTGAGTGCTTCTGAGGTGGGCTTGTGGGTTTTCATTATGTGTCAGCACGTACTAGAGTCATTTTTATTAGTGTTCGCATGTAATAGTTTATCTTGGTAATGTCTGTTTCTACTATTGTCCACTAGAGTTTTTTTTAGTGGTTTTAGCTGGTTGGGATAATTATATTGCGTATTCAATGTAAATAGATAAATTTTGATAACACTGGACATAAGAACAAAGTAAAGATGTGTATTACTTGTATAGATGATACATAATTTAAAAGAGATGACTAAAAATACAAAATATTAATTGTCCGGGACCTCTGTCCAGACATCTGGGACCTCCGTCCAGGCAGAAGAAGTCCAAGAAGAAGCCCTCGCCCAAGATCCATAAAGTAGCCGGTCTACATTGATCATTGAACAGTACCAGCAACTCCTTGTGTCATCCCTTTCCAATTCCCTAATCCACCTTAATGATATTCATGCTTATATTGTTAACCACCGTCAACCGCATCCTGGTGTACTGTATTCATTGTCTTACATTTCTTGTGATAAAATGTTGTTTACCTCTGTCTAACTAGGAAAGACACCTTCTAGGCGTGCGCGCTTTTATAAGTCTGACTATCAAGACTGCAAGCCTAACGGCCAGCGGATGCGGTAGTTTATTAGACTGCGCCCGGACAAGTAAACATCCTGGTCCTTCAAGTTAGATAAATAGCTAGCTAGATAGACCATTAGTGTGAGGGACTTACAATTCCAAACATTTTGGTCCTTCGAGCCGCCAAATTCCGTTCCAGTACTAGCTCCACCTACTGAACTTCGTTCCTTTTCCGGGATTCATTCTAGTCTGCCGGCATCGATTATTTCAATTTCCTACCTATCATGGACGAAGCCTCTGAACAAAATCCTTCTCTCCTCCACTTCAAACGTCAACGCGCCCACAAGCAGGGTCAAGTGACGAAAATCCAGAAGAAGATCCACTCCTTGGACGAAAGCCACCCAGATGACTGGGACCCCGTCGTCATCGAAGGCCTCTCCGAAGAGCTATCCGCTGCTATCTCAGCCCACGATACCTTCAGGCACAAATCAACGACCTACTCCTAGACGATAATGAAGCCTACGACCTGTAAGTCTCCGAGTCTGAGAAACATGACCAGCTACATGCTGAACTACGCCTTACTCTCCGCAGAGTCAAGCAAAGATACCAGCTTTGGTCTGACAGCAACAGTGTTGTAGCAGAAATAGACACACTCTCATCAGTGACTGACAAGACCTCCTCCAGATTCCGGTCTCTGTTCGAGTCCTTCAGCAACCGCTGCACACCCTTCCTCAACGCTGCCAAGTATCACCACTCTATTCCAGCCTTCAGGGACAGATTTGATTCCCTCCGTGCAGCTTGCGATAGATTCTGCATGCATACCTGCATATCCGATCCTGTTCCAGTGTCAACTACTCCTTCCGTCCATCACACCTCCTGCTCCGCCCCCAAAGGAGCTCCCATCCCGGTCAAGGTCCCCAACTTTGATGGGAATCCCCTTCACTGGGAGAAGTTTGAAGCCGAGTTCTCCACCGCCATTCGCACCAGACCGCCCCACTACAGCAATTTCGACGTCTGCTGTCTGCTCACCGATGCACTAACGCCAGAGAACGACAAGAACATCATCACTCACTGTCCTGACAAAGATACCCCTCTACCTGAACTGCTCCGTGCCCTCAAGAGAGAGTATGGCACTCCTGTGATTGTCGGTCCCATCCTCATCGACAAAATCCAATCCCCTCATACCTTTGACCTCAATCATTCTGGGTTTACGGGGTTAAATGAACATTTTATCCAACCATTCAATGCTCTTGTCTCTCTCATAGGTGACTCCTTGTCCACATTCATGGCCATGTTGATGTCCGGACATCAAGCCTCCTCCTCCTCCTACTCCCAAAAAGTACAGTCAGGCTGCCCTGCATGCAAGGATCAACATGGACTGCTCCGTTGCACCACCTTCCAGGCTATGGACGTGGACAGACGAAACAAACTGGTCCGTGACAGCAGACTGTGCATCAACTGTTTTTCTGACCGCCATGGTTATAGATCCTGCCCCAACAGATTCTCATGTAAGACTTGTGGAGGACGCCACCACACACTCCTTCACAGGGACCGAGACTCTCCTCAACAGCCTACATCTCCGGTCACTCCGGCGCCAGCGATGACTGCTGCCACTCTTTCATCCGCCGATCCCATCTCCTCTTCCAACTCCAGATTCCTACACACAGTGACAGTGACCCTTGAGAACGAAGGGGAACGTTGTCAAGGCCCGTGCCATCCTGGACACAGGTGCAGCTGTCAGTATGATGACGGAAAAAACTGCGTCTGACCTCAAGCGGACTCACAATCCCCTTCAAGTGACAGGCATGACCGGTACCACACACTGTAAGTTCACCGTGTCAACGAGTTTGCTTTCCCATGATTATGCTTACAAGAGTGACACCTTGACATTCACTGTGTTCCCAAAGCTTCCATCCCTGCAGATTACGTCCAACAGACAAGAAATCCTGAGCAGTCCGGCGCTCTGCTCCTACCACTTGGCCGATCCAGACCTGGGAGGAAGAGTGGACCTCTTGCACAATATAGATGATACCCACTCCATTATCACCGGCAAATCCTTCTGGATTGACGGTCTCCTTGCCCTTCTAACCCGCCTCGGCCTTTGTCTCTCAGGACCCCTCCTTCATGCTGAACCTCCGCCTGCTCTGATGGCATCCGTCCCACCCACCGACCTCCAAGATGATCTTGGCCGTCTCTGGGAATTGGATCAGGTACTCGAGGCTCCAAGCTGGTCCCCAGATGATGTACGTGTCCTCCAAGAGTTCGACCGCACCTACAGACGGATAGACGGCCGTTTCTCCGTTTCCCTCCCCAGGAAACAGGACCCTCCAATCCTTGGTGACACACGCAAGCAAGCCATGTGTCGTCTCCTAGCCAACGAACGCTCCCTGATTGCCAAGGACAAGCTCCAAGCCTTCTCCGCGGTCGTCAGGGAGTACATTGACCTGGGACATGCTCACGTCATTCCCAGGGAAGACCTCCAACATCATCCTCACTGCTACCTCCCGGAGCATGGGGTATTCAAGGACTCCTCCTCTACCACCAAAGTGAGGGCAGTCTTTGATGCCTCGGCCCGTTCCTCATCCGGTCAGTCCTTCAATGACTGCCTCCTTCCCGGCCCCAACCTCTACCCTCTACTCCAGGACATCCTTCTCCGGTTCAGGAAGTATCCCATAGGTATGTCAGCAGACATCTCCAAGATGTTCCGGGAGATCATTCTGAACCCGGAGGAGAAAAACTTCCACCATTTCCTGATGCGTGACCAATCAGGCGCTGTGCTTGATTGCCGAATGAACCGCCTGACATTCGGGGTTAAGTGCTCGCCTTTCTTGGCCACCCAAGTCCTCCACACCCTCGCTCGTTTCCACGCCTCCTCTCATCCTGCAGCCTCTTCTGCAATCCTGCACAACTTCTATGTTGATGATCTACTCTCGGGTGCTCACAATGTGGAAGCTGCGGATGCCTTGAGAAGAGAACTCTGTGATCTCCTAGCCCAAGCAGGGATGGTCCTAAGGAAGTGGCGGACAAACTCCAAGCAACTCCTCGGCCTCATTCCAGAAGAACTCCACGACTCCTCCTCCTCCGTATCTCTCCAGCCCCCCAACCGTGCCCCGAAAGCTCTGGGCATACATTGGGACGTTGAGAATGATTCCTTCCATGTCTCTGTTCCCGACATCCTACCATTTCAAGCTGCAGTCACCAAGAGAGTCATAGCATCAGCCACTGCCGGTGTTTTCGATATCCTGGGTCTGTTTGCTCCCGCCATCCTGCCAGCAAGAATCCTCTTCCAGGAGACATGGAAGCGCTCTCTGCCTTTGGACAAGCCCGTTCCTGACGACTTGCGCACTCTCTGGAGCACCTGGGTGGATGACCTCCATTCAGTGAATGGTCAGGCCGTTCCCCGTCGACTTGACAAGCCTTCGGGTGTTTGCTATGATGAACTCCATGGTTTCTGCGAGGCCTCCTTCGTTGCGTATGGAGCTGACATCTACCTGCGCACATCCACCACCACGACTTTGGTCACAGCCAAGGCCAGAGTCCTCCCAGATCGACCAGTAACCATTCTACGAGCTGAGCTGTTAGGAGCCCATTTGCTGGCCAAATTCCTCAACCACACCTCATCAGTCCTACAAGTCCCCTCCTGCCGTGTTCACGCCTGGACTGACAGTGAAATTGTGCTCCACTGGCTTCCAAAGTCACCTCCACAGCTTGACCGTTTTGTGGCCAACAGGGTGTACAACGTCCAATGCTTCCTTCCTGACGTCATTTGGAAACACGTCAAAACCAATGACAACCCCGCTGACCTGGCTAGCAGGGGAGTCCGTGCTCCGGACCTGGCCATGTCAGCACTCTGGTGGTCAGGTCCGCCATGGCTCTCCTTGCCTCCAGACCAGTGGCCCCAACACAAGAAGTCCAAACCTCCAGTTCCTGTCCTCATAGCATCCATCAAACCTTGTCTCCAGCTTCCCCGGGAGCAATCCGTATTCCCAGGCGATCTGTGGGCTCGGTTCTCATACCTTTTCAAACTTGTGCGAGTTGTTGCATGGATTTACAGATTTTTCAACAACTGCAAAAAGTCCCTGGATCTCCGACGTTTCGACCTTCTTGACTATGACGAGATTGTATCTGCCAAGCATCTGCTCTACAAACTGTCCCAGCAAGAGTCCTTCCCTGAAGTCTTCGTCGTCCTCAAGAAGTCCAGCACTCTACCCAGAGGGCATGCGCTCTCTCGCTTCATTCTCACCCTGTCAGAACACGGACATCTGCTTGTCTGCAGCAGGGTCAGAGACCCAGAGTTCCCTTCAACTCCAATAAAGTTAACTCCACTCAACTCCAAATCCCAACTCACCAAACTCCTTGTCCAAACCCTCCATAGGACATACAGCCATGCTGGCATTACGGCAATGTCCTCCATCCTATCCAACTCATTCTACATCCCTAACCTGAGGAATTTGTTGAAGTGGGTCAGCCGGACTTGTGCCAACTGCCAACGTGCTTATGCCAAACCCTTGCAGAACATTATAGGAATGCTCCCCGCCTCCAGAACTACTCCAGCTCCGCCCTTCCACCGCACTGGTGTGGACTTTGCGGGCCCCATCACTCTGCATGTAGGCCACACCCGCAAGCCATCCTACATCATGACCTACGCTGTGGTCTTCGTGTGCCTGACAACCAAGGCGGTACACTAGATCTAGCTGCATCTCTCTCCACTGAAGACTTCCTGGCTACCTTGGAACGTTTTATCGCCCGTCGAGGCTCTCCGGCTGTGATATACTCCAACAATGGGACGAACTTCCAGGGTGCCCGGAAGGAGATCAGAGAAATCCAGAAGTTTTCTCGATCCAGAGAAACGACAGAAGCCTTATCCCAGTTCGCCACCGTCAACCAAATTGACTGGAAACACATCCCTCCAAGAACACCCCACTTTGGCGGTCTGTGGGAAGCAGCCGTCAAAGCAATGAAGGTACAGCTCAGGAAGAATCTGAAACCTCACACCCTCCGATGGGACAAGATGTACTCCGTATTGACAGGAGCCGAGGCCATCTTAAACTCGCCCACTTGCTCCATTTCACTCAGAAGAAACTTCCGAAGGCTCTTACCTGACAGCTGGGCATTTCATCATTGGAAGACCCCTGCGAGCTCCGCCCTCCAGACTTTCTTCCACCTGCAGTCCATCACACCTCCGAAGATGGAATCTCGTGAACCGCATCAAGGCAGACCTATGGAAAAGGTGGACAGCTGCCTACCTCTCCTCCTGTGCACAAAGGTCCAAGTGGAATCGACCAGGTCGCCGCCTCTGTCCAGGTGACCTAGTATTCATCAAGGACGAAACCCTGAAGACCAGAAATTGGCCAACAGCCATTGTGGACCAAGTATATCCCGGCGATAATGGCAAAATCCGTGCCGTGGACATCCGATGCAGAGACAAGATCTACTGATGACCTGCAGCCAAGCTCATCCTGCTGATGACCGATGAAGACCCTTCACTGCCGCCCCCCCGTGAATATGTCCGGGACCTCTGTCCAGACATCTGGGACCTCCGTCCAGGCAGAAGAAGTCCAAGAAGAAGCCCTCGCCCAAGATCCGTAAAGTAGCCGGTCTACATTGATCATTGAACAGTACCAGCAATTCCTTGTGTCATCCCTTTCCAATTCCCTAATCCACCTTAATGATATTCATGCTTATATTGTTAACCACCGTCAACCGCATCCTGGTGTACTGTATTTATGTCTTACATTTCTTGTGATAAAATGTTGTTTACCTCTGTCTAACTAGGAAAGACACCTTCTATGCGTGCGCACTTTTATAAGTCTGACTATCAAGACTGCAAGCCTAACGGCCAGCGGATGCGGTAGTTTATTAGACTGCGCCCGGACAAGTAAACATCCTGGTCCTTCAAGTTAGATAAATAGCTAGCTAGATAGACCATTAGTGTGAGGGACTTACAATCCCAAACAATAATTAATAATTGATGTCTGTACTTTTAATTCTTTTAGAAGGGCATGACGAAACTGGTGATGGTGAAGGAGTTGGTGACTGTGACGGGCTAAAAACTGGTCTAACTGCTCAGTTGAGGTAAGTCATTTCGTCCTTGCTGGTGATGGCTTTCTTGACCTCTTCCTTTCCTTTACACAGATGATGCTGCTCCGTCGGCAGGCAACGGACACAGGGGAAAGAAAAGTGGGGTCGGAATGGGGTGGTGACAAGAAAACAGATGAGTGGTCAGGATGCAATGATGAAGGCTCGATGTCTGGTACAGAGCAGTCCAAAGAATTCAGAGGATCATAGAGGTCATCTTCGTCATCAAACAGTGGAGTAGCAGAGCCTGACTCTGCTGATGAGACATCCCTAGAAGCTCTATAATAAGTTGTTTTGTTTTGTTGTTTTTTATCAAAAAAAATTAATTATTTAAATTTAAATTTATTACCTTCATAATAGTTGGTAAAATGGCCATCAAAATCTTCATCTCCTAAAAAAAAAAAGAAAAAAAAAAAAAAGAGGAACTGATGAGGGTTATAGTTAACTGTAATAAGTGACTTACAGTCAGAAAGCGGGCCCTCACTTCCTGGAGCCAAGCATTCATTCATGAGCTTCTCTATGGTTGGCTGAGGTTTAATGCTCTAGCAAGATTCCTGGCTTCACTTAGCCACTGTACTTACTACTAAACTGGGAGCTGTATTTTCCCGCCGTTGACGGCGGCATTTACCGCGGATTGGGCCCACGCTAAAACCCAGACTTATTAACGGCCCTAAGAGTTCAGGAGTAAGTGAAGTTCATGAATTCTCGGGCTTATTACTTTCATTCTAAAGTGGGCCTGATCTTCAAAATTCGCATGTAGGTGTATTAAGGGTTTTATTATTTCATATATGCAATAAAAAATAATTGATTAAAAAATGACTAAAATGACAATTTTGATCGTAGCTAAAAACGGTACTTGCCGCGTTGTGCCCGATTTTCCCGTAGAGGGTCACAATTTATGTTCATGTGTTCACTTGTTAAGTTTGTACACATCATGTGTGTGTGTTTTCTTTTAAATTAATACATGACATGTGTGTATGTCCACTTTAAAATTAATGCACATCATGTATGTGTGTTCACTTCACATCATGTGTGTGTTTGCTTTTAAATTAATAGCGTAGGCCGCCGATTATCGACCAGAACTTTTACACACCACATATCTTCTCACCTGCAGGTCGCCCAGAGACGAAGTTTCCACCAACACAAGCTCCAGAGCTTCAATTTTCATTTCAGTGGTCAAACTCGTCGCTTAAATGGATATTTCATGAGATATGAACTTTTGTAACTGACGACCTCAAATTCTGTTATCGACGACCGATACCTATTATGATTTCACGTAGAATTTGTATTGCTCTATTACCTAGTTTTTAAAAATAACAAAGGATAGGTACCGATTTAGAACTAACTATGACCAAAAGAGGTACTTATTACACCATATATGAAAAAATTGGGGAAAATTATGGTAGGGATTTTTTTATATAGTGTGGTCAAAATCACGATTGACCTCGGCTTAGTACTAAACATGCACATAAATTCTATTTAGAGGTAACATTACACCATATTATGAGAAAAGTATGATCACAAATGGAATGTGGATGGTTTGTATACAAAAAAATGAGAAGACTATAGTTGAGATTTATTTAAACAATATGGGCAAAATCGCTCTTGACCTTGATCATCCAAAATAATTTCTTCCAAGCATTGTTCATGCACCCACCGATCACAAGCACACTGCAGCCACTCCTTCCCATCCTGGCAGATTTCCTCATAGCAAAAAGTACACTCCCAGAAACCGTTACGAGAATCTTGTCCACCTCTGAGTGATGTGGTGGGTGTCGAAGTAGAAGAAGTACTCGAGAGTGCAAGTTGAGCGTCCACTGATTCCTCAGATGGTCTAGATAAGTTAATTGCAGTATTTCTGGTGTTGCACTTCTTACCACCAGACTTGGCTGTTTTCTTCAATGCAGCCTCTTCTCTCATTCTTTTCTTCTCCAGCTTCTCTTCTTTTTTCTTCTTTGCTATCTCTTCTCTCTCAAACTTCTTTCTCTCACGCTCCCTCTTTCGCTCTTCCTTCTCCATAACTGCCTGATCCTTCTTCTGCTTCTTCTTGTCTAGCATCTTTAAGCACTTCGCACTAGTTAAGACCTTAGCTTTACCAGTATTAGCGATTTTCACGGGTGCAATTGAATCCAAATGCCTGCTTACAATTGTTCTAGAAGATTTGGGGGTATTGCCTGGGAGCAAGTTTGTAATCGAAGCTAAAGGTGAACGCTTCAAGGTAGGAGATTGACTTGTGGACCTGTTAGGAGTCACACGTGTATCTGAGCCTGTACTTCTGTCTGACCTCTCACAAGGAAGAGTATGAGAGACTATCACAGGACCTGAATCATCATGAGGACTTATTCCAGCAGTACAATAATCTGTATTCTGAAATGACTTGTCACCAGAGAGAGATTCCGGAGCTTGACCACTGTTGCCACTAGGAGTAGACAGAGCTGATCCCAAGCTGCCATTGCTTGGCGGACATCCACTTGAACTCAAGGAGACAACATTATCAGAAATGTGATTATCAAGTGGTGTAAGCACTGGAGTGTCAGGAAAGAATTCTGTGATGCTTGATTCTTCCACCAAGGCTTCAGGATGATTCACACGAAGCCACAAAGAGTACTCATCATCATGGAGATCATAGCCTTCCTCAAATCGGTGCTGGTACAGATCTTCTTTTTCAGGAGAAAATGAAGGGGGTTCACTGTTACTGTTCTCAACACAAGGAGAACTACTCTCACTCTTGTCAATGTCAATTGATTCACTGTCATCCTGATAATTTATAGTCTTGCGTCGTATCTCCACTGTCCCTTCATTTCCTGGACAACGCTTCAAAAGAACCTCTGGGTTGAATGGAATTATTCCTGCTCTTTCAAAGCCATTGCAAATGATTTCAGGCAAACAAGTCTTGAGCCAAGCCTTCGAAAAAAGTTGAGAAAAATTAAATCTAGTGATGGCTTTCCCCTGTGATGCTTGAATAAAATCATGGCAGACACTGCTCCAGCTTTTCTTCAGAGCACCAAAAAAACTAACATCCAATGGCTGAGCCTCATGAGTAGTATGCGGCGGGAGGCAGAAGATAATAACAGAATGATCGCGGGCTAACCGAATAGAGTCAGGATCATAATGTGAACTATGCCCATCTACAAGAAGCAATAAAGGACGAGAAGGCACAGCATGGGCGAGAAAATGCTCTTGTAACCAGCCTAGGAATAATTCCCCATTAGTCCACCCACTGTCACTCAATCCATAACGGTTACCACTCAGTTCGCCACGAGTCCAAAGATGATTCAAATTCTTGGCATCAAAAATCACAAAGGGTGGAATTACCTGGCCAGTCCCACTACAGCATCCAAGACTGTAATCTGGGCTTTTGAAGCAGAACATTGGTAACGCACCTTCTTCTGCCCACGAAGTGCAACAACTTTCGGAGGACGAGGATTCAACGGAAGACCAGTCTCATCCATGTTGTAAATTTGCTCAGGATGCACCTTTAAATTGTTATCATTTAACACACTGTTCAGTAAATCAAAGTAAGCCTTGATATTTTCCTCATTCATGGCACTCATTCGTGTATATCCTGTAGCATCTCCAGTACGAAGAGACAGTTGAGGGTGTCGTTGCAAAAACCTGCGCCACCAGCCGTCACTAATGCGAGCACTATGAAGAACTCTTTTATCTAGTGCCACTCTTTCTGCAATGACTTTAACTTGACGACGAGTTCTACCATAGCCCACCTTGTTGGCCTTGTAATCACTACATCGATGTTGTGCACAGTTTGTAGATGATTGTTTAAAGCATCAATACTGGACAACCTGTAAATGAAAGAAATTCTCAAAACATTAACCATTGTATTATTTATCAAATACTTTTTTCACAAATATCACACTTATTTCTTCCCGTTTCTGCTGAGTGTACTGTATTCATGTGTCTAGACAAGCTGCTGTGATGGGAGTACTGCTTATTGCAAATTTTACATCTCAGTGATGATGGTTCTTTGGTATTATTTTTCTGTAAGTTATTAGTATCAAATAGAGAAGAAGAAAGGCAAATAGAATTGGACTGATTCTGCTGTTGTTGAAGACTAGGTGTATTAATTAAGCCACACTTCTGTATGACGTCCACTGGATCTAAATATTTGATATTTTAGTCACAGGAATTGGAACGAATAAATTATGATATGTCAAAAAAAAAAGAAAAAAGAATTAATGGTTATTCTACCTGATACTGAAGTATCTTTGAGTTTGATTCTTCTTCTGCTTCTTTTATTTTCTTTTGTGGCATAATTAGAAATTCTGCAGAAATGCTTGCTTTTTCTGAAGCACATCTTTTTCTGCTCTTACCACTAAAGTTTTCAGCACGGCTAGCCCCTGAAACATTATTTGACAGGATTGTATGAAACACGAATTATTTTTTTTAATTATCTACTTCCTTCAATATAATATTATAACAAATTGCACATGTTTGAACACTTACAGACCATAATAACTCGTGTTTAAAATTTATGATGTAAATGATTGTGTAGCACAGATATTGGCATTACAAATGGGTAGTTAGCATTTATGGCATAAGTTCAGAGATTTTTGATGCAACGTAACACTGAAAAACACAAGTAACACATACTTGAAATCATTAATCCCAATAACATTGGTAACTATTTTAATACTAGGACGGATATGACTGTGAATAGTGTTAATGACTTGGAAAGGGAATGTGATAAATTGAGAGAAGAAAACCTCAAAATGAAGCAGGAGCTGAAAAGCTTGAAGACAATTGATAATTTTTTAAATGATATTAAAAATGTATGTTATTTTACTGGATTACCATCGATAGAAACAGTTAGAGCAATTTTTGATTATAATCTCCCCATGTACCGAATTCACGTTCAGTACTTCCAGCATTTCAGCAGTTTGTGATGGTATTGATGAAGTTGCGTCTTAATGCAGATAATGGTCTCCTGTCCTCTTTGTTTAATGTGCATGTGTCTACTGTTACACGGTACTTCCAGAAATGGATTGATGTCATGTTTTGGATGTTGAAGCCCCTTGTGAAGTGGCCTGATCATGAGCAACTGTATCAGACTATGCCCCGGGAGTTTAGAAAACATTTCAGTAAATGTGTTGTTGTGATAGACTGTATTTAAGTTTTTATGGAAAGACCAAAGGGATTAATGGCAAGAGCTCAAACATGGTCCAACTACAAACACCATAATACTGTCAAGTTTTTAATTGGAATAGCTCCCCAAGGATCTATTACTTTTATATCCAAAGGATGGGGTGGGCGTGTATGAAGATGACAATAATAACTGACATTCTATAAATTTCAGCAGCTGATGCAGTAAATCATCACTATAATATAAAATTTCTGTAACAAATTTTACTGAAAAAACAACAACAGTTGAACGCTCTTCAAATCTGGTTATGGTTGCTTGTATAGAGGTCTAACCAAGTGCGTGTTCAACTACAAACTGATGAAACTATCTGGAGATGCCCCTAAATGTAGTGTCATAGGATTGATGAAATAACCAGATTCACAAACTTCAAAAAAAATTATGACTTTTCATATTCTTCAAATAAGCTAATGGTGCTACCTTCTCATTTTCTCATCCCGAATAGCATTGCTCGGGTCCTGGCACTTAATTTTATATGAATAATGATATCAATCAAGGAGTCCATGGAGATATGACAAATTTGACAGAAACATGACAGTCAGTCAACCCAATTAATCACAACAGATGCTCTGCTTGATCAGTAGTCAATGCTTATCCCCAAACGATTTCTCACACACGCATTCTAATTCCTCCTTAATGTAGTCCATCAATAATAATAGTTGGTGGCAGTACAGACACCACATCATATTGTTTTCTTTGCTTTTCCTGCAAGATTTCACAGTGGTCAATCTATTTCTCGCTCATATTCTATGTTAATAAAATATGCTGCTGAGTGGAAAAGCATCCTTTAAGCCTTTAAAATACAAATTATTTAGATTGCTTTGGATTAAAAATGTTTCTTACACTGACATACATGTGCAATTACTGTTAAACATGGGGTGCTGCCTGGACATCACAGTTTAAAGTTTTACATTGTCTCCATAGTTAGTTACAACAAACTAAACGATATCTGAAATGAAGAAACTACAGAATATAGAATAATAACAATAAAATGCTCACTTAGTAAAGTATGTATTGGTGTGGAGTTATAAGGGCTCAAAGTCCAGACAGTGCCTCTTGGTGAACACCTCACAGAGGTGTTACTTGGCACCCCATTTTAACCTAGATGTACTAGAATAATATCTCCACTAATTTTTTCTCTAATCTAAGCACTGTGGTAAGGTGTCCCCTCTCAAAGAAAACTTCCATCTATTCTTGTACGGGTGATGAAAGTGGGGGCTGGAAACAAGCTGGTTTTCATGAGAGTAAGTACAATGGTGCCATTCCAGTCACTTTGGAACAACTTCCATCACACCTGTATACAGTTAAAGTAAACACTATCAACTATTCTTTGCTGCATTGGTGCTTGAGGGTAACATCAGGAAGATTATTACTTAGGAGTTTAACACAAAGCAGTTGCTTTTTTACTCGATAGCTACTAATTATAGAAGAGATCAATGGCATAGAGCAGATTTAGCTCCTTAACACCTTATTACTTAATTATTATCATTTAACCTTTAAATGAATAAAATATTTATGATCAAGAAATACAAGGCAAGAATCATTAGAGTAATCTTTGAGCTTATAATTATCAGATAGACTTGCAGAATAAAATGAACTTCTTTTTGTGTGCTGAAGCACTGTAATGTAGCTATTTAACCAGAGCTTCATACAAATGACTAATCTAGAGAATATTGCACCAGTGTTATGACAAAGAAATTACTTGAACCATATGTTAGCTGACTACCTTTAAACTTTACATTGATTAGCATGGAGCGAAATTTTTTACCAGTTCTAAAAAAATTGTCTCAATGTTGTGATTATTATCTTAATTATAATTAATATATATATTTTAAAAAAGTGTAAATAAATAAGCAAATCTGATGCATATTTCTACCAATAGCTTTAGAATCAGTATTAGTCATTACAATTACTGTGGCAGGACTACTTCGACCCAAACGGTTTCTTGCGGAAACATTGATCATATAATATGTTTGTGGACGTAATGAAATTAAAGTTATTTCGGAGACATTTTGGTACTCTAGAGTAGTTTGATCCAATGTATCCACTGTTTGATAAGATACATGGTAACCAATTATGGAATACAACCCATCATATCCAGGCTTCACAGTGAGCTGGAGGCTAGTTTGAAATACTTGGGAAATGGCCAATGTTGGAGGCTCTGGAGAAGCTGGAAGAGCAAGTAAATATTATGCGATGATTAATTAACTTGAAAAATGCAAAAGTAATATTATTTAGCTTATCATTAACATCACTACAATTGTACACTGCTGGAATGTATCCAGTTGTAATTTATCCAGTCAGATATGAGCTATATTAAGTTAGTTATGATTAGTGGTTTAGATGGCAATGGAGCATATAAGCTCGTTAAATTGGTAAATTATTTTTGTGGTGTAATAGCTCTCTTCAATTACATAGTATTGTTTTGACTTTTTTTTTTCAAACTCATCAATTTTTTCAGTACACATGCCATCCAATTTACATGAAAATTGGTATAAATTTGTCACTAAAGCATGATTTGTGCGGCCACTGATATTTGGCTAATGTTATGATATACAAATAGACAATGTAGCAATGTGCAATTCATAACTATACTTACTGGCAATTAAAATTGTAAAAGTAGATTGAACAGTTTCATATATGTTTGATGCTGTGAAGATGTAGGTTCCTCTAGCATCAGGAGTTACATAAACCCAATGAAGAATACTAGTTTTATTTGAATTTTCATCAATAGAAAATGTAACCGTAATGTTTGGATTTATTGTATTTACTATTGAATTGTTCAGTGTCCAAATTACATGGGGAACAGGAGAACCAGAATATGAACAGATAAAATACAACATTGTCTTGACATCAATTATTTGATTATCTGGACCATTGCATGATAATTTTGGAGGAACTGTATAAATATAATATTGTAATACTATAATTAAAAAATGAGAAGCAATCATAATTTTTACAAGGAATTTCTTATTCAATGATGGCGCTGTGCTGGCACTATGTAGAGAGATTTTAATTATTTTAAACACAGTTGTGTATTTCAACTTTATACTTACAATCTACTGTTAATGTAACACTTCTAATGGGTATTGTTGATACACGTGGAACTTTGCATTTGTAGGTGCCTGCCATAGCTTCAGTAACCACACCAATGTTGAGATTTGGCAATCTTGTGTCTTCACCAATTGTATTAATCCAAGTTGGTCTTCCAATGTACATAGACAATTTATTAATATTTGTACATTGTAATAATAGATCAGATCCTTCTAATATTGTTATCCTATGGTCTATTATTGCAGAATCTCCTGTAACTACCAAATGGGCAGGTGCTTGGATGGATAGTAATACATGTGAATCATAAATTTTTATAATAATTAAACTGCAAAGCATACAAAAGAACAAAGAAAATCTATAAACTGTACACATTGATACCAGTAAAAGTATAGAAATTTCTGTAGAAATGTGGTGGAAACCTGATAATCAATTTCTGTGATAGCTATATCATTAATTTGTATGTGGTAGTTCAGTATTTGATTCTGCGTTAATATAATCAAATTTACTTCATGATGATCCCCGCAGATAATAAGCAACAATTATTTAATTTTAATTAAACATAATAGCAATTTAT
>WLWD01002718.1_pt1 | contig 71380 bp, 56 predicted proteins | sample 6712731 | NCBI WGS metagenome assembly WLWD01 (sample SAMN12718690, study PRJNA576275) | sponge metagenome | isolation source: marine sponge | host: Mycale hentscheli | place: New Zealand: South Island, Marlborough, Capsize Point | collected 2014-11-01
TATGTGGTGGGTGTGGATGTACCCGGTCTAAGTCCCTAGTGTCCGTGGTGTGATGTACGCAGATTAGTCCTAGTGTCTTGGTGTGCTGTACCAGATCTAGTCTTAGTGTCGTGGTGTGATGTACCAGGTCTAGTCCTAGTGTCGTGGTGTGATGTACCAGATCTAGTCCTAGTGTCGTGGTGTGATGTACCAGATCTAGTCTTAGTGTCGTGGTGTGATGTACCAGATCTAGTCCTAGTGTCCGTGGTGTGATGTACCAGATCTAGTCTTAGTGTCGTGGTGTGATGTACCAGATCTAGTCCTAGTGTCGTGGTGTGATGTACCAGATCTAGTCCTAGTGTCGTGGTGTGATGTACCAGATCTAGTCTTAGTGTCGTGGTGTGATGTACCAGATCTAGTCCTAGTGTCCGTGGTGTGATGTACCAGATCTAGTCTTAGTGTCGTGGTGTGATGTACCAGATCTAGTCCTAGTGTCGTGGTGTGATGTACCAGATCTAGTCCTAGTGTCGTGGTGTGATGTACCAGATCTAGTCTTAGTGTCGTGGTGTGATGTACCAGATCTAGTCCTAGTGTCCGTGGTGTGATGTACCAGATCTAGTCTTAGTGTCGTGGTGTGATGTACCAGATCTAGTCCTAGTGTCGTGGTGTGATGTACCAGATCTAGTCCTAGTGTCGTGGTGTGATGTACCAGATCTAGTCTTAGTGTCGTGGTGTGATGTACCAGATCTAGTCCTAGTGTCCGTGGTGTGATGTACCAGATCTAGTCTTAGTGTCGTGGTGTGATGTACCAGATCTAGTCCTAGTGTCGTGGTGTGAATTAATCAGATTAGTCCTAGTGTGGTGGTGTGATGTACCAGATCTAGTCCTAAGTGTCCGTGGTGTGATTTACCACCAGAATCTAGTCCTAAGTGTGGTGGTGTGATGTACCAAATCTCGTCCTAAGTGTGTGTGGTGATGTAACCAATCTAGTCCTATTTCCCGTGGTGTGATGTACCAGATCTAGTCCTAGTGTCCGTGGTGTGATGTACCAGATCTAGTCTTAGTGTCGTGGTGTGATGTACCAGATCTAGTCCTAGTGTCGTGGTGTGATGTACCAGATCTAGTCCTAGTGTCGTGGTGTGATGTACCAGATCTAGTCTTAGTGTCGTGGTGTGATGTACCAGATCTAGTCCTAGTGTCCGTGGTGTGATGTACCAGATCTAGTCTTAGTGTCGTGGTGTGATGTACCAGATCTAGTCCTAGTGTCGTGGTGTGATGTACCAGATCTAGTCCTAGTGTCGTGGTGTGATGTACCAGATCTAGTCTTAGTGTCGTGGTATGATGTACCAGATCTAGTCCTAGTGTCCGTGGTGTGATGTACCAGATCTAGTCTTAGTGTCGTGGTGTGATGTACCAGATCTAGTCCTAGTGTGGTGGTGTGATGTACCAGATCTAGTCCTAGTGTCGTGGTGTGATGTACCAGATCTAGTCCTAGTGTCGTGGTGTGATGTTCCAGATCTAGTCCTAGTGGTGTGGTGTGATGTACCAGATCTAGTCCTAGTGTCGGGTGTGATGACCAGATCTAGTCCTAGTGTGTGGTGTTATGTACCAGATCTGTCCTAGTGTCGTGGTGTGTGTACAGATCTAGTCCTAGTGGTGGTGTGTGATGTCCCAGATCTAGTCCTAGTGGTCGTGGTGGTGATGTACCAGATCTAGTCCTAAGTGTGGTGGTGTGATGTACCAGATCTAGTCCTAGTGTCGTGGTGTGATGTACCAGATCTAGTCCTAGTGTCGTGGTGTGATGTACCAGATCTAGTCCTAGTGTCGTGGTGTGATGTACCAGATCTAGTCCTAGTGTCGTGGTGTGATGTACCAGATCTAGTCCTGGTGTCGTGGTGTGATGTACCAGATCTAGTCCTAGTGTGGTGGTGTGATGTACCAGATCTAGTCCTGGTGTCGTGGTGTGATGTACCAGATCTAGTCCTAGTGTGGTGGTGTGATGTACCAGATCTAGTCCTAGTGTCGTGGTGTGATGTACCAGATCTAGTCCTAGTGTGGTGGTGTGATGTACCAGATCTAGTCCTAGTGTGGTGGTGTGATGTACCAGATCTAGTCCTAGTGTGGTGGTGTGATGGGATCCATTCATTATCACTCTGACTTGTCTACGTTCCACTTGTCACCTACACAATCTCAATTATCTCACAAATATTTAGAACTACTCACAATATTATTGTGTTGAGTAGTTCTGTAATTTTTATTTGTCTTATTTATTTATTTTATATATTTATTTATTATTTATTTATTTATTAATTCTTTAATTTATTATTTATTAGTTAGCTAACTTGTGTTTTGGCAGTTCATTTATTTATTTATTTATTTATTCATTTTATTTATTACTTCATAATTTCTTTCTCAACCTTCTTTACTCATTAGATATATTCTCTACAGGCTTTTTTTTTTTTAACAATATAGAATTAAAAGTATTTGGTCGCCAAGTACCCCTTAGCAGTATAAATACAGAATTGGAGTGTCTGTTTGCCGGGTGGTTGTCATAGCTCAGTGGCAGAGCACTCGTGCATTATACAAGCGGTCCTGGGTTCGGTTCCCGGTGGTGACCAAATATTTTTAATTCTGTATTGTTTTTTTTTAAAAAACCCTGTGAAAGAGAGAAAATACATCTAATTTTATTTATTGTTGACTTAGTTCTGTTTGTGTGTTTGTTTGTTGTTGTTTTGCCTGTTCAGATTATATAGAGGTTTAATGGGGGTATGAATTTGTTATAATTTTCAGCTTCAATTTGTCAGATTACTCCACCCCCTGACAGGACAGCCACCTATATTTATATACACATTAACTATGTATTTCAATACAATCACTTGTACTGTATTCCCATCATAACGTATGCATGTATATACTGTTGGTGTACAATGCGCATTCCAAGCAGAGATAATTCCAGTGTATAGGAGTCCCTATAAGAGAGCTATACACAGCATGCCAGTATTGCTTGAACAGTGGCTTTAATACGTACGCTTCACTGGGTGTGTGTAAGTGTTGGAATTCACTTTCAAATGTTACTGTCTTCCTGACACTCATGAACTTCAGGTTTGAACTTAATCTTGCAGTACAAATACATTCATTCTGCATGGCCTAATTTAAACTTGTTTATGAAAAATACATAGCAAGCTCTTCATTATAGTCATGATGTCCAGGTGATGACAAACAGTCTGACAGACTGACAGACAGACTGACTGACAGACAGACTGACAGACACGCTGACTGACAGACTGACTGACAGACAGACTGACAGACACACTGACTGACAGACTGACTGACAGACTGACAGACACACTGACAATCAGACTGACACATGTATGCTGATTGACAGACTGACGGACTGACAGACTGACAGACAGACTGACAGACACACTGACTGACAGACACACTGACAATCAGACTGACACATGTATGCTGATTGACAGACTGACGGACTGACAGACTGACAGACAGACTGACAGACACACTGACTGACAGACACACTGACAATCAGACTGACACATGTATGCTGACTGACAGACTGATAGACAGACTGACAGACTAACTGACAGACTAAAACTTTGGGGGGCGTGAAACTATATAATGAGAAGTAGGTATGGGAAGGGGGCGTGGCATTATACTTCTAGAAAGCCAAAGAGCATGTAAAAATTGGAGTTTGTACGACCAGTTTGGCCAAGAAACATAACAATTACACCCGACACAATAAATGAAAGAAACACATCATATTTGCCATAAATATTCCATATTGCAGTAGTTTGAGCTTTATGAAAATAATCACTACATGCATCAGTTGTTCCCACATTTCTTTGTACGCGTGTTCAAATAAAGCATGTTTAAAAATTTGTTCTGCCATCTTTGATATTCTGAAGACTAACAGTCTTTTACAGTAAATGATCTTTGCAATCTTCATTCCAGTATTAAGGAGCCTAAGATTGATGAGCGAGGAATGGGGTTTCTCAATTGCAATAGGAGAATAAAATTGATTTTGAAATATTTTTTGCTCAGAATATAAATAATATGTATTCGTGATGAATAGAGTAATTAAGTTGTTTATTAATTATGTTAATTAACTCATAACTATACACTTCAGGTTAATAATAAGGTAATAATATGTAACCTTCAACGTGCACACGTGAGGGTTATAGTAGTTGTCCTGTCTGTTTGTCTGTCTGTCACGCTCTGATTATTGAGATTATTGACAGACATTTTATGGTGCTACTTTTTTCTAATTTCAGGATGCTTTTTTTTTTTTTTTTGAGAAAACACGAAGCTGTCAGCTCCATGTACAGTAGATACATGTACGATAACATCCAAAATCGTCATGTTGTAATCACGTGAGCACATATGTATATTGTAATTTCTTGCTGTCCAAGGTATTTTGTTAATGCTGGGAAGTTAACAGAGTGCTGGAGTACTACAAAATATTGATTTAGTGGATTCAATTATCTAGGCTAGAAAAGAGAGTAGATTGACCTTTACTGACCTTTCTGGCTGACTAACTTGAAAATACATTGTCAGAACATGCAGTACTTTATCCCTCAGAATTCCCAGGGCAGAGCAAGTCTTGAGCTGAGTCATTATAAGGTAGCATTCAGATATGATTACAATATGCGTGTGTATATTAATGCATGCATGTATATATATATGTGTGTGTATATGTGAATGTATGTATGTAGGTAGGTAGGTATGTAGTATGTATGTGCATGTATATGTGTGTCGGTGTGGGACTTCAGGTGCCCACACCACTTGCTGTGAGGAAAGGCCTATTCTCCTACGAGTTCCTAGCCCGGCTCTAGGAGCTTTGCTTACATGGCTCACAGTGCCTGCTTAGTGCACAGGCATCCTGGCTCTGCCAGGTGCGCGTGACCGCCTAGCGGCAGCAAGAGAATCTGCATTTGTGTGTATGTATATATCTACGTATATGTGTGTATGTGTGTATGCAGGGGCATCGGAATGGGTGTGGCCGTGTGGCCATGGCCGCACCAATATTTTAACAAAAAGGTGTATGTCAATTTTATACTCTTTACACCTGATCTAGATCTTGTGGTGGTCGTTGTCGTATTCGGGCAGTTGAAATTGAGCGGTCGAAATGACTTCTGCCAGGATTAGCTAAATAGCTAATATTGAGGCCTATTTTTAGGAAACTCCAGACCAGCCTGGTCCTTCATTTACTATTCCAGACCAGCCTGGTCCTTTCCAGACCAGCCTGGTCCTTCATTTACTATTCCAAAGTGATTCTTTGGAAAAACAAACATGATTCAGGGGTCTTTTGCAAAGTGGCCATTATTGCAAGACTAGGAGTCTTCCCATTTAGTTATTTGCCACACATACTGAAGAAAATAAAGTTATGACTGCCACAAAAGGCAGGCTTTTGTAAGTTCTAGCTGATTATGGTGGATTCAGTTATTTTAAATGTTTTTTTGTTGTTGTCATTTTGTTGTTTTCTTTATGTCCAAGTGGCTTATTAGCTATACAATAATATACACCCTACATAATAGCTATAATAATAATATAACACATTCTTTATTGGACTGAGCTATATAAAAATCATTTGCTTTGTATTAAAATAAAAAATGGTTTGTTCTGAATAGTTTAATGTGAATACAGTGTCATTTGAATACACAGCTAGCATAAACTAAAAATCTTTGGTTCATTTGATGAAAAGAAACCACTGTATTGTCTTTAATCAAACTCATTACACTGTACTTGAATAAATGAGTGGGTGTGGTTATAATGGCCTCACCAATTATTCTATCTGGCTAGGTTTCCTACTACCCTGGATGTATTTAATCATGACAGTAAGGTGCTTGGCTGCTGTGTGTAATCTCACAAGCAGTACATGAACATTATGTTTTGTGCTGTGCTACATCACAACAACTCCAATAAGCCCTTGGAAAGTGGATATGGTTGACCCTGGAGCAACAACAGTGGCAGATAAAGGCTTAATGGAAAAGGTGTGAATGAGTTATTGTGGGTACTGCCATGGAGGCCTGGACTGCTGCTGGGGGTATAGCTAATGGCCAGCAATTATAATAAACAGATTTTCAAGTCAGCAGGTAGAGATCAGTGCTGGGAAGATAGATCTTATCTGGAGGACAGGGAGTTGGACTAGCTATAGACTCCTTTTCCTATTATCCCATGACTTCAGAGACTTTCTTCTCTCCAGGGCTAGTGGTTGCCACACCCTTTCTTGTCCTCTTGCTGGGAAGGGAGGTTGGGGAGTGGCTGCTAAGTAACTAATTGCTCTATGGCAGCTAGCAACCCATGAGGAGAAGAACTGCCCTGAGGGATGTGGGAATGGGTGGGTGTGGCTGGTATTCTAATAATAATAATAAGTAGTAGTAGTAGTAGTAGTAGTAGTAGTAATAGTAGTAGTAATAATAATAATAATAACTTATTATCATTATTATAACTATCATTACGATTAGTAGTACTATTATTATTTCTGTTATTATTTAATGTTTTATATTTTAATTTTTATTAAAACTATTATTATAATTACTATTATCACAGTTATTATTATTATAGGTATTGTCATTACTAAGGTATTAACTGCAAACCCCACCCCCTGCACCATTTCTATTACATTTACATTACATTGATACAACTATGAATGTCTGAATGTTTGTGTGCCTCACATTTACCAAGTTCAATATCCAACGTTATCATTAATCTCGCGAGGCCAGACCCTTTACCATACTGCTAGGTTCCTTCAAGCAGTAAGGAAGGGGGAGGAGGATCTGGTTGTGCGAGACTTCATTACAACATGTCAGCCATCGGAGCAGTCCGGCTCCATCCACATACAATACATGATCCACTGCACATATAAATTCATCGTTAACATATCCTATTAACAGGTACAGCACTAACGAGTATCTGGTTTGTGATGTGTGCAGGACTCAAGTCTAGTAGAGCTGCAGCTCTGCAGAGCAGGGAGTCTAACACTCCCACACATGGCCAGAATGCACAATTTCCACACACACACACACACATCTCCTCTACCATAAATAGAAGGGAAAATATAGATATAAATACAAGGGTTTTTGTTTGTTTTTTTGCCTCTGGTGGGGATGAGGGGGGGAGGGGAGGAGGAGGGTGTGTGTTATGTTTTTGCTGTCCTGTTCAAGTAATAAGGAATTATTCGACTGTTTTGAATTTTTTTACTATCAAAGAAAGTTTGAGTATTAATTAATTAATTCTAAATTTCCTGTAGAAGTATGTCCACCTTGAAAAAAACCCTGAAATTCACCTTGAACAGACCCTTATTGTCATTATTATCTGGAAACATAGGGGATGTGCACTCTTCGAGAGACTTAGTAGGTTTACAGAACATGGAAGAATATGTCATACTAATACATTTACCCACAGCAAGAATCACGTGATGATGAAATATTTAAAGGTTCATTGCTCACTGTATAAAGTTTGAACCAGTGCCCTCGTAGTGGATAAGTCCAATGTTGTTTGAAATGGTTCACACCTTGTACATGTTGATAGATCCAGTAGCACAACCTCCAGCCACTCCATTGAAACCATCCAGCTCAGCTCAGCCTCCCAGCCTGTCCAAATGTATGCTGTCCTGTTTAAGTAATTAGGAATTATTATTTATTATAACTTCACCTCGGTCAGCTCTCGTGAAGTTGTTGGAGAATAGAATTGCAGAGTGAATGGGCTAGCAGAAAGGAACCTATAGGACGGGCTGGGGTGGACAAAGGAATAGAATGGCTATTGAGCCGAGAAAAAAAAATTTGCAGGAGAAAAGCTGCTTGTATACAGGAATGGAGTTGCGAAATTAATCAATAATCTTTTTAAAAATATTGCTGGAGAACTAGAGCTACTAGTTTTCTCTTTCTCAACTAATTCCCAGCCCTGCATGCCAGCCACTAGACCTTAATTCTCTAACATTTGTTTTACTCACCACCTAATTATTATTTTATTTTATTTTTTTCAAAGGAGAATAATATGACTGAAGCTTTGGTATACTACTCATTGTGTGTGTGTGTGTGTGTGTGTGTGTGTGTGTGTGTGTGTGTGTGTGTGTGTGTGTTTGGGATGCACAAATATTATAGAGCTGCAAATAGAAGCTTCTAGAAACTGTTCCTCTGGTTTGGTGAAGTTTGTCAAGAGTGTCTGCTTTATCAATTATGGTCAGCCCCTGAACTGGAAGTATAGTTGTGTTAGTATCCTGGCTTCAATGAGTTAATGATAGGATAGTGTATGCACTTGATAGGTGTGAGGCCAAACCCCTTACTACTAGGCCCTGTTGTTCCCACCAAGCTAGTCCAGTAAACCCTTAATTAGCTGCTACAGGCTTGGAGTACCAATAGTCCCACTCCTTCAGTGTCCAGGGCATTTCTTGGCAATTCAATTAACTCTAAATTGTTTTTGCACAGGTCGCCTAATTAATAAGTATAAAGTGACAAGTTTTCGCTATTTTTCCCTCACAATTTGCATTCCCTTTTTTCGCACTGCTTGTGTATCATTGTTGTTGTTTTTTTAATAATGATAAGTCTCATGTAATAATATAGCAATAAATACTAACAATTTGAAATACTGATACACATGCTATTTCTGTATAATACAGTAACAATAGTAGTCCATGGATAGGATGAAAATGAACCGCATAGCAGCTAGAACAAGACAACAACAACAACAAGCAACACAACATAATTCAAGACAATGCAGTTTGTCACAGTTTACAACAAAACAAATTGCACAAGACAGGACCATACTGAAGGAAAAAAAATACTTTAAAATCTGTCAAGCAGAGAAAATATAAGTCCAAGCTTATATTGAAAACAGATCCCGTCTGTTCCTCCTCCCACAAGACCAGCTCTACTGAGGGACATCTAAGTTGATACTGGCAGGAGAAGCATCAACTTCGATCTTGGGCACGGCCGGGTGAAGGTAGCCCTGGTGGGCGTCGTGCTGGAAAGACGTACCAGCAGAACCAGATGCTCCATCGTAGGCTAGAATAGTGTACTCCTTGGGTGGCCAGATCTCTCCCATCGAAGTAGCCAGTGGTTTCAGGAGCTGCTGTTGAGGCATAAGTGCAGCGTTGTTAGAGGAGGACGCTAAGGCTGCGGCTGTGTAGTGCTGCTGAGGTTGGAGGACAGCCGGAGCCTGCATGGGGTGGAGCTGGTGGGCGGGATGAGCCATTGCAGCACCAGCAGCTGCCGGGATTGGAGCGTAGCCCGTGGGAGAATATAGCAATGGAGAGATGGGAGGAGAGTCTTGTGCCATCAGTCTGGTAGACAGGATCTGACGATGATCCGGAAACAGTGGAGAGTGCAACCCTGCAATTATGAATACATAATTAAATGGAACAGTCAACAACTTTAAACCATAAAATTTTAAGGTGACAGCAACAAATACTTAAAAAGAACAATTAGGATAACTTACCAGTGTTTGAGAATGGAGTGCGATACGAGGCAGCGGCAGCAGCAGTAGGAGAATAGGGCGGAGTCTCCCAGTTGCCAAAAGCAGCATTGAAATGTGTTATGGGAGACTGTCCAGCAGAAGGAATGCAACTTGGACTCAGTGCAGGCAACGACCCTACAACACACACCAAAATACAGTAAAACAAGTGAATCTCAAAATTATAATCGAATATTAATAATGTTATGCAGATCTGCTTGATAGCATTAAAAGGCAAAGAGTCCAATCCAAGCAGATTGGCCTGCATATTTGTCTGAGCAAGTGATTACCACTCTGTTGTCATAGTAAAGTGATAACCCCATCCTGTAATCCTCTGATCAACACCTCCAGGAAAGGAGCTGCACTGGCAGCTTCCCTGGGAGTTTGTTGCTGCTGTATTGTCTCTTGTTCCCAAAACACATTTTCATCACAGCAAAAAATCCAAAAATGCCATCCTATCTGTGTACGTGTGTGATGATGTAGCTATGGCTGTTGTTCGCACTAACAAACTTGACTTAGTAACAAACATGTTGTTATACTAAATTCTATCAACATTCTGATTTTGCTCTAGCATGTTGGCGAATTTTATGACGACAGCAACAAATTATTTAATTAATTATTCTACCTTGTCCATCTGGAGAGAAAGTGCCATATGGAGACAGAATGGGTGACATTGGGGGCCATTGGTTGGACATACCAAATCCACTGAATCTGAAATATAAAGAAAAACAATATGACAAATATAATAGAAATAATAATAATAATGGAATACTTAGCACATAATTATTGATAGATATTATTATATTTACAAAACCGCTTTTCCTGTTGACTTACGATTCGTTATCTGAGCCGTTCTCACGAAAAGCCTTTGCAAACGGATTGTGGTCAATCTTCAGTTGGGTGACCTGGTCGTTCTGATAGGCCGTAACTCCAATAAAAGTGCACTCTACCAAGTCGTGGGTGAAGATGGGCACAATGTTTTTCTTGGACACAAAGCGCGAGATGACCACACGAGGCTGGTACTTATGCATGGAGTTCAGAGCCACAACCTGTGGGGGGAAAATAAACCAGAGAAAGACATCAACATGAGAACACAAAACACTCTTGAGGATAATCAATGAACAAGCTTGAGCTTGTCTTTGTAACGTTTACACCAGCCACTGACAAAGTGCAGTATCTAAAATGATGATTTAGGTAAAGAGTTCCAATTCAGAAGCCTCATGCAAGAGATGTTAAATGCCGAATTATTTCATTTAGAGAGATCAATGCATCAATCTCCATTCCTGTCACTTGGTTGAGTGATCCAAGGTAGATAAGATATCAAATACAAAAAGTAATTAATGAAACATAATATCCTGTTGTCAAAACCCACAAATGTTTACTTGTCAATAGGTTTACTACAGGTTTGCCAGTAGCCAAACTAGACTCACAATCAACACTTTCTAATGCAAACTCTGGGTAAATGCTTAGGAAAAGGACAAAGAGTTCACAGATAGTCGCTAGAGCCAGTTCTGGCAACCACACACACTGCACCATGTTAACACATTGCCAGGCTAAACACCTTGCACAGGGCCTGTAAAATATGCCACTTCCCAGCTGGAGGGACTAAACCAGGGTGAAATTTTAGCTAGCACATCTGTACCGCTTAACAATATCGCAGGCTTTGATAGATTTGAAAGGATTGAGAGCATACACAGACAATCCATCCACTAAATCACGCCCACTCTCGACTAACCTGCCCCCTCTTGTGGTTCTTGTTGTTGGTCACTTTGATCTTTTTGAAGGAGATTTTGCTGGACATCCAGTGCTTGCCGGTGGAGGGGGAGTCCGGGTGGATGTATTTCAGCATTTCTTCGCAGTGACCCTCTGCCTTGCCGATGTTGACCCATTTAGTGTTGATATATTTATATCGTGCATTGTCCACAGGGTTAAACTCCAGAGCAACAGTGTACTTTATTTCAGGATCCAGCCCTCCTACTGACACGACGATGCCTGGAAACATTCTCCTAAAAAAATAAAAAATAAAAAATAATAAAAAATTTAATAATAATGCAATGTTTAGTTGAGTTGCACTGCAAGCAGCCTAATAATGTAACTTTTTTTTTAATAAGACATAACTCATTCAAATTTTACCACCATTTTTTTCACAGCTGCACTGCAATTTTTTCACAGCCATGCATAATAGAAAGTGTTTAATGTTTCACCACAAACTTACATCACTATCAATTATACATGCCTATGCAGTAAACCCCTATTGCATGCAAAATTCTAGTATACCTGCCGGACTTTGTAATTATCATTTCTGTCCCAGCCTGAAAGAACTGGTGCCACAAATCAGACCCTTCAAGTGCAACCATTACATTCTGGTCTTGCTTCTCTGGAGGAAGATGAGTGCCAAAGCTGATGCAAGCTGGCAGAGCCCCACCACAGATGTCTGCATTCTTCACGGCTGCTCTGTCCCCTCCAGTAGCAGCAACCGCAGCAGAAGATGGAGGAGATGAGGTAGAAGACACAAGAGTAGAGTGAGGCTCCTGGGCCACTTGCTGCTGTGGTTGTTGGGGCATAGTGTTTGCTATTGGCATCAATGGACTTTGGTAAGCTGAGTAATCTTCCATTCCTGATAGTCCCTGGTCATCACTGGTTGATGCAAACTCGGTGTCTTCTCCTTCACCTTCGGGCATTCCTCCTTCCGAAACCTGGAGAACTTCCAAAGGAGGAGGAGAGAGCGGCTCCACTGTGGATGCACGCGAACCGTCAGGGTTTCCACCATCCATTGTCTCCACGGAATATATGCCATGATGATCGAGCTTCGTGAAGTCACTGCTGGAAGGCATGCTGTCGCATGTTGGAGAGAGGCACTCGGACGACGGAGAACTCGCGTTCTCCCAACTTCCCGCTTCTATCTTGTCCATTCCTCTGAGTGGAATAGCGGGAGAAACTTCATCCATTTGGAGGTAAGCGTTTGCTTCTGGAAATTCACAATGGCTGCTCCCGTCTCTTTCGAAATTTGTGAACTGAATGAGCACCTCCGGGTGCAAAATTTTATATGTCCTCTCAAGGTGTGATTTTGCTATCATATTTTCCCTTCACAAAGTCACAGCTCCTGTCATAAGCTGGAGAAATGTGTCGCTCAGCGCATGCTCGTGGACGCGCAGTCGCGCGCCAGAAACTAAGCTCCACCTATTTTAGTCGCGCGAGCCACTCAGTCACGCATGCCTGTTGGCACGTTGGTAAGTGAGGTGCGAATGGTTCAGCATGGAGCAATGGCGAATCAGATCAACCAGCGCATTCTCACCTAGTCCTATCTCCTCGACCTAGCAGGATATCCTGTCGCAGCAAAAAGAGTATTAATATTTTTGCCAAAGGGGCCCCCCATTTCAGTCCGATGGTTAGCAACCGCCGAAATTTCTCAAACTGCATTTTAGTGGTTAAGTAAAGACTGACTTCTGAGCAAAAACTGCGCAAGTTACTCTCAGTAATCTTTCTAGCGTGCAATGGCGATGAGTTCTGGCTCCGAAACTAGCCTAGCCGAAATACCTCAACCGTTCGACATATCCACCGCCGTTTCCAAGGCTTTGAGCGTCGAGCATTCAGCTGCAGGAGCCGTCATAGCGAAGCAAGAAATAGGAATCAACAACAATGCGAACAACAACTGCAGCTCAAGACAGGGTAGGAGCGCGAGCTTTCCATCTGCCGGGTACATGCCGGGTTACGAGATACCGGTTGGAGGAATTGGAATCCATCGCCCTGGGTGCTCCTACAGTGTAGGTGATGCCTCGGACACATATTCTGCAGCTCCTAGCCCTTTCTACTGCCCTGGACCTCCTACTACTCCATACCCTTATTATCCTCATCACCCAGACACCACACAGTACCTGTACCCTCTCCATCACCCTCACAGGTCCCTGCAACATTCTCTTCAGCCAGCTCTGCAGACCCATTATATCCCCAACCCAGTCTTGCAGCATCACCAGATCCAAGATCAGCAGCAGACTCCTCACTCTGCCCACATAGACATGGAGCCGTGGAGCGAAAGTGCTACTATTTCCATTTGCAACAGCTCCAGCAGTCTCTTTGACTCGCAAGAAAGCATCGAGCAACTTGACAAGTTCTGCAAGTACATTGACAGCAGTGGAGATGAGGAGTTTATTACGGACAGTAAGGACGGTCCAGGCAGCGCCGAAAGCTGCAGGAAAGAAGGCTGTAGCATGTCTGGGTACGGTAGCATTGGAGAACGCAATGAGGCACTCATGATGCAGAAAAAAAGATACAAATGCTTCATCACGAGCAATTCTTGTTCAGAGATGCTCGATTCTCCACCGAAGAAGAGGCAAAGGACCATATCTGACTACTATGGAAGCAGCAGCAGCAGCAGGGAAGACATGGGCACCATACGCAGCAACACAGCTCAGATTGGCAGGGTGTACAGCGCCCTGACCTTGGCAGAGAGGAACTGGGTGGTGGAGCTGGACAATCCCTCCATGTGGCAGGACTTCGATATGCTGGGGACTGAGATGGTTATCACCAAGTCAGGAAGGTAAGATGATAAGGAATGATTGTGTGTTAAAAGATTTAGCTGTGACCACTCCACTTCAGTAACAATCCACAGTGCTTGAGATAGATAAGTGTAAAGCAAAGTGCTTGTTCACAGCAATTAGTTCTAAGTGATAAAAGTTTGATCTTATTGTTTCTTGTGGCCAGATGAATGTTTGATTTTTTTGGCATTATAACAGTTTAATATAACTGTAATACAAGAGCTAGTATTTTTTAAAGCTTTTTGTCACTAATGCCTGCTTAGTTGTATGTGGAATTTTTAAAAACTTAGCATAAAAATTGCAGAGTATGCAGTGTTGATTTTATTTTATATAGATTTTTGCCAACTTTAATCCTAAATTGATTAAGAATATTTTTTTAAATTAAAGTGGGTCTTAGCTTAAGACTACATACACATCTGAACTATATTGTGCCGTATGAAATACATTCATCAGTGTAAGCATAATTGTGCTTGCAGGCGAATGTTTCCAACTCTGGCCTTCAAGGTGTCGGGACTTGATCCCAGGGAGACGTACTCCTGTAAGATGCACATGCTCCCTGCGGATCATCGTCGCTACAAGTTCCTGCAGTCTGAGTGGGTGGCAGTTGGGAGGAGTGACAAGAAGCAGATCTACTGCGAGTATGAGCACCCGGACTCTCCCAACAGCGGCAGCTACTGGACTGACAAGATCGTGGCTTTCAAACTAGTCAAGTTGACTAACAACAAAGGGACTAAGGTCTCAGAGCAGGTAATACATATATTATACAAATGCAGCAATTTTCAACCACTTTTGTTACAATAATAATTAATAATTGTAGCAATTGTAATTAAAATGTTAAACAAAGGATACATATTTGATTGTCCTTGCTATGTATGTTATTGTTTGGTATTGTTATCTTTGTCTTTCTCCAGATTATCCTGAATTCCATGCACAAGTATCTCCCTTGCATGAAGATCACTTGCCTCAAGGATAGCTACTCACAGAGCTTTAGCTTTCCAGAGACCACATTCATTGCAGTGACTGCCTACCAGAGCAGCTCGGTTAGTCCTTTAAGTACTTTGTGGTAATATACGTGTTAGAAGTAAAATGAGGTTTAAATCAATTTCATTCTATTAGAGCATTCACGATAAATTACTGTTTAATTGAGCATTGCAACTTATATTTGGTATAGGTCACCAAGTTGAAGATAGACCACAACCCATATGCTCGGGCATTCCGTGGAGTCAATTCTTCTAAAAATGGACAAAAGGCCGGGGGCCACTTCCAACTGAACGGCCATAATCATAAGCGTATTTCCTCCTATTCTACCAACGGCAGCATCAGCAGAGGTGGCAGTTGCTCCTCCACTCCAGGCACCTCCCCCTCCCACAAGAGGCAGTGCATGGGTGAGCATCAGGACAAGCAGTCCCACAGCACGGCCAGCATGGAATCTGGTAAGGAGTAGTCGACTGGAAAATCTACTTCAAAAGCGTAGCCTAGTCTCGACTTTTTGCCGACGGTTGGTGTTAAACAATGAATGATTTAAACCTCATGTGACAACTGTTTGTGACAATTGGTATTATTGTGCAACTTATTGCAAAATTTGTTTATTATGTAAAAGTTTCTTTAAAAATCTTGGGGTATAGAGACAACGTTGGCCCTCAAATCCATAAATAATAATGATATTAAAATGATTAAATTATTATTATTATTATTATTGATACTACTCGTAATAGTTTCATGGCAATTACCAGCATTGAGTTTATTGATGGTAAATTACAATAATATCCTATTGTATTATTTACTCAATGTTGTTTGAAATGAATTACTGATACATATTTATATTGGAATCAAAACCTTTATTTATATCCAGGTTTTGAAAGCGACCCTGGCAATAAGAAGGAAACCCAATCCCATCCCTTCAGCTCCTCCTCATCTTCCCTTATGACTGGATGGCCAGAAGAGAACAACCCGTGGACTCCCAGTGGCCTCATGGAAGGCAGCAACATCTGCACCTCGTACATGGACAACCCTCGTGTCGCTTTAGAGTATGAAGTTCAAAACACAAATGATGGGACAGTCAGCGAAGGAGAGATGCTGAGGACTCTACCTGACCCAAACGTCGATCTCGGACTCAACAAGGTGGAGGCCGCCATCGCTATTGAAGACGATGTCTTCTTTTAAAAAGAAAGCTCACAAGCAGTTGTGGATTACTACAGTACAGACATACTTCCAATTTGCAAACCATTTTCACTTCTACACTCACATTTACTTACCAAAGACCTTACCAACTTCTGCACATCTGCTTCTACTTACACATGTAACAATATATACAACCCGTATCTCACTTACAGACAGGTGCATCACATCCACAATATCACAGCTACATTGTGTTTTCATTCTGTACAAACTAGACTTTTTTTTTTTAAATTTTTTTTAGGCTAGTGAAATAAATTTTTTGGAAAAAGGATATTGAAAAAATAAATAAATAAATAGAAATTACATCATTCTCCATAGTCTGAAGCAATTGGGTAAAGAGTGCCAGTGCTGGATGAGGAAGGACACTCCCACCTGAAGTAGCCACAACTCCGCTTCATCCGCCCTCCCCCACGACCATTCGGACACACGTAGAATGGGAGTCCTTCGTTGGGGCCTGGTGTGACGACAATCTTCCTCTTGGCACGCTTGCCGCAATCACAAAGAGGGGGCGTGACCTTGCCACCACTGGGTACGATCAGAGACGCCAATGTAGGAGTTGATCGCCTGCTGGTAAATGTGGACCGACACGAAGAACCAGTGGATGACGGCGTTTCCATCACAATGCCGGTAGATCGGGCCGATGCTTCTTCAAGTGGTGGGGTCTCCTCAACGCAGTTGGTGGTCGCCATGGTGACAGGTGTTCTGCAGATGTTGCTAGACTTCTGAAAGAAGTTGGGTGAAAACTTTACTAAGGCTTCGTTATTTGCCACCAGCGGAGGAGTCTCTTCAACAGTAGCAGTCATGGATGAGCTTCCGCTTGAAGGATCTCCCTTTCTTGAGATCCTCACGTGAACTTTGGGAGTTTGACAATCAGCTTTGTCCTGTGCGAGACCTCTCTGGCGATCTTTTCTTGTGCCATAGCAACCGCCAGTAGTAGGAGGAATAATGGCGACTGGTTTGGGTGCTTCTAAATTAGCAGCCACCATTTTGTGTCGGTTGTGATGGACATTGGTATTGCCATGGGAACCGATACATGTAGTCTTCTGTTCCCCATCCTTTAGTCCTTCATTATAACCAGGAGTATCTCTCACACAAGTCCAGGCCTCGACATCCGCAGCTATGTCATCAAAGAATTTCCCATAAGCATCATCCAAATCTTCTTCTATAAACGACCCTTGTAGATTAGTCATGCACTTGTGACCTTTACCACGGCCACTCTGCTCCCTACATAGTGAATCAGCAACCGCTGGACCGGATACCTTGGAGGGCTTTGACAAGTCTTTGTTTGTTTTGTCCAGTGCGGGTTCGAGGGCTGGAGGGTTCTTTTGTTCGAGATGAGCTGCAGAAGGCTGTGGTATGCAGTAGTTAGTCTGTATGTTGTCATCACCCGGTGTTGGTAAGTCCAGTGATGACCCAGAGCCTGGCAGTGGTCTGTTAGTGTGCTTTGGTGCTTCATTGGGGATGGGACTAGAGTGGATGGATGGTGGGCGTGAATCTGTTGAGTTGTCGGTGGTGAGGTTAGTACTGGAGTTACTTGGCTCCTTCGTGCATTTAGTATATTCTTCGACTGTCTCTATGGACTTGGATGATTCAATACTTGTGACTTGCCTTCTCATTAGTGGCACATGGTTTGGGGGCTGGATGCATGCTTTGGCCTAAACAAAAAGACCACAACAATGACATTAAACAGTGGCTAAAAACAACTACTACACAACAGCTAACAAAAACAAACAAACAAACAAACCACAACTTGTTGCAAGACATAATATTGAATTCCTTTTGACTAGATTTGAGACAAGAAAAGTTTTGTTTACTAATTTGGTACATTTATATACATATATATTGCACATGGAGTATTTTTTCTCGAGTATTTTCACATCACATCTGCGTTCAATATTCTCTCATATTAAACACTGCATATTGAATGTTTCCATGCGCCATGTGTAGTTCTGGACAACAGTATTTTTAGATGTATGGTGGAGTTACCACTGAACAGCAAGGCACAACCATTTTATGCCTTGAGAAAATATATTATACTTGTCACTTGTCACACAATATGGGGATGACATTTCACTGTCATGCTTGCATTATGATACACCTTCAACTCATGAAAATACTTCACGTATGCTGTGGAGGTGGGTGATGTGGTGGTTTGACACAAACACACACACATAATTCACTAGATATGTACCCAATCCTGGTAGAATACATGAACATGGTCTTGTTATCCTCTGACTAACTACACCAGGAGGAGCAGGAGGAGACAGTGGGAGCTGACACACATAACCATTTGTCACTGCAACATTCCTAATTCTGTGGACCCTTTTTGCTACTCAAATAAAAATATAATAATAATAATAATATTAATAAATAATATAACACGTTGTCTGTCAGTAACCATGACAACAGCTGTGGGTATTCACGCACAAAAAAAGCTGAGCTGGGTTGGTAAAGTATGTCAATAACGAAGACAGTGATGTGTGCATTCATGAATACATGATCACAAAAAGTAAGTGAGAAAGAACTGGACTGACTAAACCAAGTAATGACAATACCTCATGCTAGGTACTCCATTCCTCATTTGCAAAAGTGACGACATCAAGTGCCGCTGTGCGACATGCAGTGTTCTAGTTAGGACTTTCAATCCAAGTGGGGCAAAAATCCGAGTACATTGTCCTACACACGGAGGGTGGCTCCAGCCCCCGGAGCCCCCCTCCCCTTCCTACACCAATGCTAGTATATTATCACTACCAACAGATATAATAATCTAATGTAATACACTAAAGGAGGAAAAAATACAGAAAAGAATCTACAGAAGTTAAAGGCTCCACGAGTACCAACCAGTTCAGATCATGTTGTGTTCCTCTAGTATCTATTTTCACCTCCTCACACATCTCGTTCTCTCTGAGCAATTCACTGTAATGACCCCCCTAGTCACTATTGACATTATTGAATCAACAGAAGAATTATATCAATACATTTTATTGATATATTTCTTCTGTTGATTCACTGAATCAATACATAGGTGATTAATTAAAGGGACAGCAGGGCAAGAGAGGCGATTGGCTTTGGCACTTATGCATGTACAAGTAATGATACAGCTAAGATAAAGTTGAAGTTCACTCGTCACAGAAGAATAAGTTTGCAATTTGAATGCATCGTTCATCAAACATTCATGTATTCATCAACTTAATCTCATCCTCCACCGAATGCTCATTGGTCACCCTTTATTTCACTTGAACACATAAATTGGGTGTGGTGGTTGTTATGCACATAAAAGAGCCCAATTTTTTCCCCCAAAAATTCTAGATACATGCCCAACACATGCCAAACTATTGGCAGTTGAATGTATGGACACATGTCACTACAGTGCCCAAATTAGTGGAAGTGGAAAGGGGGGGGGGGGGCTGAAGCTTTTCCATAACTTCAGGAAGGAAGGAATGAAGGTCCAGGGGGCTAAAGTTCCCATAGAACATTAATGCCACTCTGAAGTGACCATTTCTCACATGAACAAATTAAAGCCACACAATAGATACTCCTAGAGCCCCTCCCACTCCTCCTCCTTTCCCCTACAAAAACATCTTCCTACAATGCAGTTTGTGCTACTGTGCAGTGTGCAGAATGGGCGTGGCTTGCACACTATGCATCATGCTGCACTGAATAAATACAAGAACATAATTTCTAACTGCCAAAAGATATACAGTAGGGGTTAAAGAAAAGTTCCCATAGCGACCAGACTTTTTAGCGACTAACAGAAAAGTAGTCTCTAGGGTAAGGAGACTTTTTAACGACTTTTTATCACCAGCTGCTGAACCGATTTTAAACCAGGGTTTTTAAAGTCTAAAGTCGTTTATTTTTTTAAAAATCATTAGCAGCCTAGTTTTAATCTGATTTTGCTGCTGCTACACATCAAGCAGGTGCTGTCCCCACAATAACTGAAGTGCTCTAGAAGGATTCTTCCCCTAACTGTAAAAAAGTCAGACACAGAAAGGTCACTAGAGAAAAAAGTCGCAGTAAAAGGTCGCTACAAAAAAAAATTGCCAAAAAAGTCTTGGCTACAAGTTGCACAAAAAAAATCGGTGTTAAAAACGACTCAATGGGAACTTTTTTTTTAGTCTGCCATCACATGACTCTGCCACACTCTTCCATATTTGTTTCATTTCTGGTAGCCCAGAGCACTGAATAGAAGTGTTGAGAGATTTAATGAAGTGTGATAAGTGCAAGGAATGCATTTGAATAGTAAGTGCTTGAGCATCAGTTGTCTGAGTACATTCAGTCTGTTCCTTTCCATGTCTGCCCCACCAGTCCCCCCAGCTGTGATTGCGTACCTGGCATTTGCTGGAGTGCACATTCAAGGTCTTTTCTTATGAAACAGCAATGTATGTATGTATGTATGGGACTTCTGGTGCCCACACCACTTGCTGTGAGGAAAGGCCTGTTCTCCTGAGAGTTCCTAGCCCAGCTCCAGGAGCTTTTTCTCCAAATTTCAACTGCTATTTTGTCACTGGATATAGTGCCACCTCCCTCAGTGAACTCCACCCCCTTACTACCAATTTGCAAATAAACCGCACCCACTAATCTTCAATAGTTATGGCTGCCTAGCATTCTTACTGGTGTCTTAGCAATGGATTTGGTAATGGTCATCAAACAGCCGTCACATACCATCCTGTAACAGAGCCTAGCAGTGTTTTTGGCATCATCAATACCTACACACAAACACACATATGCACAAACAAGTAAAAGTAACGTTGCAAAAAAATTGCGCTCAAGCATATGTAGTAAATGTTGTGTGTGTGCATGTGTGTGTGTGTGCATGCGTTCGTCTGTGTGACTATCGTAGGAAGATGTGAGGCCAATAAAATACAATGTCTAGGTTAATTATCATGTGAATGTGTGTGTGTATGTATGTATGTGTGTATGTATATATGTATGTATGTATGTATATATGTATGTATGTATGTATGTATGTATGCATGTATGTAGGACACATATACATGTAACACTGATGGTTAAGGTAAAGAAAGGACTGAAAAAAAAACCCATCAAAAATTCATTTCTAAAAAGTTGAAGAGTCACAAATTAATATTGTTCTCTTTTGGTTCACCGTTAGAGATTAGTTCAACTGTTCTACACTCATGACTGACATTGACGCTGTGAACAGATAAAGAACATAGTCAAGTGAGTAGGCATTGCAGAATTCTCACACCTGAGACTCGGGAGATGTGGGCAGTAAGTTAAATCCAATTTGACATTTTTCTATCTCACGTTTTTGCAAGGAAAAAAAAATTCCTATGTACCATAAATGCGTATGTCATATGCCATCAGAGTTTGAGTTTCAATTACTTACTAACTCACTACCTAACTAATGACACAATGTAGGATCTGAGAGGACGAGTGCATTATGCATGAATTACCACTTACATGTGATGCACTTACACTTCACTACTGTGTGTTCTGCAGAACTTTAGCTTTGGACTAAAACTGATGCTTGTTTTGTGTTGTTTTTTGTTTTATTTTATTTATTTTTTTTAAGTCACAAAAACTGGTGACGAGTGGTTGCTGCATTGAAACCCTTTACCAGACATAATTTTAAATAAAATGGCTGTTTTTTGTTGTTGTTTTAAATATCTGAGTGCATGTTGTCAGCAGCCACTGGTTATTCTAATATTATACTGCAGCATAAAAGCTACTACACTACTCAGGTAAGTTATTAATTCTGTTTTTGTCAGCTAAATTACAAACAACAAGAGTTACTGGACACGATACTCAGAACGGCTTAGCATTTGAGTCTACTATTATTTCAGAAATGAAGGTAATAAAGTAATTCTATGTTTGTTTGCTACAATTATAATGGTCCACTGTTATAATATTCTTTGTCATCCTCCTACAAAAGCAGAAGCTAAATTATCATATAACAATGATATAGTTTTATGAAACCTAACGAGGCAGGCTTCCTCATCATTTGTGTAACTCACATCACTAATACATATATAATATAATTATATATAATACGGTTTATGTTAGTCTCTGTAGCAGCTGAGGGCTAACCTAAAAAGCTATATTTTTTAGGAGAAAAAGGAGCCCACGTGTGTGTTTAAGGGGGAAACGTACCATCCATACATATATGTTATTATATTGAACATATACCCAATTTCAATTACCCACTTTTATAATACTGTCTCGCTCACTTCACTTGCTGCCTAATAGATGCAGTAGCTGCTATTATAAACCACTGTCTTACCTGAGTGTTGTCTGCCTGCAAACTTGAGACCAACATCTTCTAGAGCTCCATTTAGACCAGCTGGCTGTCTCTCATAGAAGGTCTACACACACATCCACACACACACACACACACACGCACACACACACACACACATACACACACACACACACACACACTAATTGCTAATCATCCTCACATGCAGTCTTCATCTTATACAACCATTAGCCATGTTACAGCACCGTCTTGAGGTATTGAAACAAGTGATATCACATCCTAGTCCACATAGTACACATGCTTGCAATACCTTACTCTTAAAAAATTATAGCAAAATACGTTTTTTCCCTAGTGCTAATAAAACTTATTAATATTACCACGTATGTAATTAAGGTGAGTTGTAATAAAAACATCTATTACAATACTTTATATGCTGTCAGCTTCTGTCAATTCTTAATAATTAAAATATAATAATACACTTGTGTGTCAGTAATGATGATAACGGTGACCAACAATGATGTGTGTATTCATGGATAATTCATGAGCTAATCGGTAAAGTATTGTCATTACATGAATGGGGGAGGGGAAAGTCATTACACAAGGGGAAAAAATGCTTCCCTCGGCCTTGAACCACCGACCGCAAACTGCAGAGTGTGTACACAAACCATTAAACCATCAGATTATATTAGCTTCAAGTGCCTTATTTGTATCCTATAAAAACTGAACACTGGGTCGCTGAACTAGTTGGGAAAGAGTGCTCATCTACAGTAGCTAATCATAATGGGTATAAAAAGAAATTGCGAAAGATTGCAATAATAAGTCCAAATAGCTAGATATGTTAGCTATACACTCAACATAATATGATTATAATTTAATAAATTCTTTACTTGACATGAACCTATTGATTGTCTTATAAAAATCATTAGATTTGTTATATAATAGAAATGGCTTTGAATGGTTTGGTGTGCTTGTATAAATGAGTGGGTGTGGCTAAGTGGGTGTGGTTATAATGGCTGCACCAATTCAATCTGGCTTCCTACTCCTCTTGGCTCAGGAGGAAAGAGAGCAGGAGAGGGAGAGAGCAGGAGAGGGAGAGAGCAGGAGAGGGAAACTGCACTACTAATTTGTGGGGTATTAAGTTTGGTCGCTGTTGGGAGGGAGGGAGGGAGGGGGGGGGGAACATTTACGACCAAAGGGGGACAAAGTATCTCACTCTCTCCCCTCCCCCCCTCCCTCCCCCCACCTAAATTCCCCCCAACAGCCTTCCCCATGCTTCACAAAACATTTTCACTTTTCCTGAAAATTTAACTGTTTCATGCATAAAAATCACTCTTATTACGCCCTCTCTCTTTGTAAGTCCATTTCATACCTTGTACAAGCGTCTAATGTCGATCCACTGGTTGAAGACTGCCAGCTTCTTGATCTGTTTCCTGCTGCACTCGTAGTTGAGACACACCCCTAAATCCCAGTCCGTCCACGTTGCTAAGGCACACAAGCCATCGTCAGCGCAGTATTCCTGACCGGGCTCCATCAAAACCACGCCCACTTCTTCTCTTAACTTCTGCAGCCACTGGTTGAATAGCAACAGGCAAGTGGGTAAAGGGACTCCGCCATACACCTGGTCCTGCATAATGGTGTCACCACATGAAAGAACAGAAAGAATCGTATCTGTAAATTGATATCTCCATATGATCAAGTTCTGACCATTCATAACAACTAGATTGAAATTTTCTCACTTGAAGGGGTCTAGAGAGACTGACGTGGCTAAAGCCAGGGGTCCTGGGGTTTATTCCCTGGGGACAAATGAGATTTTTTTTACATCTTGCCTTTGCTTCTCTCTAGACCTCTTTAAGTGAGAAAGTTTCAATCTATCTTCTTATTATTGATCCACAGCTTGGTTGGCTCTCTGTCAGCCAAACATGTATTAATTGTAAAATTCATGTATAAAGCATCATCACTATACACATGATGATGAATACAGTGCAACTTCTAATAGTGACCTATCTAACAAGCTAATCATCTCTATTAGAAACACTGTGCTTGTGCTCTCTTATAGGAAATGTAATTGCTGATAACACTCTGATCTATGAACTCAATTCCTAGTCCCAAATAATTCAGAGGTTCTATACTATTGTATGATGGAGCCTTTGGCACACACACGCGCATGCACACACACACACGCACACACACACACACACATACACACACACCTTGAAGCCACCCATAAATATGCCATGTAACTGTCAATCTGCTTACATAGCAGAGAAGCATCACCCTTGAGGTTCAAGGTATGTGTGTGTGTGTGTGTGTGTGCATGTGTGTGTGTGTGTGAACCTTCCACTGACAAAGTGACCTCACGAGACAAAAAGCAGTAAAAGATAACAATTGACTAGTTGCCCAGGTTTACCAAGGGCCCACTATCACATAGTGGTTAATCATTTTCTTGTTGTTGTAACACATCTGTGTCTAGCTATATCTTGGCCCCTTCTAAATGACCGACTACATCTATTGCAGGTAAAGGGTCGGAGAGTAGGGACACTCATAGCAGCCATCTTCTGTGGTTGTCATGCTCCCTCAATCTTCTCTCTGTAGCATCCATGAGTCCCTCTTTACACTGCTACTGCCAAATCCCGTTCTTGTGCTTCACTGTACCAACATCTCTCATTCACTCCAAACTTCTTCAAATCCTTCCTCACTCTATCCCTCCACCTCATCTTGGTACCATGAGCAGGCCTCCATTGAGGTAGCCATCCAAACAACAGTTTCTTCTGCACCCTCTCCTCCTTCATCCCAGCCACACGGCCTAACCATCTCCTCTAGCGACTCCTCCATTCCAAACTGCCTTGCTATCTCCACACTACTCCAATGATATAACCATTGCTGCATTGCTGTAATACCCAGAATTCCCTTCAGACACCGATTGTGAAACATTCCAGCAGCTTACTCACTGCTCTTGTTGTTGTCCAGGTTTGAGCCATACAGCAACACACCCAACACAGCAGCCTGGTACACAAGTCTCTTAGCTTTATGGGACATATTATTGTCTCGAAAAACAGCCTTCCTAAGGATTCCAAAAGCTCTGCTAGCTTTCGCTATCCTCTCACCTACTTCCTTTACTATGCCACCTCTGCTCTCTGCCAAGGATCCAAGATACTTGAACTCTGACACACACTCCACCTCACTACAGTCAACTTCCAGTGGTCTCAGATCTTCCACCTCATCACTGCCAGCAACAAGCAACTTGGTCTTGGTCATACTCATTGCGAGTCCCCACTCTCGCAAAACACTACACACACACACACACACACAAATTTGCAGATGTTTTCTATGTCATTTACTGCAATATGGCATAGATGGGCGTGTCATAGATAGTACACAAATACACGCACGGCAGGTAACTGAGGCATGAACAATAACGAGCATTGCTCTTATGACACGTAATATTACAACATTTGTCAAAAATAAATAGTCTTGTATGTGTTACACTTGAATTCGAACAAATCAATTGAGTTCAGCCTCAGGCCAATGGACAGATGTCATAGTAGAGACTACCCCTGGTGCACTGCATGGCTGCTGCATTCAGTATGCCCAGTAGCCAGGGGCACACATATCATGCAAGCTATGCATGTATTAACATGTATGTAATGATGCTGCATGCACTCTAAATGAGTTATTTTAATTTTAATCTTTCTTCTTAATATTACAATTATTGTTATTGTATTTTGCAAGGTGTTGACGAGAAAGCCACTGGGTAAACAGAATACACAATAACTGCAATTATTGCAAGACACACGCCCATAGAGCTGATGTGGAATATGTTAGGGAGTTTAAATACATGGGAATATGCTTCATCATCTTTTCGATAAAGCAGGGTGAGGGGATAAATGCTTTAAAGTCTTTCTTATAAAAAAAAAAGGGTTGCAGAATGCAGAATACGTCACTAGATTACTTCAGTTGTGTGGATACACAACTTAATCTACATGGACAGATGTCACTTCAAACAAAGCATGACGATGTGTATAGACAGCATGCGTTGCTACTAGCTCCTCACTAGGAGACTCTATGTAGGGTAGCTACTCGCTCCTCACTAGGAGACTCCATGTAGGGTAGCTACTAGCTCCTCACTAGGAGACTCCATGTAGGGTAGCTACTAGCTCTTCACTAGGAGACTCCATGTAGAGTAGCTACTACATAGCTCCTCACTAGGAGACTCCATGTAGGGTAGCTACTAGCTCCTCACTAGGAGACTCCATGTAGGGTAGCTACTAGCTCCTCACTAGGAGACTCCATGTAGGGTAGCTACTAGCTCCTCACTAGGAGACTCCATGTAGGGTAGCTACTAGCTCCTCACTAGGAGACTCCATGTAGAGTAGCTACTAGCTCCTCACTAGGAGACTCCATGTAGGGTAGATACTAGCTCCTCACTAGGAGACTCCATGTAGGGTAGCTACTAGCTCTTCACTAGGAGACTCCATGTAGAGTAGCTACTAGCTCCTCACTAGGAGACTCCATGTAGGGTAGCTACTAGCTCCTCACTAGGAGACTCCATGTAGAGTAGCTACTAGCTCCTCACTAGGAGACTCCATGTAGGGTAGCTACTAGCTCCTCACTAGGAGACTCCATGTAGGGTAGCTACTAGCTCCTCACTAGGAGACTCCATGTAGGGTAGCTACTAGCTCCTCACTAGGAGACTCCATGTAGAGTAGCTACTAGCTCCTCACTAGGAGACTCTATGTAGAGTAGCTACTAGCTCCTCACTAGGAGACTCCATGTAGAGTAGCTACTAGCTCCTCACTAGGAGACTCCATGTAGGGTAGCTACTAGCTCCTCACTAGGAGACTCTATGTAGGGTAGATACTAGCTCCTCACTAGGAGACTCCATGTAGGGTAGCTACTAGCTCTTCACTAGGAGACTCCATGTAGGGTAGCTACTAGCTCTTCACTAGGAGACTCCATGTAGGGTAGCTACTAGCTCTTCACTAGGAGACTCCATGTAGGGTAGCTACTAGCTCCTCACTAGGAGACTCCATGTAGAGTAGCTACTAGCTCCTTACTAGGAGACTCCATGTAGAGTAGCTACTAGCTCCTCACTAGGAGACTCCATGTAGGGTAGCTACTAGCTCCTCACTAGGAGACTCCATGTAGGGTAGCTACTAGCTCCTCACTAGGAGACTCCATGTAGAGTAGCTACTAGCTCCTCACTAGGAGACTCCATGTAGGGTAGCTACTAGCTCCTCACTAGGAGACTCCATGTAGGGTAGCTACTAGCTCCTCACTAGGAGACTCCATGTAGGGTAGCTACTAGCTCCTCACTAGGAGACTCCATGTAGAGTAGCTACTAGCTCCTCACTAGGAGACTCCATGTAGGGTAGCTACTAGCTCCTTACTAGGGAGACTCCATGTAGGGTAGCTACTAGCTCATCACTAGGAGACTCCATGTAGGGTAGACTAGCTACTAGCTCATCACTAGGAGACTCCATGTAGGGTAGCTACTAGCTCCTCACTAGGAGACTCCATGTAGGGTAGCTACTAGCTCCTCACTAGGAGACTCCATGTAGAGTAGCTACTAGCTCCTCACTAGGAGACTCCATGTAGAGTAGCTACTCGCTCCTCACTAGGAGACTCCATGTAGGGTAGCTACTAGCTCCTCACTAGGAGACTTCATGTAGGGTAGCTACTAGCTCCTTACTAGGAGACTCCATGTAGGGTAGCTACTCAGGAGACTCCATGTAGGGTAGCTACTAGCTCATCACTAGGAGACTCCATGTAGGGTAGACTAGCTACTAGCTCCTCACTAGGAGACTCAGCTCCTCACTAGGAGACTCCATGTAGGGTAGCTACTAGCTCCTCACTAGGAGACTCCATGTAGGGTAGCTACTTGTTCCTCACTAGGAGACTCCATGTAGGGTAGCTACTAGCTCATCACTAGGAGACTCCATGTAGGGTAGCTACTCAGGAGACTCCATGTAGGGTAGCTACTAGCTCCTCACTAGGAGACTTAGCTCCTCACTAGGAGACTCCATGTAGGGTAGCTACTAGCTCCTCACTAGGAGACTCCATGTAGGGTAGCTACTAGCTCCTCACTAGGAGACTCCATGTAGGGTAGCTACTAGCTCCTCACTAGGAGACTCCATGTAGGGTAGCTGAGTGTGAGGGAGTCATTGTAGAGAATGTCTGTGGGAGAATTTAGGTGTTGAGAAAAAGAAAAAAATGTAACAACAAACTGAAGTCCAAAGGAGGGAGAGACTGAATGTAAACAACAACAACAAAACAATGATGCTCTAAATGCCTTCCCCGTGGGCTCCAGTGTAGATGACCACTGACCACTGACAAAAAATAAAAATAGCTAACCAAAGGAACGAGGTGATGGTGGGGGGTTGGAGAGAAAGAGACCAAATTTATTTACTTGCAAGAACTAATAATTTATGATAGAAAGAAACATTCGAAACTATTGTTGTTTTCACACAAAATCACTATGTATGGAAGATGACTAAATTAAACAATAAATTAAGAAAAATAACAACAAAAATACTTCATAGTTAGTATAATATGCTTATTGTCTAAATCATGCTACACTGCATGGATGAATGACAGCTAATAAGTGATGTATTCCTGAGTGCTACTATCAGCCTTTCACTAGGAGACTGTGTATAAGATAGCTGAGTGCAAGGAGAGAGTGTTCGTATGAATGGCAATCTATGATCGAGATGTAGGTAGTAAAAAACAACAACAAAAACTACAAATAAACAAAAATCAAATTACTGACTGATGGAAGGGAGGGGCTGAAAGGAAACTAAACTGAATATTAACAAACAACAACAACTAATACTCTTTGTTAATCAGGCTATTGTCTTTCACACAAACACATGCCTTCATTCAAAAGCATTAACAAGAGAAGTATTATAACAAATATGGAATCACCATGACAACCTGGGAAATGCTCAGAACCGAGCACTACAACAACAGGTGACATCTAGCAGGTTCCACTATAAATTAGGGTACACACCATGACGTGCCAGATGCAAGCATTTCGGCAACTTCTGCTTGTTCTGTATTTTCCCAGAGCAGCCCTAGCTGGCACACGCACACACATATGCACCATTTAGGCCAGGAGAAAGTCCCTCAATCAGACTCCTGCCTTCCTTTATCCACAAGTGTTAAGCAAGACTTGCTAATCTGACAGAATTGTTTTTTTGACAAGTTCCAGTTCGTCCAAGCAAAACAAGCTTTCCATCAACGAGCGCAAAACAAACCCAGGCAGAAAATTAATTTACAAATGCAATGAAAGTCATAATATTATCCCATGAAATATGAAAGCATAGGTATTGTAATTTTACCCTACCGTCCCCAACTCCTCCCCCCCTGCCGCTGTATCTGTGGAATAGCCTGGCCTTTAATCTTATAAAGTCAATAAATTAATTGCATAGCCAGAGAGTATGAGCTCCTGTTTACAATAATCCAGTAGGTATTGCCCCTGCTTAGCCTGCTGCTAAGCTGTTATGAAAGAGAGAGAATACATCTAAGAAATAAAGTTTTGGTTTATTAGTTGTTTTTACTATTTTCTTACTATTATTCATGACAGCTTAGCAGCAGGCTAAGCAGGGTTAATACCAGACAGAGTACCAGAGTGGTCTGTTGGTTGGGTAACCCATTAATTTATGTACACGTAGATAGATCTAGATAGAGCGCCCCAGACTGTGCACGTGAACTGAAGATCTAGATAGAGCGCCCCAGACTGTGCACGTGAACTGAAGATCTTAGATAGAGCGCCCAGACTGTGCACGTGAACTGAACAATAGCAGTCAATAGCGGTCTGGTTAGGAACTAACAGTTGTAATTCATGGCTGAAGAAGGGAAGTTCCTCTAGTTCCACCAGCAGAGCAGCATGGAGACAGGCAGAGTTGACTTAACTTACACGAAAGCAGGGTCAAAGTTCTGGGGGTCCGCTCCAGCACTACTAGGGAGGAGTCTGGCAGTGGCAGCGGGGCTCCTGTAGGCTGAGCTGCAGCAGCTGGTATGTTAATAATATTGCGGTAAGGTGTATAGGGCATGGTAGCTGCTTAGTTAACTAGCGCGTGGGGTTTATTGTTGTTCTAGGCTGCCACTTATTAGTTGGGAGAGAACTTATTGGGGGTTGACTTTACGAGTGCTGGCCTCCTGCTTGCTTCAAGTGGGGAGGGGCTAGCTGTACTGGTGTATGCACTAAGAGCACAAGTGGCTCACTTAGATGTGGCTCTTCCTATTGGGTATAATTTGTGCTATGAGCATATGGCTCACTTAGTAGCATCTCACGTAGGGGTGTGGTTCATATAAAAACTTGCAGTAGTGAGCTTGCTGCTCACCTCATGCATTGACCCATTACACTAAGGGTGTGTAGCTCCCTAGCACTGGGTAGGGATCAATTTGTTTGGGTACTATAACAAAGAGCTTGTGGCTCACTGGCTCAGTAGTATTAATTTAGGGTTGGTAGCTTCGGACACTTGCTATATGGCCAGCAGGTCTAGAGGGGGTATCTGTGGGTAGAACTAACGTGCTGTTGGCGTTACTGTGTTCTTACAGGGTTGGGGATAGTGGATGACTGTGCGGTGGCTGCACTGGGTCTTCCCAAGTCCACTGACAGTGCTAAGCTGGACGCTATGGGGGACATAAGCCGCCCCGTGGAAGGGGCTAAGAAGGCAGCTGAGGGAGCTGCCCAGAAATTCTCCATGGGGATGACACTGCCCATAGTTCCTGCCAGGCTGGTGAAGCACATCCTATCTAGGGAATTTGTGGACATGGGGGAGTTGTCCCAGGATGCTCTTCGGGCAGAGTTCCCGGAGAAGCTCAGAGGGAGATGACAAAAAAGCGTTTAAACCAAGGACGTTCAGACCTGTGACAGACATGGATGCGTGGGTGGCTAGTTTTGCCCAAACGCAGGGGTGATATGCCGCACACACCCAGAAAAGGCTGTGGCCTTGTGGGCGTACCTGGCAGTGGTGATGTTCTGCCAGAACCGGACGACGTCAGGCTGGTGGAAGGGCTATGACATGTCTCTGAGGCACAGTTATTCCTCCATCGATGAGGCAAACTTCCTGCTCAACCAGTACCTGTTCATGCAAGCCATGGTGGAAAACTCGGAGCCACTACAACGTGTCACCCCTCCTGGAGTGGCCCCTCAGAGACCCCAGAAGAAAGAGGGTTCAGGTTTGCTTCGCATGGAACAATGGCAGTCCTTGCACATCAATGCCATGAGGTTCTCCCACACTTGTGTCCCGCTACCCAAGGCCTAATGGCGCAGCAGATGCATTATCCAGGAACTCTCTTCATTTATTCCAGCAGCTGGTGTCAGAGTCAGCAGAGGATGCCACCAGCATTCCAGAGGGTCTCCTGCAGTGTCTGGTTCACGATTCCCGGATTGGACCAAACCCCAGTACCTGCAGACGAGGGTACTCTATGCCATTTTGTTGCTACGTTGGCCATGGAGGGTCTTCGTCATAGGACCATTAGTTCTATATGGCAGGAGTTCGTCACCTCCACATTTCAGAGGGCCAGGGAGATTCATTTTCTGCAGGATTGCACAGACTGCACTGTGTCTTGCAGGGGGTGAAGCGTGCTGAAAGTATGTATGGCAGGGGTGACCAAGCGGGAGAGAAGACCTATTACTCCTGACCTTCTCCACAAGATAAAAGGTGTGGGACCCTCAGGCACACAAGGCTGATGTGGTTATGCTTTGGGCAGTGTGTTGCCTGGCATACTTTGGTTTCATACGCATTGGGGAGCTAATAGCGCCAACAGATAATGGATACGATGCCTCATGCCACTTGTCATGGGGCCGATGTGATGGTTGATAATCCGTTGAGTCCTTCCTGGCTGGAGGTGCGTATAAAGGCCTCTAAAACCAACCCTTTTCGTCAAGGCATCTTCTTATTTATAGGCAGAGTCACATCTGATCTTTGTCCAGTTTCGGCCATGTTAGCTTACATGGTAGTAAGGGGCAAGAAAGCAGGAGCCTGGTGACAGCTGTGAAAGATGTACTGGATGAAGCAGGTGTCAACCCAGGTCTATACTCTGGACATAGTTTCCCATAGGTGCACTACAGCAGCTGGCCAGGGGACTGGTAGACTCCACAGTGAGGACCCTAGGCAGGTGGAAGAGTCTTGCATACCTAGAGTTATAAAGAGTCCTAGGGTACAGTTGGCATCACTTACCTCGAGGAATTGCTAGCCTGTCACTATGTGTACTAGTGCTATTTATTACTCATGTTGTACTATGATTATTCTAATTTTATTTCTGATATTCATTGTAGCCTCTCTCCCCCCTTCCCTGTCTTGGTCTTGGCCTGGGATGGGTGGTCGTGCCTCCATTGGCGGAATTAAAGGGGCTTGCCTCACCCCATTAATCATGCCCCAGTCAACCAAGCTGATTAGGGGGTGGGGTTTCGGGCCTCGCCTGTGCCAAACAACTCTGCTATTAGAGCTGCGGCTATCGATGGGGTGAGAGTTGATGGATGACAGGTAAGTAGGCATGCATAATTAATGGAATAAGATGGTTCACAGCCAGGGCATGGGGGACTGGCAGTGAACTTGGGAGTTACAGGGTACATGCCACAGGATTAATAGACTTTAAAAAAAAATAATACAGAATTTAAAAATTATTTGGTCGCCACCGGGAATTGAACCCAGGACTGCTTGCTTAACGCACAAGTGCTCTCAATTATTAATGAATTATGAAGTTATTCTTCTACAAATGTGGTGTAACAACACCATTATTCTGAAACACTTTAATTATATTTACCTTAATTATGTTCGTATTTTCAATCTTATTAGTTTTGTAATTTTACGTTATCTAGTGTAATGCATGCACACACTATTCATGTGTCATTAGCTTAGTCACTCAAAAGACAGTGAAAGGTCAATTATTTCATTTCACTGAGCACGCTCACATACTTCATACATACATCTGTTGTTCTGGCACTTTGTCAGAATGTAATCTTGATAAGTTTAGAACTGAGCATTGTCTCAGATTATGATAGGTAAAGCCTGAGCATCCTGTAGTGTTAAGTGCTCTGTAGTGGAATTGAATCCTGGTAGCAGCAACCTTCAGTCACCTCCATATGCTTGATCATCTTGCCACAATGATCAATGCCTTTTTAGTATACGGATGAGTTAGTCATTTTAAAATGTGCTAGACGAAATAATTTCAATGGGAGGAGGAGGAGGGGGGGGGGGGGGGGGGGGGGGGGCAGGGCAGGCCCTCTCTTAGTTACACCATTGACCTGGTGAATACAGTTAACATGGTATGAGTGCATGTGTGTGTTTGTGTGTGTGTGTGTGTGTATGTGTGTGAATTAAAAGGTAACCAGCAGAAATAAAAATTGAAAGTTTAATGGGGACATTTTTGGGAATATCTACCTATCATTAATACTTGATAGTCCAAGAAGGATGTGGTTTGTACTTACTGAATACACGTGTTTCAACACAACTAATTTGAATTGGTTATTTGGACTAATGAATACTACTTACTTAAATAAGCTTCTATCAGAAAAAAGAAGAAAGTGTGAGAGAGAACATTAATTGCTAGCAAGTACCCCACCACACAGAGGTGCTTATAAGGCATTTTTATCAATTGTTACTATCCTCTACCCATTGTTATAGTAACATTAGTCCACCCTTTTCTCACTTACTTGTCTTGACCCATATGTATATTCATCATCACTGATAACATTTAAAACCCGGCACAGCTTGATTCACACACACTGGTAACACCACTGTTGTTATAACAGATGATGCTTTACCAATTTGTTGATGATGCTTTACCAATTTGTTGATGATGCTTTACCAATTTGTTGACAATGCTTTACCAACCCGGCTCAGCTCACAAATTATTCATGAATTCACACACCGTTGTTGCTGTTACTGACAGACAGCGGAATAACTATATATATAATGCCTTGTGTCACATTCATGTATAAAGTGTCATTGATAGTCACTTTAGATCAGTGGGTCAAAGTGAACACCTAACTGGAAAGGATTGTCACATGTTAATACTACATACTGTAAGTTACAGCATGTTTGACTAGCCCAGATTTTAACTACCCTTTACCTAAAATTGGATTGATGTAGTAAAGGATCTACAATTCAACTATCCATCTACCAACTCTCCCACCTTTACAACATTCTGTTAGTAGAATCTTCCAAACAAATTAAGTAATTAATTTGCTAGTTAATAATTTGAAGATCTGCTGGTTTGAAATATGTTATGGAACTTAGAGCTTTGTACATTTTGGAGAAATCATACAAGATGCAAAAATAATATTTTGATTTAGAAGAAAAAGTGAGTCTAAGAAAATTACACAGTATTTGTTGAAAGAATTTGGTAATGAACAGAGCTTGCAACTTTATTGGAGTAATACAGTACATATTATTCATTTGATACAGGAGTTAATATCACGAGTCTGTTGAGGCGTAGTATTTACATGAGTGCCACAGGCACAAGTGTGAATACAGCCAATCAGATTAGTGATATTCTGTAGTATTCAATGAATAGTAGTACAGTGCGTACATTGCCCATTCAAAAATGTATGGGGAAAATCGCAGTTCAATTGAAATTGCACGGGGAAAGTGAAATTGCACATAACTAAGTGAAATAGCATGGAAACTAAGTGAAATACCTCGCTAGTTAAGTGAAATAGTACAGATAATGTGCATGCATGCAGCTTGAGCCTTGGAAATGTAAAGTTTGAGTAGTTTTTAGTTGGAGACTATGTCATTCTTTAGTGCAGAATTTCTACCCGAAATGTTTTCAACAGATAAGGACGAGCGGTAGGTTGAAAACGAAGTTCCAGAGTAAGCTGATCCTGAAATACGGAGATAGGGAGTGAACCATACAGTGTAGCAACGGTGAAAACTAATTAGACTACTAAGTAGCGAGTGATAGCACAAGCAAAATTGTATGGGAAAAATTGCTGTTCAATTGAAATCGCACGAGGAAATTGAAACAGCACGTAACTAATTGAAATACCTCGGTAACCAAGTGGAAACTAGTGAAATACCACGGTAGCTAAGTGAAATAGTACGGGTAAGTGCGCACGCGTGCAGCGTTAACCTTGGAATCGTAGAGTTAGAGTAGTTTTTAGTTGGAGACAATGTCATTGTTTACAACTGAAGCTCTACCCGTATTAGAGGGAATGTTTAACAGCAGAATAGGAGGAGCCGTACATTGAAAACGAAGTTCCAGCAGAAGCTAATCCTGAAATAAGGAGATAGTGTGTGAACGATATAGTATAGCTACAATTGCAAATGACTTTTTAAAAAGCTGGCCTACTATTAGCGAGTGATAGCACGGGTAACCTGTGCTATTAGGGATCAATAGCACTTGTAAAGCAATTGAAATAGCACTTGGCTTCGCCTCGTGCTATTTCAATCACGTTACTCGTGCTATTAATCCCGAATAGCACGGAAAACTGTGGTATTCGGGATTAATAGCACGAGTTTGGCGACAACTTTTTCATGAGGTGAAGCCGAGTGAAATTTCTCATCGCTCGAGTGCTATTTATCCAAACACCACAGTTTTCCATGCTATCATAATATGTTAATACTATAGCCCAAGATAACAGTTCATTTCTGCAGCTAAGAACACTATAATCTTGTATTATATTTCCGTCAAATAAAAAATTTCACCCCGGTTCTGTTATTATTTATACTTTTCTTACCATTGCTTAACATAGTGTTTCTCTGGAATTTCGCCGTGACATTGCCTAGCGGGTAAAAGTGCAGCAAGGCCGCAAAGAGATCGCTGTGACCCATCAGATCATTATTTCAGTTTTCCACTGCTGTGGTATTTCAAATTAATACCACACTTTTTTTTGTATTGAAAAATGACTCAGCTATGGTATTAGGGATCAATAGCACTTGTAAAATAGCACTCGGCTTTGCCTCGTGCTATTTCAATCGCGTTACTTGTGCCATTAATCCTGAATAGCACGGTTAATGCGCATACTTGACTAACAAGGTAACGAGTTGCTACTGCAATAAATACTTGTTTAACCTAGGGGGACATGACAACCCAATGTGATAACACTGAACACAGGTGATAAGGGGAAATATTGCCTTAAGCCACATCCTGTTTACTTTAATGCATATCGCGCATGTGCCAACAGGTATTAGTACACAATACACTGTAAATGGTAATAACATGTTTCCTTTTCTGTTGAACTATTACAAAGTATCTGATTGTGTATTCCAAATAACAGAATGCATGAATACTACATACCTACCTGTGATATTCCTGTGAGCTCCTTACAGAAGTCACTCAAAACAGGATTCTCCACTGGGCATACGTAATGATGGAATTCTGAGCACACCTTACCAGATGACAATTTCAACAGCACTGCCGGGAACTCTACTGCAAGGAAATTATAATATACAATTCACATCACATCACACACACACACACACACACACACACACACACACACACACACACACACACACACAGCCACTCACTGATCTCCTGCAATCCTTTCTTATTCTCCCAGCAAGTGGATTCAAAATCAATAACTATCAAATAGGTTAATGTTTGACCTACATACATACATACACACACATATATATCATACATACATACATACACACATATATACATATACATACATACACATATACACCATACATACATACATACATATTCATATTCTGTAGTTTGAAATCATATTGGTTGGTTAGCGAGCGAGCGAAGCGAGACACTATACAGTGGTGTCAAATTGAGAATCGGGAATATATATGTGTGGACGTATGTATACCATTTGTACTTTGACTCTCCTGTATTTTTGTGTTAGCTTGTTGTTCGACCCCATCATAAAGTTCACTAAACAGAATCCTCTGGTTCATCGATCATTACCCGTATCACCCTAGAAATTGAATTGCTCACCGCTTTGAATTCTTTTGCAGGTACAGTTAAAACTCAAAAACTTACCAGAGTTCCATTTCTATTCAAGTTAGTGGCGGTGGTAAGTTAATGTGCTATTTGTCATAGTTATAAGCCTTACGCAACAGAATTTACTTGATAATTTATTGTCCAATAGATTAGCTAAGCGAAGGTAAGTCTTGAGTAGGTATGTCCAGTTGTGTGAAAGTATTGTGCGTTTGCAACTACTACTTAGCTAAAGAATATCACAAAGAAAACGTTTAAATAACGAGACTTGTTTTTTGTTGCTTTTTTCCCAATTCAAACAGTTGCGGGGAGTGGTTACTATGGCATTGAATCCCGTTTACTGTATATATACTTAATTTAAAAACTCGACTTTATTTTAGTAGCTTGAGTGTTAAAAGTTAAAATTAATCCTATAACAATATTGTAGTTTTAAGCTCACTTGCCATCTGTGCTCAATCACACCACATCACTAGAATATATGTATAAAATACTCAACTAAACAAGGATTATGCTTTACCTATTTTCATTTTGAAGTACCTGCTCAGCATAACTACATGTGAAATGCTACATAGCTAGACATAACTAAAAATACAACATTTTCTTGTAGGTAACACCAGTAACTGTAAAACATACTCATATTCCAATGAAATCACCTTTTCGTCTCCCTTTGTTCAGTCCTTCCCCTTTGGCCAAATCATCCTCAGGACTTCGCTTCCTCTTAGCTGGTAGCAACCCCAGCTCCCTGCACAGATAAATAAACGGTTTGTTGCAAAATACGTAAATCCTAAACTGCTCAGTTTCTAAATGACTCCAATTCAAAATTTTATCAAATATTTTTTCTACAAAAAAACAAAAACAAAAACAAAATAAAACAAAAATAAAACAAGAAAAAAACAGCAAATAAAATTAAGATAGTGTTTAAATTATTGTTCAGGTATTTTGTATCTCTAATAGCACTTAGATGGACTACTGTGACAACCTAGGCTAAAAGTGATCATTTCATAACAAGTCACACTGATGAATGTGTCAACTAAAAAACATGGTATTGTACTAAGTTGGGAAAAAATAAGTGATCATTATGACACTAAGTAATAAGCTTTCACTATCTCCTTAGGTTATCTGCAGGAGGTAGAGTTCCTTGGCTCAACAAAACAAACCAGTGTCTCACATAAACCTTACATTGACAACAAATTCTGGGCAAGATAAGCATGTAGTGCATAACATTACTTGGTACCTAAGGACCATTAGGTTTATATAATCAAAACAATTTCATTGTGTAATCAAATAAGCAAAAACCAAAATATATTATAATTGATCGCCAGGAAAAAAATTCATTGTAAGTATTTATCATAATAGTATTCAGCAAACATGTGTTCATTGTTCAAGTTGTCCTCCCTTTTCCGGGGGGAGTACAGCTTCCGAGTAACCATACCGATGACTATCAGGAACATACTAACAGAGACTAAAGCCACGTAAAACCACACCCCACAGCGTTCATCTATATGTTTGCTGATTCTGTTGACAATGTTTTGGAAGGCAATTTGTATGAAAAGGAAAGGTGAGAGAAAGAAGTAAGCGGCTATGCCTATTAGTAATCCCCTCATGGCATACGGTCCCTGTGATATGATAAACTCAACCATGCTGACGCTGATGATGTATATAGCAATGGTATAGAGTGCCCTTGGGGCGATAAGCCACATGTAACTCATCGTTAAAGCCTGCCCCTTCTCATTATCATCTAGTTTCGCTTTCAATAAGCAAGTGATGTTAGCAAAAGAGTCCTGTTTCAACCCTACAACTTCCAGGGTGAGCAGTGCAATCTGAAATAGCATCAAAAGAAACATGCCCACTATGAGCTTGTTGATAATGCCCAATCTAATACACTTGTAGTTGAGACATAGGCAAAATACGGGAATGAGGACAAACACCGTCAGGTCACCAATGTACGCTACGCACCAATCTCCTATGCACTTCATCAGATGGTTACTGGCTTCATTCTTGTTTCTGAAAGCAAAATTATTGCGGAAGTGATAAATTAATGTCCAGTTATAGTAATTAGTGAATAGAATTACACTCGAGTATAAAGTCATTAAAATCAAAACGACAAGAATTCTAAAGAAAGTCTTGACATCTTCTACCTGCTCTGTGGTAAATGGTCCTCCATATTTAGCCTTGCCCAGATCTATTCTGGAGTAAGGTTTGTCTTCCCAGTAGGTGAAGGCACTTCTCAGGCGAGGATACTTGTTTTTTGCTGCATATCTGAGCACTTGGAAGATGAGCTTCAGAGGATTGTGAGTCACTGGCTCCTTTACCAACCAATGGTTCAGAAATGATTCTGCTAACAGTGACAAAGCACATACAAATGGAAGGATTAAGTAAGTCACTGTCATGCTATCCCCAGCTGTGAAGCAGGAAGTGCATATGGAGAATAAGTTATTAGCTAGAAGGAATATCCACACACTCCATTTTATGTAGGAGCTGATTTCAGCAGACGATGCATCTGTCATCTGGTCTATACCCAAAGACAAAATATTTGCTATAACCCCCGTCACTCCGACTGCTACAAAGACCGCAACAATAGCTTTCACTACATCCAAGTGAGGAATGTTCGAGTAACTCTCAACAACTTGAATGGCAATGTAGACTACCACCACTACAAATTTCAGTCTCAAAGCATAGGCAATGACTCTGTATCGACCGTAGCAAACATCTGCCAACCAGCCAGCTATCGGCAAGACGGCGATGGCAACTCCACCATAGTACAGCATCTGTGAACTGTAGCAATAGTGAGGGTAAAGGATGACCATGAAGGTAGAGAAAGACCAAAGTAGAGTAAGGAAAGCGCCTTTATTTTTAAGTCTGCACATTTTAAAACTTTTATCTACGCAACTCTGCCAAAACTGTCAAACAAGCACTGTAGGTGTCACTAAATTTAATATAATAATTCCCCAGTGATTAATGTATTAAATATATTTAATCACTTTAGAAAAAAGTTTTATAACATATATTCCCAAGTGACTTGATTCTATTGCATCAACAAGAATACTGTTCAATGGCGAGTAATCTCTCAAGTTGTGATTTATGTATCAGTTGTGTTTACTTATAGATAATGCGTTGGCCATGACCTGTTTCTACAATAACTTATCTGGTACAGGCATGGATATACATGCAAGCCCAATAAAATATATTTGAATATAGAAGAACGGCGCTGCTGAATCTTCAGTGACATTTTAGTACTCAAGAAGTTGTACATTTTAAGGAGGACCAAAGTTTCTTGGGTAAGTTTCATTATTGTTGCTTTAAGTTATTTTATTTTTTTTTTTTGTTGTGGATTTTAACAGCTTCTAGGTGATGATGAGGTTGTCTGCTGGAACATAAATAAGCATGGTGTCCAACCAGGACGTGATGTTGTAAGACTTAAAATAATTCTAGGAAGGAGGATACAAGAGAAGGGGGTACGAGAAGAGAGTGGGGAAGGGAGAAAATATACAAACTGAAAAATTTAACATGGTGCTGCGCACACAGTGTAGGTTAGAAGTGGGGGGGGGGGGGGGGGGGGGGGGGGGGGGGGGGGGGGGGGGGGGGGGGGGGGGGGAGGGTCCTCTCAGGCCTCACAGTACCTGCATTGGTCCACAGGAACTCCTGTTCCTAAATATTAAAACACAAGCTGATTGTTAACTATTGGGAAAAGAATATAGTTTTGATTATTGCAATTGTTGAATTCACCTCCCTTTTCAGAAAAGAACAGGGTACACTTAGAACAGTTAAAGCAATGCATCTATTTCCCTTGTATACCCTGTAATTATTGTAATTTCCCAGTACACAACAGTAAGGCAGCTGGCTGATAAGGCCCTCTTATTTGGGCATCAAGGCCACACACCCTATTGATTTAAAAATGCCATTTTGAAGGTCTATTTCTAGGCAATAGTAGAAGATGAACAAATAATACTGGGCACAGTATTTAGGCACTCAACCGGTATACTTGACTGCCAAAATATAGTATACAAGTAAATATATAATATTATTATATACTTATTCCATAGTTGCTGCAGTAATGGCCATGAATTAAAAAATATTATCCCCTGTTAATTTCCTCTGGCATTGTATATTTTCCATGCTGCATGCGCTTTTGTACTGGGATGGTTATCAAGTATCAAGTTACAGTATTGGCAACTATGTACTATACATGTAATGGAGACACGGCTATATTAGTCATTTGCGTAATTTTAGTGGTATTGAATAAAATAAAAATTTCAATGTTAGCTGTGAAATATTTAATAATTTATGCTAGAGAAAGAAAACAAGTTTACAAAGTACATATTAACAATTGGTACACGTTTCTCATAGGTAATCATTGTCATTTACTGGTTTCATTTTGTGATCAAATTTTCATTTCTTTTTTTGTGTGTATAATTCACATTCTTTAGTGCCAATGTAAGGTTTACCAACTTTGCTTCCAATTGCATTCATGTGCTCATTATAAAATTGAATGCAGGAAACTTGCAGGAAACTTTCTGTTTCAGTTTTAATACAATACAATGTATGAAGTCTCTCCAAAGATATCTATTTGGAACCTGGTGTTATCACTTGAACATTATGAAAAGATCAAATTGGTATGTATTAGTATTGTATATATAGAAGTTTGATTGTATACTTTTGATTAGGTAAGCAGGATTCATGATTTAGTATCATAAAGTCCAAAACAATTTACTTCTCCTCTTAGTTTTTATTTTTTTATCAATTTTATCTTCCTCATCAAAAACCAATTCATGTGACCCACAGAATTGTTATCAATACTGCTGTTCAATAAAGTGTATTATTATGCAAACACACACAAAGTGTCTATCTTTAATCTATATTCAATGTGACTAAACATCTTGTATTTCTACATAGACTGTGCACTGCAATTAGCTAAAGTACATACTGTATGCATCCACTAAGAAAAAAGGTTTTGCTAGCATTATTCTGTGGCCAGCATACATATCTAGTAGAGCTCAAGTTTCTTTGTAACTTGATATCAGCTGCCTCTCGTTGTTGTCTTCTCGTTTTCGAGGTGAATACCATTTGCTCACACAGACCCCAACTCCCAGCACCAGCAGAGTGAGCAAACCTAGGCTAGCATAAAACCATGTGCCACAACTTTTGGGAGAGTTAGGTTCAATGATCGCTTGAAGCTTTTGTAGAATAAAAAAACTTAAAGAAAACTGCAAGAAGCAGACACAGAATGTGATTCCAAATAGCAGTCCCCTCATGGAATAAGGTGACTGCGCACAAATAAACTCCATGATGCCGGTGTATAAAGCATAGACAGACAATCCCAGGAAGAACTGTGGTATTACCAGCCATTGATAACTTATATGAATAACTTTGTCATTCACTAAATCCGATTCATTGGCTTGTAAAACACAAGTGGTATTCTCACTCCCATTCAAGTGCGTGCCGATGGCTTCTACAGATAGATGAAACAATTGTACAGCAAGTAGAAGAAACGTGCCTATTATTAATTTATAGAGTATTCTTATTTTGTCAACTTTGTGTTTAATTAGAAATGGGTAAATAAGCCATTCTTGTACGGGTACTAGCACGATGATTACCAAGTTGGGCAAGTAGAGAATGGTGAGTCTTTCGTAGCAGTTCATCAGATAATGTTTTACACTAGAGGAGCAGTCACTCATGAAGTTGTTGTCTTGGTAGTGAAACATTTCAGTATTTAAAGAATAGCCAAGAATAGACATGGTACAAGAGAATAAAGCTGCGACTATTAATACTGGAAGAATGCGAAAGAAAGTCTTCACATCTTCTACTTGTTCCGTGGTGAAAGGTCCTCCATATTTGGCTTTTCCCAAATCAAGCCTAGAGCATTTCTCATCCCAGATAGCAAATGCACTTCTCAGATGAGGATACTTGTTGCTCGCGGCGTACTTCAGTACTTGGAAGATGAGTTTCAGAGGATTGCTTTTGGGCTGCTCTTTCACTATCCATTGGTTAAGAAGAATATCAGAAACTACAGATAGTGTGCACAAAATAGGCAATAGGAGAGACAAGAACGGGGTTCCAATTTTATAGCAATTAGGTATGCACGTTTGAGTGACAGGAAGCAAAAAATTTGCAAGGAATACTATCCATGCAATCCAGCTGATATATGAGGTTATGGCTGATGAAGGAGCATTAATGAGTTGGTCCATGCCGAGGGACATCACATTGGGAAACACTCCTACTAGCCCAATTGCAGCCAATACTGCCATGACTGTTTTAATGATGGCAAATGGACCATTCAAGTAACTTTTTGTAGCCAGAAGCAAGTTGTAGATGAATATAGACACGGCCATCAGTCTCAGGCCGTAGCTAATGACCTTGTAATGACTCTTGAATAGTAATGACAAAATTCCAGCCAATGGAAGGAACACGACAATTGCTCCATAAAATGCTATCGTTGTCTCTTCGAAATAATCAGGATACACAAGCACTGCAAAACAATTGAAGGTCCAAAGTAAAATAATTAATATTCCAGTGTTTTTAAATGGCCGTGGTCTTCCCTGTTGAGCTATTGGTGTCAAATTTACTGTAGTTGCACCATATGCCTTCATATTGAGATCTTTATTCTCCCCTAAAGTAAGTTTGATTCTGCAAGTACTTACATATATGTTTATGTAGACTTATATATACTGGCCAAGTACACCAATCATTATGTGCTGTCTCATGTTTTTCAACAGTAAGATTGACTTTATAAATTTCAGTTTAAATGTTTTTGATTTGAAATGAACTATTTAGTTTCAATATATCACACACACACAATAGGCTAGGTTGCTGTGATGATTAACAGAATTACATAGACAAAGTTTGTTCCACTGCTGTTAAGAGTACAACTTAATTTTTATGTACTGTCTAAACAAGTGTAGTTCCCCTCTGAGAGCACTGTATCCCGCCAAACTCACTCAATTATACATCAGCAAAGGACAAAAATGATTTCATGGTATGGCAGAATTGTAGTCCAAATAATATTTATATAATTTGCACTGTTTACATCTTAGTATAATGGGATAATAAAGTGCTTCTTAAATGGACAAACAAATGAGCTGCTTCAATAAAGCAGTAAAAATTGAATCCATCAGAAATTATGGATGCTGCATAGCAGATGTAGACGTAATAGCACAATAATGGTGACATACAGAGAGTGAGTATTAACCATAAAATTGGGCAGCGAGACTGTGAGATTCACTAATTACTGCTGTTGGTGTCAAGAGGTCTAAGCCTGTTTCTTCCAAGGCATAGCACCAGAAATTTGTTGGGCATGCAGGGGTTCATTTAGGAATCAATTAAAGAGGGGGTGGTGAGGTTGAGCTTGCACTACCTCAAGGGAGTCACAACTTTCATACAGAACTAAGATGAGAAAGGATATGGGCTTCAATTACCAAGACAATAATTAGAGCAGCAATAAACTTATGATTTAATTATTCACTTTTAAACTTTGCTTTTGCTCACAAAATTTGAAGAATATTTCAAGGGGGAGAGGACGAAATGAGCTTCAAGGGGGGAGGGGGGGAGCAAACACCCCACTGGCCCCCCCTAAATGTACCCCTGGCATGCTTTACAACACAAAAAAAAAAGGTTTTAGTTTGGTACTAACATCACTAAATTATTAATCATACAAGCATAAAACAACGTGAATCCTGTAGTAAACCTAAAAACTGCACATTGTCACTTACAGTATAAGTTCAACTGTGACAATAGTGTTATGTAAAACCACGCCACTTGACTTCAGCACAGAGTGGTGGAATTACTGACTAGCAGACCAGCTTGCTTTATGAAAGCTAACAACATACATTTCTACACGAGTGTTTGTCTTAGTAGCCAGTCCCAATTAACAAGGGCCAAATACTACCAAAGGGATAAGTCAATAACAAGTGTTCAAAGAATTTTAAGTGGTTTATCTTGCTAGTTAAGTATATTTCAGTTTCACAAGAAATTTACACATGTTTGTTGATTTAGCCAGAAGTCAGACATCGCAAATTTAGTTTGCCAACATAATATTCAGCTAGTAATTATGAACAAGTCACGTAAGCGGCCAAATGAAATTAATTAGGTTAATTACACCAGTACTAATGTTTAAAGAGCAGCCAACTATGTAAGTAGAAGGCAAACAACCTGATGAGACTAATGAAAGATGAGCATCATTTCATCCAAACTTCTCCTCAGCCATTACGACATAGCAACGCGCGCGCACCACAAATAACCACAAAAATCCGCCATGCTCGCATTAGTAAAAACAACCGCTAACTTGGCTTGCGCGGGTAATTCAAAGCTTCCCGCCTACCAATTGATAAACTAACCGAGGCCCCGCCCCTGCTATAAGTTCGTAAAGAGCGCAGCAGTTTGATATTGTATTTCTTGGCTTACTTCAGTGGCAGAAACACCACTTCAAAAGTGGGGGGGCATAAAAAAGAAATTGCTTAGGAAATCAAAACTGCGTTTTGAGGATGCAAAAAAATTATGAGCCTGGATCGTGACAAAAATAAAGAACAAAAAAGTTTATAAAACTGACAATGAATCAGGAGTACCAGCTGAAAATATACGAATTATAGTGTGCTTGACCAGAAACTCAGCAAACTTGTTTGTTTCTTTGCCATTACTAGCTAGTTCTCTCCCTTCAAAGAGCAGCTGCATTGATTAATTAACCACAGCGGTACTAGCTACTTAGTCAGTGGATATGAAAGGTGATAACAAAGGTGAGATAGTCAGTTACATAAGAGTATGGCCTCAACTTTTGAAAAATGTTTAGGGATAGGGGTGGCTATCACTCTCAATATAAAATAGGGCCTCTGCTCTTTGTAGTGTAAAAGTGGGGGGGCTGTGCCCTCCCTAATGAAAGAGTGGGGGGGCGATCGCCCCCCTGCCCCCCCAGTATCTCTGCCACTGTACTTTATAAGTATTGTTTCTCCCTAGAGCAGACACTGGCTCCCAGATTGTATCCAAGCTTTGACAGGTAAATAATACCGCACTAATGACTCCATTATTTTAATTTTGTATTCTTGTGCAAAACTTCTTCCTGATATATCACTCATGATTTTTTTATTTTACAGTATTGTGATGACCAGTGATAATTTTTATGAATGTATATAATAATAATGATACTTATTTTATATAAAAATATTTTGAAATAGCCAGCTAAATATAGATGAATATTTTGTGATGTAGCTAGCTAAGTAAGGATGAATAAACAAATGAAGTGAATAGCTAAGTACAGAAAACTGTACACAAACTGAAACTGTAGAGTTTTCCAGCAGCAAAAATGGTTCACTAATCTATTATAGGTACATACACACACTGAATATGCATCTAGCTAGCTTGATAAAAGGCTTCCCTTACCTGACCATGCCGAGAAAAACACTATTAACTAGACTACAATAATCTCCTCACACTCGTTTCAGTAGGGCTTATCATCGAGAAGGAAAGGCGGCCAGATAACTGGTTTGCTAACCGGTAGGCGCCCGAAAGTTAGAGAGCACCTGGAACTCACTTTCCGGTCCCGCAGGAATTAATTGAATCTGTTGTGGGTGTGGTTTGAAAGTAATCAAGTCTCTGCCAAAAGATCGCGTGGACTAATTTTTAGTCCTGGAGTCTATTTTGTGTTTCTTCTCAGAAACTACGAGTAGAAATGACTCCAAATTTCGTACACAGGCTGACTATGACCTTAGCTACAAAATGTTCGTTGCAATTTTTTTTGAAAGAAAAAAATTCGGGCACGCTGCTGCGAGGATCAAATCAGCACAGTCAAATAGACAAAACAAAGCAGAATTGAGAAAAAGTACAACGAAGGTTTTGAAGACAATCAACAAATGTAGCAGTAGACGAAGAATGGGCTCGTCAGCGACGGCACCCGCGGAGGAGTTGTGGATTATATACTTGAGGCTGAGGAGCTCGTAACTTGAACGAAACAGGCTCCCAAGGCCCGTTCTTTTTATTTAGTTAGTCCATTAGCAGTACTCTTTAGGATCCACCCTTAGTTGGAGCTCTACAAACACCAAGAAGAAAGTTAGTAATCCCTAGCAACCAAAATCCAATTATTGTGAATATGTGCGTGGGCGTTGTCGCAGCATTACTAACTTTTTTCTTGGTGTTTGTAGAGCTCCAACTAAGGGTGGATCCTAAAGAGTACTGTTAATGGACTAACTCAATAAAAAGAACGGGCCTTGGGAGCCTGTTTCGTTCAAGTTACGAGCTTCTCAGCCTCAAGTGTATAATCCACACCATCCATTTTGATACTAAAGCAATTCTAAGGAAATCAGATATAAAAAGTTGGAAAGAAACACTTGATACCATTGTAGCAAACACCATTTGTGTAAGCTGTTGTTACTTTATAACAAGTGAGACTTTAGAATATCCTTTCAGTGATGTCAATTGAGTTAAATTACAAATATTAAGCGTAAGAAGAAAATAAATTGAATATAATTCATCGTTATTACAACATAATATAAAGAAATTATATATAAGTGTATGTACGCACAGACATATAAATACAAATTCACATACTGCCAGCATTTAAATATATACAATTATGACACACACAATTCATAATTAAACACACTCACAGGAAGTTGGTAATAACTCTTTGAATTTTACAGCATTATTTATTTATTCTATGCTAGAGCGATATCATCACAATACTAATTTTAAGTATGTGACCTGTGACATAGTTCAAGATGTCATACAGGTGCAAGCTCATTACCACTAGTGGTGTGCTTGAGCACAAATGGCGAGCGAGCTTTAAACTACACTATTGTTAAATGATTGATTTTAACAAGTAATACTCAAGCTACTAAAATAATAGTCAAGTTTTTAAATTACGTATGCGGTAAAGGGGATTCAAAGCCATAGTAACCGCTCCCAGCAACTGTTTGAATTGAAAAAGAAGCAACAAAATCAAGTCACGTTATTTAAAGTTTCCTTTGTGACATTCTTAATAGTAGTTGTAACGCACAATTACTTTCACACAACTGAACATACCTACGCAAGACTTACCTTCGCGGTTCGTCTAGTGGACAATGAATTTACAAGTTAATGCTGTTGAGTAGGGCTTATAACTGTGACAAATAGCAACTAACTCGAATAGAAATGGAGCTCCCATAAGTTTTTGCGTTTAAACTGCACCCGCAAAAGAATTCAAAGCAGTAAACAATTCAATTTCTAAGGTGATACGGGTAATGGTCGCTAAACCGGAGGATTCTGTTTAGTGAAGTTTGGGACGGGGTCGAACGCGGAGCGAACACAAAAATACGGAGGGTCAAAGTACAAAATGACATACATACGTCCAAACATATATATAAATAAACAAACATCCCCGAATTTTGATTGTGTTACCCCTGTAAGTGTCTCGCTCGCTAAGCTCGCTCACCGATTAATAACATTCTAGTTCCCAGGTTTTTAAAGCTACCTTTCTTCTCTACTAAACAACAATGTTACAGCCTAACTTTACAAGCTGAGACCCTAGTGGACTACTGCAGTGAAGACATCTTATTACACTCATCCAGGTGGTATAGCATTAATTTAACACTCTTCCTCTGTGAAAATAAATTAGACCGTTCCTTGTGAAATATCTGACCATATCACACTTCACTCGACTTCTATAACAAATATTGAAAACCAGTATGGCTGCTTATCTAGTGTTAATCTGATTATTTACAAACATATAGATACTATTTTTTTTATACCCAAGGACTGGGTAAACCAAACTGATAGCAAAACTGAATTTTCCCAACCTGCACAGGGAAAAAACAACACAAAAAGATCAACACAAATTAACTAGTTCATCCTGCAAGAAAAATATTCTAAACTGTGGTAAAGCCTAGAGCAGACTTACAACTGAATCTGTCAATAGGAAGTGCAAGCAAACTGAATTATCATGAAAGAATACGGTACAACTATAAACTTCACTCGACCCAAGAGAAGTTGCTACAAACCTAGGAGGTTTAGAAGTACAGGAGCCTTGGTTATCCTATTCTGGACATTCACCTCCTTTGCAGTTCTTGTGTATCCTCAGTATTTCCAAGTAGAAATGCTCGCCCTCAATGGTGTGACTATTGTGATGCTTCCACTGACTGGTGTCTTGTCATATACATTCAACAGTCGCTACAAGGTCATTAGCTGTGGCCTCAGGCTGATGTGTCTTTCCATTTTTGTCTACAACATGCTGCTGGCTACAAAAAATTACATAAACAAGGCCATCTTCCAGGCTGTTGCAAGTGCAATGGCAATATTGACAGCAATTGGACTCTCGGGGACTTTTCCTAGTGTACTCTCTCTGGGTATTGATCAACTAATAGATGCTTGCTCATCAGACATAACTTCGTACATCAGTTGGATTGCATGGACACTGTATCTTGCAAATTTCTTGCTTCCAGTCACTCAAAATTGTATTCCCATATGCTACAGTATTGAAAGCCCATTCCTGTCTCTCCTGCTTCCAATTCTATGCACTATAGCTGTAGTTTTAGATATTCTACTGAACCAGTGGATAGAGAAAGAACTTATGACCCACAATCCTCTGAAGCTCATCTTCCAAGTACTCAAGTACGCCGCGAGCAACAAGTATCCTCGTCTGAGAAGTTCCTTCGCTATCTGGGATGAGAAATGCTCTAGGGTAGATTTAGGAAAAGCCAAATATGGAGGACCTTTCACCGCAGAACAAGTAGAAGATGTGAAGACTTTCTTTCGCATTCTTCCAGTATTAATAGTCGCAGCTTTATTCTCTTGTACCATGTCTATTCTTGGCTATTCTTTAAATACTGAAATGTTTCACTACCAAGACAACAACTTCATGAGTGACTGCTCCTCAAGTGTAAAACATTATCTGATGAACTGCTACGAAAGACTCACCATTCTCTACTTGCCCAACTTGGTAATCATCGTTATAATACCCTTACATGAGTGGCTTGTGTATCCGTTTTTAGCTAAACACAATATTGACAAAATAAAAATACTACATAAAATAGTCTTAGGCACTCTTCTTCTTTTTGCAACACAAATTTTTCATTTCTCTTTTGAAATAATTGGTACCATCGTAAACAGGAACAACAATGCCACTTGCTTCCTACAAGCCGATGAGGGAGATCTGGTAAACAACAGGGTGATACAGTTCAGTTATAAAGTGTTGATAGTACCACAGTTATTTGTGGGGCTATCCAGCTATATCTTGCTCACGGGCATCATGGAGTTTATTTGTGCACAGTCACCGTACTCTATGAGGGGACTGTTATTTGGGATCACATTCTGCGTCTGCTTCTTGCCACTACCTGTGGCATCGTATCTTCTACGGCAGCTTTCAAAGACCATTAAACCTACCACTACCAGAAGTTGTGGCATATGGTTTTATACTTGCCTTGGAATGTCCACACTTGCAGTGCTGGGAGTTGGGTTCTGTGTGAAGCAATGGTACTCTCCCCGACAGAGAGAGGAGGATAATGAGAGGCGGCTCCTGATATCAAAGTCGTAAACCAAAATGGGAAAAACAAATTCAAAATATCAATGACAATTTTGTTGCTATTCATTGTTATAATAAAGAATTCGAAGTACAACAGTTAGCACTTCACTTAATGTAGACTCATACTAATATTGATTCCAGTTGTTATTTTACTTATCACTTCCACAATGCTCAATTTTACAAGTTGCTCATGTAAATATATGACACATATTTTTACTACTTCTCATTTTGATTGAAATAATTTTCTAATGGGACCTGTAATAACTGAACAGTTATAGTATCTATGTTCTATTGAGCATTAGTAGTAGTCCAATATAGCTTTGAATAATTTACCATTCATACTATTACTTCCACTCAAAGACGTGGAATCTATGTACCAACAGGCTGACACTATACTGTATATATCTGTACCAACTTCATACCCTAGGTGATACCTGTTATGCTGCTTATTACACAAATCTTTATTTACTATGACAGTACACTGAGAATGTGTTGATTTGATATAAGATAAGAAGACATCATCAGACTTGCTGTAAAGGATCAAAGTAAGTTGTTATTTTTTGGGAAATATTAATATTTTAATAGATTTAAAACTAAAACTATCCCTTTTCCAACAAAATGCAATGTAGTCAAAAACCCTCACGATAATAATAACTAGTGGTGCGCTCGAATAGCGCAAATGCATGGCGAGCGAGTAAATATATGAGTATAGGTAAAGATGATTTGTGAAGGAAATCGCTAAATAATAGCAATGATTAGGCATGAAGAGTTAACAAGAACAGAATTACCTGAATAAACTTCGAAAGCAGTGGCAAAGAAGCGCAGCTTGACAAAGACTTCACAATTATTTCAAGAAGAGAGTAGCTATAAACTTTTTGGTTGAAACAAAGTTGCGTAAGGCAGTGCAGCAGGATTCTCCGCGCTCGTTAATTGAAAAATACTGGAACTGTGAACGCTTTACCTAACTTACGTAATTAGAAGCGCGGGCGAAATATTTTGACGTACGTATACATACCTACATATATATATCTGAAATCTCAATTGAACACGACTGATAGTCAGCTTCGCTCGCTTCGCTCACTCGCTGAATAATCTATTCACTTGTGCGCCAGTAACGATGATGGTGTGTGTATTTCTGAATAATTCATGAGTTGAGCAGGGTTGGTAAAGTGTTGTCATTACCTGAACAGGAAAAGTGTTAGGCTCTACAAAAAAAAAAAAAAGACAGAGAAAAAAAAAGTACTTCCATCTCAGCTTCGAACCCATGATTACCAACTTCACAGGCCCCCTTACCATTAACCAATTCAGACATACCAGCTTAGCCAATCTCAGAGTCCCTTATTTTAACATCCTCCTCTTTCCTCTTTCTTCCATTCTTTTTTCTTGTTCTTTTTTTAGGTCTTGCCCTGTCAATTCCCTGCTCTAGAACACTGGGTGCTTGTATTCACGAATAATTTATTCGCTGAAATCAGTTGGGAACAGTATTCACCTATAGTAGCTATCCATAATCCACCACAAATCATGGGTAGAAGAAAGGCAGATAAGCAGAAGAAACCAAGGACCAAGAGAAATAGATGCAAGTGAGAAAAGGCTGACTGATGTAACTAGTTCAATGAAGAAGTTAAAGAAAATACACAGAAAGGACAGAGATATTGGGGAGCAGGAGAAGTAGACAAAGAAGGAAAGGGAATCCATGAGTTGAAAAGAGGAATAAGAAACCTGGGATGGCTCAGGAAGAAAGAGAGCAGGAGAGGGAAACCATGGATAAAAATACCTTATGATACAGCACTTCGAATTTGCAAAAGTTAGTATATCAGGTGCCATGGTGTGGCAGGGTACTTGCTACTAATAATAATAATAATAATAATAATAATAATAACTAGTGGTGTGCTTGAGCACAAATGGCGAGCGAGCCTTAAACTACGCTATTGTTATTCAAACTACTAAAATAAAGTTGAGTTGTTAAATTACGCATATACGGTAAAGGGGATTCAATGCCATAGTAATCACTCCCCTCAACTGTTTGAATTGAAAAAGAAGCAACAAAATCAAGTCACGTTATTTAAAATTTTCTTTGCGATATTCTTAATAGTAGTTGTAACGCACAATACTTTCACACAACTGAACATACCTACGCAAGACTTACCTTCGTGGTTCGTCTAGTGGACAATGAATTGTCAAGTAAATGCTGTTGAGTAGTGCTTATAACTGTGACAAATAGTGTATTAACTTACCACCGCCACTAACTCAAATAGAAATGGAGCTCCCAGCACCCGCAAAACAATTCAAAGTTTCAAAGCGGTAAACAATTCAATTTCTAAGGTGATACGGGTAATGGTAGCTACACCAGAGGAATCTGTTCAGTGAAGTTTGGGACGGGGTCGAATGCAGAGCGAACACAAAAATACGGAGGGTCAAAGTACAAAATGACATACATACGTCCAAACATATATCTAAATAAATAAACAAACATCCCCAATTTTCAATTGTGTTACCCCTGTAAGTGTCTCGCTCGCTACGCTCGCTCGCCGATAATAATAATAATAATAAATAATTACAATACAGACAATAATAAACAATTACAATACAGACAATAACTAATTATAATAGCTACAGGTATTACAATAATAAAAGTATTAGTAACAGTAATAATAATAAATAATAATAATAGCCACAACAACAATAATAGTTGGCTAGTGTAAGTGCACTAAGTGCAGACTCTCTCAGAGATACAAAATTGGGCAAAGTGTCGATATGTATATATTATAATATAATATAGTACTAACATTATCAAATCGATATTCCATTAAATACAACTTTAACAACATATTATTTATTTATTCAGCATGTGTCTCTGAAATCGATTTACTACATAGTAGTACTTTCATTTTTAAGTCATGCATAAACATTCATTTACTTGGCCACAAGTAAACACTTACTGATGAGGCAGTCTAGAGTGCCGTTGCTGAAACTGTTTTGTTGTTCCTCAAGTTCAAACACCATACTTCGCTCCCATCCAGGAATGTGATTTATATTCTCTTTCTTGTGTACCATTTCTCATTCAATACAAAATATAAGAGTTCTACAAATCGAATGAATGGAGTCTTCAGCTTTAATCAAAGTTCTTCTCAAGTTCTAACGATGAAGATTCAACACAAGAGATTACTACTGTTCTCGTTGTGGAATATTACATGTTTCATTGTCCTGCTTTATTCTGGATTTGCAGCCCATTCTGATTTTATTATTTGCTTAAGTGTGTTTGTAGCAACACTCCCTTTGGCTGGATGGCTAGCTGATGTCCATGTAGGGCGCTACAAAGTCATACACTACAGCCTATGGATTCTGTGTGGATCATCCATCCTCTATCATATTCTCCTATTGAGTGATCCTTACATGAATGAATATTTGTCCAAAGCTCTGCGTATAGCAGTGGACCTTGCATTGGTAATTTCCCTGTCAGGAGTGATGGCCAACTCTCTGCAGTTTGGACTTGACCAGCTGCTAGATTCTCCATTCACTGAACATTCCTCTTACATCAGTTGGTACGCTTGGACCTTCTTTGCAGCTACTCTGATCATAGCACTCATTCAAAGCTGCTTTTGTAAACCTTTAGATACGAAAGTGACATTCTTTGTTGTTCCTTTGTTCTGCACTCTAGCATTGCTCTCAGATATACTGGGCAACCATTTACTTAGGAAGGACGTTGTAACTCACAATCCACTGAATCATATATACCAGGTACTCAGATATGCAGTGAAGAACAAGTATCCTCGCCTGAGAAGCGCCTTCACCTACTGGGAAGACAAACCTTACTCAAGGATAGATCTGGGCAAGACTAAATATGGAGGACCATTTACCACAGAGCAGGTAGAAGATGTCAAGACTTTCTTTCGGATTCTTGGAATAATAATAGTAGCATGTATACTAATTGGAACTATATTTGTATTGGGAAGATCAATGAATAATATGATGTATCACTTGAAAGACAACAACTACATTAAGCATTGCAAAGCCTCGAACATGGCAAACTACGTGCCTGTCTGTCTCAGTAGGAAAACTGTCATGTACTTTGGAGAAGTGACTGTTGTCATATTTGTTCCTCTCATGAAACTTCTCGAACATATAAAAATTTTAAAGCATTTGTATTTAAACATTTTCGGCAAACTAGTACTAGGTCTTTTCCTGCTGCTCTTGCATGAGATTTTACTGGTTGGCTTAGAAGTCACTGGAGAAATATTGTCTTCAGATCACAATGTCACTTGCCTATTGAATGCTGAAGCAAGAGACCTGCTTAGTGGGAACATACTCAACCTCAACTACCAGTGGATGCTGCTGCCACAGTTTGTGGCTGGTCTGGCCAAGTATAATCTATTCAAAAATGGGATCCAGTTTATATGTGCCCAGTCCCCCGACTCCATGCGAGGTTTGCTCTTAGGGGTAATGTTCTATGCATGCATTGCCCCTTTTCCAGTCTCCGTATATATTTTGGATGGATTAGGTAGCCTGACCCACAGGACTGGGATTCAATATTGTGGTGTATGGTACTATGTGAGCAATGGAGGCATCACTCTTTTATTTATTGGCTTACTTTTCATGCTGAGTAAATTATATTCATTCCGAAGACGAGATGAGGACATACATAATGAGCAAATGTTCGCTGAAAATTTTTATGAAAACGAAATTCAGCAGGAGGCAAGCCGAGCTGATAAGACTAATGCAATTAATTGACTTTTGTCAAAACAATTAAGTTTGAATAAATATGTAGCCATAAATGTTTTTTTTTGTTGTTTTTTTTCCCTTTCCATATTCATTGAACTATTTTGTATATACAAACTCGACAGTAACTTCATAAAATAAAGATGATTCACATTGGAACTAATTCAAGGATAGATATAGCTGAATAAGATGTACAATTCAATAGTTGCGACAAAAGCCAAGGAATGATCCATGCATATATGTGACCATCTACAAATATCGAGAAAAGATCGATCGATTTCTTAAAAATGTATTGTTTCAAGCCGACGGAAGGGAACGGTTAGGTCTATTATAGTGGGAACGACTTAAGCTACGACGATAAAACTTGGAGAGCTCAATATCTGGACGCCGACAACTCTGTAAGTGCAAAAATATTTTTTCGAAGGGTGCCGCGTTGTGCCCGGTTTTCCTGTAGACTGTCACATATATATATATATATATATTATAAGCTGAAACAGGGCCAGACAACTAAAGTTGTACTCGAGGAATTTATAGCTTAGTAATACAATACCTAAATGGATGAAAGAAATGGAAAGGTTGTAGTTTCTGCTGGAACTGAGTGATTTGGTTTCAATAGATTCTAAGCTATAATGTGTGTCCTCAGTTATATTATGAAAGGTGTTGATTCTTTTGACTGTTTGGGTCTAAGAAATACACATCTTCTGACCCTTGTAGCATAGACACATTACTATTGATGACAAATGACTGGAAATCCCTTGGAACTTTTGTGTAACTATTAATTTAGTAAATTTACTATGTAAGCACCATGGCAAAGGTTAGAAAAAATGGATGGTAGCCTATATACATTACTTTGCTCTGTTATTCATATGTGCTATTAAGGATTAATAGTAAAGTAATTGAAATATGCACTCGGCTTCGTCTCGTGCTATTTCAATTGTGTTACTCATACTCATGCTATTAATCCTGAATAGCATGGTTACCCATGCTATTACTCATACAAAATAATGATACCAGTGCTCTCAGTTTTGTGCAAGCAATACATTTATATACTTGTTTCATTAACCTTCTTTAGCCAAAGTTATCCTCACACGTCATTGAAGAGGACTTGAGCAAGAATCTGAAATGTTAAGTTGAGTTCAAATATATACTTTTTCAACAACCTAAACAGAAAATATTGCTGTAATTGACTACTTGAACTTTGCACTCCATATTCTAGTTCACTATTGACTATTATCTCCTGCCAGTATTGGCTTAAATTCACACCTTACTGAGCAAGAGTTTACCATCATTAAAGAAAACAATAGTGACGTTACCAATCCATTTGCTGTAGCATTCAGTATATATATATATATATTGTAATATGTGTATATGATATATAAATTTATAAAAATGATTGAGGTGAATATGGTGCTACTGAGTGAGAATGTATAAGCTTACTATTGTACTACGGGTATGGATACAAGAACTCACCATTATGAAAAGAATTCCGTCCTCCCTGTATATGCATATCACTACTACATCCATCTATCTGTTTGATATAATAACATACTGTAGTGTAATAAACACTAACAGTACTCTATCAGACAAGCTATCTAGATCACGCGCTCTCCTCGAGTTTCTCTTAAGACAACAACACAGATTCCTGGCAAGGCAACATTCATGAAAGTGAAAATATGAGTTTATAATTTAAAAAGTAATCCAAACAGCTTACATTATTGATTCTCTGATAATGTGACCAGTAGTGAATGTATACTGTACACATGATGTGTTGCTACATTGATGAAATGGTGTTTGCTCATAGCTGAAGTCAACTGTCTCACGAATAAGAATTGCCAGAATATTGACAGAATGCTTTTTATTCAAGTGTGGGCTGGCATAATTTAAACATAAGAGGACAGAGTGACTACAAATTTACAAAATTATCTAATAAATAATGCTACCATTTCAATTCGCAGCTAAGATAAAAACAACAATGAACAGCCAAAATTAACTCTTTACTCGACTCATGTTTCAGCCTCTCACTGGAATCCTCACATTAAAAGAGGACTTTCAAAAGAAGTTAAAACTTTAGGTTAATTGAAATATAATAATTTTGGCAATTATAAACCAATTACTGTTGTATTTTACTATTATTATTATTATTATTATTCATTGAAATAAATCTGAATATCATTTCTGAAGGAGGTGATGATGCATACTCTCCTGTATTATTCTCATGGTGAAATAGGACAAAACAACAACATTGCTCCTCCTCCTTCTAGGAGTAGACATGAGCTAGCAGATCTCACTGCAAGGTACACTGCATTTAGTCAAGAGCAGTAGAGTATTGGGTGGGCGGAGTCCATAATGCAAATCACACAAATCACGCCACTATAAAGATAATACACGTCACCGCTAAACAATATGATCTTGTAAATACTCAGTGCTTATTGCTGGGCTGTTCATTCAAGAACTCTTCAAACGGATCTATAGAATGTAGATAACCAAAACACGGGCATAAGTAAGGACACTTCTGCTTTCTGATTCAGAATTACTTAGAGAAAAAAACAACAACCAAACAAACTATAAAACAACACAGCTTCACCACATAATTTTGACTGCTTAAAAAAACTCCAATTCTTCATTTTCATATACAATAATGATAATTAATAGCAAATTTTCTCATTCTAACAGCCCATGTTATGTTAATTAAAATTTAACCCGATGTTTTGACTTCTTGCCGAAGTCCTCTTCAGGGGTCGTCGAAACGTTGGGTTAAGTTTTAACCCTCTCGTTCCTGAACTGTTTGTACGCGCGCGGAAAAATCTAATCGTCGACCGCGGAATAGAGCATTACCGTTTTATTTTTTTAACTCGATGCTGGCTGGGAAAACCCCATAGCAACCATATATCACTAAATAGACCAAGAGTTTGGGATTCCCCTCATTTTTTGATTGAGAAAATTGAATAATATTTAGGCCCTCTAACTAATACTTCAAAAAAAATAATTTATCCCAAAAAATTCTACTTTTCCCATCAATAAAAATAAAATAAAAAATAGAAATAATATTGCTTGATGTATTGTATACCAATATTATATTAGTTCAACAATAAAATATGCTGTTTGTTGTGTTTGGTGCTGATTGTGATCATGTAGGAGACATCTATGAGTGTCCACAAGGAACATATGCCATCGGACGTCGAGCTCCACTACAAAACAATTTCATATTCACAAAAACAAAAACAACAAAGATATTTGTAATACAAACAATAAATTATTCATGATCCTATATAATTGCAACTTTATGATGTATTGTATGTGGTTTCATACAGGATTTTTGTTTGGGGGGGTGGGGCTCCGAGTGTACTTCGCCACACCCATTTTTGGAACCTACACTACTTTGATGCACATCTTTGCATAAGAGTCTATACTTCACACTGATGATCAGTGTTCGGTCCTATGCACTAAATGGCTCAGTTACGATAGGAACATCAATAAATGCTTCCAAAATGTTCATTTCTATTCAACTCCCAAAATTCTAGGGTGGATCCCAGGGCTTGCCTCCCACTGTATGAACCCCTGGTAGGTATACTCCACACTGTCCATGAGAGAAACAATCGTTGTTTTGAGAAAGTGTAATTTGAAAATGAAAAGCAGTACAAGCACACACGTGGAATTCAACTTACCCGGCATGGATGATGTCACAGACTGAATGATCCCTCCCACACAGACAACAATGATATTTGTAACATAACAGCTGGCCTCGCTGAATTGCCCACGCCCCCCCTCCGTCATTGCTTTTCACTGACATTCTTGTGCCATAACACCCTCCCCCCCAACTGGACCCAAATATCAGCAGTAAGTTGAAATGAAATTCGACTTACCCGGCATGGATGATGTCACAGACCGAAAAAGACCCCCGAGTTCGTTCTCTCCCAGGTTGGATCCGGAAGCGCCACATACTGTTTGTCCACGGTTGCTCTCTGTCATTTCACAAATGCACACACACACATACACACACAAGAAAAAACAAGATACAGGTGAATACAGATCATAAAAATAAATGTATAATTTATTATACATAAATTGACTGGTGTACACACACACACACACACATGAAATTCAAATCACATGGGCATAGTAGTCCCGATCCAAAAAGATCCAGAGTTCCCTCCCCAGTTAGATCCGGAAGCGCCGCTAGAATAACATTTCAACTCCACGCACACACATATACATCGAGCGTGAAGCTCCACTACAACACCACAAAAACACAGACAACGACAACAATTATATTTGTGTCACAATACATATTACAACTTTTGGAATGTTCAGGGGGAGGGGGGGGCAGCCACAAATATCAATGTCTGTGGTCCTTCACACAAAAGATTATGGAATATCAATGGGCGTGTTGTCCCCTTTCTTCCACTCACCCCCTACCTCATCCACCCGACTCTTCTTCTTCGATGCCCGCCTTCTCCGACCGCGAGGACGTCCAGAACTCGGAGCAGGAGGAGCCACTTCCTCTTCTTCATCACCGGAACCTGCTGCCTCTTCGTCTGTTTCATCATTGGAAGACTCGGGTCCGGCATCTTCTCCTTCATTAGTGGAAGACTCTGCTCCTGTCGCCTCATCTGCGTCCTCTTCACAATCGGGTCGGTGACTGCATTCACATCTGGTCCTAGTAGTACATGTGGTAAAAATTTTTTTTAATTTTTTTGAAAATTTGAAATTGTTAAAAAAACCACAACCCACTTTCAAATCTCAAAACTCAATGAAATATATATATAGATATATATTATAGCTAAACAGCTTTCTCTATCTTAATATAGCTATAAATAAGTCCTTTCCACAACAGAAACTTGCTAGTTTTCAAGAGAAAGACAAGAGAAAGACAAGCTTACCTCGATCATCTTCTTGACTCCCATTGTCAGTATCAGAGTTGACGGGGTCTGGTCCACCAACCCTGATACAGGGCCTCCTATAGCTGTAGATGTCGTCTTTCTCCTCTCCGCTTGATCCTGAGTCGCTAGAGTCAGCATCAAGGAAGTCTAAAACTTCCACAGCACTGTAACTGGTAGACACCATCTTTCCAAAATGACTTTGAAAAAAATTTTTTTTTGCATAGTTACCTGGATCACACGACACGCTCACTTTTTTCCTATGATGTAATAAGCATTACCTAAGACTGTACGTAATGGGGAGCCCCCCAGTTGAACTGGCGATTTTATAAAAAAAGGAGAAGACAGTAAGTCAAACCGCAAAGTCTTGGTCGGTAAAGAAGCGGTTGTTTCAATGTGTTATGGACTGGATCCATAAATGAAGCTGCTGTGAAGAAGGTAACTTTTTTTTAAATTTGACGGAGAACCGATGTTTTTTTTTTTGCTGAGGAAGAAATAAACGCAACTGCTGTGAAGTACTGTCGAAGCAGTCCTGGCTGAAAGCTATTTTAGATGCTTCTCCAATGCATTGGGCACCTGTGTATGCAATCTGAAGGTTCTAGTTATAAAGTAACTATTTTTTTAAATTCGGAGAAGCCAACCGGTCTTCACCCGCTTCTAAGCGGGATCTGGAACGAAAGGGTTAAGTAACATAATATTGGCTGTTAGAACGAGAAAATTGGTATTATTATAATTATTTCAGCCGAGAATGACTGAATCATCAATAATGATAATTATTTGTTGTATTAAATTAGTTCTCCATTCATAGAGTTCACAGCTGATTAATGCCGTGTTTATGGGAAAAAGCACCTGCACCTGCTTTCAAACTATCCCTACCTATAATACTTTCAATTATTACTGTCTCTTGTTTGCCATTATGAAGACGATTATTGTAATGAAAATTAGATTACGTTTAATATATAACTTGTGCACCAGTATTATTTATGACCAATAAGTGTGGCCATGACTAGCATTAGTAAAACCAAGGTCGCATGTCTGGGGCGCGGACGGCTATAACTAAGTTGCTCACCTGGCAAGTTGCTTAGTCTTGGTCATAGGCTTCTTCTTAAGCATGTCCACAGCAAGCAAATTAAAGAAACTGGACACCGGACACTCGGAAAAGGTCGTTAATTGTTGTCAAATGGCGATCTTTACCATGACAACTGTACATTAGGTGAAATTTGGATAAAAGGAGGAATAAATATTCATAACCACGCCCATCACTATCATAAATTTCTGGAAGAATGCTGCGAGCGTCTCTGAGGTCTAATTATTTTTCCAGAAACCTTCTGACTCATCTCCCGCGCACTTCGCAGCCTCAGGTTGGTTGGTGAGGCGGTTGGTGGCTCGGACACTCTAGTTGTGTGTAAAACTGACTGTACTGTATAAATAGTTAGCTAATTTTCAGTAATTTATAAGGATCTGTTTGCAATCAGATATTGTCCTCAACCTCAACAATGCCTTTCACAAAGAAGTGGAGCAGCAGCAGCAGTGGACAAACAAAGATTCAGTTTCCAGTACTTCCCAAGGAGTTACAAGACAAGTACAAGATGGGGCAGATGTACAAATACCAAGACTCCCTACCCAAGTTACCAGTGCCACCTTTGCAGCAGACTCTGAAGAAATACTTAGCAGGAATCAAAGTAAGAAGGGATGGCTTCTATGCATGTCATTGATATACCAACTGTTCCTTCTGGTGCAGTTCTTGAGATATGACAATTTTTAAGGGCTTCCAATAGGTATTGTGTATTAGCAAGCATTATTCTATGTAGTGTTGTGTGTTCATGTGAGTGGTTTCACTTTAGCACCAGACACCATAGAAGTAGACTAACTAGTGGTACTGTTATTAATGTCTATTCATAAAATGTCATTTTGCAAGCGATCCTGTGAGCTGGCTACTATGCGGTGAGGCTAGTGAAGGAAAATAGAGGTCGTGCGGGTAACATCACTAATGATGTAATTACGAGGTGGAGGGTGCTCGTATAAAGTATTTGTGCTTGGCTGGTTTCCCTCTACCTTAAAATTGCACCAGCTTATCCTGATAATGCTCACCTGCTAGTTTAGTGTAAAAAATGTCGGGTTATGATCAGTGCAGAAGCTACCTACTGATAATTGTAACCCAGATTGGGTAACCACATTATTGATGTGGATTATTTCCAGTAGTCCCAAAGTAGCTTCACAATGAACTGTTTTATTTGTTTCAAAGTCCTATGGAGGGAGGATACTTGGATAAATAAATGGTGGAACAGTCTATTTTAATTAATCATGTTATTTTTTATTACCTATTAATTATTCAATTTAATAAAGTGTTGTTTGTTACAGTTATATTAGTTTAGGTGAGAAAGTTTCAATCTAGTTATATTACTTTTATAGCTAGCTAAGTGATTTTATTCTGGCAGACCAAGGATATACATATGGAATTAATAAGCAAGAATGGCAGAAGTGAAAACCTTCCTCTGTTGCTGTGATACAATCTGCATGAAGCAAATTCCATGTTTTACTTCGAGGTTGCATTGATTGTTGTTTCCGTGTTTAAATGAATGATTTGTTCTAAAGTTACCTGCACAACGGTATTTCATCAATATTGAGCTTATTTTAGCAATCAAGTTATACAGATAAACTTTAGAGATAGAAACATCTCGCATAAATTTATTAATTCTAAATAGTCCTAGTGTAACTGGATAATAAAGATTATTATATAGTGACTGTTGTTGAAGTCTGCTGTCTTCTTCTTTGGCCTTATTTTGGAAAATTATTTTTTGTCCCATTCATTTTCTGATGGTGCTTGATATGCCCCTTGGCTGGAAGCTTAGTATCCTTTTTTCTTCCCTCGTACTTGAAATCTCAGCTCTAGGAGCTGGAGAAAGTAATTTGTAATAATAATAATAATAATAATAATAATAATAATAATAATAATAATAATAAATGCTCAGCACAACCCAGAATGGCTACAGCATTGACTACAGCATTCCCTCTTGCAGCACTGCCACTGAAAAGGTAGTTAGTTGAACTATTATCCAAGGTGAAATAAAATAAAGACAAAAAGATGTGTTGTTCTTTGTAAACGATTAACCTGAGAAAAAAATGAGTATACTATTCTTTAATATACTATGCGTTGAATTTTTGGAATTCTGTTGGCCTAAACTTAAATAGCCTGGAGTCTTGCACACCATCCAGCCTTCACTAGCTAAACCTTCAGAATCGGCCAAATTACAGAGCCTATACAAAAAATAATAAATAATAATAATAATAAAGTACTGCTATTAACATTTTTAAGTACTTACTTTTGTTTCTCTGTTAGTCATAAGGACTGGTAGTAGAAACTACAGTAAGCTCCACGATATATTGGGAATCAATTCTAATAGTTCATTTGACCAGAGACTACTATCTCCTATATGGCATAAGGATCAGTGTCAAACCAAATTATTTGCAAGAACTTTAGCTTTGTACCAGCTCCCAGTAGTACTAGAGAGTGAGCCAGCAAACTCAGAATACTTGGGGGGGAAAACCTTGCAACTGCTGCCGATAGTGCTACTCTAAATCTACTGAGTTTCACCGCGGTACTTTGCCCTCCAAAGCAACCGCCGTTGCTAAGAGCGCCCACGCGTTAATTGGTCAAACGCACGACCTCTATGTTTTAACTGAAACAGTGTGTGTTACTAATGTGGAATTTTAAGTCGAACTTGGAGTCATTGCAATCATTAAGTCATGGGTATTATTGTATGGACGTGGTCTAACTATACGAGGCTGAAACAATGTTGTTTACTAAACACATGTAAGGGCAAAAATATCTACACTTGATTGGACAAACTGAAAGTGAAGTGAGAGTTGCAAATTTTCATATTTTTATAAATTGTCACAATATTATCTACGCTTGTCTGCCAGTAACACGTTATGAATATCGTAAAAGTAATTCATGAGCTGAGCCTCGTTGGTAAAGCGTTGCCATGAGATTAGTACAGATGGACTTAAACAGCAGGAGAGATAGACGAAGGAGGGGAAGGGATTCCATGACTCATGAAGAAAGTGGAGAGAGAAAAAGGAGTGGGGTAAGAAAAGCTGAGGTGGATTGGGAAGACAGAGAGCAGGAGAGGGAAACTGATATAACTAAACCAAGGTATAGAGGATAATCATAATGGATAAAACATCTTATGCTATTGCATTCTATTTGCAGAAGTTAGTATCCATCAAGTGCCACTGTGTTGTGTGTGTGTGTGTGGGGGGGGGGGGGGTACTTGCTGTTGTGGGACATCCCGTGTACGTAGCTGTCTGAGACTGAACTTATGCTTACTGCTTTAGTTGTTGACTGGAAGAAATAATGTTAAACTTAACAAATTGTTGACTTCTTTTGTTTTCTGTAGTGTTTTGTAAGTGATGAAGACTACAAGAAGACAGAGTCCATGGTGGCTGAGTTTGGCAGACCTGGGGGCGTGGGGGAAATGCTGCAGAATAAACTACAGGAGAGGGCGGAGGCTAAAGAGAGCTGGGTAAGACCGTAATTTACACTTCTTCAGCAATGAAGCTCACTATGCATACAGCATACAGGAGTGCAGTACCTTGAAATAAATAGAGTCGTGATGTTGCAGTAATTTATGATGGCTGAGTCAGCACTTATTAAGTGCGGGAGGGGAGTTGAGATGCACTTTTTTTTAACTGTATGTTTGTAATTGAAACTTCAGAAGGCGTAATTTCATGGACAGTCTGTTATACATATACATTGAGGGTGTTGATCTCACACTAGAATTAGTTTGAGCTTGAGGAATAGAAATATTAGACAGAGTGCACAACAGCTCTAGAGTTATATGGAAACATTAATATATATTATATTATATATACATATATACATATATATATATATATATATATATATATATGTAGAAGTGCCACACATTGCTGGTTCAGTTCAAAGACTGATTTATGAGAACTTAGAGAAAGTGTATGGGGAGATACCATGAGCCGTTTGTTACCATTTGATATCTTTATAGAACTTGCAGTGCATGTTGCAATGTGAACCACTCACTGCACATCTCAATATGATTTTATTTTATGGTATATGAGACATTCAGAGTTTGCAGGATAAATTCATTGAAATAGGCACATAACCAGCAATGCCTTTGTTAATAACACAGTATGTGTATTTGTTTAGTTGATTGAGTGGTGGAACACAGTGGCTTATTTGGGATTCAGGGAACCTGTGGTGGTGCACTCTAACCCCGCTGTGGGGTTTCCCCTTCAACCCCATGGCAACCAATCCATATATGTGGAGTAAGTGGGCCGGGCTTGGTGGGTGTGTAGAGGGGGGGAGGGGGGGGGGGTTACTGAAGGCCACACTGTCACTTTTATGTGTATTTGTGTCACAAGTGGGTTTAGAAAGTACTTGTGATTGTGAAGAGCATGAGTACTTTGTGTGGGAAGAGCCATAGAAGGTCATATTGACAACAACATCGACAATAACAACTCCTCATGCCAATATTCAGCCTGTGGTTATCTAAGCTTGTAGACTTTTTATAGTTGGTCTCGAACTTGACAATTTTGAAGAAAAAAATAAATAATAAAAACAACCTTATAATAATAGCTAATATTCTCATTCTAACTCAGACAATATTATGTTAATTAAAACTTAAATATGCTATTATTATAATTATTTCAGCCGAGAATGACTGAATCATATTTAAAAGAAAAACAACCTTTAATTAGATACATATAAAATGGTTCAATTATAAGGTTAACCTACTAGTGTGACATTATTTAATTTTTTTTTTCAGAACTGTGTCCCGATTCATTATGGCTGTTTTGAAATGGAACTTAATCATACAGAAGTAAGTGATATACAGTACATGATGTCATACAGCCAGTATTGTGTTCTGATGCTGAATACATACATACACATATAGTTGGCCTGTGTATAAACTACATTACCAGTATTGGTACATTGGTCCTTATAATTTTTTATAAAACTTGGTGAGGAGGGGGAGTGGGGCCCCTGGCCCCCTTGGCCCCTCCCCTGGATCCTCCCCTGTAATGTAAAAGTGCACACAATTGAATGGCAGACTTCGTTTTTTGCAAGATACATGTACATATTTATATTTGACTTAAGCACGAGTTACTATCTTGATATAATAAATAGTATTAGTGGCCAGTGCATTGTAGGCTATTCCCACAACTGGAAATTTTGTTATATGTGTATACAAGAATGTATATGCATACATACAGAAGCAAATTTTATGCACCTACAGTGCCGAGTATCATGGAGGTGACACTTTGTGTCCAAACACTATCACAATTTTCTAACTTGCCCCTGTGTGATGTAGTCAGGTTGGGTGTACATGTTTATATGTATTCCAGTGAAGCAGTTCCTCCAGATTTGTACCGTAAGAGGCCTATGTGCATGGCACAGTATGACGTGTTCTCCACTTGCCGTATTCCTGAGATATCTGTGGACGTCTCTCAGAAAACTCCATTCACGGAGTCTAGACACATCATCCTCGTCAGGAATGGACATGTGAGATACTACATACATACGTGACCCCTCCTCCATGCATGCTGTATGTACAATGTATGTGTGTATATAGATAAGAAGGAGGAGGGCTCCGGGGGGCTGGACCCCCCATAATTTTGAAGCAATGTCTCACAGGATGATTTCTCACATAACAATTTTTAACCACAAAAACAGGCCTATATTGAGCCCCTCTTACCGAATCATCTTCCTACACCACTGCCATATAAACTTTGCATTACATGCTTAACACTCGGCATTGTGAGTGTTAGGTTCATTCTGAGTATCACGTAGACAGTTCACAGAACCAACCAAGGGTTGGGGTCAAATACTTTGAAGAACTCAAATACAAATACAAATACTTTCTTAGATGTAGTATTTTAATTACAAATACAAATACTTTTGAATTGCATTACAATTACAGTAGGTAAAGTGGTATGTGGGAAAATAGATTACACATGGCGAAATTTAGTTCTTTAAAAGTCCAATGGAAATATATTTCAGGAGATCTTTTATTTTCTACTTGCTACTAATACAAAATCTTGCATTCCTACCTTTTAATTATAAAATAAAAGTATTTCAAATACAAATACTTGACTTTTTAAATCTAAAAATACAAATATAATTACACAAATACTCATGTATTTGACCCCAACCCTGGCACCAACACTTAGTAGTACATGAATGTGATCATTAGGGGAGAGCTGTTATGAGATAATTGTTTAGAAGGATCAAATTTGTGAAGTTAAATTTTAAACATTGAGATTGCAATTCTCAAGTTCATTTTGTGTTCAAATAATTATATATACTTGCTTAGTACCATGCTTTACTACTTGAGTGTAATGGATTATTATTATTATTATTATTATTATAATTATTATTATTATTTATTTTTTTGTATACATTTGACAACCACTTTCAGTTTTTCAAACTGGACGTAATCTACGAATGTCCAGATGGCACCCTAGCCGTGGCTCCGCCCTCTCACGTGATGTCTGAGATACACAAGGTGTTAGACTCGGCTCCAGAGACGTGTGAACATCCTGTTGGAGTCCTCACTACAGACCACAGGGACAACTGGATCAGGACCAGGGAAGAGATGATGCAAGGTTTGTATGTGTGTTACTGTTAGTACGGTGTCCCCGTCATTAGGCTGGGGACATTTAGCCCTGATTGAGATTTCGACGTTTTAGTAATTCAATGACAAAATGATAGAAATTGTAGTGGAGTTCACTTCCCAATCCTGGACAATGGGTCAGAGTTCATGTGAATGGGACTACAGTTAGTTGAACCCAGTATTGAACCCAGTGTTGAATTAAACCCATTGAATTGAACCCAGCGTTGAATTGAACCCAATTGAACCCAGTGTTGAACCCAGTGTTGAGTGCTGAATTGAACTCAGTTGAACCAAGTGTTGAACCCAGTTGAACCCAACCCAGTGTTGAACCCAGTTGAATCCAGTGTTGTTGAATTGAACTCAGTGTTGAACCCAGTGTTGAATTAAACTCAGTGTTGAACCCAGTGTTGAACCCAGTGTTGAATTGAACTCAGTGTTTGAACCCAGTGTTGAATTAAACTCAGTGTTGAACCCAGTTGAACCCAGTGTTGAATTGAACTCAGTGTTGAACCCAGTTGAACCCAGTGTTGAAGTGGTTGGCCATCCTAGGCCAGAAATAGATTGGTTGTGGTGGTAACCTTAAACAATGGCAGCATATTTCCTTCAAGTTAATTAAACGTTGCTAAAATTACCACTAAAAGGCTTACCTGGTCACATGATGTATGATCTATATAGATCCAGCCAACACAGCGTCACTGCATGCCATTGAGTCAGCACAGGCAGTGTTCTGTTTGGATCGAGCCTTCCCTGCCGCACCAGCTCCGTCAGATAGCTCTGTCTCCCAGTACTGGGACCCTACCAAAACCATGCTGGCCAACAGATATCTCCACGGCAATGGCAGCAGCAGGAACAGCTGCAATCGGTGGTTCGACTCGGCTATCCAGGTGAGTGGGTGATGGGCATGAATTGGAGTTTTAGTCGGTACTTGATGCAATTACCAGGGAGCTGATATGTAGGTATGGGAATGGATTGCAGTTGATGGTGAGAATAGAGTCACTCATTCCAGTATCTTGTACACTTCTATTTGAAATTTAGTGTGTCATTGTTGATACATGTGTGCATATACATACATCTGTGTATAGTTGTTCTTTGGTGAAGATGGAGGTACTGGGTCTAGTTTGGAACACTCTGCCGCTGATGGACCATGTGCCATTGCACTGAATGTCTTCACTCTCAACTTGCTGTGAGTTAGAGTTGACAGTGTATGCAGAGTAGGCGCCGCCATGAACACATTCCGGATTGCATGCCACGATATGGCTGTAAAACAGAAGCAGCTAAGCCATTTTAAAAAACCCATATTAACATGGTGTTGTGCTGTTTTATTTGGATTAAACTACCAAAGCGTGACAGTGCTGTCAAGCGTTTCTGTTGACTCAATACTATTTCTAGCTAGAAACTCTTCCATAGCTACATAAATTAGAAAGTTAAGTTCTTGTATTACCTGGTAGATGCTACGTATGTGGATTGTGCAAAACTACCTGTACTAAACTGTAACTTGCTTTTATTAAGCTGGCATACTGAAGTACCACCAACTAGCACACCGCTCAAACCTAGTCCTCACTTTGTCAGTCTCCACCAGCCAGCTACAGTTGGATCTCTACTAGTAATCAATCTAAGCCAGTGATGACCCTAACATCTGTAAAACATTGGTATCACACCTCAGCCTTACTCACAGTCTCTCACGACAGAACTTAGAATTTAACAGCTTCACTTTTTTTTTAATGCAGAAACATCATCCAAAGAGCCTGTATAGAATAATTGGAATGTTTTATTGGATGAACAATTTTTTATTTTTATTTCTTAGACCTAGACATACAGTCGAGTGGTAATTATTAAAACTATGGCTTGATTGACCAGTACTGCCATGTACTGTTCCTTAGTACTCCTATTATTATCATGCAATGATCATCCGTTCAGATAAAACTAAATCTGGGATATTTTATGGCAGTTAATGTACATTATGTTATGTATTGAGAAACTGAGGGTGTAATAGCATGTACTCATTAGTGATGATGATGATAGCAAAAAAAACAACAACAACTAAGATAGACAATTTCTTTATTTTCTGGATATTCTGTAATAATACGTGTTCTTTCACTTTTTTCCATTGTTTTCTTTGTTTGTTAGGCAATTTCACGATGTGTTGAAGGAGTCATCTCCAGTGCCAGAGTCATCGTTGAAGTCATTCCAACCTCTGCATTGGAACATCTCTTCACGAGTGGCTATGGACATTCAGTCAGCTAAGTCTAGGATAGACGGGTGAGAATAGCTAAGTCTAGGATAGACGGGTGAGAATAGCTAAGTCTAGGATAGACGGGTGAAGTCTAGGATAGACGGGTGAGAATAGCTAAGTCTAGGATAGACGGGTGAGAATAGCTAAGTCTAGGATAGACGGGTGAGAATAGCTAAGTCTAGGATAGACGGGTGAGAATCGCTAAGTCTAGGATAGACGGGTGAGAATCGCTAAGTCTAGGATAGACGGGTGAGAATAGCTAAGTCTAGGATAGACGGGTGAGAATAGCTAAGTCTAGGATAGACGGGTGAGAATAGCTAAGTCTAGGATAGACGGGTGAGAATAGCTAAGTCTAGGATAGACGGGTGAGAATAGCTAAGTCTAGGATAGACAGGTGAGAATAGCTAAGTCTAGGATAGACAGGTGAGAATAGCTAAGTCTAGGATAGACAGGTGAGAATAGCTAAGTCTAGGATAGACAGGTGAGAATAGCTAAGTCTAGGATAGACAGGTAAGTCTAGGATAGACAGGTGAGAATAGCTAAGTCTAGGATAGACAGGTGAGAATAGCTAAGTCTAGGATAGACAGGTGAGAATAGCTAAGTCTAGGATAGACAGGTAAGTCTAGGATAGACAGGTGAGAATAGCTAAGTCTAGGATAGACAGGTGAGAATAGCTAAGTCTAGGATAGACAGGTGAGAATAGCTAAGTCTAGGATAGACAGGTAAGTCTAGGATAGACAGGTGAGAATAGCTAAGTCTAGGATAGACAGGTGAGAATAGCTAAGTCTAGGATAGACAGGTGAGAATAGCTAAGTCTAGGATAGACAGGTAAGTCTAGGATAGACAGGTGAGAATAGCTAAGTCTAGGATAGACAGGTGAGAATAGCTAAGTCTAGGATAGACAGGTGAGAATAGCTAAGTCTAGGATAGACAGGTAAGTCTAGGATAGACAGGTGAGAATAGCTAAGTCTAGGATAGACAGGTGAGAATAGCTAAGTCTAGGATAGACAGGTGAGAATAGCTAAGTCTAGGATAGACAGGTAAGTCTAGGATAGACAGGTGAGAATAGCTAAGTCTAGGATAGACAGGTGAGAATAGCTAAGTCTAGGATAGACAGGTGAGAATAGCTAAGTCTAGG
>WLWD01001547.1_pt1 | contig 71338 bp, 51 predicted proteins | sample 6712731 | NCBI WGS metagenome assembly WLWD01 (sample SAMN12718690, study PRJNA576275) | sponge metagenome | isolation source: marine sponge | host: Mycale hentscheli | place: New Zealand: South Island, Marlborough, Capsize Point | collected 2014-11-01
ATCGCTCATATAAGTTGATGAATTATATCTCCGGTGGCATTCACCAAACAGAGTGAAAGCAGATGTGAAGGTGGCCGTCATATCTTTCACTGCAGGCTGGAGGGTCTGGGGGAACTTGGAGCCAAGTGACTCCAAGTTGCTAATTAATGTCTGGATGCTCTTGGGCTATTCACATGAATACGTGAGTAAGTGCAAGACTAGTTTCATTTATGAGATAATTTGAATCATACCTTCAATAGTTTGTGAACATGGTTGCCAACGAATGTTCCTCCCTGGTAAGCTTGCCGTTTCACATTGAGTGACTGAAGGCTTTTCTCCAGGGACGTAAACAGCACTCCGTTGCGCACATCAAAGTCTTTCTGAAGTTTGGCTTCAAGTGTGGATATCTCAGCCTCCTAAATATATTTAATTTGGTGAGTCAATGTATAATATGTGTATTAATCATGCGCATGTTTACTTTAGTCTGGATGTTTAGATTAGTTTCATCAAGCTTTGCCTCCAAACTCTCCAAAAGCTCGCTGGTAGTGCTTAAGTCAGAGCTCAACATAGTGTAAGTGATCATTTCTGAAAGAACAGAACTGTATTTAGTTTCAACTTCTATCTCTGCTTTCAAAGATGACAGTTTCCGCAGGTGTTCGCAATCACTAACAGAGGCGTTGCCACTGACTTCCAGGGAACACTTGAAGTCTAATTCCTGGCAGTTATCTTCTAGAAGATTCCAGATCCTGTTGAATATGCCCAAAGAGAGGTGTAGTGCAGGTATGCACACCTTATGATTTATAGCAATTTTAAAGATGAGGATATATGTATAAGATAAAAACCTTACATTAGCGAGAGGAATGTCGAATAGTATTTCGCCAATAGCATTATTGAAATGTTTGGCTACTTTGAGATTTCCCTTTCCCTCTGTCATAAATCTCAGGTGGTCATCTTTTAAGGTCTCAAGTGACCTCAGTGGGAATGATCCTCTGGAACTTGGAGACTCAACCAGCTTAGAACTGGGAATCAGGCACCAAAGGCAGTTGTGACGACCTAATTTTACAAGTAAGTTGCTAATACGTGCATTTAACAATAAATATTGAACATACCACTTGCACCGCTTAGCCCATAAACTCGACAAAGATACTCATAGTCTCCTGACTGAAAGAGACGCACTGAATAGCCTCTATAAGTAAATATCTTCTGATTAAAACACACACGTATTAATTTGATTATTTACTTCAAGTTCATTCCCTGAGCCTCTTTCACATGTTCCTTGTACATGTCCAAGGCAGTGTGCAGGTTCAAGGTGGTATCCCCCGCTTTAAACACAGAAAGAACAGTGGTGTTCTTCATCGAGTTTGGAGTGGAAGTGTTCACAAGCTGAAGATTTAGCTTAAAACTTCCACGTCCCTTGTCCCCACCAATCTTCAGCCATAGTTCACCTTGCGGAATTACTCCATCATGCCAAGTCAATCCTGGACCGGATCTGATGGGTAATATTATGTAGAACAACATGTCATTATTTCCATAACACGCTAAATGTATGAGAGAGTATTTTTTATTTTAATCACTTATAAAAATATTTTCACATGATCACAATTATTTTGTTTGGTTTTGTTGTTGGTTTATTTGTTTGTTTGTTTTCCTAGATTTGCATCCAAAACATACCTCTGGTGCCTATCCACTATATCACCAATAGCGTTCATTAAATTTGGAAAATACACAAATGGTACTTCACGAATTTCTTCACCACCACTGACAGAAACAGATAACGCTGCTCTCTCGGCCACCAGGTCATTGCCAGCTATCTCCTTGGCTAGCACTCTCTGCTGCTGTTCACTAGCTATGGAGACGTTGAAGGTCTTAAACCACCTAAAATATTTACTAGGTAAGAACTGACAATTAGCTAAAAAAATTTTTGTATAAATTCACCTCCGCAATATCCTTAGCTTGTTCCAAGGAATGGCAAGATCTGCCTTCATAGCCAGAGCATGATCTGCGGTGATCGTGATTGGAAGGCTGGCCTGCCCGAGAAGGAGTTCCCTTTCAGTTTTAGTAAGCAGACTCACTTCTGCCGCAAGCTGACAGGAACTTTCACCTCCACTTGCTAGATCCCTGACAGATCTCAGTAAGTCAGTTCTACGACCAACAGCTCTTCTGCTGGCACTGCTGGTACCAACTCGAGGAACTGGCACTTGCACTAAGGTAATAGGCTATAAATAGTGTCATATTTAAATATTTTATTAATATTATAAAAAAAAGAGACCTAACCTGACCACCCACACCGGACGGTACTGTGATGGTTTTGGCTGTCCCAGGGGATGATGATGAGCCCTCTTCACTCATCAAGACACGCCGCACTAGCTGGTGCGTGGCCTTCACTTCAGCCAATGAAGCAGGGGAAGTGGCGGACTTGCTAAGGACATCTCGTAAGGATACCTTAGATGGTGAGTTAATGTTCACATAAAAACCTTTACAATTTCCTGCCAAATGTCTGCCGTAATCTTTGACTTTGACTACATTGTTGCAGTTTCGACAACATGGAACCACAACATCTTCCAACAGTGACAGGATGACATTAGAAGGACGGCTGATTGTTGAGTGCTGAAGTGTGTGCTGGTCACAACAAGGACACTGCAGGCTCGTATACGATGTCCGAATTGACTCACACAAGCAGCTAGCACAGACAAGGTGATCGCATATGAGCTGAACGGGCGTATTCAATAGGCGCAAGCAGATGCAGCAAGTGAGTTGGCTGGTTACAGAGGACATGGAAAAGGTTGGATATGGATCCTCAGGGGGCATGGTCATGGAATGTATTGAGTGAATATACTCAATGACACACGTAGGAGTTTCTCCACTTGGTCTTCCTCTGTTTTTTGCAGCTTTTTTGTTCTGCCCACCTCCCCTAATTAGTCTGCTAAAATGCTGGCATACCTGGTATATAATTTATGGCATTGATTAGGAAATAAAAATTGATTTTTTTTAAAGATGTAATTGCATTCAGTAAAAATACCTTCACTGATTTTATCTGTATTCATGCAAACCAAACTTAAAATTTTATTATTAAATTTATTATTAATATTATTATTATTATTATTATTTTTTTTTTATTTTTTTTACAAATTTGTGTAATGTAGCATTTCTCCTCTTACAGTGCAGCCTTCATCCTGATGAGGTGTCCACTCCATTGCAGTGATTTGGGGGAAAGGAAGGTGACTAGCTTTTGCTTTCTTTGCTCGGCTGATTCGCAAATAACAAGCATTGCAGAAATTCTGAGGCACAGTCAAGTCATCTTCTGAGGAGTGAATTCCAACAAAGGTATTCAGATCCTCTACATGATCAGTACAGGCATACACTGGCTGTATCTTTTTTCCTTTAGATTTGCCTAGCCTATTGCCACAAATCCTGCAGTGCTTTTGAATCTGCTCAAGATGATGATCCATTAGAATTACTGTATTTGTGGATGTATTTATTTGGTGCAAAAAAAAAAGTAGCATTTAGTTTTTCATATATTTCAATTATTTAGTCATTAATGAACACTCTCACCATAGTTAAACTCAGGGGAGCACTTCCAGTCTGGCACAATACCACGCTGTAGTAACCACGCTTACCACCGGTCAGGCAGAAACCTTACAAAGGTCAATAAACTAGCGTGCGCGGTCTCAATGGTATGGAAATTTGAATGTGCAGTGGAATGGGAACTGCACTAAAAGCCTCATTAAAGGCACTGCCCATAGTGGAATGGATTTGAACCATTGGAGTAAGAGTTAATGAAGCTTAAAATATTGAATTTTTAAGCAAACGAATGGTCACTCATGAATATATTTATGAGCTATACCGGAAATATCGGGAAGCTAAATTAAGCGGTAATTGCCCATAAAAAACACCCGTGAGATTTCAATGCCCAGCATGACTGCATGCATTGTAAACACCTACACACTCTACACCAACATATGGTCAGTAGTGACAAGTTTTACCAACCACAAACCTATATGTTGTACTTGTGGTGGTCAGACCCAGCCAAGCCTCAACCACAACATTCCAAATTTAGTCCATTCCTCACTGGCCATCAACTACTGCACAAACACAGCTAAAGTCAATCATCTCATTCCCCAATAATCAAAATCTAGTCAAATTCATAGAAATAAAATGAAATAAACACCATGGTGACCTAATGAAGTGGACACATGGTGACCGTATGAAGTGGACACATGGTGACCTAGTGAAGTGGACACATGGTGACCTAATGAAGTGGACACATGGTGACAACATGGTGACCTAATGAAGTGGACACCATGGGTGACCTAAGAAGTGGACACATGGTGACCTAGTGAAGTTGACACATGTGACCTAGTGAAAGTGGACACATGGTGACCTAGTGAAGTGGACCCATGGTGACCTAGTGAAGTGGACACATGGTGACCTAGTGAAGTGGACACATGGTGACCTAGTGAAGTGGAAGTGACACATGGTGACCTAATGAAGTGGACACCATGGTGACCTAATGAAGTGGACACCATGGTGACCTAATGAAGTGGACACATGGTGACCTAATGAAGTGGACACATGGTGACCTAATGAAGTGGACACATGGTGACCTAATGAAGTGGACACATGGTGACCTAGTGAAGTGGACACATGGTGACCTAATGAAGTGGACACATGGTGACCGTATGAAGTGGACACATGGTGACCTAATGAAGTGGACACATGGTGACCGTATGAAGTGGACACATGGTGATCTAATGAAGTGGACACATGGTGACCGTATGAAGTGGACACATGGTGGATGAAGTGGACACATGGTGACCGTATGAAGTGGTGTCTCCCACCCCCAGTGAAAATCACGCATGAAACCCTGCTAACGGTCTTTTATATTAGGCCATCAAATGGACAATACGATGTCCATTTCATTAATAAAGTAAGGAAAAACAAACAAATAAAACAACAACAACAACAAAACAAAACATAAATCAACCACTAAATGTAGGTACAATTCAAGGAATTGAACTATCATGCATTGAGTTTAGGTCACTCACTAGATGGAAAGGACTCTGTGGAGTAAGCAGACAACCCGCCCACAGTCAAGCAATGGAGACTTTAAAGAGAGCTGATCTGCATGTTAGGCCCTGTAGTAGACATCGTATGGCTCCCTGGACTACAGCTCCATCCCTGTAAGACATATATGCAAGTATATGTTGGTAGCAGAGCCAATCACAGGGCAAATGTCACAGCACATCACACAATTAAATAAGGCAATTAATAGGGCATGTGCAGTCCTAATTAATGCCCATCTATATGTGGTACATAGTGGGTGAGTGTAGCTAGCTATGTATATGCTAAGAAAGGTCACTTTCAATGTAATGGCCAATACATTAAATCATTGCATTTCTGCTAGCCCTGTATGTGATGGTTACTTATATTATAGCCCGATATAATGTGGAAAAGACACCAGAGTTGGGGTCAAAATACTTTAGAAGTATTTAATTGCAATTGCAAATATAGCTCCTTAGCAAATACAGATACTTCATAGTAAGTTATACTTGTACAACTGAAGAAGACACTATGTATGTACGTGTAGTATGAAATCAAGTTAACACAATGATTGGCGAGCGAGCGTAGCGAGCGAGACACTTACAGGGGTAACACAATCGAAAATCGGGGATGTTTGTTTATTTATTTATTTATATATATGTTTGGACGTATGTATGTCATTTTGTACTTTGACCCTCCGTATTTTTGTGTTCGCTCCGCGTTCGACCCCGTCCCAATCTTCACTAAACAGAATCCTCGGGTCTTGCGACCATTACCCGTATCGCCTTAGAAATTGAATTGTTTACGGCTTTGAATTGTTTTGCGGGTGCAGTTAAAACTCAAAAACTTATGGGAGCTCCATTTCTATTCGAGTTAGTGGCGGTGGTAAGTTAATACGCTATTTGTCACAGTTATAAGCCCTACTCAACAGTGTTTACTTGAAAATGCATTGTCCTCTAGACGAATCACGAAGGTAAGTCTTGCGTAGGTATGTTCAGTTGTGTGAAAGTATTGTGCGTTACAACTACTATTAAGAATATCACAAATAAAATTTTAAATAACGTGACTTGATTTTGTTGCTTCTTTTTCAATTCAAACAGTTGCGGGGAGCGGTTACTATGGCATTGAAACCCCTTTACCACATACATAATTTTAAAACTCGACTTTATTTTAGTAGCTTGAGTGTTAGTTGTTAAAATCAATCATTTAACAATAGTGTAGTTTAAGGCTCGCTCGCCATTTGTGCTCAAGCACACCACTAGTAGAAGAGACTATTAGTTCATCCCAGGTGAGACTTGTAAATTATATTACCTATGTGTGTGCACAGTAATAGTACTACGTGCATGCACAGTCCTAGCACTATGTGCGTGCACAGTAATAGTACTACGTGCGTGTACAGTGCTAGTACTATGTGCGTGCACAGTAATAGTACTACGTGCATGCACAGTCCTAGCACTATGTGCGTGCACAGTAATAGTACTACGTGCGTGCACAGTGCTAGCACTATGTGCGTGCACAGTAATAGTACTACGTGCGTGCACAGTGTTAGCACTATGTGTGTGCACAGTGTTAGTACTATGTGCGTGCATAGTGTTAGTACTACGTGCGTGCACAGTAATAGTACTACGTGCGTGCACAGTAATAGTACTACGTGCATGCACAGTGCTAGCACTATGTGCGTGCACAGTGCTAGTCCTATGTGCATGCACAGTGTTAGTACTATGTGCGTGCAGTGTTAGCACTATGTGTGTGCACAGTGCTAGCATAGTGTTAGCACTATGTGTGTGCACAGTGCTAGCACAGTGTTAGTACTATGTGCATGCACAGTGTTAGTACTATGTGCATGCAGTGTTAGCACTAAGTGTGTGCACAATAATAGTACTACGTGCGTGCACAGTGCTAGCACTATATGCGTGCACAGTAATAGTACTACGTGCATGTACAGTGCTAGCACAGTGTTAGTACTATGTGCGTGCACAGTGCAAGCACTATGTGTGTGCACAGTGCAAGCACTATGTGTGTGCACAGTGTTAGTACTATGTGCGTGCACAGTGTTAGTACTACGTGCGTGCACAGTGTTAGCACAGTGCTAGTACTATGTGTGTGCACAGTGCTAGCACTATGTGTGTGCACAGTGCTGGCACTATGTGTGTGCACAGTAATAGTACTACATGCGTGGAGTGTTAGCACTATGTGCGTGCACAGTAATAGTACTACGTGCGTGCACAGTGCAAGTACTATGTGTGTGCACAGTGCAAGCACTATGTGTGTGCACAGTGCAAGCACTATGTGTGTGCACAGTGTTAGTACTATGTGCGTGCACAGTGCTAGCACTATGTGTGTGCACAGTGTTAGTACTACGTGCGTGCACAGTGCTAGCACTATGTGCGTGCACAGTAATAGTACTACATGCGTGCACAGTAATAGTACTACGTGCATGTACAGTGCTAGCACAGTGTTAGCACTATGTGTGTGCACAGTGTTAGTACTATGTGTGTGCACAGTGCTAGCACTATGTGCGTGCACAGTAATAGTACTACGTGCATGCACAGTGTTAGCACTATGTGTGTGCACAGTGTTAGTACTAGTGCGTGCACAGTGTTAGTACTATGTGCGTGCACAGTAATAGTACTACGTGCATGCACAGTGCTAGCACTATGTGCGTGCACAGTAATAGTACTACGTGCGTGTACAGTGCTAGCACTATGTGCGTGCACAGTAATAGTACTACATGCGTGCACAGTAATAGTACTACATGCGTGCACAGTAATAGTACTACGTGCATGTACAGTGCTAGCACAGTGTTAGCACTATGTGTGTGCACAGTGTTAGTACTATGTGCGTGCACAGTGTTAGCACTATGTGCGTGCACAGTGTTAGCACTATGTGTGTGCACAGTGCTAGCACAGTGTTAGCACTATGTGCGTGCACAGTAATAGTACTCAGTGCTAGCACAGTGTTAGCACTATGTGTGTGCACAGTGTTAGTACTACGTGCATGCACAGTGTTAGTACTATGTGCATGCACAGTAATAGTACTATGTGCGTGCACAGTGCTAGCACTATGTGCATGCACAGTGTTAGCACAGTGTTAGTACTATGTGCGTGCAGTGTTAGCACTATGTGTGTGCACAGTGCTAGCATAGTGTTAGCACTATGTGTGTGCACAGTGTTAGTACTATGTGTATGCACAGTAATAGTACTACGTGCATGCACAGTGTTAGTACTATGTGTGTGCACAGTGTTAGTACTATGTGCGTGCACAGTGTTAGTACTACATGCATGCATAGTGTTAGCACTATGTGTGCGCACAGTGCAAGCACTATGTGTGTGCACAGTGCTAGCACTATGTGTGTGCACAGTGTTAGTATTACGTGCACGCACAGTGTTAGTACTACGTGCGTGCACAGTGCTAGCACTATGTGCGTGCACAGTAATAGTACTACATGCGTGCACAGTAATAGTACTACGTGCATGCAGTGTTAGCACTATGTGTGTGCACAGTAATAGTACTACGTGCATGCACAGTGCTAGCACTATATGCGTGCACAGTAATAGTACTACGTGCGTGCACAGTAATAGTACTACGTGCATGTACAGTGCTAGCACAGTGTTAGTACTATGTGTGTGCACAGTGCTAGCACTATGTGCGTGCACAGTAATAGTACTACGTGCGTGCACAGTGTTAGTACTATGTGCGTGCACAGTGTTAGCACTATGTGCGTGCATAGTGTTAGTACTACGTGCGTGCACAATAATAGTACTACGTGCGTGCACAGTAATAGTACTACGTCCATGCACAGTGCTAGCACTATGTGCGTGCACAGTGCTAGTACTATGTGCATGCACAGTGTTAGTACTATGTGCGTGCAGTGTTAGCACTATGTGTGTGCACAGTGCTAGCATAGTGTTAGCACTATGTGCGTGCACAGTGTTAGTACTATATGCGTGCACAGTGTTAGTACTACGTGCGTGGAGTGTTAGCACTATGTGCATGCAGTGTTAGCACTATGTGTGTGCACAATAATAGTACTACGTGCGTGCACAGTGCTAGCACTATATGCGTGCACAGTAATTAATAGTACTACGTGCATGTACAGTGCTAGCACAGTGCAAGCACTATGTGTGTGCACAGTGCAAGCACTATGTGTGTGCACAGTGCAAGCACTATGTGTGTGCACAGTGCAAGCACTATGTGTGTGCACAGTGCAAGCACTATGTGTGTGCACAGTGCAAGCACTATGTGTGTGCACAGTGCAAGCACTATGTGTGTGCACAGTGTTAGTACTATGTGCGTGCACAGTGTTAGTACTACGTGCATGCACAGTGTTAGCACAGTGTTAGTACTATGTGTGTGCACAGTGCTAGCACTATGTGTGTGCACAGTGCTGGCACTATGTGTGTGCACAGTAATAGTACTACATGCGTGGAGTGTTAGCACTATGTGCGTGCACAGTAATAGTACTACGTGCGTGCAGTGTTAGTACTATGTGCGTGCACAGTGCACGTACTATGTGTGTGCACAGTGCAAGCACTATGTGTGTGCACAGTGTTAGTACTATGTGCGTGCACAGTGCTAGCACTATGTGTGTGCACAGTGTTAGTATTACGTGCACGCACAGTGTTAGTACTACGTGCGTGCACAGTGCTAGCACTATGTGCGTGCACAGTAATAGTACTACATGCGTGCACAGTAATAGTACTACGTGCATGTACAGTGCTAGCACAGTGTTAGCACTATGTGTGTGCACAGTGTTAGTACTATGTGTGTGCACAGTGCTAGCACTATGTGCGTGCACAGTAATAGTACTACGTGCATGCACAGTGTTAGCACTATGTGTGTGCACAGTGTTAGTACTATGTGCGTGCACAGTGCAAGTACTATGTGTGTGCACAGTGCAAGCACTATGTGTGTGCACAGTGTTAGTACTATGTGCGTGCACAGTGGTCACTATGTGTGGTGCACAGTGTTACTTGCCGGCACAGTGTTAGTACTACGTGCGTGCACAGTGCTAGCACTATGTGCGTGCACAGTAATAGTACTACATGCGTGCACAGTAATAGTACTACGTGCATGTACAGTGCTAGCACAGTGTTAGCACTATGTGTGTGCACAGTGTTAGTACTATGTGCGTGCACAGTGTTAGCACTATGTGTGTGCACAGTGCTAGCACAGTGCAAGCACTATGTGCGTGCACAGTAATAGTACTACGTGCATGCACAGTTCTAGCACTATGTGTGTGCACAGTGCAAGCACTATGTGTGTGCACAGTGTTAGTACTATGTGCGTGCACAGTGTTAGTACTATGTGCGTGCACTATGTGCTTGCACAGTGCTAGCACTATGTGTGTGCACAGTGTTAGTACTACGTGCATGCACAGTGTTAGTACTATGTGCATGCACAGTGTTAGTACTACGTGCTAGCACAGTAATAGTACTACGTGCATGCACAGTGTTAGTACTACGTGCATGCACAGTGTTAGCACTATGTGTGTGCAGTGCTAGCACTATGTGCGTGCACAGTAATAGTACTACGTGCATGCATAGTGCTAGCACTATGTGTGTGCACAGTGTTAGTACTATGTGTGTGCACAGTGTTAGTACTATGTGCGTGCACAGTGCTAGCACTATGTGTGTGCCCAGTGTTAGCACTATGTGTGTGCACAGTATTAGCACTATGTGTGTGCACAGCGTTAGCACTATGTGTGTGCAGTGTTAGTACTATGTGCATGCACAGTAATAGTACTATGTGCATGCACAGTGCTAGCACTGTGTGTGCAAAGTGTTAGTACTATGTGCGTGCATAGTACTACGTGCATGCACAGTGCTAGCACTATGTGTGCAGTACTACTTCGTGAATGCAGTGTTAGTATTAGTATGTGTATGTACAATGATAACAGTAGTGCATGCCTAGAGACTTACCATTATTCTCTTCTTCAATCAAGATCACCAGAACCTCAGTAAAGATAGCAACAGCCCAAGCACCATGAAATCTAGGAAATGAAAAAAAAAAAGGTTATGACAATATTAATTCTAATGTAAAAGAAAATTAGTTATCAAGCCAAGCAAATGAAGCACCAAAGGTGTGAACCCTCAGCGCTACTATACACTAGCTAGCTACGTATAACAAAATCATTTCTCAGACCGAAAAAATAATATATTTGGCTATTCCTAATCAGGTATCAATACAGCTCAAGCAATGAAAACATAGATGTAGCTAATTGCTGTCTAAAGAAGTAGCTAAACATGCAGGAGACTCTCATCGGTATATAGTTTCAACGTAAAACACCTGAATTCCAGCTCTCATTAACTTTTCAGTATGAAGCAAAAACTAACGTGGGAAGAAAAGAAATTATTTGCCCATGTGATTGCGACATGACGATAGGGGACATTACCTACAAAAATTTGAACCTACACGAAGCAGACAGCTTGTTAAATCATTATCCTGAGCAAGATCATACTTAAATCAACAGTTAATTATTGTCAGTAATCTCCAAAATCAGCTGACAGACAGACAAACAGATGGGACGACTACTATAACCCACTTGCGCATGCATGCTGAGGGCTAATAATAACAATCTGGCCAATGGCACCGATATCATTGCATACTACAGAATCACTAGCCTCAGCAACTGTGATACTTGATACTTCATAATATCTCTGTTCTACATGCAACAGCACAGGCCAACCAACACTTTCATACTTGTTTCAACTCTAGTGTTATTAGGGCCCAAAGAGTGGGAGCTGGAGGACAACTTGAGGATGCTAGGGAAGGTCTAGTACAAAAGAATAGCCAAGTGAAGGGTGCATGGTAAGGTCATAAGGTAAGGGATAGCATCAGCAGATGAGCAGTGCAATGAGACTGTCACTAATAAAGCATGTATGTATAGACTTGCCTGCAAAGTGTGAGCATTAACCAAGAATGGGTCAAAGCCATAGGCTAAAGAGACAGCCAAAGCAGCCAGGGAACGCACAACTACAAGTTTACCCTAATAATGCCCACCCTGTAACAAGTACATGTAATAGGAGAATATCAGTAAGTCTTCAACTTTTTGGTTGGACATAAATCCAGTGTGGTAGACTCAATGCAGGTGAACCTAAGTTGTGCCCCAAAACAAAAACAAACAAACAAACAAACAAAAAAAACCCTGGAAAGATTAGTACCTAGACAATAAAAGAGGCAGGGCCACCAACATTATCACTATTAGGGATGAGGCCTGGTTATGTTCACACCCGTTATCAACTTACTTCATGACACTTGCTTCGCCAACATCTTGTATTGACTAGCCTTGATACATCAGCAGCATGTTGCTACCTGCAAAATAAGCCAATGGGAAATGCCATCACTACTGGACAAGATAATACAGGTGTAGTCCTGCTGTATAAAAATACATGGATATAATAGCTATAATGATTCCATTCAATTTTTATAGTTGTACAGCCATTCCATTTAGCTACTCTAGTCTAGCTATTAGGTGAGCGAATTTTTTAATTCACTGATATTATTACGAGTAAGTGACAAGTAGTACTCTTTAGACACTTGCTAACTAATGCTAGGATTAGATGGAGGGACAAACATACAAGCCTAATGCAGCTGTCTTGTGAAACCACTGAAGATGACTCTAAGATATATATGTCAAGTTTACATAGCAAACAACCAGTTTCCATTTTTTGTCAGACTTTACATACTGGCAAACTAAACAGGCACCTTGTACACACTATTTGTCTCAAACTACTTACGAAACTAATGTACAGAATTATTAGACAGTCCTCCTCTCCCACATCACGAGAGTATTACTAGATTGGCATTACTTTTTTTTAAGGGGTGCAAAGCTTTTAACTTACTCTTGAAAGCTGAGTGAGATACATTCATTTAACCGAACCGCCATAATGAAAAGTTAGTCTCATGTACCCAATCCCTTTACCAACCGCTAATCGAGTGTAGAGGTTCTAGGTTGGTAAAGGGTCTCGCCGAATGAATATGGACTTGATATTATCGCTAAGCAACTCGAAGAAAACTCAAAGGATGCCGAAGACCTCATGAAATTGCTATCTGCCAGCCAGAAGAGAGCAGTGAACCTAGCAAAGGAAAAAGGATCATAAACCTGGCTGACAGTGCTCCCGCTCTACACAGGGTGCATTTCACGACGCCCTCGCACTGCGCTATGGCTGGACCCCTGGGAGGCTACCAGCTAAATGTGCATGTGGGGCCGTCTTCTCAGTTGAGCATGCCCTTTCATGCCCCAAAGGGGGGTTTCCATCCATCAGACACAACGAAATACGGAATCTGACAGCAACACTCTTAACTGAGGTGTGCAAGGATGTATGTATTGAGCCTGACCTTCAGCCCGTGTTTGAAGAACTGAATGGTGCGACTGCTAACTCACAGCCAGGAGCAATACTCGACATTGCAGCAAACGGGACATTGCAGCAAACAGTGTTTGGGGCGGCAATCACGAAATAACATATTTTGATGTAAGGGTATTCAACCCCTATGCCCCTTCCAACAAACATTCAGACATGCAAATGGTGTATAGCATGAACAAGCCAAGAAACGGGCATATGAGGAGAGAATTAGAGAAGTGGAACACGCCACATTCACACCAGTTGCACTCTCTACTACCGGTGGCATAGCAAAGGAAGCCATTATATCTATAAAAAATTAGCGTCCATGCTCGCCAATAAGTGGGAACACAGTTATAGCAGTACTCTTCAATGGTTACGATGCCACCTATCCTTTTCTCTTCTACGGTCCTCTATCCAAGCCATTCGAGGAGCCAGATCATCCATTGGACATGCTGTAAGAATACCAGCTGCAGTAGACCTGGTGACCTCAGAAGCACATCTAAACTGATCTAATTTCATTTGCTTTTTGACTGTAACTGAGTTTATATTATTTTGTATTGTATTGTATTGTAGTGTATATATATAATTAAAAAAAGAAAAAAGAAAAAAAAAAGCTAGATTACTGAACTCAGTTTTGGTAGCAACACCGTGACAGAACAGTGAGTAAAGCCTATACACAAACCAAAAGCGGTTGATTTAAATTCTAAGCTTACAGCTTCTTACCCCCAATGCACGGATGATCCTAGCGTCTTACAACTAATATATAGTTTGTTTCGAGTTCATATTCAAGGGTTTTTGTACGCACCTGTGCTAATCAATTAATTGGGTAAAGGGGTTTACAACTACTTCATCTTAAAGGCTTCTCAAAGTGGTTCGGTAAAGCGTCACCTTTTCAATTACTATGGTAAGTTGATTTGTGCAAAGACAAATGCTGTTTTTACTTTCTTGAATTGCGTTGACACTTTTACCATATCATTAAGATGTAAGCTGCATAGCAGAAATGCAATCTCAGGTTTTATTTAATTGTCTCCTATTTTTTTTAAAGCCAAGACTATCTCTGGCAGATGAAACCAGAGACTCATTACTTAAAGGTTAATGTCATCATAACAATATAATTTTAATAACTATTAGAAATAACCACATATACATATTTAGCTGTGTTGTTCTCAAACTTAGCTACCAAGCATGCCTTGAAATTCTTCATTAGAACTTTAAGCTCTTCAGCTTCCTCGTTGTTAGTGCTGTGAATAAAAACATTAAATTAGTAAAGCTAGCTACTATTAATATAGCTTGCACAATGACACATAAAGTGTGTTTTATAGAATCTTGCCCACTAAATTGTGAACCACATAAGACCAGCACAAAGATATGCACATTAACTGTAAATATTCAATAATTATTTCCATCAACAAACTGGCCAAAGTTGTAGTCAGCCCACTAGCTAGTTCCTACCACTGTGTCAGTAGTTGAACACCTCTTAAAGTAGCAAGTCTTCATGGGCGTACTGATACACTCCACAGAAGTGTAGTAAAGTCACTATGCTTATAAGGGTGTCATGCTACACTCCACAGTGTTACCAAACACTTCAGAGTGTAGCACAACACCCCACAATACCGAAGTGTTCCACTACACCCCATTAAAGGTGTAGTGGAACACCCCATTTTTTACAGTGTATTCTCATCCATCCTCGCAAAACAAGAGTGTTAGAAAAACATACACTTATACTGTTGCCATATTTAATCATTTAGTTTATTACATTATAAATTATTTCGTCATTATTTTGCTGTAAACTTGGTTCATAGTATTTTATAAATATCTTTGAAGTCATTTTAATATAAAAAAGCCTTAACAAACAAACAAGCACACACAGTAGCACCACAGTTCTTCATTTTTGTTGTGTTTTAATGGTTACTGATACTGCCTTGCTTTCACTCCATAAATAATAATAATAATAATAATTAAGATTATCTACTTATGCCAGTGCTTTAGTTGGACTTATTATGTCTTGAATTATATTATGTTGGACTTGATTTAAATAATCAAACTGTGAAACTAGACAACACAACACAAATTAAAAGCATGCTCTCAGTGAGAATAGTTATATTCACACCTGTTTGAAGTACAGTTACCAAATGAAATAAACACCTACAAAGTTATGTTCCAACAAAAAAATGTGTAAAAATACACATTTAGGAATGGATTGAAGGCCAATTGTTTCGATATGGTTACCAAAATGCACACATGAGGCATGACAAGCTCGAGTCTATATAGTTAGCTACTGACAGAGAATAGACGTTAATGACTCAAAGCCTATTACTTTAAACTAGCTCTACCATTTCATATGCGAGATAGTTGTTTATTTATTTTGTTTTAAAGTATTTTTTGTAACTATAACAATGGAATAGTAAAGTCCAGTCAGGTTATGTTACTATCAACGGTATGTCTAGTGTGAGAGCAGTATATAACTGAGTGGGGAAAAAAAAAGAACGAGACTGAAAAATAGAAAGAGTTATTCAGGGGGAGGCTGAGCAGAAGTAAGTCAGAATGCACCCAAAACAAACAAACAAACAAAAAAAAAAAAAAAAAAAAAAAAAAAAAAAAAAAAAAAAACAAAAAAAACAACAAGTTTAACATGATGAAGTAATGGGTGAGCAAATATACAGTGAAGGGAGATACACTATTAGAGTAGGGGATAGTGGAATAGAATGGTGTTATAAGACACATAGGATTCCATAGGACGGTCCTACTTTCATGAGATAGGATAGTTGATTTTGGAAACCTTGGTCATCACTAGTTTGGAAGATTCAAACCTATAAGGTTGGCTTGTATAGACATGAATGTGGCATATTAATTAGGCTGGCGGCCCTTTATTTAGTTCTGCAGGTTGCCCTGCTTACAGCTAGATATTATTCATGGTGGTTGCCCAGTCACTTTGCTTTTTTGTGAGTTGCTATGCTGACAACTTAGTCCAGAAGATCTTTACCTTATTTGTGCTGGTAATCCTTTTGCTGATTACGTTTTACCTTTTTGCTGCTCTGGTTGCCTCAAAGGCAGTAGCCTACCATGTATAGAAAGAGGGATCCAACTATTAAACTGAACAATTTGAGTTCATTAACCTTTGACTGTTGAATTGTAGTGGAAATTAAAAATTTTACAATCACAATGTCTATAACAATATAAATGGTCCTACATACAACAGATACAATGAAGCATCACATTTCATCAATGAAAATATATTAAAGAGCTATACTGGAAATCCAGGATAAAACCTGACCTATCATATGTGAAGAATATATGGTCTATCCTGCCCATGAAGTGCTGAAAACTAATTATGAACTCTAAAACTAAAATGTAAATGTTCAACCAAAACAACATTACTGTGTACTCTACGCACTAAAGCAATATACACCCTGGTTGCTATTGCTATTTTGGTATGAATAAACACCTACCATGGTGTGTATCTAAGTGCTGTGGGGTGTTACAAAGCACCGAAGGTGATATTACACACTATAGGCATCAAAGCTATGCTTGAGGTGTATTTAAACACCTACCATGGGTGTATCTAAACACCATGGGTGTTTACAAAGTACCAATGGTGTTTTTATGCACTCTTGGTGACACATTCATGTCATTCAACCACATTCACATTGCTTCTTTATTGTGATAATTTGTTATTCAGGTTTTTCAATGATTACGTTTTAGTTAAGATTAAAAACTCACGCGGCAGTTACTTTCTACTAACTGTTTGAAAACTTTTTTTCTAACGGAAGTATGCAAGATGAAGTATTAAATTTTTGGAAGAAAATGAAATGAAAGAAGCACAACTATGAATAGCTTGGCAGTTTACTGTTTGAAAACAGGTCCCTTTGAAATAAATACACTTCCAGCATAGATGAAGGTTTGATTACGCTGTGACACAATAGTTTTTGCTTTTCAAAATGTTCAGGTCAACTGACTGAACAACCGTCACAAGGAATGAACATAATTATCATCACCCATAAACACTTCAACGCACACACAAATATATCAATTGTCTCTATGCATGGGCTCAAACCCACTGCTGGTTGTGTCATTGTGCTTCACATAAAATGTTTTGTAAAGTGTATATCTTTAACTTTCGCCATTGAAACTTTATCTTTGGAGTTGACTGCGCAAGCGAAGTTCGCTTTTAGTCTGACCCAGGCCTGCAATGACGGCATCAGTATCCGTCTTCCTGGCAGCTACTAGCGGGCGAGTGTGGTTGGCTCTGGTTAAAGCCTTGGTTAGAGTTCTGGTCCTTCGCCTTTTAGGGTCACGTGAACTTGAGGATTTACAACCCTCAAACACAAAAAGTGTACATGTCTTTATTATTGGTTCCTACACCTACCTGAATACTTTGAACAATTAATATTAATAGTAGAAAGCTGAGAACCGCTTATCTGTCGTAGACTGTAATGCTTTTTTTTGCGATTTTATTGGACGTCAGAAATTGAGCAGTAAATCATCGCACTACACACTAACTGTTACCGTATTACCTCAGAAGTATGCAATTTTTTAGAGATAATTAATCTTTCCCAGTTGTTCAACATATGTGGATGATTGTTTTTACCACTTTTTCAGCAGCAATAGAAAATAATAGTATTATTTATGGAATATATAGTAGATTACATAGCTACTATTAATATTCAGAGAAAATTACTTGTTTGTTTTTTTGTTTTGTTTTTTGTATTTTTGCTTTGTGGTACTCGTTAACTTTGTATGTCTGAATGGAGGTTCTTAATGCACAATCTGTATAGTATATTTCTGTAAGGTATGTTGGGGATGATGGACTACCAAGTCAGTTTCCATCAGCTTTAGTTGGGTAAGTGATATATAAGTTTCTTGTATCTTTGTGAGACATAGCTCTAACTGTTTGTCCTATTTTCAGAAATTAATCAAATATAGCTGATACACAAATTATCATTGCAAAACAGAATGAATGAAACACCCAATGTGCAAACGCTCACATTTTCCCTCGATAGGTTTAAAGGACTCAAGTCAGTTGTTCCCCTCCTTATTCTTACACGTCTTTAATGCTGATGAGAAGGTATATTGTTGAAGGTTAAAATCCGAGATATTCACTAAAACCTTGCTTTTCACTTTGGAAACAATTACTGTCTTATTTGAAATTAATATGACTTTGCGGGTTGTGTAGGTCTGCCTGAACCAGTAATCATCCAGACCATTTCTATAGAAAACAGCAACATCGAGGGGATATCATAAAAAGTAAGAAGAGTTTAAATTCGGCCGCAGTCCTGTGATTCTTCTCCTTGACGATTTCTGCTACATAAGTAGCTCCAGGCTACCTTTACAGCCTTTAGCCTTTTTCGTGCACAAGTAGCAGCTTGTATAAATGATAAACTACGAATACCTAGTTTTATAGCCAGGCATTTGAATATAGCCGAGGAAGAAACTGCTATAACTTCTTTCACTTCAACAAGTGCACTTACTGTAATAATGTGCACCTTTGACCTGCTCCATTTTCACCTGTAAGCATCAACGTTTTCGTGCATTTGAGGTACCATAATCATGTGACCTTAATTGGTTTCCAGTTTCAGCATGTGCTTTCCTCTTTGCCACATGTGTGGTCACGCTAACTCAACGTGGAAATACTATAAGAAAAAAAACTGAACCTATACCTGCAAGTGTGTGTGTGAGATACATATATGAGTAATATAATGTGAGGGGAAGACTTGCATGTCTGACCAATGAACCAACCAGTGACATGCACACAAACACATGAGATTAACTGATTAGAGTGGGAATGTAACAATAGTATGATAAAAATGTTGGACTGTGTGTAGGGAATGTTTAGATCAGTTCTAAGTTTCTTAGGCAGTGCCTAAACTTTGTAATGCTTCTGCAGTAAATATATAGTAGTACAGCTAAAAAGTCAATAGATCCCATAAATGTTAGCTTCAAAATATGACTAAAACTAGTTTAGTTAAACTAAATCATTTTAGTTATATCTAAGACTAAATCTCTTTCATTATAACACAAATGAAGAATGCAGCTCATGTTGATTGAAACTAAAATATCCTTTAATTAAACTATCATAAATATTGTGAAGATAACAAGAAGTTCTTAGCTTAGCCTTATAAAAAAAGTAGCGTTCTCAAATTCTTCAACAATGGGGGACTAGAAGTCTTTTAAAACAAACAGATTTACCTGATATACACATAAACACTCTTTGCCCATAAACTGGAATATAGGATATCAAACATGAATTAGACTTAGTTTTCACTACTCCAAAGGGTTTCATTTATGCTCAACATTACCTTCCTCTAAATACTACTGTATTTTTCCATTGTACTCACTGTTGATCTCTTTCCTTTGTTAGATTTCAGCAATTTTGTCCTACTAGACAAAGTGCAACGACTTGTGACTAGGTGCTTTGTGTGGCCAAGTATTAACCAAGATATTCATCAATGCATCAATGGGGGCTCGTTTTTTGTCTTAAGTGCTAACAATTTCAAGTTCATCATGTTGCTACACCCTTCGGCACATTCGCCACGCCTGATGCTCATTTTCTTTATGCTCATATGGGTCCCTAGCTCAGTCTAGTGATTATGTCTACCTCCTCACTTACAAGGATCGGTTCACTCAATGGCCTGAAACAGTCCCTATCAGGACAGTGACCAGAGCTTGCTTTTTAATATGGGTTTCCCAATTTGGAGTTTTAGCCACCATCGTGGTGGACAGTTTGAGTCAACTAATATAGGACCACAACTGCCTATCATCCAATTGCCAGTGGTATGGTGGAACATTTTCATAAGCAGCTCAAGGATTCACTCAAGACATCACCACATCTTGAACGTTGAACTGACTTGCTCTATATACCTGACCCTGTTAGGCTTTTGCACTATAATTAGAAAAGATTGCAAGTGTACCGCTGCAGAGCTGGTATACGGTACTAGCCTCTGCTACCCTGAAGATTTTTTTAATCCAACATGAGTCCTCAGACATTGATCCAGCAAGCTATGCAGCTTGAATGAAAGACTACATGCAATTCTTACGTCACACTCCTAGCAGACAACCTTCATACTCAACCACACATACTCCATGTCTCTAGATTCAGCGTCACGTGTGTGTATGTAACAATGCTGATAAGAAGCCTCTGCAACTATGATGGACTATTTCTAGTTCTGAGCAGAGCAGAAAGCTGGCACACATGAATTTTCCCAGTGGTGACTTACTATCATCCACACCAGCCCCTTCTGCATCATCTTTTGTTCCAGCATCTACCAAAACTATCCTTCTTTATCACTTTTTTGACTATTCCATCTTACTGTCTCTATTTCCTACCTACGGTGTCTAGCCCACATCACCTCCCAAAAGATTGCTCCCAGAATTGCATACAAATGTACCTACAGAATCTGTCATCCAACATTGTCTACTTAGACCGTCTGCATTGGTTTCTCCTTCACCTCATGATTGCCTCACACAAATTAACATTGGTCTCAGTTACACAATCTATCTTTTGATAGATGGAAGTTTACCTTTTTGGATGGACTAGTAGAAGTTTAAGTGTCTTGTGTAGTTTGAAACTAGATCTAATTTCAAGGCAATGTATAATTGTATTAATGCTATCAAATATATTCCACAAAAGGTAATGTAAGTGTCACTTTAGAGAATTATCTTTTTTTATGTTATTTTTCATTACAAATCATAAAACCAGCAGTTAAACTATGGAATTTGCCACATAGGTTAATGGTGTACCTATGTTTAATCGGCTTGCAAAGGCTGTAAAAGCATTATTTATTACTCTTACACTTTTTAAGCACTACAGGTGTGGAACCTCTCTACAACAACAACAAACATGAATGGAACAAAATGATCTTCCACAATAGAAAATAATATATGAAACCACCTAACTCCCTACACAAGGGTCAAAAGACTTGCCCCCATGGGTGGCCTTTGTGAAAAGGTTTGTATTAAAACACTGAATATTACTATATAAGTACATAATTTATTATGTTAGTGCTTACAGGAAGTTTGATAAAATCTGGAGAGTCATGATGTGACTAATATTTATTTTGTCAGTTGGAGTTGAAAATCAGGCTCAAGAATTGAGAACATGAGTGAAAGAAATCACCTTTATGTTAAAGAACACTGAAATTAGTTAATGCAAATAACTACCAGTGTGTGTGCCCTGTATGGCTGAATGATATAGGGGTGTAGGAAGCTAATTTTGATTAGTCAGGCTATACAAAATATATGTTGTTTTACTATTAGCTATATTGCAGCAAAGGAAAATTGAATAGCTACTTGAAAACACAATAAGAGAAAATGTAGAGTTGCTTTACTGCTTCAGCTACTGCTAGGTTTACAGAATGTCAGTTATTATTGTCATCTTCATCATGACCTATTAGATCTAATCCTCTTCCCTGCTAGAAACCCTGAAATCTTTATTTTTCCTGAGCTAAGGCAATACACCAACACTCTAGGAGAGTGTGCATAAAATACCTGCTCCAATGGGATGGCGGGTAATGAGCGCGCAACAATAGGAATTACCGGAAGCTACACGTTGGCGATTAGACTGGTTTCCTGCTTCTCCAAGGTACGTACAATTTACGTCACGCGATGGGAGCTTGTGACCACGTGATGGATTTATGTTAATCTCGATCGTACAGGCGTGTCGGGATTTACGAGGAGTGAGGAGACCTGCTGTTATTTATGGCATCTAAGCGAATACGCGCTGAAGGTTTGTGCCTTTACTGCCTGAAATGAGTTCATAGATAACCAAAACAAAATAGGTATAGCTGTGTAAAGAGTTATCGGGACGGATCCAGCACTAGCAAGGGGAGGGGCCCAAATATATTTAGGTCAAAACTCAAGAAATTTTAAATTATTAATGATTGATTGTATGTGATTAAAGTGAGCTTACGGTTGACTTGTGAACTACATTGCCAGTAGTCCTTACAATTTTTTTCAAATTGTAAGGGGGGGGGGGGGCTGGCCCCTTCAATTTCCCCCTGGATCCTCCCCTGCATATTGCTAAAGTAACGAGCTAGTTTTCACTTTATTTTGATTTTGTTTAGTCTCGCTAGCCAGACCTAGCCACTACGCGGGGAAAGTGTCTAGTGTCCATCATGCACCAATCTCGTTTCCTCCTCTAGAATCTGGAGAAGCATATACCATACTTTCTATGTACAGCTTATGGAGGAGATGTGGTTTCAACCTTTTGCGTTGCACAACTTTCGAGTGTGAATTTTGAGCTTTAGACTTAGCCGCTGTGTTCAATCTGATATTGTCGAGGGTATTGTATATCCTATAACTGCTGCACCTTGGAGAATCATGGTTGTAAGACCTATGAAACATTTAGGCCTTGAAGCTGCTATTTCTCGAGCTGCAGAATCTCTTAGCTATATTCTGAAAAATGAGCAGGAACAATGTTTGAAAAAGTTTGTAGCTGATATAACAATGTCTTTGTCTCGTTGCCTATTGGCTTTGGTAAGTCTCTCTAATACATACTACTACCTTGGTTAGAATCATCTTTCCAACAAGAATAGCATAAAGAATGATTTACGCACACGTTTAGAGGCAGCTTTGATAGCATTCTTGATCATACTACATACCTTTAATGAATTCCAGTAAAACGAAATTGGTGTGCGATGGACACCAGACACTTTCCCCGCATAGTGGTTAGGTAAAGGGTCTGACTAGATTTTGTTATGGTTGTCAATGGACTTATTTCAGGCAGTGTTTGATTTAAGCTGATCAATTTTGTTTAGCTCCGTCTCTAGCAAAAGTCATACATATATCCTGAGCAGTTACCCAACCCTTTGCTTATTTCTTCATTGCACACTTCTACACAGAGACTCGTAGCCACCAGGCCAGACCATTTAAGTGTTCAGTAAAGGGTCTGACTCAGCTAGACTAACAAAGACAAGCTCTCTATGCTATTTTGTATTCATGCGCCAATTGACTTTACCCTGCCGAATGTTGAATTATCATGTTATTGCATAGGGATCACTTCAGCTTTTTTTTTCTTTTCTTTTTCAGTGAATCTAATTTTATTATTTTAAACTTTTTTTGGCTTAAATTTGTTTGTAATAAGTTGGCAAGCTACTTGTTCGAATATCACAATTCCTTGCACAGAAATCCTTACCTAGTATGTATCAATTTTTATACCAGGACTATATGACAAAAGAATTTATTCAATAACTTCCTTAGCCTCATGAATACACAGTGTGCAATCATGTAGTTTGGAATATCAGCATAAAATTACAAATATAGAGTATATGTAGCTACATTTTATTATCAATTATTGTAGACACTGGAGAGACATCAAGTCCATCAAAATTTGCCACACTTGATCGATCAGTGTTTTGGACAAAAGGATCTGGTACGAAAATATTAACTAATTGTTACATAGTTGTGATTTTTGTTGAATTTTTAGTCCAGTAAGTATGTTATTTTATGGTGATTGAGGCGGTGTTTAATGTATATTCAAAGATACGCTTTATATATGATACTTACAGGAGTCAGAGTGTGACATGGCGACAGGCTATTTATTTTCAAGAGCCAGAGATGAGTGAAAATAAAGCCTGAGAGTGAAATATCTTGCCATATCACTCTGATGGACTGTAATAAGTTGTTTATTCTATATCTTCACTGCTGTAGTTTGTAGTATAGTATGTCCAAGTTGAGTTAACGCGGTAAAAACCGTTAATAACTTTTGAACGGAAGTAGCTACACTTCCGGAGTTTGTATCACTCAAAAGCTCGTGCCGAAGCGGTCCAGAAAATTCCCTTTAAAAACTTCAGAGCCGGCAGGAAAGTGCAGTTTCAAAACTCAATAGAAAAGTCTATGGGAATAAATAAAAACCACACGTTTCCCACGCTACATGCAGTGGGATTTAATCACGCGCTCAAACCAGGCCAACCACGTGCGCAGTACCTCAGAGACAATTGTAAAAAAAAAGCAGTCGTAATTTGGTGACGTCGTTTCTACCCTTCTGCTTGACATTCTGGTTCATTTTAGGCTCAGGACTTCGTTGCTATTCAAGGTTACTTAACAAGAGCAAGCTATAATGTGAGGTACGTTTGTAACACGGGTTGTTTGTCCACTCAGATTTTCTTACCAGTTTAAATAGGGCCTATTTATTTAGAAACTCAGCCAATTTACTGTTTGCTGACCAAGATAATAAGATATATATTTCATCATAGACTCTATATGCTTTAGCTGTCCATTACTCCTCATATCTATATAGGTACAGTTCTATATGGTTATGGGGATGCTATTTACCACCCTCCAAATTCAACTGCTGCTTGTAGCTACCGCAATTTCATGTCATCATAAAATTATATATATTGTATATGTCATCATAAAATTATATTAATATGTCCATTTTTTTGTATAATTTAAAAAAATGAAATTTAACAAGTAGATAGAAAATATAGTAAAATCATGAATAAAATGATTCAGTGTGAAGGACAAAGTAATACTGGAATGTGTGTGGCCTTGGCTAAAGGTGTAGGTTATGTACTGGATTCTTCTCATTACTGTTGAGTGTTTCAGAAGTTCGTCATACCAAGAAAATACGAATAGAGTTGAAATACACGTTTAAGCACACAACAATCAGACTTACTTGAGGAGGCGTTCAGCCGTGGTCCTGCGGTTCTTTTCCTCGAAGATTTGTGCTACATTAGTAGCTACGGATCACCCTCCGCAACCTTCAGCCAGTTTTACCGCAAAACTAGAAGTTCGTATAAACGATAAACTACGAGTGATTAGTTATAACCGGGCATATATTGAATACAGCCGCAGAATAAACTGCCATAGCTTCTTTTTCATTTCAACAAGTAAACTTACTGTAATAATGCCCACGTTAGACCCGCCCCTTTTTTACTGTGGGCATCAATGTTTTTGCGCCGTTTGAGCAACTACTGTCATGTGACCTTAATTGGTTTCTGGTTCGCCAAGTGCATTCCTCTTTTGCCACATTTGTGGTCACGCCAACTCACCGTGCACATACTATAGGGCTGATAACTGCACATACTATAGGGCTGATAACGTGGTATAAAGTTGGCTGTAGGGGCTCCCCACATCCCCAGCCAGATATTTTAGCAGCTGCTCTGGTTGAGTAGGCTAATACCAAATGAAAGTAGCTGTAAAAACCCAGAAAAGGGTAGTTGCTATAACTACTAGGGTAATGAGCTTGCTCAATACAGCCTGAAATAACACTGAAATAAGTGAGTTATTTCATGGGTCAGTACCTAAAAATAACATTGTGAAGATATCCCCCCTAGAAATATTCACAATGATATCTTCAGATATTTCAGTTGTTAATTCACCGCTGTATTGAGCAAGCTCACCCTGTAGTTTGGCAACCTAGCCAAACTTGCCACTTTTCCAGTTCCTGTAGCTACTCTATAGGGTTAGAGCAGCTGCTAAAATATCAGCTGGGGGTATGTGGGTAGCTCCCAAACCAATTTTACCCTGTGAGTTACAGTCCTAGTACTAACTATAGTATAGTGAAGATATCTAGTGTGGAATTAACCACTTTTTACACTTGTCTGAGTGATGTGGCTAGATATTTCATTCTCAGGCTTTATTTTCACTTGCCTCTGGCTCATGAAAATAAATTAGTCTACTCATAAAATATTTCACAATATCACACTCTGACTCATGTAATAAGTATTAGCTACACACACACACACACACACATTATGGAACCTCTAATAATGAACTATCTAGTGAGCAAATCACCACTAATTAAAAAAATAATAAATTAAAAAATAAAACCCTTCTTCCTTCAATAGAAATAGTATTGCTTATTACCTTATAGAGCAAACAACCTCTAATTGATATGCCTGGTCGTGTTTTCAGTTTGAAGGTTCTACTCCAAAGGTATGGATGTTAGCTCATACTTTGCCTCAGCTTATAGCATTGTTTTAATAGCTCACGGAATAAACAATTGACAATAGGTCACATGTATGGTGAGTGTGTTTCTCAGCTTTCACTATTACTCGAGGTCATTAATCTTTTGACTATTGTATTGTGATCATTATCTGAGCTTCCTGTGGTAGCCTGAACCTCTGCAACACTTCTATAATGTCTTGTGAGTTTATGACCCATTATAATAACATGTTTAACCACAATGTAATTCCAGAAGGCAAACAATAGCTAGAAGACTTTGAACATTTTTCTATTTACATAAGCTACGTCCACACTCACTCTAAGAAATTTGCTAGTCCATCATGGTCAAATAAGCTCACAAATTATACTTTCTGTAGATGACCGAAAACCCACTGACATTGAAGATTCGTTTTGGGTATGGATGATCCAGCCTGGAGCTGATACTAGTGGAATCATAGGCAAGTGGCTGGTATTTAAGGACTTAGACAAGTTGGACGAAACGTGGGCTCATATACGCACAGCTATTAGGGAACAGAAGCTGGCATCTTGCGTGGAAGCTAAATCCTCCACAGTGATGTATAATCCTAGCTCGGCACCGGGTCCTAAAACTAATGGTGTGATATGTGTTTATACAAAAGACAGTGATGTGGACGATATAGGGCACAAGCTAATAGAGATAGTTCAGCAAAATATCACCTACAAACTAGATAGTGTGACTAGAATGGGATTATATTCACACCAAGGAATGAAAGTCTCAACAAAAACTTTATACTGGAATGACGGAAAGCCATCATTTCAAAATCTGGGAACAAGAAATTTTCGTCGTTCTGAAATCGAAGATAGATGGCAAATAAATATTGTAAATGCACCAGAACCTCTGCGCTCTGAGAAAGTGGATGGTAAATGGATCGTGTATGTTCCTACTCATGACATGACTTCCAACTGGCACAGGCTCAAGAAACGTGTTACATCAAGAGATTCCAATTTTGGAGTCATCAAGATGGAATGCCCCAAGGCATCTAAAAGTAATCCAGCTTGTTTTTTGTTCTTTATAAGCATGGAGAGAAAAAATGAAGTGGGTAGAGAGTTATCACATTTATTTGATTGTAAAATTGAATACAAGGAGCTTCAGGGATAGGGATCATGCAAGAGTCAAACTTCAATACCGTTTACATCAATAGCTAGCGAATTAACACATAGATATATTACATTGTAAATTCAAAGCCCAACTTCTTTGTAGCCCTTATTACAGCTAATAACTTGTTTCTAAATCATGTTCAAGCATTAGAATTTTTCGAAAATGCAACATAAATGACAATATATTGAAATGTATACAAATAGTGTTAAGATTCGAATGTCAATAATACATCATCTTCTGAAACACTGTCTCCAACCTTCACGAGAATTTCTTTAATCTGAATAACAATAATTACAATAACAACTATAAAAAATATAACAACTCCTTTATGAAATAGTAATGACCAAACAATGCAGCTAAAAATGATTTATGGGTAAGCAACTGTAGCACACCAAGAAACTATCTGGGATATGTGAATTTATTTCTAATTGTCAGCATGTTGCTATATATATTATTTGTGTAAAATGATAATGCAGGTAATAGAGAATGAAATTGATGACCGTTTTTAAAAAAATTCCAAACCTTCAAAGCAGGCTGGTAGTTAATGCAAACACAATCTAGTGAAGAAAAAATCTAAAGGTTAGGGGGCACCACATGTCTTTGTAGCATTGTTCTCCAATAACATTGATGAAAACTGTTTGTAATGTACTTGTGTCAATTCTCTGCTAGCAACTTCACGAAGGGGTGGTGGTTACGCTTTACGGAACACTGGCCAAGCTTGCATCTTTTAAAAGCTGATGTTCCATTCACATCCATAGAATTGTCACCTACTGTACTTCAATTTCAACCACGACCCCAGTGTCTCCTACATCTGTCTCAGTGACATCTACAGTTATACCTCATACAACTTATGGTATACCACTAAAATGGTTTTCTTCTGTACGTCATTTATTGAATCTCCCCACCAAGTTGTATTCTAAATATAAAAGTAGCGTAATTCTTTGATTATCGTTCGCCTTCGCCCACGGAAAAAATGTAACAGAGCTCTGGCTAAGTGACAATAGTATAACAGAGTTCCGAATATTTTGCGTCAGCAAACATTCACTATTTTGTTTGTACTGTTGTTTTTATAGTATACTTGCTTTGTTCAAGCAATGCCTAACAAAAAAAGAAAGGTTTCTGGCAGAGGAAGTTGAAAGAACCTGAGAAGTTTCCTGGTGGATACGCGAGTTGGTCGGCAGTGAGGAGGATGCAGTATACAGAAGAAAAATGCTTGGAGCTATTGAGTCAATAAAAAAGAAATGTCGAGACATGCTGCAGCCGAACAGTATTGTAATGTTTATTGTTCTTTTGTTTTCTGTATCACCCGGACATTCAACCTCACCTTACCTTATTGCTCATGCGCATGATTCATTCATATATATGTGTGTTGTCATTGGTGCACTTTTAAGAATGTGAACATAACTTACAGCAAAGGGTATCCTTGGAGGGCCACGATACTACAAGTATGACCACTCGTGAACCCTCACCACTACTAAACCACTCGTGAACCCTCACCACTACTAAACCACTCGTGAACCGTGTGCCTTTGGACAGATTTAATGGCCGCATTATTCATGGAACAAGGCCTAGTCCTTCTTATCTCTCAAAAGATGAAGAGCATGAACTCTCTGCTATTGTCTTCTCAGATGTTGCTGTGTATGTCATGGAAACTTCGAAGATGATGCTGGTACAGATCGCAATTGGCTTCAGTGTAAGTGCCTCAGGTGGATATATGAAGACTGTGTTGTTTATGATGACCCCATCCCCGATGATCGTCTTTGCCCTTTGTGCTAATATACTTTTCTATACCATAAAATTAGTTCTTCTTACCATAACACTCAGTTCCATTCATTTCCATTAACTTCGTTTCCTCAAGAATTATGCTAATTGGGGTGCATAAAATATCTTCTTTTATAAACATAAGAAACTCGTTAAAAATCAGTGGTAAGGGGTCTTCACATCAATAAGTAGACCCAGTGTGTGCTAATGGAGGAGCACATTCAAAAGAAGATGGCAGAACAAGAAATTAAAGAGGAAAGAAAGAAAGAACCAAAGAAATTGTCAAAGAAGAAACAAAAATTAAAGCACTGGAGAAACGAAAGGAAGAGGAGAGGCAACGCAAGCCTACAGCAAAACAAGAACCAAGAACAATGGCCAAATAGTAAGAAAGGCAGCAGAGAGAACAGAATTCACGATAAGAAGGAAGCACAGAAAAAGAGAAAGAATGATGTAGTACAAAAAGGTGGGTTCAAAGACTATCTATCTGCTGAACAAAAAACTTAAGTATGTGTTCTTTGTAACATTGTTTTCAAACAACATTGACGCAATCTGTCAAAACATTCGTTTTCCCACCATTATCATTGTATTTATAGTTAGTTGTTGTTTTTAATTGTATGGCTAGTGTTATTAAGTCTTAATGGAATCTAGTGCTATTTAAGTTTTAATGGAGCAAAAAATAACTCTTTTCAAGTGCAAATGAAAGTTGTCAATAATACACTTATTGACCTGACCCACTTTGGGCATATTTTAGAATTTATACTGCAAAGCAATCACAAACAACCATACACAACCAGCCAGGCATCCAAAGTAAGTAATTATAGTCTAATAACAAGCAAATAAGCTTCTAAAAGCCTAAAAGAGAACTGGAACCAGTCCATTTCACAGCAGGTTTCAAGGAATAAGACCGGTGACTTGTTCGCAATGTCGAATAGGAAAAACGTATCCTTCTTTCAAAATGCTGTGCCATTCCCTGTGAATGTTTGAAGTTAGCTTGGGCGCTTGGCACCCTGGAAATTCTCGATCTCTGTTTTCAGATAATTTATAAAAAATATATATACAAAATCAGCCAGTACAAAAAGGAAGTACAATACCTCCTCTACTTATAACATATGTAATAACATTGAATACATATATTTTTTTCAGAGAATGCGGGCCTGTCCTAGCCCACATATATGTGGTTACGACGTCAAAAGGGTTAAAGGAGTTACTTAAAATTGGTGACCATCTATGTGCTTATAGCTAGCCATTTGCAGCTCACTTTTCAACTTGAACTTACGGTGCCTGTTCTTGGTGCAGGCAGAGGATTCAGCATCTTCATGGCTTCCAGAGTAACCAGCACAGAGCCTTCTTCTACGTGATCACCAACTCCACAGCTCAAGGATTTCACCACACCAGGCATTGGGGCCACCAGCTGGTTCAACTCACTAGACTACAGTGCAATACGTAGGATTCAAATAAATTGAGGGTAGAATAAGACACTTTAGCCACTATAGTGGTTCGCCCTTAACGACAAAACATGCGAGGGTTAGTTAACAATTGTTGTCGCAATGGTAACTCTAAGGATCATGAGTGCAAATTAAATGCATCCCTGTAACTGTCTATATAAAATCAATTTCTTACACAAGCTAAAAGAGAAATACTTGTAGTCATTTAAGCTAACATAAAAATGCTAATTACCATTTATCAAAAAGGGTAGGAAATCATCACAAAATTAATTAATCTTGGTGATCATTAAAATATGTTCAATTAAATGAGTATATTGTAATCAATGTAACACATTTGTGTATAAAAGGAGCTCATATTCTTACCACAGACTGCTTTGGAATGTGCTCATCTTCTAATACAGCAGACATCATTTCACTGACATCTACTGAATACTAGAGAACATATAGGCTATGAATAATTTCACTCTGAATAGACACCACATCCAATATACAATGGCAAGCTCCCACCAAACCAAAGGTGTGAACCCTCAGCACTATTACACGCTTTTTTGCTATTACAAAATTATTTCAGACCAGAATAATAATTTATAAGCTATTCTAATCAGAATCAGGAATCACTATCGCTTGAGCACTAAATGTAAATTCCGTCTTCATAAGAAAAGAAGCTAAACAGGCCTGAGACACTCACCAGTATATATTTTCAAAGTGAAACTCTACTTCCAATACTAGTTTAACTTCACAGCATAAAAGCAAAACTACAGCAGGCATCTAGAAATTATTGGTTTATGTGATTACGACGTGAGAGTAGGGGGGTGTTACCCACAAAAGCTAGTACTGATGCAGAGTTGATAGCTTAGCATTTTCTCATAAATCAGTTGGAAATTAAAAAAGTTAGCACAATAAAAGGTCATAAATGGTCATTCTGAGTAAGTTCATACTTAATCAATGGTTAATTGTCAGTCCAAATTATCATCTCCAAAATCAGAGCGTGACAAACAGAGGACAAACAGAGAGACAAACAGTCAGGACGACTACTATAACTCTTTCACACTTGCATGCTGAGGGTTAATAAATAAATTAATTAATTAAATAAATAAAATAATAAGTAAAAAAGTTATAATGAAGCACCAAAGGTGCGAACCCTCAGCGTTATGAAACACTACCTAGCTCTTATTATAATCTCCTTCCAAAAGAACAAGCAATCTGTTAGCTATTTTAATGAGGTATCAAAATAACTCGACCAATGAAAATGGTACATGGAATGGAAACGCTGTTTTCATAAGAGAAGAAGCTTAACTGGCCAGAAACACTCACCGGTACACATTTTCAATGTGAAACTTCGCTCCTTTCAACTTTGTTAACTTACCTGAGCATAAAGCGAACTACACCGATGGATGCAAGAAATTATTTGCTCACATAATTATGACGTGATGCTAGGGGGCGTTGCCCATAAAAGCTGATACCTATGCGGAGTTGAAAACTTCGCGTTTTCTCAACGATTAGCCCGAAATTAAAAAAAGTAGCACAATAAAAGGTCTTAAATCTTCGTCCTGAGTAAGTTCATACCTAAATCAACTGTTAATTGTCAGTAATCTCCAAAATCAGTGCGAAATGGATTTCATGCTAAGGATAAAGTGGTAAAAATACACAAAAAAAATGATCAAAATAATCTATTGCTACCAGCACAAAAGCTTGCTGCTAATAACGAATCTTTTGTGAGTGAAAGATTCAATAAAAAATTAAAAATTTAGCTAGCACCCCAACTTACTTGACATCCATATATTCTCAGGTTCAGCCTCTGTCCTTTCCTACTCTCATACTAGAGAACATACAATGATGATAATGATGATGATAATGACAATAATACCAACAATAATTAGTACGTTCCTGTTACTTATCACAATGTGGCAAGCTGACTCACTTTGAAGTTACAATATCATATTACACACAAGAAAGCTGCTAGAATTTGTACGAAATATTTTTTCATAAAAAAACTAGTAAAAGATATAAGAAACTTCATATCCAGACAAAATTTACAAACTATTAACTTTATACATGTACATATGTACATACATGAAAGTACAATACAATACAATAAATACCATACATGTTTCAAAACTTAAATAGTAAAGTACTAGAAAGTAGAGAGTAATCTAACTGTGGTACTTTCTACCTGACTCTTCGACACCAGTGATTGTCTACAGTAGCTGTCTATCCTGATGTACCATGCACCAATGAAAGAAATATATATGTATTACATATACTAAAGCTGTAAGGCTGACATTTTAAGTCACCACACCCCTCATACGGATGCTGCCTACAGTGAAACCCTTCCGAAGCTCTAACCTGAACTGTGACATTACGACCACCGATGGTGAGATTCATCAAGGCTTCTCCCAGCAAACATTCCCCGGTCACTGAGAGCTCAGTGGGAGTATTGATGGTGGAAGTGTAATTACCTCCACCCAGGAAGTTGAGTTCCCCGAATTGGACCTTTAGGCTGTCATCACTGCCTTGGATGACTTTAGCCTCGTATTTGTGATCACCGAATGAGACACATAAGCTAGGACCACCGGGAGTGCTACTCTTTCTTTGATAACTGTCACACACATCAACACACATACATACATATACACGCAATAATAAAATTGTATAAAGTATTCATATTTAAAAATCATTGTTTCAAATCTGTTTTAATCTTTCTCATTCACCACATGCCTCGCTCAAAAAAATATAAAAAATTGTTTATCTAATAAAACGTTTCGATTTTTTGTTAATAGGCTCCTGAGGTGGAGCTTTTCGGGTTAAAAAAATTGAAGCAATCCTATTCGAAGTTGTCTCGCAAAGAACTATTAGTTCGACCACCGCTCAGTATCGATGTTTTCTCAATGTTAGGGCCTTCTCGTCTTAAATTTTTTACTACTGGAGGGGTCCATCAGTAGCTAACAGAAGACCTACAAAGTGCGTACCTCGTTATAGCTCTGTGTCCATCGGAACTTAGGTCTGCAGTTTTATTGAAGCAAGTTAAATTTTTGTACGAGCTTTTTTTCACTATCCCCATAGCGTTTAATGGTCATACAAGGCCTTAGCTTGCTGATATAGCTATGGAAGAGTTTCTAGCGAGAAAATATCTGTGAATCGACGGAAAAGCTTAACTGTTTTTTACCGTTTTAATAAATGGTGTTGACCATTTAGTCAAATGGTACTGAAGGCAACGATAAAAACTACGGTTAAAAAAACACCGTTTTACAGCCATAGGAACAGAATTCGGAGCTTTATTTTGTCTCCTACTGTACAATGTACTGCTCACCTGGTCTGGTTCAAAAAGCTCCTCCTCAATTTCTCTCTCTTCAAATGCATAACCACAGCAGAAGCCAGTAACTCATATCTCTCTTCCTCACTGAGTTGACGACCTGAACAACATCACAAACACATACACACACAAACTTGTTCGCTAACAACTGAAGGTACACATAGACAACCACATCCACCCACACATGCAGGGATACAGAGACAACCACATCCACCCACACATGCAGGGATACAGAGACAACCACATCCACCCACACATGCAGGGATACAGAGTCCAATAGACCATTGTGAGCTGAACTCTCATTACGGGTGACATTTCAAAGTAATTAAACAAAAAAAATGATTACAAACATCTTAAAATATGTAGTTGTTGTTGTTGTTTTAAACATAATTTAATACATATATACCAACACCATACCGATCAAATATAGTCCATGCATGACTTTAAACTCACCTGGGAATCCAGTTGGGTAGACTTCCGCCATAAAGTTGGTAGTGATGTCCCCAGACACAAATGTCGGCTGTGTGATGATATCACGCAGTATAGGAATATTGTGCTTCACACCTATGTACGTATAGTTACCATGGCAATTATAACACCTTCACACATGTATGTACATACCCCGATGAGTTGCAGTGCTACAACCCATACACATTGCATGTACAAACATGTTCGCACTAGCAACTTAAACGGTAGGCGCCAAAAAGTGTTCGAGATTCTGTCCCGTAATACAGACATAAAATGGGAGTTTTTATCATCTTTGTTATCACTGTGTTCCGTATTATTTGACTAAAGGGCCAACACCATTTACTAAATTAATAAAACAATTGAGCTTTCCTGTTGTTCACTACTATTTTCTGGCTAGGAACTCCTATATTAGCAGCTAAAGTATAGTACTACTTGTAAAACCACTACAGGGGATTGTGCAAAATAAATCGTACAGCTCCAATTGAGCTGGCTGACTTAAGCTATGTCAAGCACTGCTCTAACTATGACTGAATTTCATGGGCCTTCCAATAGCTACAGTTGGATCTCCGGCAGTAAAAAAAAATTATAAGCCCATAAATGGCCCCATCTTCGAGCAAACAAAGAGCCTACTTATAACTCCTCAATAAACAACTTAGAATTGGATGGCTTCAATTTTTTTTTAACTCAGAAGCATGCCTGTAAACATGCACTGTGGGTTATTTATCAGTAGTTCAATTCATGGTAGTGTGAGATGAACAAAGCAGAGATAGTGCTATTATATTAGTTGATACGAGAAGGGGAAAAAAATTTGAAGAATTTTTTTTTTTTTTTTTTTTTTTGCTGCTTTGTTCAGATAATCATATTGAATAAAATCATCATACCCATCACACTAGCTCACACTGGTAAATTAACTTCGCACCTTGGATACAATAGTTGTCTAATGCTCGTCCCATCGTCTCCAAAGCCTCTTCTCTTGTCTTGCCATGTGTCACCAACTACACAAACACCAGCAATCTGATAGCCGTGGACAGAAAGTCAGAGGAAAAAAGAAAAGAAAAAACTTACCTTGGATATCATGGGGTCATAGAACATGCTGATACTGCTGCCCTCCACAATGCCTGTGTCCACACGAACCTACAGATATTATACCCGAGCGTGTAAAACACAAGGTTTATTACTATCAGGTTAATACTTATGTGTATGAAGTTAGAAGTATGTATTTACATATACACTAAAATGATCATGAAAATCATACATGTTCACACACATGTATGATGTGCTATGAGAAAACTGACCATTGTGACAAAATCCAAAATATAAAAAATCAATTCCTTTTGCAGAAATTCAGCCGTACTAACAAGGAAGAATTGTTTACTGACGGTTCATTAGCGTGGAGTGCCTCAACGGGTAATGTAAATACTCAGAAAACTACGCGGGTAGCCCATTCACAAAAATTAAACTCAAGAGAAAATTGTGTTTAAAGGGCGACATTTGCAGTCAGTGTATTGTGCAGACTTACGGCTGTTTGCTTGTCCGAGACTTCATGAAAACAGTTGATAAGCTTTTGGCTTTAGTAGTACTAGTCAGTGAGTACAGGGGCAGTTCCAGCATTAATGACAGGGAGGGGCCCAAACATATTTATAAGTCTACGAAATTTATTAAAAATAATTTGGACATAAATGTATGAATTAGAACACAAGTTAGCGTGCATTTTTTTTTTTTTGTACTAGCTAAATTGCCACTGGTGCTATTGCATTTCATAACTTTTCAATAAACTTAGATATGGGAGGGAAGGAGGGGGGCTGGCCTTCTCTGCCCCCCCCCCCCCCCCCCCCACTGGATCCTCCCATGAATTAATGGTATAATTAAGTGAACAGAGATAAATTCAACTGAAATGAGCTGTTCCGTCCCCCAACATACTTTATCATGCAAAACCACACTTACTGACATATTAGAGCAACTTACGGTTCCAGCGAGACCTCTGGGCTCGCGATAGGTTGACAGATACCCAATGGATGGTAAGAACCTCACTGGATCCTAGCACATAAAATAAATATGTATGTAGGTACATCCTACATATTTACGAGGACAACAATACCGTTGACCAGTAATTAAAAAAGAACATTTTGTAAGATGACAAAGACTCTGAAACTGATAAGTCGGGGGCCAATGGTGTGGTTGAAACTGCAAGAAAATAAAACTTATGTCGAAGATTCTGTACTTCAGTAAATAAATTAGAAATAGGGAAGACAGTGTGGTATAAAATCTCTAAAAAGAATGCATCTTGTCCTTGCGCATGCACACACACACACATACATACACAAACCTCAGCATACACTCTGGCCTCAACAGCCCAGCCATGAATGCCAATGTCACTCTGCTTGAACTCCAGGGGGTAACCAGCGGCAGAGTGGATCATTTCTTTGACCAGGTCCACGCCAGTGATGAGCTCAGTGATGGGGTGTTCAACCTGCAGTCTCGTGTTCATCTCAAGGAAATAGAAGTCCCTCTGAGAGTCCACAAGAAACTCACACGTACCTTAAGAAGAAGAAAATACAAATAATATTTACTCTACATATATTGGTTGTTAGAACAGAGAATATTTGCTAAAATATTCTAATTACTTCAGCCGAGAATAACCGATTCATTCACACTCTACTTGTACGCTATTTCTCTTTCTTTTCAACTTTACAAACTTGAAAGAAAATTTAGGCTGTCACTGGGATTGAATTCACAACCACTTATCTTAACACACAACCACAAGTAAGCCTGTGAAAGAGAGAGAGAGAGAGAGTACATATACAAGAAAGCTGAGAAAGAAATTGTGAAATTGTAATTTTAATTATAAAAAAAATAACTTAGCGTAATGAAACTGCTGGCATAACAGCGATGCCAACGAGGGCCACTTTTGGGAGAAATTATAGTATGTATGCATGTACATGTAGTTGTTTCAAGTCAGAATGTAGGAAAACAAAGATATGAAATTAACACATTTTGGACTTTAGTTTTTAATGTGCTTCATCAAAACAAAGTGAAGAATGAACAAATGTGTAATAGTAACTAACCACTTACAAGTGCAGATAAGATAAAAAAATACCCCTCCTCACACACGCACACACACACAACCATACACATACACATACACAAACTGCACATACATGTATGTATACAACTTATTTGTGTTTGTGGACAGTGTGAAACCGACCAATCTTCACATATTACATATTGTACGTACATGTATAAGTACAACAATTAACCAACACCAGCTGCAAAGTTCATATACGTACCTCACTCTCTCTCTCTCTCAGACATACACACACACATTGTTAATATATATACACACTTAGCACTAGCTAACCTGCAGAGTTATAACCGACAGCTTTGGCCAGAGCCACTGCCTGCTCTCCCATAGCACGCCGAGTCTCTGGTAACAGGAACGTACTGCAAACACAACAACACAATGACGCACACTTGTCTATATACTACTGATTCAGAGGTACATACGTATGTATGTACGTAATTCAACCAGCTATTACAAAGCATTAAGCTAAAGTGTACTCTGTATATGTACTTGAGCATCCGAGACTAGAGAAAACCAGAGAAAAATACAGTATAAAATACGTTAATTAAATTTTCAGGGCTATTACTAAGGGGGCGGGGCAACAACGGGGATTCACCCTCCTCCCTTATAAAAGCTTAGAAATCCTTTAATACCACATTTTAACCTTGCAACATCCAATCAGCATATGTAGTTTTGAATGTTTCTAAGCATTGTAAGGGTCTCTTGCTTTAGCCTATATACAACATCTTCATTTATTTCTTAATAGTACGGCGCGTAAGTAGCCCATTCAAAAATGAATGGGAAAAATCACTGTTCAATTGAAATCGCACGGGGAAAGTGAAATAGCGTGTAACTAATTGAAATACCTCGGTAACTAAGTGGAAACTAAGTGAAATACTTCGGTAGCTAAGTAAAATAGTACGGGTAAGTGCGCACGCGTGCAGTGTTAACCTTGGAAACGTACAGTTCGAGTAGTTTTTAGTTGGAGACAATGTCCTTCTTTACCACAGAACCTCTACCTGTATTAGACGGAATGTTTTACAACAGATTAGGAGGAGCCGCTCGTTGAAAAGAAAGTTCCAGCGGAAGCTAATCCTGAAATAAGGAGATAGTGAGTGAACGACATAATATAACTACACAGATATTGAGCTCTCCAAGTTTTATCGTCGTAGCATAAGTCGTTCCCACTATAATAGACCTAACCGTTCCCTTCCGTCGGCTTGAAAAACAATACATTTTTAAGAAATCGATCGATCTTTTCTCGATATTTACGCACGCCGCGTTGTGCCCGGTTTTCCTGTAGACGGTCACATATACAGATGCATGCTCACATATAAACAACGGCATACACACAAAACACTGCGCATATAAAAGCCCACATCATACACTAACCTAGGCGCCTCCTCAATGACCTTCTGGTTCCTACGTTGTATGGAACACTCTCTCTCATTCAAATATACCTACAAAGACATTTAAACAATACATACACATATGTGCTGCAGTATGTATAACATTTACATCTTTGTTGTTATTTAGCAGAGATCCAAATATTTACACTACAAACCTATCACTAATCTGTGGCTATTTATGTTCAAGTGGGCCGGATAGTATAAAATCACTCGATTCAGACAAGATTACAACAAAACCACCTTTCACTGATCCAGTCCATATTGCAGCTAGTGCTTGCTCAGGCCTACTTGGCACTGCATCTTTAATTTTATTTCTCAATAAATCTTCTATTTAGGAAATCTGACAATGGTTAGGCCATATCCTTAAAAGTAACATGTCTTTTACATTTAAAATAAATTGCATCTGTTGTGACTACACTCACAGCATTTCCATGGCCGTCTCCAAGAACCTGCACACACACAGACACATACAGTACACACCAGTAATCTTTAGGAATTCCCACCTTTTAGGGTCTGTACAGCTACTGTGGAAGTATGTAGAGGCATCAATAGTAGCAGCTCAAAGTCAAAAGGTTGCAAGATGAAACCCGAAGAGCTTTGGGCAAACCTCCCACATATATACGTACTTTTATTGTCCACCCTTTCCCTCTCACAATATAAATTAATTTATACCAGTACGTGCAAAAATAAATTGAATTCTCCGTTAAGTTTGTTCTGAATAAGCCATCACTTCAAAATAAAGATCTTTCCTACAACTAAAGGACTCACCTGTATTTCAATGTGACGAGATCGGTCCACAAACCTCTCTATGAGCATCCGGCCATCTTTGACGGCACTTATGGCCTCTTCCGTGGCCAGATGGAATCCTTGTCTCGTCTCTTCATCATTCCAAGCTATCCTCATTCCTTTACCTCCTCCTCCAGCACTGGCCTTCAGCATCACTGGGTAACCTGACCACACCACATGCATGATGAATGAATGCACATGTCCTGCACATGTGCTCATGCAGCTACATTCATGTATGATCAGCAACTTAACTAGATAATGTGTGCAGACTATTTTTTTTTTTGGTTAACAAAACTGGAGAGGGTCAATCAAAATTTTTGGAATTTCATTTCCATGAAATTGATGAAAATTGTGTGGCAAATGTCACCATAAGGTCATAATAATTTTCATTGGGCAAACCATTTTCGGGGGAGGCCTAAATAAATCTGTGTGTGTGTATGTGTGTGTGTGTGTGTGCGTGCATGTGACTAATGTGAGGTCGTGAGATGAGTGAGATACATGTGCTCCCACACTGCCATTGTGAACACACCAGCAAAGTGAAATCCACTGCTGCTTAAATGTCTTGTGGCCATTCTCGTCTAAATCCCAAACCACTCTTAAATTTTCAGCATAATTTAGAAAGTAAATGCAAAAAATAAATTCACAAATTATCAGTAAAATTATTGAATTTTCAGAAAATGGTTAGTATTAACAGATACAGTACATGACTTTTTTTTTTATTTTGAAAAGTGAAAGTGAATTGGTGGAGATGATATGACATTTCACAGTTGTAACTAAAACCATTCTACAATTGGCTATGAGATATTTTTTCCCAAACACTCGCATGGTGGAGTAATAAAAGTCATAATGAAGCAACAAGAGAATTACAACGTATAGAATACGTAGTGACGTTTAGCATACGTGTCAGAAAAACCTGAAAGTGTCTTGTCTTGCTCACCAATTAATTACACATCATTAATTACAGTCTGCCCTTGTTTATTCAGTTGTGGGACAATCTTGAAATGTTATTAACACGGTTTCTACCGTACATTGCCAACCTCAAACCTGTGTGCGACTTGGAGGTTTGAAACCTCGTTATAAAATTGCTGGGACTTCGCAATTCTCAGGTTTTTAGATGTATTAATTTATTCAGCTACACATTCTTTCCCATAACACTAGCAACTGCGGATACCAACTTCCATACAAAGAGTGCATAATATCAGATACAGCTATAATATTATTGAAATTTCATTTCAACATTCCAAAAGCCCGCCAGGTTGATTGAGAAGCCCGCAACTTTGATAATCAGATAAACAAGGTTTGACCGTACGAACTAAAGTAACTAGTCGTGTGCTTCAGCACAAATGGCGAGCAAGCTAGCCTAGCTATATTTTACACCTAGGATTCATTATTCCTTTTTCATTTTCATAAAAAAAACTTCCAAATTTTATACTAATGTTATAATTAGAAGTGTGAGCTAATTATGTGTATGAGCATAGCATAATGTTTATTTATAGTTTTTTAAATTAAAATCTTATAAATTGACACACCCGTTCAATGACAATGAAGAGAAATAGTGCTATCTTCCCGAGTCTGCTATGCTATTCAGGTCTGCCCCAAAAGTTAGTGTACTTGTTGTGGTCAGCAGGTTCATTACTTTGTTCCGTTTATTTGTACCAAGACAATTACAAAATTCCGTAATTAATAGAGCAGGTAAAAGGGGTCCCCGTAAGCAAAAATTAAAATAAATAAATAAACAATGCGAAATTTTGATAATATTACCCTTAAGAGTGTCTCACTCACTTCCCTCGCTCGCCAACAAACTCATTAAAACCATTAGCTATGCAATATCTTACCAATGTCATTGGCAAGTGCCACTGCTTCCTCAGCATCCTTGACCACTCCGTCAAAACCAGGAATGATGTTGACACGTGCCTCTGTGGCCGTCCTCTTGCTCTCCAGCTTGTCTCCCATCACGTGGATGGCGTGCGTGTTAGGACCGATGAAAACCACACCCAACTTGTCCAGTTCGTTAGCAAAAACCTGGTTCTCTGAAAAGAACCCATACCCTGGATGGACCTGCATGTATAAACATGTGTTTGTAATTAACATTATATGTTCCATGCAAGAAATGTGTAAGAAGCTCAGAGTCCCTTAGACAAAAAGTTTGCTACTCCCCATTGTCTGGTATACAAATACATCATTATCACTGGACACAATCCTCCCCTGTCCTACAATTTTACTTGCTTCAGGTTATTTTGTTTTTTGTTGTTGTTGTTGTTTTTTGTTGTTGTTGTTGTTTTTTAGAATTTCTAAGGGGAGAGGAGGGAAGGAGCAAAATAGAGATTTTTCCAGAAAGGGGAGGGGGCATCATTGTACATGCGTTAAGTGTTTGGGGGGGAGAGGGCACTAAATCTTCTAAGGGGGGAAGCTGAATTTATGCCTAACAAGACTGCACACAAAACTGAGCAATAGTAGTGCATGAAAAGCTTGCAACTCTCCACCTAACATATATTCATATCAATCAGGACATACAACCACTAAATCACAAACCTCAGTCCAAAAGTTGTGCTCACTTATGGTTTGTCTTTGTTTTTAAAAATAGCTAAGGGAGAGAGGGGGGGGGGAAGGAAAAACGAGATTTTTTTTACTTAGCAATAGTAGACCATATAACTCAGAAGAATTGCTCACTGCATTGGCTCCGGTGTTCTTGATGGCGTCTAGCACTGCCTCCATGTTGAGATAGCTGTCTGCCGCCACAGCTGGACCCACTCGCACAGCTTCATCTGCCATCCTCACATGAAGCTAACAAAACAACACACACAAAGGCATGTGGAAGATAACAGGAGAAGGAGGAAGGAAGGGAGGGGGGGGGGGGGGGGGGGGGGGGGGGAAGTTATAAGAAACCATATGGCACGAACAAACAAACAAAAAACAGAAACAAAGATAAAGAGGATAGCATTGGGGACGGGAGGAGGGCAGTTATCAAGCAATACCATAAAGATAATCATAGCAGCTTAGACAGGCAACAAGTAATACACAAGCTTGTGTCCTTCTTGAGTGCAGAGTGACAGACAAGCTAGCCAGCCAATTTGTTTGGTTCAGGGCCATTAAAATTGTACAAACATATACACTACACTTCACGTCTGGTGGATGAAATAAATGAAATAAGGAACACCCTCATAAATTGGATCTTAGTCCAATCTATCTATTTCCTAGTACTCTGTCCAATCTGTATTTCCACTGATTGCTCTTAAATCTTTTTGCCCAATGCACCACACCCACCCACCCATCCATCCACCCACTCACTGCCTGTGCATCAGCATCACTGTAGATAGCCACTGTCTTGATTCCCATCTCTTTACAAGTCCTCATCACCTAACACACATACACACACATACACAAAACATATGCACACCCATACACACGTGCAAGCATGCACACACACATATACATGCACACACACACTACATACATACATACATACACACACATAAATACATACATACATACATACATACACACAATACAACACAAATACATGCGTGCTAAGACGCTTCTAGTCTAAGGTCCATAGAGTACATATGCTCAGAAAATCAATGCAATGTATTAACAAAGTTACTCCATTAACAATCCAGAAGGTTACAGGTTACACCACTTCAAATCATCTAATTACTCAACATTGTAATAGAAATGTCAGCTGCACAGTTGAGTACCTGGCAATACACTTACCCTGCATGCTATCTCCCCTCTGTTCGCCACCAACACTTTACCAAATGTCTGGAAAGAAACACACGAATAATACGGTTGAAATGTATGATTTGTCATTAATTGTACCACAGAGATAAAAAATAGCAGCAAATACAGACGTTTCAATATCTATACGGATATCCTACCCTGTTCCACCAAAATTTAGAAAGATATATGGACTATGTACGTTGTACAAGAAATAATACCATTCACCAATCACTCGAAGTCATCAGGAAAAAAAATTAGAATTTCTTTACGTGCCATGATATTTCTACAAGAGGAAGAATTTCGACCAAAATGTTCAGCAAGTCTACACACACTAACAATTGCGTATCTTCCAATTCACACCATCCCACTAAAAAAACAAGCTTGCTGCAGTAAGAACGTTGACCAGAAAAGCCAATGACATCTGCACTGATTGGAAGATAATAAAGATGAACTCTTACATTCATTCAGTTTAATAATGAATGAACCTCAAATGAAAAAAAGTTGTTGTTTTTTATTCATAAGAAAATCAAGGCCATTATGATAACTCCATTATAAAGAATACATCTTAAAGTATACAAATGATGCTAAAAAAAACATACATCATAACGTTCTTTCAGCCCCAGATGACTTTAAGTCTATAAAAAGGAAAGCATTGATTTGTGTGCTAGCTGAAGAATTTTAAGTTGGGCAGACAAAAAGAACTAAATTAGAAATAAGAACAGCATCAGACAGAATATAAGAACATCGACATTCCTGGATTCTTTTAACAACAGATTCAAAGATTAACAGAGACCTGGGCTCTCTATCCAGTGATCACAACAGCCTAAATAGACACTATGTATTTTTTTTAAACTTACCATCATATCATTATTTTCCTCAAAACACCCTTCCCTCTAGCACAATCATTACTTCCCTAGAAATTTTCACTATTATAAAATGACGATGACACCTGTATAGGTTTGTTTTTTCATGCTAGTTGGTTATTTCGATTTTATGTATCAACCATATACCCATTTGCACTTATTGAATTAACACTCCCTGTAGTGGTTGCAAGCTGGTCCCAAACTAATTAAAAATAATTGCCTCTATTTTTACTAGTTTCAAATTCCTTCCTTCAAGTTTCCATCTCATATTGCTACGAGCCAATACTATGGATACTCACAGCTTGCTGTGGGGTCACTCACTTACCGGTCTAGCTCCAGAAGGAGGGTTGCCACTGCTATATCTCACTTTCTCGGCCGCATTTAAAAGTCTCCTGGTACTGTGACTGAACCTAAAGTAATGTGCCATGGCCACAGGAACTCCTCGTTCCCTAGGCTATACGCACTCCTCAGCTTGTTAACTAAAGCCAAAAATAAATTAGTAGCTATTTTAATTAATACCCACCAAAGAACACACCTCTCTTTGCAAAAATAAACATCAAAATTCGCACTAAAACCCTTTACCAATTTCATTCAAATTCTAGTCGCGTAGCTTGACTCTTACCAATCACTACGCTGGAAAATCTGGCCAACGCGAGACTAAAGACTTCCAACAAATTTTTATTCAATTTTTTTATGAAGCATCGTAATATCACAAAAATTAAAAAGATAGTCTATAGCTACGTCTTTAAAAATTTCTTGGTTAAGTTACTGTTAAAGACCCAATATAGAGCAAGCAGAGCCATAAAAACAATAGGCCCCATACCAACAGTTATGAGAATTACTTGAAAAACTCCAATTAAGTTTCTGTCCTTTAAATTGGCAGTTTCGGAACCAACGATCCCAATGTACATGCTGGCTAGGCATAAAGAGAATATGGACGACAAGTAATTGTGCTTGGTATTTTGCTTGAACGGTTCCACAATTATAAGGAGATTGCATAACAACACCAATAAAAAGGGTGCAAAGACAAAGTACATAGTATTTAAAGTGTATCCATATAAAATGAACAGTATTACGCGGACGAATACCAATAGACTCGCAAACCATCGACAGTCTTTGGAACCTGAGCCAATTCCGTCCTGGTAGCAGCCGTAAAAAATATCGGCGTAGGTGTGCAGAAAGAGAATCATTTGATGAGGGAGTTTGTTCAAGCAGTTCTGAAAGAAACGAAAAGGATATAATCCAAGAATTACAGTTGGTAGCAATACAAAGAGGAATAGCATGATGAGACACAGAGTGGCATATATTAAGTGCTCTTCTCCAAAGTAAATGATTGTAGCATCAAAAAATAATCTATACTCTTGGCTAAACTCTCCTGAAGCACTAAGTAAGTCCACTTTAACTGGTGCTAAAAAATCAAAGGCAACCGAAAAAATTTTCACATTGGACAAGAAGAGGAATGACGCGAAAGCGTCGACGAGGGAAGTTCGGATTTCAAATTTTAGGCTCAAGTAATTAGAGAGGGCCTTAAAGGGTTTGAAAAGTGCCACTACAATTTTAAACTTTCTATCGTACATCACGATACTGATGTGCGTCACAATTATAAGGAAGAGTGGGTATAGACCGACTACAAGATCCAAAGAGTTTAGGAGCATTATATCGGGGTGTATACAGAACCCATTAACTAACAGGCGACCAAAGTCTAGGTTCCAAATCCCACACAAAGATCCGATTAAGCCAATCAAGATGTACATTGCAGGATGCCCGTTATACGACAGCAGAACTATACGAGCCATTATGGGGAAGCTCAAGCCCTGACTGTACATGACGAATCCAAACAAATGGGAGTGCAGGACACTAATACGGAGAATGAGCACAATGAAGAAGAAAATAGTCAGCGGTAGGAAAGCTGTGATGGTGTACAACAACCAGTTATATCCATTGATTTCACACTTCACACAAGTTAAATTATATGAATAAGCTAGAGGGTAGTAAGAATTCTTACATTTGCCACATAAAGTTCCTTTTCTGTTGAATTTGCCACAGGAGCTATTGCTTAGTTCAGTAATACTCCCTGGCAATGGATGATATACTTTATCAATCCCATTATAGCCAGCAGACTCACAGTTGAATATACATTTGCCAATTTCATTTTGGTGGGTAGTATTGTCATATGTCATGCAAAAGCAGTCGAGGATCCTTGTTGTCCCACTGTCATCTGAACACTCCACTCGGTCATGAGAAGTGCACCCACAGCTGCACTGGTTGGTTGTGGTGTTGCAGAAGTACCAAGGTGGGCAGTGTTCCACTCCTTCAATGCCACAGTTAATTTCATGTAGCATTTCTTCCTCTGCACCCAGTACAAATAGATTAAAGCAACTAAAACATAGGAGCAAAATTTTATACAAGTTGAAGTTACCCATAATATTAGACACTGCGAGAACAAAAATGTGTTATTCTTGACTTTCTGTTACCTTTTGTTAATATACCTAAGTTGTTACCAGCAGAATCTAAGGCTTACAATTATACATTGTAACTGCTTTCAGTTTCCTAATCTTGAACATTTTTCCAAACAAAATGTTTGACTTTAGCATTGTTAGCATATCTTTCTGCAATCAGTTGTGAGCAAGTAAAAGCAGATATATCTGGGAGTTGCTGTAGGTTGAGTTGTGAATCTGTTATGCTATTCAGTAGAGTTTTACGAATTTGTTAAAAACACCCTAGTCTCTTAGTTGCACTTTTTAATATACCCATTATCTTTCGGAATGTCATAGTTATTATCACATCATTTGTCTTCTTATAACTAGTGCTATGTAAAATGTTTTAGTATCTGCCAATTGCTTTGTTATAAAAAGAAAAAAGACATTGAGCAAAAAATTGTCTTTCTTTTTGCCCTGGGATCCACTAATCCCATATTCTGAATCATTTTTCCCTGCGATATCAATGGACTGGTCTGTCAATTCTACCTCTGCAGTCATAGCTGGAGTTACCAGTCATAGCTATAGCTTATCCCCTTCTTTAGTCCTTCATCGTTGTGGCATGATCAGATAGTCCCCTAGACGGTGTCACAACAAGCCATTAGTAACCTTGGCAACCATTCATGATTATATCATCACTAGTTAACACTTGTCATGGTTCATTGATTCACACTGAATGTTGTGTATTTATGTCTGTATGTGTAATAATAACCGGTCTTACCTCTGGGCTAAAAACAGTGAACAAGTAAGAACTAAGAGCGCTACGCTACAGTTGTAAAGCTACAACACTATTATTATTATTACAATCATCATGTCTATAAAAAAAAAGTTATCATTATCCACGGCTTGTTCTTCCCTTCAAACAATGAGTTAGCCTTCTGGCACTTATGCTCGAGATACATTTCCTGAATTAGTACTTTAATATATTGAAGTCTGGTATTAGCTGCACCATCAAGAGGTTTTATTAATTGTAAAGTTTGTTATTATGACATGTTATCATGTTGATTATGTTCTGTATAAATCTTGCTTACATATTTTTTTCAATTCTTTGGTTAGTTTGAGTTTCAGGTGACAAAGAAAGTCAATCATATGTAATTTTCTTATTTTTTTCTCAGAAAGGTGTTAAAACAGTATAACTAATTCTATACTATTATAGACTCATCATCAAGGCTTTCTCTGACATAGTCATCCTTCTGAAGTGGTCGTTTATGAAGTCTTTCATGTGAATATCATACTTAAAATTCAAAGCAATGCTATTATTGTTTGTAGTAACCTCATCATTCAGCTCTTTGGATGTTAACAGTTTCGTATTTCTGTGGAACCTAAAACCACCAAGGGTGGTCACCATCCAGTAACACAAGCTGTTTACAACTGCTCATAAGGCAACATGTTTTAATTTGATAGCAGTGTAGATTACATTACCCTTAAATCTTTGAAAAAAATATAAAGCCTAATCATATGGGTGTAACCTTTAATAATCATGGCAGAACTCGAATGGAATGGAAGTTGTTCAGAGCAGGATTCACTAAGCAGAAACTCTACTTCAGATCTTTGGAGGCTCTCTCAGGCAAACCACACAGTTTATTTTGTAATATTATGTTTGCTTATCATCTACGTTATCACTGGCTTTATTTGGAATATGTTCATAGTATTGTCTTTAATAAAGTTCAAACTCTTCAAGAAGCCAACATACATGATACTACTCAATCTAGTAATGGTGGACCTTCTACAGTGTTTGTTGGTTGTTCTCATTGACTTGGTTTCAGAAGGGTACATGGAGTTCGTATTTGGCAACTCCGACTATGCAAGATGCTATTTCTGTAAGTTTCATGTGATCGTAATATATGCTCTGAATAACGTTTCCTTGGACTCACTCACTTTAATGTCCTTGGACCGACTCATCTATATAAAATGGCCACTCAAGTACAAGCATGTTGTTACTATGAGGAATATTTTTGCACTGCTGGCTACCATTTGGGCATTGAGTGTGTTACCTTCCTTACCACTCTTATTTGACTACGGGGAGCTCCACGTGTACAAGTTTGTTTATTGCAAGTTAGATTTGCCGAACAGTATTCCTTATTATGTTTCTACCAGTATACTGAATTTACCAATGGGAACTGTAATCATTTTGTCTAACTTGTGGATACTGAAAATTGTCTATAAAAGTCGAAGAGAAAAACTGGATCGACAGCTACAGAATTCAGCTAACACTGATTCAGATAAAGTCAAACAGCAGAAGAAGAAATACTACAAAGATCAGCTTGTAGTGTCGAGGGTTTTTGGGGGTATTGTAGGTATTAGCGTAACTCTCTGGATTGTAGTGACAGGATTATCTATTGCTGCAACTCAGTTAAATGGCCAATCATTACAGAATTTAGTGATAATTCTACATCTGGTGTACTATATCAAACTAGTGGTGCATCCACTTATTGAGACTTGTCTGATACCTCAGGGTCGACACATTGTCTGGAAAGCATTCTGTTGTACTCATAGAGAACCACTTTTAAAACAGTGACATTTTTGCTGCTAAGTTATATATACCATTACCTTTTCATGTTTTATTTGCCTATAGTCACCATTAACTCATCATCCAATCACTCTCAAATTTGCCATAATATATCCAAATAAAGCCAATGACAGTAGCCACATTACTGGATAGAAATTTGTAAAAGAATTTTATTAAGAAAATTTTTAGATTAAAAAATCAATAGCCTTTCTCCAAGGGCAAGTCACTTCCATTTTTTTCTTGCCTATTTTGTGAATTTGACAAGGATTTAAGCATAAACAAGGAGGAAGCAGTGCAGTGGGAGTGGACAAGGTAGAGGCAGCTGTTTGTAATAGTAGCTATCATCCACCTTCTTGCTTGTCTTTTCTCTCTTTTTTTCTTTTTCAATTCTTTTGCTTTCAACAATTCAAAATACACCTTTTCCATCAACACCTCCTGCATTAGTAATCGCCTCCTATTTGTCTTGTTCTCATCTCCCATCATCCCAGCAGCATCCTCAGATACAATATCATATGCCTTCACTTTGTCATACGAGTTACTGGCATTATTACAAGTAAGGCCTCAGCTATTGCTTTGAATCATTGTGTCACTTCCAAGAACAAATTCATGTCAACACACTCCCCTTTGAATCAACAGTAAAATTAAAAGATAATGTGTAAAGTTGACTATATCATTTTGGAGGGTCTCCTTGGTGTTGTGTCCATTACATCTGAATTCAGAGGATAGATTCTACATTTCTTAAATCCCGCTTTAACACTCATAGAATACACCTGGTTCAAAATGTCCTCTTTCTTGCAAACAGCAAACTTCTTCACAATGCATGTAGTGATCTATAAATTAATGATCCTTAAGAGATTTAAACACTGATGCATCTAAAATTTGAAGCAAGTGGGAGTCAATCATGTAACACTAGAATGTACTCTATTCCACTAGACATAGTATGTTCACACTACAAACAAAAAAATCGACTACCAATAGAACAGAAGGGAAAAAAAACAGCTCATTAATCAATTGTAAATGTACTTCATGTGTGTGGAATGTTTGCCTAAACAGAGGCTTTTCAGAGTTTTGTAGTGCTTCTAGTATCCTGATGCTCAAGTTTTGTTGGAAACAGGGGGAGGTGAGGGTGGAGAGGTGGTGCGTTTTATGCTGTAGTGTGGAGACGCTTCACCCATTAACTATCATCAAAACTCTCAGTCTGGCCATTTATTAAATGTTGAAGTTTGATATAGTAGTTTATACATGTTGGTTGCAGTTGAGTTCAGTCAGAATACATCAGACAGAGAGAAAAAGAATAGTAGTATGTAGTTCAATGATCCTATGCCTTCTGCCTAATGGCCATTACACCTCTATTAGTTCCCAATCACCCAGCATCTAACTACTCACCCCTTTATAATGTCAATTCTTGTATGTGTGTGCATATGTGCATTTTATGTGTTGGTGGATGTTTGTGTGTGCATATGCATGGTATGTGTATGCCTGTACATGTGGTGTCTCGACACATGTTGTGTAATGCATCTGCTATAGGTAATAATTACGATAACTGTTTTGCCCTCCAAGACAATATCATAACTTCACTACCTTGCTGTCACTTGATGTGTAATACAACCACAAGATACAATGGTTGTTGTTTTTTTTCATGTAAGTTGTACTCTCAGTACATACTTTTAACATGATTCCCTACAGCATAGACTAAATAGCTAACTATTTGTCTCTTTAGTCTCTTGTAGTCAATTCTAGTCTCTTTAGTCTCTTCTAGTCTCTTTAGTCTCTTCTAATCTCTTCAGTCTTATCTAGTCTCTTCTAGTCTCTTTAGTCTCTTCTAATCTCTTCAGTCTTATCTAGTCTATTTAGTCTCTTTAGTCTCTTCTAGTCTCTTTAGTCTCTTCTAATCTCTTCAGTCTCATCTAGTCTCTTTAGTCTCTTCTAATCTCTTCAGTCTTATCTAGTCTATTTAGTCTCTTTAGTCTCTTCTAGTCTCTTTAGTCTCTTCTAATCTCTTCAGTCTCATCTAGTCTCTTGAGTCTCTTTAGTTTCTTCTAGTCTCTTTAGTCTCTTCTAGTATCTTTAGTCTCTTCTAGTCTCTTTATTTTCTTCTAGTCTCTTTATTTTCTTCTAGTCTCTTTAGTCTCTTCTCGTCTCTTTAGTCTCTTCTAAGATAATGTGCATGCAATTGTTCACGTGAGATTATATAGTTTGATATTTATCACTTATGATGTTTCAAATAATATGTTGGGAAGCAACTGCTATGCTGTAAGGCTATCACTCTTGACCCCACTACAAGAGGCTATAATTTTAATAGTCTAAAGAGACTTCAAACTTCATGAAGAACAACAGACTGAAGGGTATAGAGAGCTATATATTAGGGGGGAAAAGGTACTAGCTAATGGGAGAGTTGAATGAAAGGATAGATGATTAGCTAAATAGTGAATGAAAGGTGTGACTAAATTGATATGGAGGGAATTTCACTCACTGGAGTATAGAGCATAAATGAAATGCGGGACGAAACAAAACATTAATATATGAGTCCAAAGGAGTAGGAAGCCAGATCGAATTGGTGCGGCCATTATAACCACACCCATTTAACCACACCTACTCATGTATTCAAGTAATGAGTTTAGTTAATAGAAAAGACATTATAGAGGTATTTTTTAAACAAAAGAAACAAAAATTTTAGTCAATAAATTCAAATGCCACTGCAATCACTCCAAACAATTCAGTGCAAGCCATTTTTATTATATTACAAAGCAAATGATTTTATAAACAGTCAGTAGGTTCATGTAAATGAATAATTTGTGAAATTATAATTATATTATGTAGAGTATATATAATTTACAGCTATAGCTACTTGGTAAACAAAAAAAAATGACATAGAGCGTAAATGAACTGTGGGTCAAAATAAGACATTGATACATGCAGTCATACACATACACACTTTAAATCCAGCTCTAGTTCATAATTAAGTAATTAAGTTCCTGAGGGTTGCAGGGCTGACCTAAGCATATGTTTAATGCTAGAGTTTTCGAAGTAATGCTTGAATATCCTGTATGAGCAGATCTGTTATTCTGATATGGAGTCATCAATGACACATTACAATGAATAGCAATTATAATCAACTTGTTTCACATATCTTAGCCTTCAGGGCCTCAAACACATGGTGGAAGTAAGTAACAAGGAGTGACAACAACCTTCATTAAAGCTTATTTACCGCATTATTATTTCAGTTCCTTGTGCAAGACTTTTGCGCTAACCAGAACAAAGATTTGAAAGGTAAGAATCGTCTGTCAATAAAACTTCGTTAGCGTCCGCATGCGTGTACCCGCAGTCGCTACCTATAAAAGCGGAGAGCGTACTTAGAAACTTCGCAGTACGACGACGCTTTTCTTTTAGTTGTTGTTTCTCACATTCCTTATGGTAACTCCGTACTGTACACTTATTTATTGAGGTGAGCTTGAAATACAGTTAATGTTGATGATTATGTAAAATAATGAAAACACTGTTAAACTTGTATATTATTACAGCTATGTAAAAGTGACATTATCATTGTACATGTTTAATATTTTTAGGGAAACTGACAATCATACAAACAAAAAAAAAACACCAAACGAATTGACCGCTGTGCTAAATAATCTCGCTTGGCGTAGCGGTTTGGTAAAGAGTCTGGCTATGCGAGACCACGTTTCTATAGTAGCCTAGTGCATATTATCCTCCTGCCTATTGATTTGATAAAACGTATGCTCCGCCAGATTAGTGCCACCTGGTGACCACCGAGCATTTACTGGCAAGAGGAATGAAATTATTTCACCACCACTTCACAAACCTTGCTCCTTACCACAGGTAACTATAACAATTGAATACCCTGTACCAGAAATGGCCCAAGAAGTCTAGCAAGGTGTTTAATTACCTGTGGTAAAACAAGGTCTGTGAAGCTGGTGTATATTATGGACAACCATCTTTTACCCTTTCTGTCTGTGAAGAATCTTTATTACTACAGAGAGACCACTTTTCACTTATGCTATCCAATGACTTCTATTTGACATTACCAAAATGCCCAGTTTCTGCCAGTTGTATTATGACTTATAAAGAAGATGAATATGGTTATAAAGAATCTGTGCAGTTGTGTATACGTTTTAGAGTAAGAAGATATTCACTTATTTTTGAGAGGAACTTGAAATTCAAATCTAGCTAGACAAATACTTGGTAGCACTTTCTAAAGTTAATTTTTTTCTAGCTAGTTGATAAAAGTTAGCATATCATGCAGGCTTTAAAAAACATTGTGATTATTGGGGAAAAAACTGCTAACAAATTTTATAAGCTAGCAAATCATAAGAAATTGTAGCTAACAGCACATAATAGCTATACTCTACAAAAACAGTAAATTTAACAAGTTTTATAGTTTTATATTCACATTCAAAAGCAATGTTTATACTGCAGAGGAGCTTTTGCAATAGAAATAACCAAAAATAAGATTTGCATTCTTAACTTTAAAATATAATCTAGTTGAATGAATTAACTGTGTTCAAAATATCATAAAGTGTTAATGTTTTAGCTGTATGTATTATCACAGCTATTTCTTTGCTAATTCAAAATTTATAACAACTATAATTCTTGTGTGGCTACAATATGTTTTATTTACTTTGTTATAATTAATTTGTCCCTTCACAAATTCAATTGCATACTCAAATTTTGCATTATTATGATTTATTATTCCCTCCGCAGAATAATTTCGTATTGCCAATAACTGGAAATTTTCTATTCTTTGACTCGCACAATGGCCCAATCTAAGATGACTGATTCAAAGTTCACTAAGGATGAAAAACCACTTTTAAAGAAGTGGGGAAAGATTGTCACCAGCAGAATTTTCTCTGACAACTCCTTTGTGAATGCTAATATAAAGAAGTCTCTTCTGCAAGTCATGAAAGCTATTCGATATTCTGAGAACCCTCAGGTGTGCACCCAACAACAAAGCATACCTGAACTGCTGTGCTACTTACCCTATCTCTTAGGCTTTGCTTGTGACACTGGATATCTCCATCAGATCCAGGTCAACATTACCAAACCGATTCTTGTTGTTTCTAATACTAGAGCTGATACCTCTTGCCTTATGGAGACCATTGGTGGTCCACTAGCTTCTGATACTAAGATGCTCCTCAAAACCAAACAAGTTCTGACTGATAGTGAAATTGCTAAAGGTGCTCATTACCAATCCTATCTGATTACTGACACTGATTCTATTGTTCCCTCTGATCACAACATCAAATATGATGTTATAGTGTGTACTACAGACTGCCTTCCTCATCTTTCTCACAGTGACTATTCTCTAGTCATTGGGCAGGAAGCTTGGGATCCAGCCCTGACTGGATTCAAAATTTATTGCTCAGTTGTCTTGCTAACGCATTCTTCTAGTTCTTGCATAACTTCTCCAACATTTACCAAATGTTCAGGACCTCCATTGGTTGATTATGCAGATATGATTGCCAGTGGAGAGTGTCCTATGCCACTGCTTTTAGAGCCTCAAATACATGGAATTGAAGAAATGTTGGATCGTGTGACTGATTTCAACTGTAGTCACATTCCTATTGAAATGAACATCAGCAGAGATAAGGGACTGAAAGAGCTTGTGTATGCTCTGCCTTGCTTGCTAGGCAGTGCTGTCATTAGAAACTCTGGCTGCTTGGATCTTTCGAAGCCTTTCTTGTTCATAACTACAGATGCAGCAGCTTACACACTTGTCTCTGGAATCTTGCCTGTCATCCTACCAATGGAGCACAGAGATACAGCAACACCTCATTCCAAGGGACAATACCAGTGCTGCTTGCTAAAGAGTGAATTTGAAGTATGCATTTTTTGCCAACAAGTCAATTCTTCTGAAGTCGTGCTTACTTCGACTGAATTCTCACAAGTCAAGAACACCAATGAAGTAGTAACAAATAGTTTCTACAAGAACATCCCAAGCTACACTCTGTCCGCTGTTGTGATAGTGCAGACTAAATACTTGGCCAACAAGAAGGAACAAGATATAGTCTATCATTTCAGAGGAGTGACTACTATCCTCATCAGGGCAAATGCAGAGTTTGAGAAGGACGAAGAAGAAGGCAAGATCAGAGTTGTCCCTAAAATAGTGACAGTCCAGCAGTGCAGTGCTGAGCTCATTTACCCAACTCTAATGACACATGGAAATGACATCACCGAGAGATTCCTTCTCAGCCAAAATTCCATATTGACACATTATCAGCAGGTTGGACTTGCCAACATAGTAGAGTGGCTTGGGAGTTCCAAGAGCAGTAGTGAAGTAAGCTTTGTGACCACCGCCATTGGGTTCAAATATGCAGCCATGATGCTGTGGTGCCTGCCATCTATGCTAGAGTGGGCAGACAACAACCAATTGATTCCAGACAGAGCCATGAATTTGAGGAAGCCGCTCTTGATCCTCTGTACAAAGAAAGAATCTGTGGATGATCTTTGGAATATAGTGCATTCCAAAAGTGCCTTTCACCAATCTTCTCTCCTCTGCTCTGTTAGCACCTGCAGTGATGGCAAGTCTTTGTCTTATCTTGCTACTGATACAGAGTCTGCAGCTAATACTGGGAGTATAGCCGGACAGTACAGACTAGTGTTATCACACATTGGATGTCTTGATGACTTGCCCAAAGATGCCTTTTCTCAGATAATTGTGTTTAAAGAAGGAACCATATCTAGCAATGAAGTGAATGCAGTCTCAACAAAGTATGCTCAGAAGTCCAGTATAATATACTTTACTGCTCATCCAGTTGGCCCTATGAAGAAGTTTGAACTTCAGAACAACTTTCCATCTAGTCTGGGTCAAAGTGATACTTCTGCTGCAGAAAAAGCAACAAGTTTGAACAAAAATGAGCTAGATACCCAGGATTATGCATCATGTCCTATAGATGTAGAGAAACCACTTCTGTCTTGCCAGAAATCACAAGAAGTTGAGTTCGAGGAAGAATGTGAAGACATAGAGACAATAATATTACCACCAGATTCAACTTCACAGATGACAAACATTGAAAAAGCAGAGGAAGAATTGGGGGAAGAAGATGCATGCAATGTTGAGGTGCAAGAAAGCTTTGCTAGTGTGGAAGAAACTACTTGTGTAGAAATTCCTGCTGAGTCTATGCCTGATAAGAAAAAGAAAAAGAAATGGAGGAGAGTATTTAAGAAGAAATCAAAGGTCCCAAAATCTCCTCAGCAAAATGCATGTTCTCCAGAAGATCCTGTTCATACTATTACTACAATGGATCAATCTTCAGAGCACACACAGTCTGACATTGATAGCCCTCAACAGAAGAAGACATCCAGGTGGTCCAAATGCAAGAAATTTTTTCGCAACATCTCCTCCAAGAACCGAAAGGGAAGAAAGTGCAGAAGTCCATCAAATAACTGCTCTACCAGTGGATCACATGAGATGTCACAAGATATTGGTACTGAGAGTCACAGCACTGGATTGTTCATGTGCTGGAGAAGGAAGAGCTCAAACAACAAGAGAAGGACTAAATCCAGTTCAGATTCTTGTGAGGAACCAGAGAGTTCTAATAGTGTCGGTGGTTCAATGACTTGGACAGATCCAGTTGCCTATATCTCTAACAGTGAACAAAAAATAGCAATGACGTGCCCAGAAGATATTCCAGAAGATATGCCAGATGAAGTTCAGGAGGATGCTTTATCATTTGCATCAGTAGCCTTATCAGACTCATCTTCCTTGGACATTCTAAGCCTCCTAGAGGGAAATACCTCAGATAATAATAACACTTCTCCTATCAGAAATCCTCTAGACACAAAAGGGGATGCGGACAAGATGGAGTCAGTATCTGAACATGACGTTTGTGGTGTACAATGTGTCAGAGTATTATCCCGAGAGAGTGAATTATCCCATCCTAATACCATTTATCATGATGTTTTAACAAGACAAAGATTATAGACATCACATATTCCAAATCGAAAACAATCACCGAAACCTAACTTACTGTGTTCACAATTCTATGCACCTTCTAAGTAAGTCATAACTATGGCATTTTTGTTATTGTTTACAATAATTAGTTAATAGCAACAACAATGCAGACTAGTTAGACATAAGCTCTTATGTTACATAATTATTTGTACTTTAATCATCAACTTTTCAAAATAGATTTATTTCGCACGTGCTACTATTTTGCCAGAATTAGTCAGTGTTTTTTTCCTGGTATCTTAAACAGTACATGTTACTTGCAATTAAATGGCTCAGTTCAAAAGTAGTGAATGATGCAATTTGTATTCAGTTAGATATCACAAAAACAAAGTGCATAGCTGAAAGTGTAACTTATAACATCAAGAAATAATTTAGGGTATATAACCTGTTTTTGCACTTATTTTATATTGATACTTTATGGGAAAATGCTGTATTTATACTAATTATTATCTTATTTGCAGGCTAATTTGGCTCGAGATACATTTTCTTATATTTATTGTGTTAATCATATTATAGCTATTATATTTATCACCTTGAAAAACACAAATGGCATTATTAATTCTAGTGTGTATTTGGAAGTATATTATGAATTAACAGGCCAACCAAATTTGTTATTAGAAGATGGAATACGTTCATTATTGTAATACTTGAAAGAGAGTCAAAATTTCATTTGAAGTGATAACCATCACTTGATTGCATTTGTTTTGTAAAGAACAATAAAGAAGTAACTAGCTACACATAACAATAATAATGTACTATTAATTTCACTAACTAGTTATAGTCACAACAGGTGAATCTGCAACGATGAACAAAATATGAGTAGATTAGCTAGTTTGTCTTATCCAGATAAAGAAGGCACAGAAAATTGAGCCGGATGCACGTACATGTGGATAACTTCTGTTACTGAAGTAGCTATGGAATAATCCAGCCAGCCATTCCTTAGTTGCAATAGCTAACCCAGTGTGGTATAAATGTTAGCTATTAATTATAATACAAATGCTCTTCAGTTTGCTGGCCTTGATTAAAAATAAATGCTCTACTATTAAGCATTTTGTACAAGTATAATACTAAAATTGGGAAGGCAAAATATAAGACATTGTCAATGCTGTCAAGGGTGGCAGACAAACTGCCATTGTAACAAACATAAAGGTAATTACAGATTAATACAATAAGATGTGGGTAAGTAGCTTATGTGTTACCAAAAACCATTCCTTGTATCTTACAGCAAGGGCCTGCCAGACTTTGCCTAAAAAATTTTAATTATTCTTTTTTTTTTAATCCTTTATTATTCCAAAATAAATTGCATTTATTCCATAAAATTCTCAAATTATTCTAATTATAAGTAAATGTCATGTAGTGCATTACTGCATACAAGTTTAGGTGTCATGAAATGAGTGATTGAGTCATTACCATTGCATTAAATCATTATGGGAGACAATCTTCCAGTGTAAACCTTTGTGACTCATCAGTAACCATTTGTAAAATGGTAAAAATGCATTTCGCTGTTGCTGAAGATGTTTGGATTAACAGAAACATTAGCACTCTTTTGATGTGGTAGGTCTTTTGCATACCTTTTCCGCTACACACCTAGCTGGGTCCTGAGTGGAACAAATATTATATTCAACTGCTGCACAATGATTCAAGTTTCAATTGGTTGAGAATGTGAGTATTCAGGAAAACATAACAAGGAGGTTATTAAGATCACTGACTGTTTTGGTTGCAATTCCACTAGCTAGTGTACTCTCCAGACTATGTCCAAACTTAACACTAAAACTGCTGCCTCTATATCTTTAGCACTGAATATCAAGTGCTTGCTTCTCACTTGTTTTGGGGTAGTTTGTAAGTTGATTAGTAAGGATGCCACGCCTTCAGTAGCTAAGGTGATCGTTCTTATTTTTCTCTTAAATGCCTTATTCCACATGCTAATTAGCAGATTAGCTATTCCAGAAAAATTGATAGCACAATCTGACAGGGCCTACTCACAGCATAACAAATTAATATCCTTATTAAAGCAAGATAAGTAAATTTCTGATGATTGTGTCCATTAGCTAATTTTTCAGTGATATATGTTGTGTTTGCAATGGGTTCGAATATACTTTAAAATAGAGGTGAAAACAACAACAATGAACACATACTGTAACACATCATTATAACTGAATAAGGTGTGAAGTGATAGCAATTAATTAAAGGTAAACATGTCTGGAGTAAGATACGCTACAGTTTCCTCCTTACGTAAATGAAATGCAGGGGTTAGGAAAAACCATAGTATTCTGGTCGATGCAGTAGTTGGCAAGCACTCGGGGGGGAATGGGAGGCTACAGGCATTGTCAGGGAGCTCCTCAGTGATACATGAGAAGCTCATATTGATTTACTGAACTACTCTGTGTTGTCCAACTACATTGATGTACACATTATTATGCTTTGTTTATCATTTTTGCTCTTTGCTCTTCAGTTCATCCACAAAGAGGCAAAAGACTGAGGTGCCCAATCCAAGATGTCTGAAAGAGTGGCTTTCTCCCCTCGTCCCAAGGACCACCTCAAATCCAACTCAGTCGCCATATGGAACACTGTTCATACCAGCCTATTTGGACCCCGAGTCTCTCTGCTAAAATAGTGAAAGGTTCCTCCTGCAGCCAATTAGGGTACCACGGGAATCCTTTGTCAAGGAGCTCACCCATTACAACTTTGAGGATCTCCACCCTTTCAGAGGAGACAGCTGGTAGTTCCTGCACCCAGTCCAGGAACTCTGCCCCATTCAGTAACCAAGAACCTTCGCAGTAGAAAAACGGTGCTGGACTACTGCTCTCCTGTCTCTCTGTTAGTCTCATAAATTAGCCGTTCTCTGTGCACAAAGGGGCATGGCACAGGGGGAAGGAGAACATTTAGTAACTGCTGGTTAACGAGACTATCTCTCTGTGTGCAGGACACCTACAGTCGAAAACCAGAATTGGATTAGCACTTGACCAGCTTCTGACCAGAGGCTCCTACTTCGTCAACTTTATTCCTCAGTCATTTATTAACAAATAACATTTTTAGCTAGATTCATAGCAAAATTTAAAAATTGACCAGGTAGCTGTATTAAAACAAGATGGAGTCAGCTTGGGAAGATGGCTATTTAGACTGCCGAGATTGTGAATCTTCTAAAAGAGGAAAATTTAGTACAATTCAAACAACCTAATTTGTTATGCTGGTGGGATGGTTTGGACAGGAAAGGAGCATGTAGCTACTACTGTGTCTGAAAATTAAACTTTACAACTGAAAAAAAATGTCAATTATAGTTTTGAGGACTGCTCCCTCCAGCAGAGTTTAAATAAATTTCACAGTATGACAGCCCCGCCCTCCATACATATTTTCCCGCCCCTAAACTCCTCCCACGGACTTCTCGCGGGGGTGTGGTGAGCCTTTGGGAGTCGAGGGAGTGGACGATCTCCGTGACCTTTTGTGCGCAGCTTTCTGTGTCTGGTTGCTGGTGTACTTCTTCCATTGAAACGATATCCTTTCGGGTAACGGCTCTGGTATGGCTACCAAAGGTAAACCACGATTTGCCTGTGGTGGTGGCGGTGTCCTTGTTATATTTATAGAATCTCTATTCAGCGTACTACAAAATACAATGTACGTCTATACTATACTTTTTCTTGTAGCAGAAAAACCAGCACCTCCGCTTATGCCCGCTCCTGAGCTGATACCAGGATGCCCTCCAGGCCTGGAATACCTCACTCAAATAGATCAGCTCTTAGTGCACCAGCAGATAGAGCTTCTTGAAAGTAAGTTGCAGTAAGCAAGAAACGGACAGATGATTAGCTACTGTATTCACTGCATAACTTGAACTCAGAGGTCCATCATGATTTGGTTCACTACTGAGCAATTAGAAGTAGTACAACTTCTCTAACTCTTGCCACGCCCACATTCTATAAGCTTCACTTTTCCACAAAAACTGGAATATCACTGAAACTTGGCCCAGCTTCTCCGCAATTTGGTGCACTACTAGCCGAATCGATACTTGACTGCAAGACAATGAGTTCTTTTCCATTTCAATATTACTTTATGATTTATTCGCAATTTTTTCTTTGCAAGGAAGATCAGTTCCATGGTATTGGAACTATCCAGTTTCAAACTATAAAGAGCTTAGTTGTTTGAAGGAGATGGGGGGGGGGGTTGAATTTTTCTTTAGGCGTGACCAGCTTGCAGCTGCTTTAATTTAGCAAGTAGCCACTAGAAAGAATTCATTAGAATCTCCCTAGCTGTGTGCAGAGGTGTATGGAGATATAGTGTTACAAATCCAGCAGGTTTATTGTATAGTTGCACCGATAGAAGATTTTACCGATATACCGATAACCGGTATTGTATCTAGAATCAAGGCCAATACCGATAACAGATAGATATATTCATTGAATTTTGAAAATTTAATTTTTACATAATAAATATAATGGTACTAGTCTAGAGTCTTCAGCGCCAGGAACAAAGTAGTGCCAAATTGGTGACCTCTTTTTAGACATCGTAGTTAAGTTTTCATTGTCTTTACGCCGTCTAAGAGCAAGTAGAACTCATCCGCTCAGTGTCCTGCGGCGCGTACGAAATTTTTTCTATCGGTTAATTATATCGGTACAGCAGGTAGTGTTGACGACCGATACCGATATCGAAAAAGTAGGCCAATAAACCGATAGACTGATAGATTATCGGTGCAACTCTAGTTAATTGTGGCCATTTCAAAGACTGAATAGATACAACTTTTTAAGAAACAGTGAAAGAAACTGTTATTGTTAATGGTAGACCAGTAGGAGTGTCAGAGTGAGCTAAGTTATGATACAGACTTCAATCCTCTGAAGAATTTTGTAATCAAGTTAGCTACAGTGCTTGTCTGTCTCCATGGATTCAATTCCATCATCATTACTCATGTTTCCATGGTACTAATTCCCATGTGAAATGTATACACGTTTTGTGTGAACATGAACAAGCTTACCATCATGGAGCCCAACTCAGTGTGCAGCACTTCGCACTTCTTCTCACTGCTTTCTGGACTTAGAGGCCAGCAAACAATCACAGAAGTTCGGGAAGTAATCCTGATGTCTCCATTTCTTTAGGATAGAAGTTTTAGTCACTATAGGAGCATAAAGAAACATGGCTCTTTAAAAGATAATTGTAGGAGAGGTATCAAGTAATCAGGATGGACTGGTATTGTGTGCTCAATAATTGAATAATTACTTTATCAATCATCCAATATTAGCTTTTTATTGTCGATATTTTGAGTTGTCGTGGAAAGCAATACGTATGGGATAAGGGATGATAATGTTTGCTAGAAGTGTCTAGTTAAGAGAGGGGATGGTGTCGCGAACAGTGTAGTTGTAGGCAGCAATTGAATGTGTGGTATATTTGGCAGTTATGACTGGTTTTGAGACGGAGAACAAGTACTTGGTGCGCAACACTCTCGGCCAGCAGGTCTACTTTGCAGCGGAACGTAAGAATGTGTTTATTATTATTATTGTTGTTATTGTTGTTGTTATTATTATTATTATTATTAAAGTTTTTTTTCTATTTGAAAGAGTGGCATCAGTACTGGTGATAGTAGTAGTAGTAATAGTTGTTAATATTCGTGTTGTTTTTGACAATACAGGGAAGCAGAAAGAAAGCTTCCTACTAGTAATCAATGAATTCATATAAAGCACAATGCCTTAGAAAAGAAATGCACAAGCTACTACTGTATGTGTATGTATGTATGTATTGAGAGGCATGCACACACTCATTGTAGTATTTCTCTGTGTCAAGTCAGTGACCTAATTAAAACTTGACCCCTGTACTTTTGCCGTGCAGATTCCGGCTTTATTTCCCGCCAGCTATGTGACGCAGAGAGAGCGTTTGAAATGAGTATTGTGGACAACAACAAACAGGAAGTGAGTCATGTGATACATCACCATTTCATGCTGGCAGTTATTGTGTTATAATTAGTTTTAATGTCAGTCAAAGCCTTCATTATCTGTATGTATGTGCAAGTTAGTGATCATGTTTTGTTATGGCCTGTCTGTTTGTTTGTTTGTGTGTGTATGTGTATGTGTGTGTGTGTGTGTGTGTTTTCTTATTTGGCACAATTGGAGTTTTCAGGTACTGGCTAGCTTCAGATCAACTGATACTTATTGAAATTAAATGCCACTGGTATTTTCTAAGTATTTGTTTGCCCTGTGTACTTTTTCTAATCTAGTATTTCTAGCCGACTTCGTTTATTTTGACTATCCATGCATACCAACAGTTTACTATCAGGGTTCAAGTTCTTGATAGTTGATAGATGATTGCCAGGGTCAGGTGCTCACTAGAGGTTTAGTTTTAGTCCATGATAATAAATTTCGGAGTCTCGAACAAACACTAACACTTGAAAAGCTTCACTGGCAGTCATGGACTTGCAGGATAGCCATATGTAGCCTCGGTTTCACGAGCATGTACCGTCCTAGTTTCACGAGCATGTGCAGTCCTAGTTTCACGAGCATGTGCAGTCCTAGTTTCACGAGCATGTGCAGTCCTAGTTTCACGAGCATGTGCAGTCCTAGTTTCACGAGCATGTGCAGTCCTAGTTTCACGAGCATGTGCCGTCCTAGTTTCACGAGCATGTGCAGTCCTAGTTTCACGAGCATGTGCAGTCCTAGTTTCACGAGCATGTGCAGTCCTAGTTTCACGAGCATGTGCAGTCCTAGTTTCACGAGCATGTGCCGTCCTAGTTTCACGAGCATGTGCAGTCCTAGTTTCACGAGCATGTGCAGTCCTAGTTTCACGAGCATGTGCAGTCCTAGTTTCACGAGCATGTGCAGTCCTAGTTTCACGAGCATGTGCAGTCCTAGTTTCACGAGCATGTGCAGTCCTAGTTCACGAGCATGTGCAGTCCTAGTTTCACGAGCATGTGCAGTCCTAGTTTCACGAGCATGTGCAGTCCTAGTTTCACGAGCATGTGCAGTCCTAGTTTCACGAGCATGTGCAGTCCTAGTTTCGAGCGAGTCCTATGTGCAGTCCTAGTTTCACGAGCATGTGCAGTCCTAGTTTCACGAGCATGTGCCGTCCTAGTTTCACGAGCATGTGCAGTCCTAGTTTCACGAGCATGTGCAGTCCTAGTTTCACGAGCATGTGCAGTCCTAGTTTCACGAGCATGTGCAGTCCTAGTTTCACGAGCATGTGCCGTCCTAGTTTCACGAGCATGTGCAGTCCTAGTTTCACGAGCATGTGCAGTCCTAGTTTCACGAGCATGTGCAGTCCTAGTTTCACGAGCATGTGCAGTCCTAGTTTCACGAGCATGTGCAGTCCTAGTTTCACGAGCATGTGCAGTCCTAGCTTCACGAGCATGTGCAGTCCTAGCTTCACGAGCATGTGCAGTTGTAGTTTAACGAGCCAATAGAGTGATTATGTAAGTGGCAGTGCATGATGTAATGATGAATTCCTGTATTCTCTGTGCTGCCTGCACACTCGGCCCTCACTTGTCAGTGTTTCCAAGTGAGTAGAACTAATACATCTCTAGGCATGTCCAATGTAAGGTACATCAACTGTATCACTTAGCTACACGGCTGTCACTCACCTCTGAGCCTTCTTGCTTCCATTGTACCACTTTTTGTTTGAACAATCAAATTTGTCACACTTAGATTGACACCTTAGGCTACTAAAGTTAAAAGAAAAGTGAAATAGTTCTTTGGTTTTTTGTTTTTTTTTGTTTGTTTTTTTCCTTCCCAATTAGGTTATTCATCTGAGTCGTCCACTGCGTTGCCCTGAATACTGCTGCTGTTATTTACAAGAGATGGAAGTGCAGTCTCCTCCTGGAACTCCTGTGGGGTACGTCAAGCAGGAGTTTACCTTTAAACCTGGATTTGTCATAGAGAATGCTGACCACGAGCCAATCCTGAGGATCAGAGGTCCTTGGTTTACCTGCAAGTGGTGTGAGAATGAGTTCCACGTGAGTAACTTGGGACAGTTAGAGACGAAGTTTTGATGATGGTGCGGTAGTAGTAGTAGTAGTAAGTAGTTGGCGAGCGAGAGGAGTGAGCGAGACACTCTCAGGGGTAACACAATTGAAAATAGGGGATATTTGTTTGTCTATATGTGTGGATGTACGTATGTCATTTTGTACTTTGACCCTCACGTATTTTTGTGTTAGCTTGGCGTTCGACCCCGTCCCAAACTTCACTAAACATAATCCTCTGGTTTATCTATCATTACCCGTATCGTCCTAGAAATTGAATTGTTTACTGCTTTGAATTCTTTTGCGGGTGCAATTAAAACTTGAAAACTTACTGGAGTTCCGTTTCTATTGAAGTTAGTGGCAGTGGTAAGTTAATACACTATTTGTCATAGTTAGAAGCCCTAGCAACAGTATCTACTTGAAAATTCATTGTCCACTAGAGTAACCATGAAGATTAGTCTTGTGTAGGTATGTTCAGTTGTGTGAAAGTATTGTGCGTTACAACTACTAATTAGCGAAAGAATATAAAACATTTAAATAATGTGATTTGTTGTTGTTGTTGTTTTTGTTGCTTTTTTTTTTTTTGCTTTTTTTTTTTTCAATTCAAACAGTTGCAGGAAGTAGTTACTATGGCATTGAATCCCCTTTACCGTATATACAAAGAGGTCAATGTGTGTCCACCCCCGGAGGCTTCTTAAAAACGTAAAAATTAGCGCGGGCACAAGAAATTCGGGAGAAAAGACTTTGAAATAATGCTAGGAAAAGAAAAAATGGCCAAGACCTACAGAGATAGAATGGGAGAGACATTCACAGTTAGGTTTTCCAAAGTTAGCTGAGTTCATTTATTTTTTCAGCAACAGTGATAAGTTAACTTCGTCAATGCACAGTTCGTCATAGCTGTACGCCTTATGTAATAAATTTGTTCGTACTTGAAAATCCAAAGTCCAATAGTCAAGTCATTAAGAGAATACAACGCAATGCTATATCTACTAGAGCTCTGGTATAATAGCGCATTTTGAACGGAGTGTACTTTGGAAAGGCGACGAGCTTAAACAAAAACAGTTATTTTATCGATCCTTGCCCGTATCATTCTTGGAAATTTGATATCTTACCCCTTGAAAATCCTTTGTCCAATAGTCAAGTCACAAAGAGAATACAACGCATGTCTCGTGCTGGTGTATGCAATATGTATAAAAGTGTGTGTGTGTTGCTAAAGAATATACCAATAAACTAAACTAAAATATTTAACTAACAAAAAATTCAAATTTAATTTTCAGTCAGACCAGCTCGCTCGCCATTTGTGCTGAAGCACATCACTAGTAGTAGTAGTAGTAGTAGTGGTAATGGTAAGAAATAACAGCAAATGACTATGATGATATAAAATAATAATATATAATGTATTATTATTATTATTATTATTATCATTATTATTATTATTATTATATAAAATTCCCCCTTCGTTGAGGTTGTTTATCTTATCTCAACTACTGTGTAGATCTTGTCAGCAGACCGTAGTCAGGAGGTGGGGAAGATCACCAAGCAGTGGTCAGGACTAGCCAAGGAATGGTTCACTGATGCGGACAACTTTGGAATCCAATGTAAGTATAATTTACTGCAGAGGTAACTGTCTGTAGCATGACTGACTGTATTGTTGAACTTATCTAGTTCCCATGGACTTGGATGTGAAGGTGAAAGCTGTACTGCTTGGAGCATGTTTCCTGATTGTGAGTTACTCCATTTTTGCTCAATTCCTGAGCAGCTGCATTTTTTAAATTAATGGCATTTCTCTCGCTCCTTTTGTCATGTGTTTTGTTTTGTATTTCTGCAGGACTTCATGTACTACGAGGACTCGGATAATGATTGAACAATAATACACACTTCACACTTCAAGAACATGTCATTGTGCATTAACATATTGCATTTTAGTAATTTATATATATATGTATAAAGCTAGAGATGCTAGTATAATTCAAAGTGATATTTAGTACAGAGGTACACTCTATCCAAGTGCTGTGTGTGGGATCTATTGTAGATTGGATTTCGAGCGCACTTTGCCACGGGAATACGACGATTATTACCCATTCGTTGCGATCATTACCCATTCAGATTAGTGAGATCCCATTTTTGTTGTTGTATACGCGATTTGCTTGCGAAAAGGTAAGCCGTTACATTTACTTCTTTGTAGCTACCTTCAAGGGGTAATTTAAAAGTTACAGTTTTTTTTGTTCAGCTAATTAGTTGGCATTGAGTTGAAAAGAAATATTTTCTTACCTCAATAATCATCACAGGTAAATGGATTTACAAAAGCTCTATGCTACAATAATTATGCATAAGTCCTATGCATCATATATTCATAGTCTGTCAACATTATCACCTCATCCCAAAACTGAGTCATCAATTGTGAAAAATTGTAATTATTGGTGAAGATAGTGTCAGTGATGTCCAGTAGTACATCTCGGAATGTGAGGGACACACTGGCTCGATGGGAGTCTCATTTGGCTGTACTAACGGAGGGGCAGAAGGAAAGCTACTCGACTCTCAGCTCATTATCCTCCTCCAGACCCATCCTCTCAACTGTGAGGAATATAATAGTGGCTAATTAGTAGGGGATGATTAAGGGGCTAGTGATACTGGGATATTGGTTTTATGTGTGAGAGGTGTAGAAGCTATCTATCGGTTTTTCATACAATGTAGAGATTTTTATGGTAGACCATTTTGTTTGCGGTCACTGTTTAAAGCTATTTGGATTTTGATTGGGAAGTTCTGAATATCAATTTTCAGGATTCCATCAGTAACTACTTGAACTTTTTTGTACTAAAACTACAACATCAACAGCATGAATTGTATCTTTGTTTAGTCAGTCAGTAGGAGTTGTGTATTGTGTTATACAAGAAGTTACAAGTTCAAAGTTCACGTTATGTTTTTATTGTTTTAAGTTGTGTATATACCGTGCTTCTGGTAGGCAAGCAGGTGAATGAGACAGTCTTCGATTTTTAACCGTACAAAATTTTCATACGTGTTTACTATATAATATGTGTGGATTAGGTATGCCTCTTATTGTATGATATATAAAATGGACGGAGCTACAGTGCAACCTGTTCCGTAAAGGATGTTCGGTTTTTGCTAGCTGTGTCTTTGGATCTGTGTCGCGAACAAACATTTGAATTCTTTATTGTGTTCACGGGATTACATGCAGTTCTCTTTATACTGTACGTCTTTCTGACTCTTTGCTTTACTTGGTAGTATGCGTGCCTGCATTGCATTGGTGTTTGTCAGAATAGCTTCAGATAAGTAGAAACAATACTGAGGTAACTCTTAGAGAATCAGTTGGTTGTGCTCGAAATCGTTGCTTCCATTAGTCAAAGGGTTGATGACCAGATTTCTAAATATATCCTGCTTTGATCGATAAAGACTAACTTAACGTTGAAACGGAGGTGCTTTATTTAGAGGGAGAATTAATTGTAAAGGAACCCAATATCCAATACGCCTGAACTGAAAGAAGGAAGAAATAATACCAGACAGCAACAAGAAAAATATGTGGTAGCCAGTCAGGGAGGGAGATGAGGCAAGACTTGCTGTCTCTAGTTCTAGCTTGCTCACTGTTACTATGCTATCAGAGTGCATCGGTAGTAGTGACTAAAATTTTATAAAAAATTAGTTGTTGTTTTGTTGTTGTTTTTTTTCACTCTTCTTTCTCGTACACTAGCCTACTGTCCACATGGAGAGTCCGCATGTCATATACAGCTGCAATAATTTTTAAATTTTTTGTTTTAAGTATTCCGAAAAGCCTGCCTGGTTGATCGTGTTGCCAGTGACTTATGACTGATAAACGAGATTTGACTGTACATGAATCATGTGATAATCATACATGGTCACATGACGGTAATACATGTGTCACATAATGATAGTATTTATGTCACATGATTCATGTCACATGATCCAACATATGTCCCATTTTGTTATACTGTCTGGCTGGTGTTGAAGTTTCATGTGGCACATTAATGCAGGTAGCTGGTAAAGGGTCTCCAAAACCTGAAACTGAAGGTTCTGCATTTTCAAGTGCTCAAACAGATTTTGAAGATCCTCAACAGGTACATACATACATATACCCACCCACACATACATACATACATACATACACATACACACATACATACAAACATACATACATACATATTTTAATGACACATTTTGACAAGATTGTCCCATCTTGTACTTTCAAGGAGTGCAAATGCTCATAGTTATAGAATGGCGTTTCCTTGTGAACCTCGTGTGTACTCCAATGGTATCATGCCCCCCTCTCCCATCCCACCCATCACAGTAATGTGTGTTGCAGAGCGTGAAATCTTTTAGTTATATGTTGTGTAAACAACAACAAAAAACAACTTCTTAATAGTGTTTATTGCATTGTATAGCCAGAACTTAAGTTTGGCCTTTTTTACACACACACACACACACACACACACACACACACACACACACACACACACACACACACACACACACACACACACACACAAGCGTGTCAGGGTAAAGCAAGCATGTTAATTTCAATTGGCTGCATAGCTTTGATTTATTTGTCATTAGAACTAGTGTGTATGGGCCGGCCGGGGGTGACTGACTCTCTCTACGGGTGCCACGACTAATCGTTTATTTGTTGTGCATACAATTCTCATAGTTTACATTCTTTTTTCTCTCTAAGTAAACTCACATAAACAACCACATATTGCAATTCCACTTGTACATTATGGGACTTTTCTAAATATAGCTGATTTGAACTAGGAGGTGAATATTGAACTACTGTTTATTCAATGCCAGCAACGAGTTGACTAGGTCAGACCATACACTTGTATTTATTTATTTATTATATTTATTTTTTAATGACATTGATTCACAGGAGTTGAAGAAATTTAAAATTGTGGAGATTACCTTCTTTTTTTTCTTCTTTTTTTTCCCCCAATGAATCGAATGTATGACTCCTAGCTTTAGCAATCAGGGTTCTGATGTCCAAGCTACACCCTTGTGGTGTTCAGTCAACTCTTTCTGCAGTGTCGTACTCATCAGAGCACCTTATTGGTGTTGACTGCATTATGTCGTCCCAGATCTATACAAGTAATTTTTTTTTTTTTTTTTTTTTTTTTTTTTAGGTATTGTCCTTGTTCGACACGATGGAGGCTGAAATTCTATCAGAACAGGAGAAGAGCTACAGGTAAATGTCATGTAATATAGTATAACCTCTTTATGCACAACCCCTAGGTGTGGGCACCTCTATTATCTAGGGAAGCTATATTAGGGCTTAATGAGCGTGTATTTCTTCTCCTTTAGAATAACAGTTATTCAGTCATTCTGGATTAATCTAAATAATAACACACCTCTCTGTCAGTAATGACGACCAACCGACCATGACGACATGAAAGTGTCATCATAACGGGTCGGTAAAGTGTCATCATAACAGGTCGGTAAAGTGTCATCATAACAGGTCGGTAAAGTGTCGTCAGTATTTAAGGATAGAAATGCATTACGCTACTCCATTTGTAAAGTTAGTACATCAAGTGTCTCTGTGTGGCGGGGTACTTGCTAGTAATAATATTAAATAATATCAATTAATTTTCTCTGTTGCAACAGCCAATACATTTATATTAATACTCCATTTGTTTGTGTTAAGCTATTTATGTAAACAGATAAAACTTTATTATTTCAGAATAAAAGTATTGCCTAAGTTCTGGTCTATATTAAAAATTTCTATTGTCTGTAATCCTCTTGATTCATCCTCCATCCCCCCTACCTCTGTCCTCACTGCCCCTGCTCGTTATCCCAGAGCGTACAGCCAGCAGCTGAGTGAGTACCGTAGTGAGTGTGGCTCCATGATCGAGGAGGTGAGGAAGGCACGGGAGTTCCTTCAAGAGATGCACAACAGACACCAAACAGTTTCTACCAAGACTAGCACGCTACACCAGGCTTGCCAGCAGCTGGTCGGGGAACAGGTGGGTGCGGTGGATGGGTGTGGTCAACAGTGACCCTGTGTTTAAAAGACACGAGTATTGCCTCTCCCAAATTTAAATATTCACAAAAATGTTCATCCTGTGGTATGAACAATGAGGCACATGTTGTTGTTGTTGTTTATGTTGTTGTTGTTCATGTTGTTGTTGTTTATGTTGTCAGGAGAAGCTGGTGGAGGTGGCAGAGAGTATCAGTAGCAAGCTGTCTTACTTCACAGAGTTGGAGCGCATCAGTAGTAGAGTGAACGCTTTG
>WLWD01000663.1_pt1 | contig 71336 bp, 31 predicted proteins | sample 6712731 | NCBI WGS metagenome assembly WLWD01 (sample SAMN12718690, study PRJNA576275) | sponge metagenome | isolation source: marine sponge | host: Mycale hentscheli | place: New Zealand: South Island, Marlborough, Capsize Point | collected 2014-11-01
TAGTACATACATATGTTTAGTTGTGTCAGGATATATTGCTAAATACCTTGCAACCCTTTCGTTCCGAACTTAATTTTTACCGTGAGGTCGTTGATTTCAGGTAACTCGAAAAGCACTTTTAAAAAAATTTTTTTGGTGAAAACTATTTTCGAAGCTTCTGTAATGCCTTGGGCACCTATAATCTGAATTTTGAGGTTCTAGCTCACTGTAACAATTTTTTTTTTAATCGTCAATGCTAATCCCGGAATGAAAGGGTTGAATAGTTTTGATCATGTCTTGCTATGTATGTTCTCCACATTTGTCACAAAAAATCCTCACTACATGTGTACATTCTTGAAGTTTATCTTGATTGAGCTCTACTTGCCACTTGCTAACATACTGCCACACATTTGCACGTAGTGTGTCGGTGTGGTTCAGTGGTGTGCTTCATTTTGAGTATGTAGATATTTGTTTTCGAAAGTGTGATTATGGTTTGTTTGTTTAAGCCAGAAATAACACATAGAGATAAGATGGTACTTTTACGTGTTATTAAATTAATATAAGAGTGTAAAAGAATGAGCTGACAATTCTTTTGAATAGCACAGTATGCTTCAGCAAGGCTACTCGGATCCACATATGTACATATTTAGCTGATCTCAGCTATGCCTCCTAGCGTGTTTTTTTTTTTGTTGTTGTTGTAGTTGTTTAGTGTTATTTTTTGTGTTTTTTTTTTTTAGAGTTCTTGTACTCAACGACAAAGTGTATATTTATTATCCAAATTAGCTTTGCACATATGGTATTCTAGTTCTACATAATTGGACTGTCAGTTGCACATGCTTTACATATCCACGTGCACCTTGGGGGCATTATTTAGAATTGGTTGGCACATCGTTACAAATATTTTTGCTAGTATGTTTGTTGTTGGTTTCTTTTTCCATGATACATTCCTCAATCACATCATCCACCACTCTTGAGCATAGATCTCTCTGTCTTCAGTGATAGATGACAGAGCCCAGATAGGATTACTTTGATGCTGTGGCCTATATGTGCTGCTTATGGGTGCTGTCCGGAACAGTCTTAATTAGCTGTGTCAAGTTCTGTTCTATCAATCAACTTCCGCGTACAATGCAGCTGATTATCAAGTTGGAGCTTATTTTTCTGTGTTACATGAGTGTTGTCCAGTAATGTCATCAATTGTCCCATGGCACCATGGTGGGACCATAGAAGGGTTCAATTGGATGTTCATGGCGAGCTTCAATTAGAAACTTACAGCTGGGAAACCCTATCTTGTGTTTGAATAGCTATGCTAGCCACCCTCGATATGCCCCTTTCCCGAACACCAAAATTATTCTATTACTAATTTATGCATCTCGCTTGTACAAGTCGAATAGACATAATGGAGTTTGAAACAAACACCATGAAAAAGTTTGTGCCTCCTTACATGCCCGTGGACATTATACAGCTTAGACATTTTGTACTGGATGGGAGAAGTTGTGTAGGTAGGAGAAATTTTTACTGTCGCTTTACTTAATTCTGCTGGTAAAAAAGAAATTCTGCTAGTAAGTGTATGTTATGTGTGATTTCGTTTCATACATGGGGGAGAGGGAGGTCCCCCCCACACACACACACAAAAACACATACACAAACACACACACAAACACGCACCAAATGATAAAAAAAAACTTGTATGAAATCCTGCTAAGTGACCGCAGCAGCTGAATGCGTGACAACTCATTAAATGTGACCGTCTACAGGAAAATTGGGCACGACGCGGGCCCTATCAAAACAAATTTTGTGCACTTACACATTCGTCTTCAGTACAATGAGCTCTCTGAATTTTAAAGCTGTTGCTTCAGCCGTTGTCGATATATGCACCCTAATCATTACCTTCCATCCCCTTCCCTCCCTCCCTCCTCCAGCCACAAACAGCATTGGACATGATTTATGGTGAAACATCACATTACGGAATTGTATATATATATTGCAGCCTTATTTTTTTCTTAAGTATTTCCACATCATGCGAGTTGTATGCTTGTTATTGAACTCTCGAAGTAGCACGCGCATAGCGAGTAAATTCAAAGAAAATTGTATTGTAACCAGTTGAGAAAAAATATCAAAGCAGCAATAAATCACACACTCTCAGACTCGTGCTATAAGTATTATATATAATGTGTGTGTGTGTGTGTATATATGTTAAATGCTTGATACGGATCATGATATTCTCCCATAGCTATTGTGTGTAGCTTTTCTGATATTTCAATATGGATATGTTTTATAAACTTGCTATTGCAATGTTTCAAGTGGGAAGCGTGCTTGGAAAAGAAAGGCAGTATAAATGAAGTCAATGAATGGAAAAGAAGGCTAACCCTCAGGACTCATGGTTACCAACCAAGTGCTTTAACATGTACCACCCTTTCACCTGTCATAGTAACTATTTATTTTATTTTTGAATCATTACCACTGATGAAGGCTACAGTCCGTAGCTGAAACATTTGGTTTTTTAACTTTTTTGTGTTTTTTGGTCAGCGATTATCTCTAAATATAATAATTATGTCTACAATACCTGATCACATAGGATTTTACAGATTTATGCAGTATACTCTTGTTGTTACGTTCTTCAAACATTCTAATATACCTATTTCACTCCTTGGTCATGAAATACTGCCTGGCATTTCACTCGCTAGCTGTATTGCACTCACCATTGCCTCGTGAAAATATAGCATACAAGTAAATATTCCATTCATGCAACTAATAGTAATGTGTTTATTTATAACTGGTTATATTTAAAATTCATTGACTTCACACACTATGTACATATGTACAGTAATGTAGTAAAGCATTTAATGGCAATTGTTTAATATTGGGATATTGCAGAAATATTCAAGCAAAAATGTTCTGGGTGCAATAAATATTATACATCTAACTGTTAGCGATGTATTAAATTTTACCGACGTTTTATGTTTTATGTTATGTAGTGCAGTCCACTCTGAAGTTGTCTTGCCTGAAGTCATCAGTGATTTATAGAAATTCACAGATTCCACACGTACTTTTCCATTCACTTCTGAACTGTCTATGCCGAGCTTTTTTTTAAAGAATCATTCTAGTTTTTATGTAAAAAAATTTGTTATTATTTTCAAACGTTATCATTCATTTTTAATAGCCGATATACAGTGGAACCTCTCTACAAAGGCCATGCTTGGGGTCAAGTCTTTTGACCCTTGTAGAGAGTTTGGCTGCTTTCAGAGTTTATTTTTTATTGTAGTAGATCACTGTGTTCCATTTACGCTGGCTGTTGTTAAGAGTCAAGTTGTTCTTCAGAGTCCCTTTGTAGAGAGGTTCATGTACACAGTAAAGCTGTATACATCATTGGGTACAAAATAAAAGAAAAGCAACAACAACAATGCAATGGTATTTATGATGATAAAATCAAATTGCTGCAGATATTAATTACAGTGTATGGAGTAATTCTAAGACTGATTAGAAGAATGCACAAAATGCACTTTTATTATAAATGCTCACATAATAGGCTGGGCCTACCTACTACAGCTAACTTTCTGTTCATTTATAATAAAGCTCCAATTACCAAGCTTTCATCCAAACTAAGCAGGTATATTATAACTTGCAATTTTGCCAACAAAAACATTCAATCAATGTTTACAGTACATTACTGGTGTTTGCAGTAGTTTACTTGTAATATAAATTTGCAAGCAACAATCCACAACTAAAATTACACATCGGATAAATGAAATTACATATCCTTTCAGTGCTGCAAAGTACAAATCCTCATTACATCTGGCTTTATTATTGTTGTTGTGTTAGGTATATTGATGTTGCATATTGAAATGGCCCAAGTGGGATGAAAAAGAGGGAAAGGATAGTCTGGTTATAATACACAAGACTAATAATTGGGATAAAGAGTTTGATGATGATACAATTGAATGCAATGGTATTTATAACGATAATTAACTCTGTCAATGGCTTGGGCTCCCTATGCTTTATTGTAAAATAATAATCATTATGTAATAAGTAGTCAAAACAGTTTGCTACAAGCTTGACAGACTACAGTAGTTCACAGGAGAGAGTGTCACAAATTGTGCAGTGAGTGATTATGTCTATTGTTAGCAATTCATGGCATGTGAGGTCTTCTTATTCATGACAATGTACAACAATTTTATGTATGTACTAGGCTTAAAAGATCCATCATCGTAAGATTAGAAAAATGCTGTTTGGTGCTGTTAGCCACTTTATCACTGTAATGTATGTGAATCAGTCGGATAGTTTAATGCATTACTATAAAAACAAACAAACAAAACAAAACGAATACCAAACACCTTATCGTACAAACAAACCACTCTGTCCAAGATACTTCATAATCAATGAGTTGGTCTCAATGGAAGATTTACCATTCAGAAGGCCAGTGCATTAAAATAGGGATTCATTTTTATTCTGTTTATAATATGCCGCAGAATTTTATGTGTACCAATATTAAACCATTCGATCGCATATCTAAATTGGGAGTGTATTAAAAATATAAAATAAATAATATGCAGGGGCTTGGTTGCAGGCTCTCCCTATCTCCTCCGTTGGCCTCCGTTTAGACAACCCCTCACTTCGGATAGCTGTCGGCCTGAGACTTGGCACTGCCATCTGTGCCCCCCATCATTGCCAGTTCTGCGGTGCTGAGGTCTCCTCACTCGGCCTTCATGGACTGTGTTGCCGGAAAAGCGAGGGAAGGCATTCTCAACATGCATCCCTTAATGATATCATAAAGCGTTCGCTTTCCACAGCTGGGATCCCTTCGAGGCTCGAACCCCCTGGCCTTTCATGCTCAGATGGCCAAAGACCAGATGGCATGACCCTAGTACCTTGGAGTTCAAGTCATCCTCTGGTCTGGGTATGAAAGTCGGGCCACCTTGGAGGCTGGAGGTGTTGCATCCAGGAAGTCTGCCAAGTATGCACATCTGGCACCTCAGTTTATTATACAGCCTGTCGCCATAAGAGACCTCAGGCGCTATAGGGCCCTCTACCCTATCTTTTCTAGAGAAGTTAGGCAGACGCATCCACTTGGCCACGGGAGACTCCCGCTCTACACAGTTCCTCCTTCAGCGGCTGTCAGTAGTGGTACAACGGGGAATTACGGCAGCAATTTTAGGCAGTACAGGCAACTAACTTATTCATCATATTTAATAAATAAATTTACCATTATCCTTTATTTACTCATTTCTTAATTCATTTATTAATTTATTTTTTTAATAATAATAATAATAATATGCAATTTTAAATAACATTTCTTATAATAAAATCAGTCTCTGTATAAAATTAAATAAGTCAACAGTATATAAGATAAATATAACAATATCAAAATTGTGTGGTAGTTAATTTAGAAGACAATTATCTTCTTCACTGATGCCTTTTCTCCATAGAGCACATCCTGCAAGTAGAACATAAACGGGAAAACAAATATTAAAAATTTTAAATTTAAATGACATCATCAGGGATCTTGTGCATGTATGTGAATGTGTGTTGGTGCATGTGTGTGCGAGGGAGCATTGGGTCAAATCAAAGTTTTAGTAGTTAATTTAAAAAAATCTCTCACCATTTCCTCAAAAATGTCATCATGGACCAGAGCTGTCTCATTTCAAAGACAGGTGTGACATCAGACCTGGGGTAACACCACCACAGCACAGCACAGCATACTGGCTCCCTATGTTTAAAGCAACGATACATCATAACTATCAATGTCTCTTTCAGGAGATAAAGGGTACCCAAAATAGTATTTGCATCCTACCCCTTCCTTTTCCAATGGCTTCATTATACGAGCAGCAAAATCCAAAATCAGTAATAATGTAAGGCCAAGAAACGTGATGCGTAAATTATTCTTCCCAGTGACCTATCTTTATCTTCTATTATTTTGATGCAAATATTGTTTTAACAACGAGAGTCAATTTCAGGGTGTTCCCCTAGTTTGATTCCTTAGGACTTGCAGTATGTTAATAAGCTCATTTTTTTTAAAAGAGAAAACTGCTGAGAAGTACTTTCTTGCTATTAGTTTTGGGTCCATCCTTAAAATGGCTGGACTATTCTAGTGATTATGGCAAAAAGAAGCCTTCTCCTCTGCAACCCCTCTCTCTTCCCCCCCCCCCTTAAAAATTCACATCTCATTGTTAAAATTAGTTGTTGAGAGAGCAATTGAATGAATGACTGTGAGCTGGGCCAAAACTAGACTCCACGTTCTAATTTTGAGTCAGCAGTGTGTTAATGGTAACCCTTTTGTTCCACTTTGTCCACACCATAGTTCAATATAGGCAGGCAGGGAAGAAGGAAAAAAAAAAAAGAGAGAAAAAAGAAAAGAAAAGAAAAGAAGGTCAGAAAAAAGGATGATAGATAAGGAACCCCAAACTCACTTGACTATCCCATCTGAGGAGCCAGTTGCTATGACATTATCCTTGTTCCAGCCAAACAACTGAACACACACACACACACACACACACACACACACACACACACACACACACAGATATAGTTTAGATTATGACATTCATCATATGCACACACAAACACATGCATGTACACACCTCAGAAGAGGGTCTGTTATGGCTTGAAAAAATATGGGGTTGACAACAGGAATTAAATACTTCTGTGGTGTTCTAGTGTTTGGGTAGTCCTACTCCTACTACTGTCTCATCAATATGTAGCACAACCACAACATATTATCTCCAACCAAATTAACCACACTACTAACAACAAACCAGCCAACCATGTCCTTGAAGGTATGTACATAACTTGCAGTGATGATGCTAGCGAGGTGATACGTATATGACCTGATTGTGTTATGGTACCTTACAAACACACTCACATACTTACACACACATGTACACACTTGACTTGACTTGACTTCCACTGCGAATGATTGGTCACCTGGCCTCCCAAGATAGGGGGGAGCAGGACAGCCATACTCACAGCACATCACTGGCACAAGCTCAAGATCATAATGGATTTTATACCAATATCTGGTCAGCCAGCAACCAGCACTGAGCTGCAGGATAGACTGCACCACTTCTCGTGCAGATGGAAAAGCTAGGATGGATGCAAACCCTCCGTAGCTGGAACAGACTGGAATTGGGTCCATGTGGCACCATGAGGCAATGCCCTGGTCTTGTACCCACCTACTCCAGTGTGCTTGGTTGGACCATGCTTAGTCTGGAACCTCCCCTCAGACCTGTTCACCATGGGTGACCCTACAAAGGAATACTAGATTCCAAGGTAACATAGCTCCGAGGTTCATTGGTACACTCAAGTCCCTCCACCACGACAAGGTGATGGCCCAATGTACACACACACACACACACACACACACACACACACCAATCCTTTAGGACAAAAACAGCAATAAAGAGGAGTGAAGGGAAGGGGGGGGGGGGGGGGAGGGGAGAATTAAAGAAATAGTGATCTGCTATGGGAACTTTCTTTTGACCCGTACTGTAGCTTGAAACAGATTCACATAATAGATCAAACTAGACAGCTAGTTTTAAATAACAGATAAATAACTATATCCAATAAAAGAAATTTTATTTTAAATTAAGTCTAGTCTGGTCGGTGAAAAGGCCCCATCTCCTGAAACTATGCACATGAACACTCATCCACCTGCACGGACTGTACTAGTGGAGACAACATGTCCGGCTCTCACACAGCACCAAACACATAGACTAGGTTACCAGACAAATGCCAGGTCCCTAAAGTCTAGGTTATGCCCCACACATACATAAGGTGACCTACACACATTACTTCCATGCACTTTTTATAGATTCAGGATTCATCGTTGCAAGTTGGGTTCATGGTTGCCAAGCTTTAATTAGTGATAGGAATGTGTTTAAGTTGGTGCTACCAGCACTACAAGCCCTACCTTAGTTCCTTACATAGCAACTAAGCCCTCATCAAGTTACCGGACTGCCTGTCGATGAGGATGAGTTCCGAGATGAACTAGCAAAAGCGCTGCCAATCCGCAACAATTTCTGAGAAGAACTAGGGCAGGCTCACTAACTTAGATAAAGTCGTGCTCCCACTCTCTATTTCTCTCCCCTAACTTAACGAAGGTAACCCACACACTTTGCATCCCTGTGTCCAAAGAGTTGAAAATATGATTATGTATTCTTTTAGTGCAATTTGAAGACAATTGGCTAGACCAATTTATTTAAAAATTTTAATTGGCTATCATGCTCATGTCAATATACCAGGAATTTAGACAGTGCTATTGTTTTCATTTCATTGATCCATGATGTTATATTCATTAGGCACAAGATATAGTATTACTTATAGTAAGATATTTCATGGTGAAGGTGGACACATAATGATGCCTTGTTATCCTAAAAGTATAGGGCATGCCCAAATGCTCTACACACTCTCTGACTCCATGGTGGATTAATGATACCAGGAAATGATGTTCACTGCTATGCTATGTTGCCCATTCATATATCTGCAAAGTCACCAAAACAATGTATTCTAAATATAAGATGTAGAATTATGAAAGTGGTTAATACATGTACATGTGAGTAATACAGCTGATGACAGTTCTCTTATACTACAACTAACAGCTGCATTTTTTTTAAACTTTTTGTGTCATGTAGTGATGCTGCATTTAAACACAAACACACACACACACACACAAAAAAAAAAGAGAGAAAAAAAAAGAGAGAGACCACCAATATTAATCAACAATATCCACCATCACTACCCACAAGTGGTATCATACAAATACCATAGTCACATTCCAACAAAAAGTAATCAAGTCCTTTTTACATGTGTCAATTGAGAGTATGTTTTGCTTACTCACAAATAACTTACAGAAGTAGTCATAAATTTCAGAAATTTTCATAAAATTAGCACTGGGTAACTTTGTAGTATTGTCCTTGTTAAAACAAATGAGTAATTGCATGTGGTGTTCGGATACTGTAGTGAATTAATTTACACAAAGTGTAGCCTCTTTTAGTTACATCTCTAAGATGAAATCATCCATGTATCCGTGTACCCACCTCAGTCTAAGATGTGTACACTGATGACATGAAGATGAGAAGTGCACCAACAGATCATAGCCAACAACAACAATAGCTGTCATAATGCAATGTTTACACACATTCACGTGTCTCCACAATGAGTTCTTGAAATGAATAATACCAACACAATTTCCAATTTGTATTAACCACACTGTTTCCAGCATACACACAAACGCAACACATCTTGCCTGCCTCGTGCCACATACACACACACACACACACACACAATGGCAGCATTATACACTGCTTTGGTTGATGTTATGGTGCATCACTGCTACTGAATTAGACCACAGACTTGACCCAACCGATGACTAAATAAACTGATGATAGCTACATTTGACTGGGTTGTAAATTCCGTTTGACTCGCCTTCAGAATTAGTTCAAGTGTATGTATACAATTTACGAATAAATATTATTAATAGTAAATTACAAGAACAACATCAAAGGCAGTCGGTGAGCGCAAAACAACTAGTAGAGGTAGTAACCTTCCAAAATGAGAGATGATACCAAAAATAATAGAGAGAGAAAAGTCCAAATCACAGATTTAGAGAGAGAACCAACAACTGAAGGAAGAGAAAGCAATCAGTATAAGAGAGTAATTAACCCTCAGCACGCATGCGCCCGGAGGGTTAAAGTAGTCATCCTGTCTGTGTGTCATTCATTCATTCATTCAACAACGGATCTCGAAGATGACGGCCTTCCAGGCTCTGAAACGATGTAGAGATAGAGAAATTTGCACTTTAATATGCTAGAATTTTTTGTTTCGACTTAGTTTTCAAGAATAAGCTAGTCGATTGCAGCCGTTCGTCGTATCGTTGTGCTAGTGCGCTACCAGTAACGCCCCTTTACCGCACGTTATAATCACGTGAGCTTAAAATTGCAGCTAGAGAATGGCCGGTTGGCTTGTAGTACTACTGCAGTTGCAATTGTCGCGCTTCACGCGTGTAAGGGAGCTCTAGACTAAGAGTCGAGTTATATACCGCGGAGCTTATCTATTTTAACCTAGAGGCGTTCCCTTCGCTCTGTTGTTTGCTTTTTCTTTGTATCGCCGTAAGTAGTAACTAAATGCTAAAGGTTTGAAATAATTTTTAACAGACGTTCGCATCTACTGCTGATCTCTGGTGGACATACGCTGAGGGTTCGCACCTCCTGGTGCTTCATTCTAACAGTAATTAGTGCAAGAGACAGAAATAGGAATACTAGTGAGTGAATGAAGGCGTGAACTAGTTCAAATGTAAATTAGTGTTAATGATCATAAGTTAGTTTTCATGCAGCAGCTTCAACAGCTACTCTACTGCAGATGGACTGTATTTGAGCTCCATTTCCAACTTTGAATAGTTGGTTTTTGAATTGTTCTCAATACTATAAAAAGTTTCCTGTACTTCTTTTTTCCCCCTATTCAAGTGCCAAAATACCAATACAAATTTACTGAATATTTTTTCAGAATTTCACAATTGAAATCAAGTAAATCTACAAGTGTAGAATGACCCCACAAAAAAACACCCACCAATGAACAACAAAATAAAAACACAAGAGTGACTGCTTTGAGGCAATAGTCCCTCACTAAGAATAGCTGATGACTGCCAACCAAGGCAATCATGAACACACAACAAACATTATCACATAAGCCACATAACCACAACTACATCTTGGTTGGATCTCACCCATGTAATTTCAGATGAGGGACCCACAAGCACTCATGTATGTACATGTATGTGTAGAGACTCCTGCAATACACACACACAAACACACACTCACACACATAAGCACCTTACCACCAGAGTTTCCAAGTAAACATTTTTTATGTATTTACAGGGAAATTCAGGTATAAATTTGGGGGAGTCTGGTAGTAGTTCATTTTATTGTAACAAATAAACTAGTGATGTGGGCACCAACACTGTTTCATTACCTTGAATTTGCACCCCAGCAAATGCCAGGCATTTAATCACAGCTGGGTTGACTGGTGGGGCTGGTGGGAGGCAGAGGAAGAAAAAACTAAATGGAAAATTGCCAGAGTGGGGCTTGGACTAGGATCTCAGGCCCAGAGCTACACCATACACGCACACACACACACACACACACACACACACACACACACACACACACACACACATACACACACACACATTTACAGTGCATTCTCAAAACATTTCAAGTGATCCATTCGGTCATTATAGAGTGGGAAGCTGCGTTTTTTTTTCTATTCCCATAAAATTTTGTATTGAGTTCCAGAATAGCACTCTTCAGTTTTGGAGGATACTGGGAGATAGTTTTTACTACTTCGGAGCGAGCTTTGTAATGGTCCAAGCCAAGATGAGTAGCTTAGAGTAGCACATTACAATCAGGTAAAGCCATACTAACTCGACCAAACTATCACGCAAAAACTACAAACAAAAACAAAGAAAAAAACTAAAACATCTCGAGACTTAATTACATACACTGACTCAGGTCTATCCACTATTCCCAGTATGCTCAAGATCCCTATCAGTACTCAGTCTCAAATTCAACCAGAATGAAGTATAATTACAGAACATAAAACAAAACAAAATAAAAGACACACAAAAGCAAGCAAGAATATAAAACAGTATGGATAAGCTTAAGTCTATCAAATAGAAAAATGAAAGCACAAAGTAGTAAAGGAAGAAATAGGAAGGACTGAACAGAACTAGAGCACCTAGGGTGCAAACCCTCAGCGCATTATTACACAACTAAGATTTTTTCAGATTACTTTAACTTCTAACTACCGAGGACACACGCGGTTAAGAGAACATACGTGAACTATAAGTGATCACATGACTGCTGTATGATGTAAAACCATGTACGCAAAAGGTAAGGTTTGTTGCATTTAGCTTGCGCTTGTTTGGAGCTGAAGTTTCTCCACATTTCCTAGGAAACTAGCTCGAAATTTGAAAAAGTCTTAAATTCTCATACTGGGTTAGGTCATACTTGTTTAAAGGTTAGTTCTGAGCCATTCATGAAATCGAATGTTAACAGACAGACAGACAGACTGACAAACACACTACTATAATTCTCTCGAGCATGCGTGCTGAGTGTTAATAAGAGTTACATGTATATATGTGTGTGTAAATGTGAAAGTAGATACTATGGAGAATACTTAATAATATATAAAAGTATAAACTGAGGTAACTAGGATGAACTGATAAAATATCAACAAGAAGATTGCAGATACACTGGAACCTCTCTTATCCGTCCGTCTAAGTTACGGACACCTCTGTCTACCAGACACTAATAAACAGTGAATGACTGTTAATAAGCTACCAAACCAAAATCAATGAATAAAATTGTGTAAATATTTTCACGTGTTACTTTGAGAATTCAATTGCGGTGTTGAGGAGAGTGGAACATGGAAATCAAGATGCTAGTTCAGTGGGCCCCACTAGTTCTAGAACTTAACGACTGGAGGGAATGGAAGAAAGGTCACGGCACTCAAGTATAGCATTTTAACTCTAGCAAGAAAGCTCGAGATAATTATAGCAGAAAATAAGAAGGAAAGTCAGTGAGGTTAATCTGAACAGTTCTAAAGCTACCAGCGAATGTTACTTGAATGTGTTTCTGAGTTAGGGGACATTTCTTAGGTTTGGTCCCACACAGTTCTGGATAGAGAGGTTTCAGTGTAATAACCTCACCCCCCCAGTTGTTTTTGTCTCACCTGCCCCAAAGTAGGTACACTAATTAGTAAATAGATGGTTCATTAGCACAGACCCACTGATCTTGTCCAAGGAAACATTAGTTGAGGGGTAGGGCTGCTGGTAAGCAAATATTTGGAAAGAAAAAAAAAGAAAAAAAAAGAAGCCTTCAGGATATTATAGAAGTGTAATAGATGTTGACCAACTCACGGTGATGTCATTACATTGAAATGCACAGAAAGTGAACTGTTGTTGTTGATGTATGCCACATCAAATGCCCAATATTTGTGGGAAAATCAATGTACATACACAAATAAAGCATAGCCTTTTTAGACTAGCTTCACTATAGGGACATATGACCTCACTACTCTGTGGCATATCTCACTGTATATTAGAAACATGTGTATACACACACATGCAAAAAGCTAATTATCTTGCAACCGCTAGCGGTTATGCGCACCTGGTAGAGCCAGGATGCCTGTGTGCACTAAGCATGCACTGCGAGTCGTACAAGCAAAGTTCCTAGAGCCGGGCTAGGAACTCTCGCAGGAGCACAAGCCTGTCCTCACAGCAAGTGATGTAGGCACCCGAAGTCCCACCTAGACCATTGCTGTTTCATGAGAAAAGGCCTTGAATTTGCAACCCAGTAAATGCCAGGTACCCAATCACAGCTGGGTGGACTTGTGGGGCTGGTGGGAGGCAGGTGGAAAACAAGATGGAAAGCTGCCTGAGTGTGGGGCTTGAACTCAAGACCCTCAGGCCCTGAGCCAAGGACACAACCACTACACCACACACACACACACACACACACACACACACGCACACACACACACATACATATATACACACACACATACATATATACACACACACACCTTGAACCTTGAAAGAAAGCCACCCATATTGGATGATGCTTCTCTTCCACAAGTGACAAGTCTAAATCACAGTAACTAATGTTTTCAACGTGTAGTCACACATCTGTGTCTACCAATGTCTTGCTTGCGTATGAATGCTCTCTCACACACACTACACTGGTATGGCTTATCTGTCACTGTCATGCCTCCCATGGAAACTAAACACAATGAATAAAACACAGCCATGGAGGCTGAACACATGCACACTGTAGCACATGTACACTGTAGCACATGTACAATGAATAAACCACAGTCATGGAGACTGAGCACATTGTACACTAGCACATGTATAATGAATAAAACACAGTCATGGAGACTGAGCACATGTACACTGTAGCACATGCACACTGTAGCACATGTACACTGTAGCACATGTACAATGAATAAACCACAGTCATGGAGAATGAGCACATGTACACTAGCACATGTATAATGAATAAACCACAGTCATGGAGACTGAGGACATGTACACTGTAGCACATGTATAATGAATAAAACACAGCCATGAGACTGAGCACATGTACACTGTAGAACATGTATATTGAATAAACCACAGTCATGGAGACTGAGCACACGTACACTGTAGCACACGTATAATGAATAAGACGGAGCCATGGCATGTACACTGTAGCCAGCTATAGGTCATTGCTATACATTTTGGTGTAATTCATTGATCATGTCATGGATGAGAAAAAATAGAGCCATCTATTTTTTGAGACAGAAGGCATGGTAGTAGAAGAAACCAACAAACACCTTCAATTAATTGTATGATTTAGTTACAGTTTTAGGTGTGCCATATACTACTCTGACATAGAGGCAGCCCTGCACATGTGCATATCCAAAAAAATAAGATCACACAGTGGATACCCGTGATTGGTGCAACCAGCCAAGTTTAGCTACATCACCTAAGAAAGGTCAGGTTAAGTATCCAGCAACAGAAACATAACAATCTCACTTACATACACAAGAGCCAACAGACAGTAACTACATTTTCTTATAGCTAGCCATAAGTCTCAACTTGCACGTGCATATGCAGCCCCCGAATAAAGTATAGCCACCTAAACATCTCTAACCTTTCTTACATGGCCATTCCACCCAGCACAAGCTGTGTATTACTTTATGGAGACTGGACACGAGAAAATCGACCTTCCTTTTAACAGTCGTTTTACAAACAATTCTGAAAGTATGTACACACTGATGATCCAGGCTGGACTCGAATGATCTCGGAATTTAACTTTGCTCCAACGAACAATAAATTGTTGTTCAAATATTAAAGAATCGATGATGAATTTGTTGGTTATAACGTCAGGTTGGAAACTAGGTGAGGTCGCTGATGAATTATGCACGCACAAGAGCGTTGTGGGAAACATTTGAGAATGCTTATCTAAATTAGGTGAGAAAAGCATACAAACATACATATAATCAACCCATAATATGGGTTGATTATATGACATATTTGTACTGTATTTTTTTTTACAGCAAAACTCTTTACAAAGGCCACCCATGCATGGGGACAAATGTTTTGATCTTTGTTAAGAGTTTGGTTGCTTTCAGAGGTTAGCTATTTTAGATTGTGGAAGATCATTTTGCGCATACTGTTTGCTGTCGTTGAGATTTAAGGTTGCTTTTCCAGAAATCCATTGTAGAGAGGTTCATAGCTATATGTTTACTTAGCTAATTGTAATATTAATTGTCATCCACTCTAGGGTAATTTTAGTTTTAATCAAATTTTCTATCTTCTCCATTATTAGTTTATATAGCTGTTCTTCAAACTAAGGGTTTTTTTTTAGTTTTAGTAACCAAAACAGTAGCTACTAGCAATGGAAAATATGAACTCCAGTGATCGGAGTGATCATTATTAATTTTATCACAAACTTTCTAAAAGAGAACCTACAAATCAAGAGCAATCTTTCAGATCATAAATTAGAGGTTTGCTTGTTCCAAGGAGTAATAAGCAATAAATTATCTAATTGGATGGGGCAGGAAGAACATTCACTGTAGCTATGCACTATTATACAGTGTTTCCATACAAAATGTCGAGGTTGTTCAACATACGTCCATTCTATAGCTAACTGGTTGTTATGACGCAAATTTCAAGTCTCTCTACATACTCACTAGAATTTAGCTTTGTTGGTTGGTACTTTTATGTTACTGTAAGTCTAAAATATCTGCCACAGTAACAATGTTTACCAGTGCATGACTGACTAAGTAGAACTACAAGTAAAAGTGAAATAGTTGAAGTTGAACGAGTTACATTATTTTGATTACTCTGTACCTATAATATATGCTGCAATGCCATATTTGCTGGTGGATTAGTATGCACTGCTTGCTTATTGTGGACTTCATATCTGACTCCGTACAACAGCCAAAATGAATGTAACCACTGTTGTAATAGAAATATATTTGTAGTAGTTAACCTCCTCCACAAATCCTCCCACTCCTGTTGTGTGAGATTTCACTGCGTAATGAGTTACTGCACAAAACTATCAATAAGTATAACCAACAAAAAACAAAACAAAAAACAAAAAAACAAACAAAAAAGCAACAACAAACAAACAGAAAAGAAAACCCAGTGGGTTCAATGAAAATGCACAAAGAAGTGGGATATGATAGAATGACAGGTGTTAAGAATGTTCGCAGCTTCCTTTCCAGTTATCTTGAGAAGGACAATTCACTAGGGGGCCACCACCTTCTTGTGGGGGAGTGGCCTACACTGGTAACAAAATTCTGTGCTTGTTTTGCCATACGACGAGCATCAGCAGAATTCCACTGTTCACTGCATCTAAAAATCAAGAGCATAAAAATATTTCACAATTTCTTTCTCAGCCTTCTTTTCTCATTAGATGTATTCTCTCTCTTTCACCGGCTTTTTGAAAACAATAAAAAGAAATAAAAAAAAAAAATGTTTGTCTATCACTAGGAATCCAATATGTGACCGTCTACAGGAAAATCGGGCACAACGCGGCCCCGACAAAAAATTTTATTTTTGGCACTTACAGACTCCTCGGCAAGCAGATATTAAGCTCTCCAAGTTTTATCGCCATAGCTTTAGCCATTCCCGCTATATATCGCCTAACCGTTCCCTTCGTTAGGCTTATTTAATACAATTTTAAGAACTAAATCGATCTTTTTGCGACGTCTACGCATGCTGCCCGATTTTCCCCGTAGACGGTCACATATGTATTCTCTCTTTTCACAGGCTTTTTAAAAACAATAAAAAAAAATTAAAAAAAATGTTTGTCTATCAGTAGGAATCCAACATGAGACCACTCGATCAGGGGCTTCTCTGGCATTTCTAAGTGGTCTGGCCAGGAATTGAGTGTGGTGTAAGAGGTGTGATATACCAAACCACAGTAAACAGCATCTGAAGCATTTAGTAGAGCTGGCATTGTTCAAAGTGCATCTATTGCGTATTTATCACAAGCACTCTGCTCATGCTTTCAAAAAGCATTACCTTTGAGAAACCCTCGAGATAGCAAAACAAAAGCATTCTGGTAGTGCAATTATAACTAGCAAAACAATATTAACAGCTGGTTTAGTCACTTCATGTATTCATTGTTAACTTTCTGGCACATACAGTAAGAAACAAAGAGTAGTCTTCAGTCACAATACCAAAGCTATTTTATTTCCAACTTGCAAATCATTCTAGATAGAAAGTTGTAATTTATACTACCGTCTAGCCAAAACTTCTCTTTGAAAATCGATCTGTTCGGTTGATGTGGACTTCCTTACACAATAAGCTGTGTGGCGCCTTAGAAAGAAAAAAGAGGAGCATACACCCACTTTTGGAAAATTATCACTCAGCCACAGAGTGTTTGTGTGTTAAGCAAGCGGTCCGGGTTCAATTCCTGGTGACAGCCAAACATTTAAAAAAAATTTGTATGGTTTAAAAAAAATAAAAATAAAAAAAAAAAAGCCGTGAAAGAGAGAATCATCCACAAAAATATTTGTACAACAACTAACACAAAAAATTAAACATACCTTTAGTAAACTAATTTTAGTCTGTCACATGAAGTACAGCAAAAAGACTTCAGTACTCTGCAAAACACATAACACACACACATGTACACACACACACACACACACACAGAGCAGTATGGTACATATAAGTAATAGCTGGATAATAAATTTAGACATCATTTGATTGAACTCAGAAATAACTCTCGCACTAGAATAGTTAAAAATACATCTCACCTAAGTATTACTGCCTTAAGGAATGCTTTATTGCATATATATCTTTATTAATGCTCATCTACACAATCACATAGGAACCACGATGTCAAACATTCAGTATGCACATACGGCAGTTCTGCCTTCTCAGTTTAATGCCAATGGCACAGACCTGGACTGAGCAAAACTTCAAAGTAGTGAAGTGTGTGAACTGATAAAACAAAACAACAACAACAACAACTGTCTTGTCTCCACCCAGAGTGGTCAATCTCAGGATAACTGTCTGTCGGAACCACCCACACAAAGGAGGAAGAACTGACCTACAGCTATCCGTCTGAACTTGGAACAGAACCTGTTATTGATTACCACCACATTTATCTCATCATTTAACACCCACACCTTACATTTGGCCAGCTTGCGGGCGCCTCTCATCTTAAAACTTAATCATATTCATCTCAATCTCCACCTACTTCCTACCTATCTCAGTTCTATACCATATCACCCTATATAATCTGTACCAACTCGCAATCAATTATTATTCTTGCGCAAATAAAGTCTAAGTGCTGGCGGGAGCCTCTGTATATCTGACTGACTAATTAGATGCCATTATAAGAATTCTGGTCCTTCGAGAACTTTATTATTAACTTCATTATTTTCTCTTTATTTTTTATTATTTGACCTTCCCTGTGGTGGATTTACGCCTCACCACCAACAACAAAACCAAGACATATACGGCTGGTAAATGACACGAATGGCTGCAGTCAAGTAACGATGCGTGAAGTGTTGATGTGTGTATACAGGAGGACATATGAAATGGTATACAGTAGAATGTCAGTTATCTGGATAAGTTGCGACTGAGAGGTGTTCAGATAACTTAAATGTTCAGAGAACAGAACAAAACAGAAAACGTATTATAATTATATAATATAGTATTATGTATTCTTGTTTGTACATGCTATTATTAGATTTATGGTGTTAGGTTAACTGAAGTGTTTGGATAATGACATTCTACAGTGTTACCAAGTAGCATCAATTTTTTGGCAAATTGCAGAATTAATTTCAGGTACAAAGTCACACCTCAAAACCACAAGCAAAACATTTTAAAGTCACTGACTTAAAACACAAGTAGAGCTATTTTACTTGGAAATATACACCAGCACAGTAGCCATTGAATTTCCTCGTCAATTATTAGACAAAGATTTTGTAGGTCTCCTTTGGAGCACTTGCCAAAGTGGCTTCATTATGATCAAGCATTCTTGTGTAAAATGTACAAGTTCGCCATAATTAATACCGCTGGTGCCACACCCAGTTTACTAACTACCTATATCACTGCACAGTTATATATAACTGGTGTAGTTTTTTACTTAATCACTCAGGTCCCAGGTCCTTCCAGAGAAAGACACAATTAGATAGTGACCCCGCCTTGAGTTTATAATGTCCCTCCAATGGCATTGATGAAAGTGTAGCTATGTACTGCAGGGTTCAGGTCTTCTTAACCCTTTTACCGCCGTAGACGCCACGTGGCGTTTTGCATTTGGTCGGCTGTTCTCCTGTAATAAAATCGAAATGATAGTACAGGTATTAGTTGTTGTTGTTTCTTACAATTAAAAAAAAATATGGCTGCTGGAACGCTAACCGTTGAGTTGTTTGTTCTCCAAAAAATATTTAATAGTACGAGGTTGAGAAGCTCAGAATCCATCAAATAGAAGATGAATAAGCGTGTACTCTGTTTGAACCACAGCTCTGAGACATTCAGAAATTGAATTTCAGTTAGTATGGTTGGTAACAGTAAGTCCAAATTTGTAGCTATTTGTTGGACTAATAGACTTTTTTTTTTGCATCATAGTAAACAGTTTTGACTGTACCTGCTTTTAAAACATATCTCGTTGCTGAATGTCTGTGCAGGAAAAAAAAAAAAATCATTGGCGAGCAGAGCGAGCAAGACACTCTCAGGGGTAACACAATTTAAAATCGGGGATGTTTGTTTGTTTATATGTTAGACGTATGTATGCCATTGTGTACTTTGACCCTCTCGTATTTTCGAGTTAACTCAGCATTCGACCCCGTCCCAAACAGTATCCTCCGGTTTAACGATCATTACCCGTATCATCCTAGAAATTGAATTGTTTACTGACACTTTGAATTTTTTTGTGGGTGCAGTTTAAACTCAAAAACTTACTGGAGTTCCATTTCTATCAAGTTAGTTGCGGTGGTAAGTTAATACGCTATTTGTCATAGTTATAAGCCCTATGCAACAGTATTTACTTGAATATTTATTGTCAACTAGATTTAACACGAAGGTAAGTCTTGCGTACGTATGTTCAGTTATGTGAAAGTATTGTGCGTTACAAAAATATCCCAAAGAAAAAGTTTAAAGAACGTGACTTATTTTTTGTTTCAATTGAAACAGTTTCGGGGAGTGGTTACTATGGCATTGAATGCCTTTACCGTATAATACATGATTTAAAAACTCCACTTTTTTTTAGTAGCTTGAATATTAGAAGTTAAAACCAAACGTTTAACACTCCAGTGTAGTATTAGGCTCGCTCGCCATTTGTGCTCAAGCACGTCACTAGTTACATTTTCATGTTACCGATGTCGTCATAAACTTGGCGGTGAAAGGGTTAATGAATCTTACATTATCTGGAAATCACAGGACCATAGAAATACTTGACTCCAGCCCCTGTGTAACAAATGACTAACTATCATGTGTACCATTACTTTTCTTCTTTCACTTATTTCACTACTGTAGCTATGTGTGTGCGTGTGTGAGACCAGGTGATTGTGCATGGCTATCGTCAGGTCATTGACCAAATGATTCGGGAACTATTCACCATTCAATACTTTACAAATGAAAAGTTGAATCAATATAATGTGTGTGTGTGTGTGTGTGTGTGTGTGTATGTGTGTGTGTGTCCCCGGCCACACATACAAATGGTTTCAAAGGATTATTAACCCTCAGTGCGCATGCGCCCAGAGGGTTACAGTAGTCATCCTGTCAGTCATTCCGTCCGTCAGTCAACAGGGGATCTCGAAGATTACGGCTACCCAGGCTTTGAAAGCGACATCAAACTATAGCACTTCACAGAGTAAGTCCCTTTAATGTGCCAGAATTTTTAGTTTTGACTTAGTTTTCAAGAAAAAGCGAGTAGAATTTCAGTCCCACAATCGTACGTTACGGTAATGGGAACCACCCCTTTAGCTTGTCACGTGAGCCAGCTTGCAGGTTGCAAATCACTTTTAAATAGCTAACAATTACATGGATTCAGCGTGTGGTGTTCCGTGGCATAGTTGTTGAGTGAGCAAATAGCTAACCTAGAAGCCTCTGGTTCGAACCCAAGTAAAAGCTTTTTTTTTTCATTTTTTTTTTCATCCCGTTTTTTTTTCTTTTTTTTTTCTTCTTGCCTTTTTCCTACTGTTTTTATTGCTTTCCTACCTTTTCCTTTCATTTCCTCTTTCTTTTGTTCCTCTTCATTGTCTTTTTTCTCTTTCCTGCCTCTCTTCATGCCACTTCTCTTTTTTTTTTGTTTCTACACTTTTCCTTTTCTTTATCATACCAGCTAACTAGCGCTGAGGGTTTGCACTTCAGTGCTCTAGTTCTGTTAGTAAATGAAGTGACAAGAGTTCTAAAAGTATAGACTTTAAGTCGCTCCCTATATATTTCAGGTTGTCTAAGTGTGCATTAAATGGAAATATCTACCAGTCAATTAAAATGATTTATATTAAATAAAAAAATAATTTCACAAGGCCTCTTTCTTGTTAGTGGAGTTAAGAAGTCATTCCAGAGTTCCTCACCTCTAGTTGTATTGAAGTCCAGGAGTCATCACGTGTACACCAGTGGAGTAGTCACTGCACCATTACACCTGCCACTTCACACTCCTACATTGAAAGTGTATGTCTCAAGTAAAACTAGCTCAACATAATTCAAGATTCTCAGATTTGTGTTTTCGTGCTTGTAATTTTAACACATGTAGACATTTTTTAAGAGAATCAAGCTAGTTTAGTACAGTACCTTCCATATTATATTATATTTATATTAACTACCACAAAATGTTATGAAAAATTGGGGCAAATGTCTCCACGAAAGTCAAACTATCTGGGATATGTGTGTGTGTGTGTGTGTGTGTGTGTGTGTGTGCATGTGGATGATGGGAGGAGGGGAGCAAAGGGAAGCAAAGTACTTCCCTGTCTAACTCAAGTGCAGTGGATCCTCCCTATTCCAAAATCTTCCATGCCTCTGGACACCAAAAAACAAAACAAAAGTTTATCAATTGATGAAATCACGAAGAAAGCATTTTATCCAATAAGACCACATTTATTATTTCCTTAGCCCCAAAAGATATTACTGCTCCGTGTCATAATTTAGCAGCACAATAGATAGTACAAGCTAAGCATCCCCAATGCACTTGCCACAGTCTGCCCTACACTGCTTATGTGGAAAGTTGTTTAGTACAAACGACGCTGATTAAATTAGACCAAGAATTAGGTTAGCCATTGTAATCTAATGATGACTAATTGACATTTGGGGGAAAAAAATAATCACATATCAATGTATTCTATTTTTTCCCTTGTAAATATTAATTTTAGGATGTCTTTAATCCCTAAGGGGTGGGGGAAGGGCAGCAAACTAGATTTAAGGAGATGTACAAGCCCTCATTCCTCCGCTCCCTGAATAACAACAACACTGGTTTTACACAAGATAGAGCAATACCATATAACTGTGGTTAGGAAGCAAACCGATGGGTCCAGCCACTAGTACTACGGCTTTAAGCCATGAGCTGAAACATCATCGCTAAAGTTAGTACAGCTAGCAACTTTCTTAGAGAGAATCATTCCTGGCATCACGTGATAAAATGCAGAGCAGTGGTAGAATATGAGAATGAAGTTAAAAGTCATGCAATTGCAAACACACACACACACACACACATACAAAGCTCAACCGTGGTAATTATATCTGCAATAATTGGCAGCGAGCGAGACACTATCAGGGACAACACAAAAAATCAGGGATATATGATTGTATAAATCATATATGCTTGGACGGATGTATGTAACTTTTGTACTTTGACTCACATTTGTTGTGTTCATTCGTTACCTTGGTTAACAACGCGCTGTTTGTCATCGCTGTTTGTACTTGAAAATCCATTGCCCAACATGCCAAGCTACCAAGAGACTACAATGTATATCTTGTGTTGGTATATCCAGTGAACGCGTGCATGTGAGAGTGTTGTGTGTTACATGTGCTGACTAGCTAAGAACAAACAATAAATATACATTTGCTGCTTTGTGTGTTAAGCTTCTTAGGTTCCTTCCTGTTTCTTTTGTTAGTAAGCAAGTCTTATATAGAGTTAGGATGTATACAGTGCAATAATTTCTTGGAAAACCTTGTTTTGCTTGTACGCTAATTAAAAAAAGTCGGCCGTGTAAATTGTTCAAACAAATTGTGCATGATGATTTTATAAAGATGAATTTTACCCTTTGACCTTATATGTCAATTTTTTTTACTGAAGCACATCACAAGTATAATGCCTTTCCCCCAGCAGAAGGAAGGGTGTGTATGGTCAGTGAAACTACACCACCTCTTCACTACCGTACAAAAAACATTGTGTACTGGCTATAAATTATAGATAAGCTTTAAATAAGAATAATAAACAAAACAAAAACAAAACAAATGAAGCAGCAAAGGTGCGAACCCTCAGTGCTATTAAACATTACCTAGCTATTATAATAATATAATCTCCTTCAAAAAGAACAAAGCAATCTGTTAGCTATTTTAATGAGGCATCAATATAGCTCAAGTAATGAAAATAGTACATGGGAATGCTGTCTTCATAAGAGAAGCTAAACTAGCCAGAAACACTCACTGCTATAATTTTTCAATGTGAACTTCACTTCATTCAAATCCATCGGTTAACTTCCCTGAGCATAAAGCAAACTACACTGCGGGCTGCAAGAAGTCAAGTGATTATGACGTGACGCTAGGGGGAGTTACCCAGCTGGTACCAATGTGGAGCTGAAAGCTTCACGTTTTATCAATGAGCCCCAAATTAAAAAAAAGTAGCACAATAAAAGGACCTAAATCTTCTTTCTGAATAAGTTCATACCTAAATCACAGTTAATTGTCAGTAATCTCCAAAATCAGAGCATGACAGACAGACTGACAGGGAAACTACTACAAACCTCTTGCGCATACGCGCTTAGGGTTAACAAACAAACAAAAAAACAACAACAATCGCTAACCAACATTGTCTGTTAGCAAATTAACTGTCTACCAGTCCCAAATCCACATCGTGACTTATAAGACCTGCAACTACCTCTATGAGGTCATACGACTTGCATTTGGTAATGGTCATCAATACTATACTGTATCATGCCAAGTTGCTTATGACCTTAGTGGTTGTCATAGCTCCTATGACTTGTCCTAGTCTTATTCTATGAACTGCATGTGAAAAATGGCCATTTTTCTTCCATCACTGCACATCTGAATACTGGAAGCCAATATATTTGGCCAACAGAAGAAAATTCTTGTTCCCTATTCTCACAACATCAGCTGAAAAATGCACAAATGCTTCATAGTGACATTAGAAATTGGGGAAAGAACATACTCTTACTTCAGAAAAAGCATATGATGACTAAGTTATCAGGGTGTCATACTGGATTCTGCGCTGGGGGTGGGAAACACTGGTGTACTTGGCCAGTCTCATTTTGGAAGGATGTTAGGGTGGCCATGGGAAAAACTATGAGTGAGGATAATTTTGGTGGAGCATGTTTTGGAACAATTCAGTAACTAGAAACCATTCCAACATGCACCCACACTTTCTCACAAAGAAATGAAAATTTTCAAGAGTACTGTGGAACAAACAAACTGACGAGCCCTTGTCATAATATATAGCTAAAACTACCACAAAATATCACTAAATTCAGGCCACCCTTGCTGTTTACTTTCATTAATTAATTAATTCATACAGTAGCTATACATAGCTTAGAAAAAATTGTTCAGGAAACACAACTTCACCAGGGGAAAAAAATGACCTGGGTGACCCCGTGCAGCTAAAATACTTAGAAACCCACTGACCGCTAGCCATAAAACTACTTACCCCAGAAGCATAAGCCAGGGTAGGGACAGCGAAGCTTCCTTCAAGTTCACCAAGACACAGTAGCGTAGCCGTAGTAGGAATCAGTAGACTATATTATAGCGCGCAACAATAGTTTAGACGACCACTTCCAGTCGAGAGTTTTACTTATATTATGGTAAAGCGTTTTAAACTTATTTAACCCGGCGATACTTACCTACACGTAATTGGAAAAGGGTTTTCCATGAGAAAATGCAGTATCTTTGCGAGGCTGCTTTTAATGGTCCAGCGTCTAGCGCAGCGAAGTACTTAGGGCCTGAGGGCGGTAGTTCAAGATGCACAGAGCCGCCTATGTCTACGCAACAGTACATAGCCTAACAAATATTTAACGTAGCTACATTTTCATCAATGCCGTTGGAGGGACATTATAAACTCAAGGTGGGGTCACTATCTAATTGTGTCTTTCTCTGGAAGGACCTGAGTGATCAAGTAAAAAACTACACCGGTTATAAAACTGTGCAGTAGTATGCACACTGGATATGCTTGCGCTTATGAGGGATTCTTCTTCAATTAATCATCAGCCATGTTACAGTTCCTAGCTTTCTAATTTTGCTTAATAATATAATGCAAGAAGTTAACTAAATCCAATTAGTTAAAACGAGCACCTTCAAGCAGTGTGGAGTGTGGTGAGAGGCTATCAAATTGCAGAAAACCAAGTCACATTTTTGTAGAACTTAAAGCTCACCATTTCTCCCTCTGACTGGCTAGTAAATATTTTTTTTTTAATGACTCTCAGTTTATTTGTGATCAAATGAATAAAATATACTTGGCACAGTACAACAGTTAACGAGTATGAATATTTATGTTCTTCATCCACAGCTCCATGTTATACCAGCATGCCTTTATTGCTGCAATGAAACAACAAATAAAACAAAACCAACAGAAAATTATTATAAGTCAGCAGGTTCATTATAAAATGTTGTATGTAAAAAAAGTATTCCTGAAAGGGTGTTACCTATTATTCCTGACAAAAATACACTCTTTTTGGTATAATCATAGAGTGTTTCGCAGTGTGAGTGTAACAGCACACCCTATGAGTGTAACAATACACCCCAATGCAAAAAAAAAAGTGTTCCAGTACACCCCACTTAGGGTGTAACTAAACACCCCGGTTTTTACAGTGTAGCTTACCAACTCCACAAACACTCTAGATATGTTCATATTTTCTTTATCTGCATGAGCCTTTTCTTCATCTTGATTCAGCTTCCTTATATGACTTCTATAACGGTTTCTTAGGCTGGTAAGACACTTCAAATGGTACTTGGTTTCCTTTGCAATACGGTCTCCACCATCAATACGACCAAGAAGTTCGGTTTCTTGTAAGACTGTGATCATAGTTCGTATATTGCTGTCAGCATCAAATGTTGAAACTTGATGGAGATCACCTTCTTCGTGACCTTCCATGCAGAAAACACAGCAGTCAACTTCAATTGCTTGCCGTTTGCTAGGTGGCCTTTGTTCAGGATTATCCATGTGCTTAGCTTTCCTTTTCCTTGCTTTGGTCAACTTTGAGTTGTTGTACTTTAAGTGACAGGATTTGTGCCAAGATGCACGGTGAGTTAAAAGGTCAGCAGCACTTACATTGTCACCAAAGCAGATGCTAGTGGAAGTGCATCAAGGTCCTTAAACTCCTTTAAATTGGCTAAGAATGATGAATATACATCTATTTTCACACAGCTATTTGTAGGACCTTGCATTGGGCACTTCAGTGGCTCTGGTTATCTTGCTGGCAAATGACACACTGGTTCCAGTCTAATTCCATGACTGTGCTACAGAAATATAGTACTTAAGTTAGCTCCTCTAAATGGTTTGTGTCTATTAAACTCACCAAAAACAAGTCCACCAAATTTTGACTTTAAGGAAAGATAGAACTCAAATAGTCCATGTGGCATGCATTTTTTTCAATTAAAGCACACAAAGCATGGTAATGGTTTATTTGGTTTATTGTTGAAGTGTTAACACTGAATGTAATGATTTCATCAATAATCTCATTCTATTATAAGTGCAATACATATTTTGGTGGCCATCTTGTTTTACAAAGGCATTTCACAGGGGCTCCTAGGCTAAAATTAGTTAGTAGACCCTAGAAACATCATACAAAATTAGGTGCTTTTGTCCGCCAAAAAACGGTAATCATAAAAAATGACACTAAGCCACCTGACTAGATGGCCGATCAATAAAAACTTCAAAATAATCTATAATAACAGCTATACTTTTCCCGAATGACTTACGAAAACACTGAGGCATGGTCTTCCATAGACTCTCACGATCTGGCCATAATAATCAGCGGATTCAACCTGATATCCAAGATGTTTAGCCATTTTGTAAAAATACGCGAAGCTGTGCTTATAGAAATTGAAAATCTATATGCCCAATCTCTAAATGGACTGTCAAGTCTCAATTTCATTATGGTCAAAATGAATTCTTGAAAACCAGACAATTTGGTAGAGGTAGTGGAGGGGGGGACAACATGATCAAAAAAAGCCTTCAAAACACTAAGTTTAGGTAGGCCAGTATAAAACTTTACAATATCCTCATCTGTGAACGAGCTCTCAGTAAAAGGATGAGCCACAGAATTTTGGCACTCGCATATTTTACTCGAAGTTAACAAAGTTTGCACACCTACATCTATCCCACCATCCTCTGTTGCCAAAGGCTCATTCTCATCAGTAATGGACTCTGCAGTGGCCTCTGCTGACTTGCTATTTTGTGCTTCTCTCACCTTCACCCTTTCCCACCTCTCCTCACAAGCTTGACCACTGTTAGCAGAAATTTGTCTTCCATGCCCCAAATGCAGTGTAGGAAGCCAGTCAGGGCTAGTTTCATCAAGAAGACTTGCACTATAGCATTGCAGTATATCCGTATCCAAATCACTTGACTTCATTAATAGCTCCGTAATACTCTATCAATACCTCAATCTGCAATTCTTGGGTAAGTCTAGCTACGAATATTATAAATAATGATTCATAAAAAATGATTCATTTAACTACATCTACAGAAGTACTGGTGTAGGCTGTATCCCAAAACATCAGCCATGGAGAGCTTGGACTTTTATTTAGTTCTTATCATACGTTTTGTTAAACCAAAGCCGTGAAGCAAACTATCTATAGCTAGCGCTACGAATAAATTCTGCAATACTCCTATTCGATCAGCGTACGAACCGTTCATAGTCCAAAACTAATTAGTTTTTAGTGTCAAATTTTTTTTTTGGTCTCCTTCTAAACAATAAGGTCAACTTATTGTTTAGAAGTAGACCAAAAAAAAATTTCTGTTATAATTTATTAATTTTTTTAAAGCGTACACTGACGCGCGAAGGTCAAAGCAATTTATCAATAAATTTTTACCATGGGAAATATTATATCCAGTCCTCATACACTATAACCTGTTCTGTTCAACATGTAGTTGTACTAGGCACTAAGCGCTCATGCTTTAACTATTTTAAATACCAGGCAAGTGTTATTGCACACTTGCCAAGTTATTACACCTGACAACAATATAGCAACGGTATTTAAAGAATCCTTAGGGATAGTCTTATCCTTCAACAAAATAAAATTTAAGTTTAGTGCTGGTAATATTGTGATGAAGATGGTGATCTGGAGTTGCACATCAAGTGTGTGTGTTTCAGTCAGAACACTTTATGAATTTTGGATTATTCAATTGTCACCAATTTTTGCAGTATGTTCTTACAATTGCAGAAGCATAATTAGTGCTTCATAACTCACTCTACCAAAAGAAGCCTATAGTAAGTTTGAATCTATAATAATGTTTAGTGGATATTTATTGAGAAGTTTATGATTTTTTCACAAAATTATTTGGCAGTCCAATTTCTCATTATCTCTGTGAATGCATGGTATAAAATAATAGCAACTTTTCATACTCTGAAAATACTCTTAGGGTTCTAAGTAATGGCTTGTAGAAAAATGCAAATAGCATGAGCTTTTAATTAATGTTTGAATTACATGAATGAATCATTATAATCATCAAAGAGTATTTCTATTCCGAATATTTCAGGCTCAGCTTGTAAGTATCTCTACAAATTGCTGATATTGCTATCATACACACACCAATGGATGCATTTGAACAGATTATACTGATATTTCAGTTTACTGCAGCAAAAATGATCTGAAACTGTCTCAAGTCAATTTAAATGTAGCACTTCTTGGTAAGTTGGGATGTTCTTCAGATGATGAAATGATAAAATTTTATACCATTAGTTGAAAAAGCCAACGAGATATTCTTTGAAAGATTAAACTTGTTAATGCAATATACATATGACAATTATACAAGTATGGTATGTTTGTGGATAGGTACTACTATTTATCCTGCAATAATAGCTACAATTGGTGGTCTGTTGACTACGAGATTGCAGCAAGCAGTACTACTCCACAGTATAAAGGTAAAAATGTGATGGTCTCGGAAGTCGTGGGTTGTCGTAGCTCAGTGGTTAGAGCACTGGTGCTAAAGCCAGGGTTCCTGATTTCGATTCTCCGGCGACAACTAGAGTTTTTTTCTTCACATTTTGCCTTTGCTTCTCTCTAGACCCTTTTAAATGAGAAAGTTTCAAAATTAACTCTGGTGGATCTGTGTTGTATATTCGAAATCATTCTGCTCTTCATCATACAAAATCTTCATTACAGACTGTATTACAGCTTTAACATCAAGCATTATTATACTACATTAGAGCCAACTCTAGTCATGAATATACATGATATGAGATTTTTGATAATTTATAACACAATGGTGTGCAGTATTATGCAGAAACCCTGATTGTGTAGCTATTAAATAGAATAACCATGACACAGCAAAGTGACTCAGAGATAATAATTAAAATTTATGCTGAGAGGGAAATTTAATGACATCCATGATCATGGCTAATTGTAATTGTGAGCTATTAATGTTGACATCCAAATGGAACAATTGACTAATTCAGAAAATTCAAATACAACAAACCACAAAAATTAAGTAATAGTTTTGTTTAATTTCAAGTTATTGAGTTTTCATGGGACTAAAGCTACTGAGATTTTAATAATTCCAGGTGAGAGAATTTAAGAGTGATGTTAGATGAAGTAAATTATATTATATACAGCACTAAGATTTAAGACAATAGTAATTTTTAACTTCTATTTCACATAACCAAACTTTTTGTTGTCTATGATTCAGTCCTATGCTGAAAAAATTATAATAGCAAACTTTCTCATTCTAATAGCCAATATTATGTTAATTATAACAACTAAATCTGATGTTTTGACTTCTTGCTGAAGTCCTCTTAAGGGTTGCATTGAGGTCGAACTTTAAATAATCTATTCAAAATACACTAGAGGATGTTGTGATGACACATAATGAGACCATGTTTTTATGTGCATATGTGATAATATTTTCAGCAGAAAAATTCTATTTACCATATCTTCAGATAGCCAAATTGCCACAGCCTAGAGATAGCCACTGTGCAGCTGCTTTTGTTATTTCTTCTGAACTCACTGAAATCATGCTATTTGGAGGAGATGATCAACGTAATTGTCACCTCTCAGACACTACAATATTAAGAATGGGTGAGTTTACTGATCTTTATAAAATAATTTACTTTGTAGCTGAGGCATGATTGATATATTTGAAGTTCTGTTTTATAAACATTCTCTCATTGTAATTTATCCTTTATTTTTTTTAGCAGACCATTGTTTACACTAATAAAACTATTTTGGTCATTACATTAAGAATATACAATTTCATTCTCATATTCCATTACGTTTTACATAATTTTGATGAGTTCATGTTACCAAATTAGAAAAAAATAGCTGATGTTATATAATTGGGTAGTAACATTTGTTCAAGCATACTTGACTGTAACAGATTATCAAGAAAAGGCAATCTATTAATATCTTATCAATTTAAGACCACAACTGTTTATGTCTCCCACTCACAAAACTTTGTAAAAAAAATGAACATGTTATTTATAGTTTTTCATGAACATGTTATTTATACTTAATTGTCAATCATCAAACCAAATATATCAGCTACAAATAACATCATTAATTCAGCGAGCGAGCGAAGCGAGCGAAGCTGACTATCAGTCGTGTTCAATTGAGATTTCAGATATATATATATATATATGTAGGTATGTATGCGTACGTCAAAAAATTTCGCCCGCGCTTCTAATTACGTAAGTTAGGTAAAGCGTTTACAGTTCCGGTATTTTTCAATTAACGAGCACGGAGAATCAACTTTGTTTCAACCAAAAAGTTTATAGCTACTCTCTTCTTGGCGAAAGACTGAATGGCAAATTGTCAAGCTGCGCTTCTTTGCCACTGCGTTCGAAGTTTATTCAGGTAATTCTGTTATTGTTAACTCTTCATGCCTAATCATTGCTATTATTTAGCGATTTCCTTCACAAATCATCTTTACCTATACTCATATATTTACTCGCTCGCCATGCATTTGCGCTATTCGAGCGCACCACTAGTTAAGTAATTGGCGAGCAAGCGTAGCGAGTGAGACACTTACAGGGGTAACACAATTGAAAATCGGGGATGTTTGTTTATTTATATATATGGACGTACGTATGTCATTTTACTTTGACTCCGTATTTTTGTGTTCGCTCCACGTTCGACCCCGTCCCAAACTTCACTAAACAGAATCCTCCGGTTTAGCGATCATTACCCATATCACCTTAGAAATTGAATTGTTTACCGCTTTGAATTGTTTTGCGGGTGCAGTTAAAACTCCAAAACTTATGGGAGCTCCATTTCTATTCGAGTTTAGTGGCAGTGGTAAGTTAATACGCTATTTGTCACAGTTATAAGCCCTACTCAACAGCATTTACTTGAAAATTCATTGTCCACTAGACAAACCACGAAGGTAAGTCTTGCGTAGGTATGTTCAGTTGTGTGAAAGTATTGTGCGTTACAACTACTACTATATCACAAAGAAAATTTTAAATAACGTGACTTGATTTTGTTGCTTCTTTTTCAATTCAAACAGTTGCTGGGAGCGGTTACTATGGCATTAAATCCCCTTTACCGCATATAGCTACTTATTAAAAAACTCTGTAGTAGCTTGAGTGTTAGAATCAATCATTTAACAATAGTGTAGCTTAAGGCTCGCTCGCCATTTGTGCTCAAGCACACCACTAGTATTTTCATACTATAGTCTGGTGGCATGTGTGTTAATTTATTCACTGAATCATTTCAATGCATGAGAAAATAATTCACATGATTTACTTGTGTTACTTTATTTATTTCCACACAGTTGAATAATTTCTAGCCGAATACATTATTTTTACTGCTGTTAACATGAGAAGCTTAAACTGTGACTAACTTTATAACTTTTCATTCTAACATGTAATGTATAGATTTAATTTATTGGATGAATCATTTGAATGTTCTTTTGTGTTTACTTTATTAATTTGAGTCTTTTATTACTTTGGAATGTTGAAATAGAATATATAGTACTATAGAGAAGTGATAGCTATAACTAATAAATAATTAGTTCACTTTTATGCCTACCATTCTTTATTAAATTTGTAGAATGAAATTTAACTAAGTCATAATTACATTGTATATATAGAAAAATTAACCTCCTCCACTAAATGGAAAGTATCTAAAATTATACATTCTTCAGAGTTGAGAAATAAAGATAGACTAATAGCAAAGAAACTGCTAAAAGGTAATATTATAATTACAAGTTGTTGACATGACTAAATGTATTAGATATTATAAAGGTGAAACTAGAATAATACATTTATAACTATACATTATACCTCAGTTTGATCTTTGAAACTTAATGAAATGTTTTTGATTCTGAGTAATGTCATTGGTAAACTGGTGAAGCAAGCGAGTTACCATTAATAGCTAACGATATTATGTGAATATATGAATTAATGATACTTAAACTTTTAAGAAACTGTCAAATTAGTTCATGTAGTGGGTCTAGGGTGGTGATGCACTGATGCCATTTAATAATCAATGGCTTATTTGATGTTTGCTTCTTCTGCACTTAAACTACAGTAAAAATGTTACCGCACCATATTAAAGTAATGCTGATAGAATAAGCTAAATGCTCTATAATTATAATTTCATTGACTTTTGTTAAATTACTATGATATTTGCCTTTGCCAAATAAATGTAGCATTTTTAGATTGAATTTCTTATTAATGTAGTATTGTAGTAAAAAGTTGAGGTTATTTGAGATTTATCACCAAAATTTTCTTTGTTAGAATTGAATCAGATGCATATCTAGTTGATTATTCCTCTTTTCTAACTCTTTGGTTGTTTTTTTTTCAAAAAAAAACACCAAAACTTCAAAGTCTTTAGTAATTACTGCATGCAAACTTTATATATATTATAATGTGGTGTACAGTGCAATTAATATGCACAAACAACAGAATAATAAACATGCGACAATAAAAAGAAATTATGAGCCTTAATCTTTGCACTGTATTGAGGATATTTGATTTAATTTAACATACTATGTAATAGTTAGAGCATAATCGTATAGCTACTGGTATATATAGTACTCAATCCATGGGGCCTGTGGTCCTAGGGCTTGCATGCACAAAATTTACCAGTAGCTACACACGTGCTCTAACTATTTTAGATCGCGTTTACGCAACTTTGATTACCAGCATTTTCGCAGAGATTGCAGTGTCAAGCAACTTTTGTCAGTGAGAATTTTGTGGATATCGCTCAGACTCTGATCATCCTTCCCGAGTAAATGAAGAACATTACTCTAGTTTAAGTCATTTTGAAGGTGGTAAATAACTCCATGCCGCTGGTCACCCAAAACTGATTATCTTAGCTCTGAAGAAGAAGTAAGGCTGCTGTCTCTAAAGAACATTCCTAAGAATACTAAATAGGTCGTTATGCTTGGATGAAAGCCACAACCTACACCCTAGCAAAAGTGTCAGATAGACATTATAGATCAATAAGATCCAGAAACATTAAATCATTGGCTTTTAAAATATTCACTGTGAAAGTAAGAAAAAGTAAATGGAGAACAATATGATCCCTAAATATAACACAACAAGAACAGGAAAAACTCAAGAACAATTATGTTTCATTGGAGCTGTAGCTAACAGCCTTATTATTGCTGTAACTAACTTCAGTATTCTGTTATATCAACAACTAAATTTGCTGTTTTTTTTAAATAAAACTAAAAAGTAGCTATACTCTTGGGCAGATAGTGTGCACATTGTATTTGCAAATGCAAAACATAATAGTGCACACTTACCAAGTTAGTACACCTAGTTACAATATAACAATGGGAACTAATGAATACATAATGTATAGGATGTTATTAATATTATAATTTGTAATCTTTGTAGTTACAGAAAAAGAAATTGAAAATGCCTGTGAAGAAGCAATAAAGAATCAAGTTTGTGTAGATATGTTTGTAGGACGCTTAAATTTTGTTGGCTTACCTCGTTCAGGAAAAAGTTCCACTCTACGTCGATTACTTGGAGAATTCATTAACTTTATTGAGGCTAAAATGGACCATGAACTACCAAGTACTGGAGTAGCAGACAGAAAACAACTCTTCATTCAGAGCATTAAAAAATCTGTTGGATTTGTGAACCAAGGACAATGGAATGAGAAGAATCTAGTAGGGGAGACTACTTTTCTCAATGGCATCATTTACCAATCTATAAATGGTAAGGTCAGAAATGTAATCTCAATATCTACACTTTTTTGTTGCCTTTTATATGCAACTATAGAAATATTATTACCATTGTTTTTCATTTACTATGTAACAGCTTGTGCAAAGCATTCAATTATTATTATAACTATATATTATATGTTCACAGATGTGTCAGTCACTCCACGAATGCAAAATTCCCAATTTACTGCTAAAGGATTAGATACAAGCACACAATTTTCAGAAGACGGGAAATCAAATTCATCACCTAAAGTCACTGTGAAAGAAAAATCGTCCACAAATGAGTCAGACAGTCTACCTGCACTCATTCAAACACATGAAGCTAATAAAAGCAATTTTCTACCTATAAATATTGCTCAAATATATCCCACATATGAAGAAGCAATGGCTAATAAAGATTATGAGAGAGTGCAATGTTTACTTGAAGATGTCATATATTTGATTATTACAGACCATGGAGGACAGACTGAGTTTTTAGATCTTATGTCTCGATTTCTCATGGGGCCTTCACTAAATCTCATATTTAGTCGACTTACTGATTCATTTGATCAAGTTTACAAAATATACTCTACTAATGAAGAGGGAGTCTGTACAGACAAGGAAGACTCTATTGTAACTTTAGAGGAAATAACATTCCAAACACTAGCTAGTATAGCTTGTTTAGATGTTCCTGCTGATCAAGATCATTCTTCAACAATAACAGAACTAAATGAGGCAGAAAACTGTATACCTTGTTCTTCCAAGGCTATGTTTGTGGGTACATTTAGAGATTTGATATCTACAGAAGAATTTAAAGAAAGAGATGAAGCATTGAAAAAAACAATGGAATGTACTGACTTTTATGACAAAGGAATCATTGAGTATGCCACTGAAGAACAAATTACATTATCAATGAACAATATGAGCGGTACTAAAGAAGAGATTGATAAAGCCAGACAAACTTTCGAAAATTGTATAAAGAAGAACCTTGGTAAAGTGCATATTCCTTGTACATGGTTAATGTTTAACATCGTAATGCGATCCAAAGACAAACAAATTATGACACTAGATGAGTGTAGAGACATTGCTAAAGATCTTGGAATTAGCAATGAAGATTTGCCTAAAGTTTTGTGGTTTCTCCACTATCGAGTAGGTTCACTGTTATATTATACTGAAGTACAAGAATTTGAAGACATCATTATTTGTGATACTAAGGTTAGTCAGTTATTGTGTTTCATTGTCTTATTAAGTTTGTAATGTGTATGTGCTATAGCTATTGTTTGAGGCTGCAACTCAGCTAGTAAAGAAAACATTTATATTTAGCAATGTAGGAAAAGCAGCTGCTGAAAAGTTTAAGTCAAAAGCTCAGTTTACACAACTAGATTTGGAAAAAGCTGCTCATCGCAATACAGGAGATTTAATACCCATAAAAAAGCTTATTGTACTATTTCAACATCACAATATTATAGCTCCACTTCCTGTGACAGAAGATAGAACTGAGGTCACTTACTTCATGCCTAGCATTCTGAGAAGTGCTACAAAAGACGAACTGTCAACAATTTCATCTTCAGTGGAGGTAGCACCGATGATGTACAGATACAAGAGTGGCTATTTACCCCTCGGAGTATTTTCATCTCTCATAATAGCAATTATTTGCAAGCAGAATCCTAAATGGACACTCAAAGAAGATGATCCTTGTCGAAACAAGATTGAATTTCTGGTGAAGGATGACTATGACACAGTAACTATCATAAACTGTGTGTACTTTATTAAAGTCGTTCTGTTTAGGGAGTGTGATCTGACCACGCCCACTTCTGTTCAATGTACTCACATTAGAAGTACTATATATGATATGCTTATGGAAGTTAATAAAAACCTCAAATACACCAATGCCAGAGTTCAGTATGGATTTGAATGTGTACATGACTTGCCCAATGAGAGTTCATTTCATCTATGCATACTAGAAAATGAGAAATCTACAAAAATGAAGTGCTTGGAGAATCGAAGAAAAACAAAAATTGTGTCGCTAATAAGTGCAAAACAAAAAATTTGGTTCCAAATGGTAAGTATATGAATTTATATGTATATATATATATTTTTTTTTATGCTTTAATGACTATCTATTTATAGATAGACAATACAGTATCTGATAAGACTCAAACTAAGGGGTCAAAAGGTAAGCTATTGTATAGCTACTACCACTCAGTGGTGTACAATTACATTTAAAGTAATACATTTTAAGTAAGAACTGCGTATTTTAACTGATCTACTCAATTGGAGTCATTTTATGAATGTTTGATAAAAATGAGTGCATTGTAGTAACATTTTATGGTTTTTAAGCAAGACACAGGCATACTTTAAGATTTACATGAGCAGAGTTTTTATTCTCAATACTGTTGCAGTACAAATGTATTATAGTAACTTTTAAAGTAAGTTTAAAGTTGTCACAAATAGCAATACACTCAAACTCACATTATCCAGACTCCCCTTTTTCGAGCACTCCTCTCTACCAGCTACTATAATGTGACATGAGGGTAAAGTGTACAACAATGAAGGACCAGCTTGTCAAGTACTATTTTACACATTGTAATGAGTAAAAGGGTTCAGTTTATTTATATTAGCTAGGACCTGAAAGGTGTGCAAGTCTACTCCATGCCCAGCATTATTAAAAGAAAAAGATGTGTGCTATTCTCAGGCACTAAACTATACTACAGATTATAAGCATAACTTCTTGTTGAAATTACAACCGAATTTGTAAAGTTCCATATCCAGATTCTTATTTTCTAATGAGCAAACAATTGAATATAATATGGATGTATTATGTATATTTATTCCACCTAGATATCTTCTCATGGTAATGTTTAGGTACTAGACCCATGAGATAACTCATGTTATCATATAGTTTTATCTCATTGCTGTATTGCACAAGCTCGTTACCCCAGTAGTTATAGAAACCAGCCTGCCTTACCAGTTTTCATGGTTTTTACAGCTACCTTACTCTAGTGGAGCCTACCCAACCAGGTTAGAGCAGCTGCTAAAACATCAACTGGTATTGTGGGGAACACCTGGAGAGTTTTACTGCCAACTTTACACCAAGAGTTACAAACAAACTACTTCAGTGAAGATAACTAGCATGGAATAAATCACTTGTTATACTTTGCAGAATGATAATGGCTAGATGTTTCACTCTCAGTCTTTATTTTGACTCTCCTCTGCTCTGTGATAATAAATTAGCCTACTCATGAAATATTTTACCACATCTCACTCTAACTCATGTAGTAAGTACATTATATGCGACCGTCTACGGGAAAACCGGGCACAACGCGGCGTGCGTAATATCGAGAAAAGGTCGATCGATTTCTTAAAAATGTATTGTTTTAAGCCGACGGAAGGGAACGGTTAGGTCTATTATAGCGGGAACGACTTAAGCTACGACGATAAAACTTGGAGAGCTCAATATCTGGACGCCGACAACTCCGTAAGTGCAACAAAAAAAAATTCGAAGGGTGCCGCGTTGTGCCTGGTTTTCCTATAGACGGTCACATATGTAAAACACCAAAATAATTCAACCATTTCATAGGTACACCCAAACATAAATAAAATTCAGATGTTATGAACTACTTAAAGTAGATTAGTGCTATGACAAATCTTGAGTTGTGCTACGACAAACCTTGAACAGTGCTATAGTAAAAAGAAAGTTTCCCTGGAAGATTCTCTCCAAATTACATCACAAAAAGTCTTTTGATGCTCTACATGTAGCATTTAGTTGGTAGAGAATCAGGGTGGTAATAATAATGATCTAAAAAATTGGCGAGAAACTGCTGCTAGAATGAGGGAAGAAACTTTAAAACAAACACAAAAGGTTACAATATATTTTTCGAAACAATAATTGTGCGACTTGAATATGTAACAAGTATTCTTCAAAGTTAATTTTATAGGTATATTGAACCTTTCTCACTTTTAAAGGGGTCTATAGAGCAGTGAAGGTAAAATGTGAAAAATCTCAGTTGTCGCCAGGTAATCAAACCTAGTACCCCTGGCTTTAGTCACTAGTGTCTAGACATGAGAATTGTAAATATATATATAATGTATAAGATAGCACTATTGCTGTTACAAAATTGTACTTGTCTTCCCTGAAATACGCAATTACTTACTATAAAGTTTCCACAACGCATATAATGAAGTTATTTAAAACTAAATATTAACACACAGTAGCTAAGAACTAAGCAAAAGGGTAGCTGTCCCTGAGCTGCAGAACATCTATTTGTATGATATAAAATAAATGGATTATTCCCATGCCTAAATTGAAGCTTGAACAGTAATGTCACTATTTTTACTTCCAATGTAATTTAGATTATCCCTTTACTATGAGAAATCTTGTTCTTCTAAAGTGGACTGACTCGAATAACAAGAAGCAAAGAGTTCAAATAATCTCAGAACTTAGTCCCAAATGGAATGACATCAGTGACCTACTTGAATTCAGTCCTGCTCTCACCCAACAAATAGAACTCAACTCCCACAGAGTACAAGATCGTTGCAAAGAAGTCATGCGTTTATGGCTCAGCAGTGAAGACGGAGCATATCATTATCCCACAACATGGGAAGGTCTTATTGAACTATTAGAGGATATTGAACTATCAAGTTTAGCTTCAGACATTCGAGAGGTAGTATGTCAATGAACAGTATAAATAAGCCATTAGAATTACTCATTATGTGATAAAGTTGTGCTGAATGTGCACTAGTTCCCAAATATACATTCTATTGATACTTAAAATTGTTATTGTACTGTGTTCATTAACTTATTTGGCAGTTTTCTTACACTAATTGTGTATTCCTCACATATGATTGGATTATGAACACTATTTTTGTAGATATAATCATGCAATATTCATTGTGTATGAAGAGAGAAATGGTATTCTTGGAGTGTCCTTTCTTAGGGAACACTGCAGGTCAGACATGACAGGGGATTCATCTGTGGCAACAAAAAATCCTCGTCTTATAAGACGAGGATTTTTTGTAGAACACTAACTTCACCCAATCCTGTACCTGAGGCAGCATTGTGTAGAGAAAACTTGTCTGATTGCTTTGGATCTACTACTCCAGTTTCTTCAGTAGTTTACAGTTGCTGTTGCCTGCAGAAGAAGTGAACAATAATCGGTATAAACCTTTTGGTAGTAATACAACAGTATATAGCTTCATCCTTGTCAACTCCTGTGGCCCAAAGCTGGTGCTGTGATACTGTTTGTTGTCTATTGCCTACTAAAAATCTATGGCATAGGACACCTGACTTCCCCTCTCCTAAGTATTACTTCGTTTCAATGTCTATTATTCTATATGTATATTGCACCAAATAGTTTTTTCACTACATAAAATAGACAAGCACAGCTATTTAAAACAATATATTTAATAAATACTTTAACTTAAATTAGCAGTAGATATAGTTTCAATTTCATCTACAAACTAATTTAACTGGTTGGTTTAGATGTAGCAGAGCTACAGAGCTAACCAAGTGCTTATTCCTTTGACAGATATAAGTTTAATAAGCCATAAATTCTCGGCCTTGTGGGCCTTCAAGTGGCATGAGAAATGAATAAAACTGAACTGAGCCACAGCTTATAGCCAGAAATTTCAAAGGGGGGATGCTGTGGATCAGCTATAAGGTCAGGTATTGCTGCCACCTGAGAACTACCTCTCCTACTCAGCAGGTAAAAGCTATAGCAGGGAAAATCTACCAGCCCAAGGCAATGAAGGGTTCAACCTAGGTTTTGCCCTTGGACAGATTGATGGTTTTAGGCTTGACTAATATTTAGCTCAAGGTAATTCTAACAAAAAGGAAAGGTGTAGTACATGAGTAGGTAAGCATGAGATGTGTGGATGATGCATGTACACTCAGAGGAATTAGAACAAAAGAGTAGCGTTTTGTAGCTAAAATAAAATAAACAGAAAGTACAAAGAACAATAAGTCTAATAAGTTAGTTGAATTTGGTAGAGCATTCTACCACAGGGGAGGGTTCATAAAGGTTGCTGTTAATACTGTGTAATGGGATATATTATCAATGGGAATGTGATCTTTTGATGGAATCTTTTTCCAACTGAGTTTCCTATTGTTGTTCATTTTAATGGAACCAGCTGACTTCATTTGTCTTGGGTGTGTATAGAAACATACATAAGATACTTTTATTGACATCAAATACTGATTTTATAATTCATATAAATGAGAGGGTTCTATTACTGTGGGGACAGGGGGAACTTCTCCCTCAGCTTTACAGTGCCCATGCATTTTCCAAATGACTGCATCCATCTTGCCTGTTTCTCTAACAAAACTTACACAGCTGCTTTATTGTCATATTCTCATTTTTCATAGTTCATATTGTTTGGGTTTCCCAAACATCAACTAACTATTTGCTGTTGAGCAGCACTGAACAGTCAACAACACTCATTAAATAATGGAGTCATAAAACCCATTAAACACTCTTTTAATGTATTTGATTTTCACATATGCTGACTCATGTTTTTTGTTCTTGGTTTTGGTTGGGTGCTCTCTGTTTTTTTGAGAGTGTCCAGGTTTTGAAAATGAGAACAACTCTATAGCTGAATAACCAGAGTTTCAGTACTTGCGACACTAACATATGGTCCTTCGAATCCAAACTACTGAATCAAGCCTATTGGGAACAGTCTACTGCTGGAGCTGGAAATAAAGTGGTCACTGTACAAGTGCTTACTTCTAAAATGTCCAAAGAGTATTCTTGTGCTGAATTGGCAAAATGCAAAGGTCACAGAACAGCCATTAGAGGCAAGGTGACAAAAATTATTAAAAATGCAATGAGACTGGTGAAACAAGATGTCAGGAAATTGAGTTTATCTGCTCTACAAGATGCCAGAGATGAAATTGAAGCAGCCATAAAAAAACACGAAGTAGCACAAACTGAGGTCATAGCTGCAATGACGGATGTTGGCTACACCGAAGAAGACATCATAGCTGAAATGGACAATTGTGAAACAGTTGAACAACCTTACCTTGATGGTTTAGAAAAAATCAAAGATGCGATGGAGCAGTCTGCTTTGTTTCTCACTCAGGCAAGACTGGTGGGCATAACAGAATCGTGGCTTGACCATTCCAATCCTGCTTCAACAACATATATGTCTCAAGGAAATGATCACATTGAACAATTGAGTCTACTGATGTCAAAGTTGGAAATCTACAGTGACCATGACTTTTTCTCAGCAGTGTTGAAAAAAGTGGAACCGCTGCTGGAAAGAATGAAGGAAGCAGTCTACAAAGCAGCCCCTATTCCTGAAGAAAAATCTGTGGTGGTATCTCCTGCTGCTCTAGTAGCAACAAGACCTCCACCACCATACAAAGTCAAACTGCCATCATTTTCTGGGAAACCAAGGGAGTTTCAGATATTCAGAGCAAGATTTGAAGAAATTATGAAGACTTACACGGATTACTACACTGACTCTGACAAACTCAGCATACTTGCTGAGGCCATGGACGATGCTGAAGCTAAAAAATTAGTGCTCAATTGCTATGCGGTTGGATACAATTCTGCCATGGAAGAATTGCAGAACGAATATGGCAGGAAAAGTGTCATCTTCCCAATCCTGGCAAATGAATTGGTGAATCCCAACAGTTATGACCTGTCAAGGGAAAGCATGAAGCAAGTGATTGACAGAACACAGAGAGTGTTGAATGACATGGAGAAGCTGAAGGCAAAAGACATAGAACTTCTTGCTGTCTCTCTGGTAGTCAACGATTTTGACTTGGAAACAATGAATGAGTGGTCAAAACACCTGAGCTCAGATGATGTATTGCCAGACATGAAGACTCTGATGGATTTTGCTGTTCCAAGATCACACAATTTGCCAAGGATTCACAAGAAATCACCAACTGTGGCAACTGCCAACATATTCGAACATCGACAAAAACCAGCAGCACCAGCAAACAATGACAATGTGGAAAAGAGTATCAAAGCTGGATCTCTATCAAAAAGAGTGTGCCCTGTTTGTACAGATGGATTTCATCCGCTCTACAGGTGTACAAAGTTTAAGGATGCAGAAGTCAACACCAGATGGCAATGGGTAAAGCAGCACAAATGTTGCCACAACTGCCTGCATCCCTCACATGCTGTGGTAAACTGTACTTCCACCTACAGCTGCAGATTTTGTCAAAAGAAGCACAACTACTTACTTCACAATGATGACAAAGACAGCATAGACAAAAAGAAGAATGAAAAGACTGGGACAAGCTGCACTGCTGTTCTGAAGGAGGCAATCTCAAGCAGCAGCACAAGCAGCACAGCGGAGACTCCAACTCTCAATGCGGGCTTCATTCACACAGCATTAATCTCACTCCAACACAATGGCAAAAGAATAACTGCCAGAGCTGCTCTAGACAACTGTTCAACCCATTCAATTATCTCTGAAGGTGTGGCAAGCTTTCTCCAACCAGAGAGAAAACCAATCAGCATTACAATGAGGGGAACTGTGGCTGAGAGTCAACTCACTCACTGGTGCAACATTGATGTTTCCACTGTAGAGCCTTCTGCACTGAGTATCCCTGTGAGTGCTGCCATCACATCTTCACTGCCAGCTGCCACTCCACCAGAGAACATAACAGAAGTAGCCAAGCAGCAGTTACTGCAAGGACTACCACTAGCAGATCCACACTTTGGAGGAGCATTGGACATGATAATCGGGACAAATGACTTCCCACTATTCTGGTGTGATGGAGAAAAGAAATTCTGCACAAAGGAGAGAATAACTGCAATTAAAACTACATTTGGATGGACAGTGTCAGGTCCAGCAAACAGCAATAAAGCAACAACTCTCAAAGTTGAGCTGGAAGAAAATGAAGATATTGATTTGTTCAAAACCATGTTTGAGCTGGAAAAGGTACCAACTGCAAAGATAATGACTGATGAAGAAAGTTCTGCTGTCCAACAATTCCAACAAACTGTGAAGCAACATGATGATGGAAGATATTCATGTCAGCTGCCAAAAGTGCAAAACCCTCCGGAACTGGGTGAATCCAAACAGATGGCAAAAGCCAGGTTCCTTCAAAATGAAAGGAAAATGCAAAAGGAAGGAGTGCTGGTGCCATTTAATAAAGAAATGCTGTCCTACGTAGAAATGAAACATGCTGAAATCATTCCTGGAGGTGTTCTAGACACAGGAAAATATTATTTACCAGTGCAAGGAGTGATAAAAATGGAATCAACATCAACAAAAATCAGGCCAGTATTTGATGGTTCTGCTAGAACTTCCAATGGCAAAAGTGCCAATGATCTGTTTTTGACTGGCCCAAGTCAATACCCTTTGATAGCTGTTATCCTGCTCCAATTCAGAAGCTATCCAATTGCTGTCACTGCAGACATCAGCAAAATGTATAGAGAGGTGAAATTGCAAGAACAAGACAAAGATTATCACAGATTCTTTCTGAGAAATGAAGATGGCAAAATCTGTGAAGCAAGGATGGCAAGACTCACTTTTGGCATGAGGCCATCTCCATTTGTTGCAACTGCTGTTCTCAGGCACCATGCTGAGCTCAACAAACAAGAGTTTCCAGATGCCAGCAAAGCAATATTGTATTCATTTTATGTAGATGATTTTATCGGTGGAGCAGCAACAGTGGAGGAAGCACTGCACTTACAACAATCTCTGTGCAAGTTGCTGAGCATGGCTGGGATGAACTTGAGAAAGTGGAGGTCTTCCCACACTGAAGTGCTCAACCAAATTCCAGAAGAAATCCAAGAAAAAGAAGATAGAAAATTAATGATGAAAGAAGAATCCCTCAAGACTCTGGGAACTCACTGGGATGCAGAGCTGGATGCCTTGTTTGTCACAACTCCACAGCCAATCACTTCAAAGAATGGTGAGATCACTAAAAGGGTGGTTGCCAAGGTGGTGGCTGGGCTATATGATGTTCTGGGTATTATAACTCCATTTAACATCTCAGGAAAAATCATACTGCAGAAGCTTTGGGAATTGAATATTGGGTGGGATCAGAGTATTCCTGCAGAAATGCTACCAAAATGGAAAACATGGACTGATGAGTTTCAAACTGTGAGATGTCATCCAACACCAAGATTTGCTGGGGCAGTGAACAACAACACCATGCTGCATGGATTTGCAGACTCCAGCACTAAGGCTTTTGCAGCTGCAATCTATTTGAGAAATGTGGGTGAGGATGGCTCAGTCAGGACAACACTTCTGTGCAGCAAGGCAAGAGTGTGCCCCCTCAAAACAAGAACCCTGCCTGAACTGGAACTGGAGGCAGCAAAACTACTTGCTCAACTTCTTTCCCACACTGCTGCTGCACTTAAAATTCCAATTAACAACTCCATGTGCTGGTCAGACAGTATGATAGCACTGTCATGGATGCAGAAGCCACTGCACAAGTTGATAACCTTTGTGGCAAACAGAGTTGCCATTATTCAAGAACTTCTGCCTGGAGTACCATGGAGACACATAAACAGTGAAGAAAACCCTGCAGATTTGCCAAGCAGAGGCATCTCAGCTGATGATATGGTGAAATCAACACTTTGGTGGAAAGGCCCCAAAATTCTGCAATACAAAAGTCAATGGCCAAATGATTGCCACTACTTCACTGGTGACAAACTGCCTGGGATGAAATCCACTACCACTGTGCTGTTGACACTACACAAAACTGAAGAAAACTGCACTCTCTGGGAACTTTACTCATCATATTTCAAGTTATTGAGGATTGTGGCTTGGATTCTAAGATTCCACAGATGTTGCCTTGCCAAAAAGAAGAAAATAAAAACAGCAACTATCAACAATAACACCACCATTCAAGATGACGAACTTTTTCTATCCTACAGTGACATCAGACATGCAAAATTTACATTGCTCAGGCAGCAACAAATGGACAGCTTTCCTGAGGAATGGAATTCGATCTCAAAAAACAAGCTACTTCCCAAGTCATCTCCTCTGGCGGGCCTGAGTGTCAGCATCTCTGACAAGCAAGTATTGATGGTTTCCGGAAGAGTCAGTGACAGAAAGTTGATTCCTCTGTCTGGAAAGCACATTCTGACCAAGCTGATGTTGAGGACACTTCATCAATTCTACTCTCATGCAAGCAACACTACACTCATCAGCATTGTGGGAAATGAATTCTACATCATTGGAATAAAAAATCAGCTGAAGAAAATATCAAGAACATGTACAAAGTGTCAACAAGTAAATGCTCATCCTATGTCTCAGAGAATGGGATTGCTGCCATCCATCAGGACCAAGCTTCAGCCTCCATTCTTCATCAGTGGAGTTGATTTTGCTGGTCCAGTCACACTGAGAGAGGGAGCAACCAGGAAGCCTGTACTCTTCAAGAGTTATCTCTGCTTGTTCATCTGTATGAGCACAAGGTGTGTGCATCTGGAAGTGTGCAAATCACTCAGCACTGAAGATTTCCTAGCTGCCTTTTGGAGGTTCAGCAACAGAAGAGGATGCCCACAAGAAATGTATTCAGATAACGGAAGCAACTTCCAAGGTGCAGCCAATGAGTTTTACAAGCTTCAACAGATAGTGAAGAAGGCAAAACAACAACTGCAAGCTCATGTGCAGAACATAAAATGGCACTTTACACCACCAAGATCTCCAAATTTCGGAGGCATTTGGGAAGCAGGAATAAAGGTGATGAAGACCTTGATGAAGAAGATGGTGGAACCACATCCACTCAAACTTGATGAGCTCATGAATGTCATCACCAGTATTGAAGCCTTAATGAACAGCAGACCACTGTTATCTGCTGAAGGAGTGGAACTTGAGGAAGGACTGGCTTTGACTCCAGCTCATTTTCTTATCTACAGGCCAATGAAGGCACCCCCCACTCCAGCAATATCAGCTGCAAAAATCACATCTCTCAGAAGGTGGCAACTTGTGCAAAGATTGCAGCAAGACTTTGAACAAGCATGGAGAAGCAGCTACCTTCAATCACTCCAAGCCAGAAGCAAATGGAGGAAGCCTGAACAAAATCCTAAGGTTGGTGACATAGTATTTGTGAAGGATGACACCCTGATGCAGCATGACAGATGGCCACTTGGGAGAATAACAAAGTTGTTTACTGGAAATGACGGAGCTGTCAGAGTGGTGGATGTCTACTGCAACAACAAAACGTACAGAAGAGCTATAAATATGCTGATTCCACTTCACCTAGAAGCAGATGAAAACAAAGCAGCATCTCCTCAACCCAACTCCACTTCAAAAGCCGATGGCTGCCAGAACACCAACACCACATCTACACAGTAAAAGTCAATGTCACTGGCTACTTGTCCCAACAAGGATTACATGTTCAATGTTTACGTGGTGTCACCTTTTCTATTAGTGCATCTTACTTCAATGTTGTGGCCGGAGTATGTTTGGGTTTCCCAAACATCAACTAACTATTTGCTGTTGAGCAGCACTGAACAGTCAACAACACTCATTAAATAATGGAGTCATAAAACCCATTAAACACTCTTTTAATGTATTTGATTTTCACATATGCTGACTCATGTTTTTTGTTCTTGGTTTTGGTTGGGTGCTCTCTGTTTTTTTGAGAGTGTCCAGGTTTTGAAAATGAGAACAACTCTATAGCTGAATAACCAGAGTTTCAGTACTTGCGACACTAACACATATAAAAAATAGAGAGTAATGGAACTCTATCAGATGTACAAGCCTATTTTTTTGCTGAACTATTGAAGATGACTTGACAATATATATGGTATACTTCCAGTTGCTATTTTAGCTACATATTAGCAAACTACAATGGGCACCTTTGTACAAATTCTTTCTTTTAACTAATAAAGGAACTACTTAATTCAGAAGCAATTACTCCCCATCTCCCACACACCACTGAGAATTACCATACCAAATAACATTGCCTGCCATTTTTATGCATCATGCAAACATCCACTATTTTAAGATGCATGCTTTTAACTTTTTTGAAAGATGATATACATATACATCCATCATTATGAAAAATTAGTTTAATATGATGCACTGACAATATTAATCAACATAATTATATTTCAAAAGGAAGGCTCACATGATCTCCTCCCACCCCTAACCCCTCTTCCCTCCCCCGTACAGGCATAAATATACAAAATGTATGGGAGAAATCATACATTGTTCAGAAAAAAACTAAAAAATAAACAACAAAACTATCCCATGAGACTAAAGAATGCAAAGAGTTTTTTTTCACACCAATACCACCAAGTAACAGCTGTGAGGGAACCAGCCATGGTGAAAAAAAAAGAGATGGGTAGCTTGGAGGAAACTGGATACTCCTAATTTCTAGTTCTCCACAATTATCTCATATTCATAATTTTTAATATGAGAATTGCACACTTAATCACATTTCGGACATCACACACAGAATGAATATCATAATAAAAGATGTGAAATTACTACACTCCTAATACAAGTACAAGTCAGGATCAAGCTCAATAGACTGTATGCATGTGTACATTATTGTGGTGTACCTTACCAACTATCATAATTAATGATTTCATGATTACGAACCCACTGTTGTTACTCATTTATAGCTGTGGTTAAATGGAGTTATTTTGTTGTTCTCACCGAAATTAATTAACTTCTGTGGGAGTTAAGCCCCTACACATGCTAAGGGGAGATTATAAGGTGCTTTTCAGAGTGATAAGAGGGAAACTAATATGAGTGAAAATTTTAATTAAAAAAACCTCTACAACGAAATACATCAAAGCAATGGTTGTGACATGCTACTATAATGGAATGCTCTACAAAAGATTGCACGGATACTGAGTAAATGAAACATTCGATTCTTACTATTCCTCACATAATTATTCACAGATTATGTAGAGATTACGAAATCATCAAAACAGCATTTAAGTCGGGTTGGAAATTACGATTACATTAGTACACTGAGTTATCCACAGCATACAGTATACGCTGACACTGTTTTTGTATTACTGAGAATTCGATCTAATCGACTTCAGAAGAGGACTTCAACTAGAAGTCGATACATTAGTTAGCTTTAATTTAACATATTTGCTGTTAGAACTGGGAAAGTTTGCTATTATCTGAACAATGTTCATGCACTAAATTCATATAATTACTGATTCATGCATTGTGTAATGATTATCATTTTTGTTGTATTACTTTTTGAAAAAAAAAATATTGTGCTGACAATGTTGACATTCAGCTAACTAAATCTAGGAAGTCTGAGAAATTTTATCTAATTTTCCACTCATCATTTTGCTACAGTGTCCATTGATTTAGTCTCGCGGGCCAGACCCTCATGCCCCTCGCATTGATTTTCAATTAATGACATTCATACTTCTAATCTACACTCCTTAAATGAGTGGGTGTACTATCCAGTAACCTTAACATTATGGTTGTAAATCTGTAGTCTCATTAGTAAATTATTAATCTTAATCATCGTGCAATAAATATTGAAGTGCATTTTTAACCATACTGAACAACTAAGTTCAAACATTTACTAATCATTTGATTTGTTCAATATTTGCCACTTCAGATAGCCAAATTGCCACAGCCTAGAGAGAGTCACTGTGCAGCTGCTTTTGTTATTTCTTCTGAACTCACTGAAGTAGTGCTATTTGGACGATATGATCCGCACAATCATTACCTCTCAGATACTATTATTAAGAATTGGTGAGTTTACTAATTTTTATAAAAATTACTTTAAGCAACGGTATAATTGATTTGTAGTTCTGTTTTATAAATATTATTACCTCATTTAAATTTAGCTATTATTTTTATTCAGCAGATTATTGTTTATTCTAATACAGGTATATTAGTCATTACATAAGAAAATATAATTATATTCTCACGTTTCAATACATTATACATATTTTTGATGAGTTCTGTTACCAAAACAGAAAAATAGCTGATATTACATAATTGGGTAGTAGCATTTGTCCAAGCATATTTGACATTGACAGTTTCTCAAGAAACAGCAATTCATTAATATTCTTTACAATTTAAGATCACAACTGTTGTGTTTCCTACTCACAAAACCTTCTAAAAAACAAACAAAGTGTTTTTTATAGTCTTTACAGACATCAATGTTCTTTTGAGGTTACATTGTTACTTTGAGTTTTTATTACTTTGGAATGTGGAAATAGAATGTATAGTGCTGTAGAGAAGTGATAGCTATAACTAATAAATAATTAGGTCATGTTTATGCCTAGCATTCTTTATTAAATTTGTAGAATGAAATTTAACTAAGTCATAATTACATTGTATGTATAGAAAAATTAACCTCCTCCACTAAATGGAAAGTATCTGAAATTATACATTCTTCAGAGTTGAGAAATAAAGATAGACTAATAGCGAAGAAACTACTAAAGGTAATATTATAATTACAAGTTGTTGACATGATTTAAGTGTATTAGGTATTATAAAGGTGTAAGTAGAATAAAACATTTATAACTATACATTATACCTCAGCTTGATCTTTGAAACATAACGAAATGTTTTTGATTCTGAGTAATGTCATTGGTAAACTGGTGAAGCAAGCGAGTTACCATTGATAGCTAACAATATTATGTGAATATATGAATTAATTGTACTTAAACTTTTAAAAAACTGTCAAATTAGTTCATGTAGTGTCTAAAAATACAAATTAATTGGGTCTAAGGTGATGCACGGATGCCTTTATTAATCAATGAATTATTTGATGTTTGCTTTTTCTGCACTTGCACGTAAAAATGTTACTACACTATATTAAAGTATTGCTGCTAGAATAAGCTAATTGCTCTATAATTATTATCTTTCATTGACTGGTTTTTAAATACTATTATATTTGCCTTTGCCAAAGAAATGTAGTATTTTTTACTTGACCATTTTAATTATAGTATTGTAGTAAACAGTTGAGGTTATTTGAGATTGTTATAATTGAATCAAATGTTTATCTAGTTGATCATTCTTCTTTTCTAACTATGTGGTTGTTTTTTGCCAAAAAACAAAACTTTACAGTCTTTAGTAATTACCACATGCTAACTTTATATGTATTATAATGTGGTATACAGTGCAATAATTTAATAACACACAACAGAATAATAAAAACATGTAACAATAAAAAGCAATTATGAGCATTAATCTTTTCACTGTATTGAGGATATTAGATTTTAATTTAGCATAATATTATGTAATAGAGCATAATCGCATCGCTACGTGGCTACGGGCTTGCTTGCACTAAATTTACCAGTAGCTTTGCACACGCTCTAACTATTATAGATCCCGTTTACGCAACTTTGTTTACCAGCATTTTCGCAGGGATGGCAGTGTCAAGCGACTATTTCAGTCAGAATATTGTGGATATAGCTCAGGAGACTGAAGGTTCTTGTCCAGTTAATGAAGTACATGACTCTAGTTTAAGTCATTTTGAAGGTGGTAAGGTATGTGTGGGGTTTTGATTGACGCTGCCACCAGAGTTCCCGGCGCACTGATAGGACAGAGGTATTGTGGGCCCGTGCCTAACAGTGGCTGCAGTAAGTCACAATAGAGTTTTAGGTCTATTTAATTTAACTACAGGAAGAGTAACTGAACTCTACAGGAAGTGGAGACGGGTTTTATGAGATGAAACCCGTCTCATACGCATGCTCACACTGATACACAACTTCTTACAATAATCTTTGCACACGACACATAGCTAATCTAAACAACGCACACCACACTGCTAATAATAATAAATATACACAATGACACGCACACTAATGTTCCGCATACAATTGTTCAGTTCTTTCTCTTTTCTTCACTCTCTTGTCTTCTCTTTCTTTCTCGTCTTCTTTGCTCTCTGCCTGGCCCCACAGGCCCCCCCGCTAAGCCTTCGCTCCTCGGGCAAGGCTGAACAACACCATGGACAGGCAGATCTTCAACTGTCTCATCCTCGTCGAAATTCTGTCGACTGAGCCCGTCTGCATCCCATTTAGGCATCCTGGCCGATACTCTATCGTCACATCGTAGTCTTGAATCTTTAAGGCCATCCTCATGAGCCTCTTGTTCAGGTGGGAACTTGATGTCAGCGCCACACACGCACGATGGTCAGTTACAACTCTCACTGGCGCACCACAAGTGTAGTGGTCGAAATGTCTCAGGCTCTCCACGATTGCCAATGACTCCAATCCCGTCACGGAATATCTCTTTTCTGGTCCCCTCAGCTGCCTGCTGTAAAACGCAACTGGCAACTACTTTCCTTCATGCACAACATGTAAACAGCCACCCACACCTCCACCGGAAGCGTCCATGTAGAGAGTGAGGGCATCACTTCTAGTAGGCACAAACAACACACATGCATCACATAACAATACTTTTAACTCACTAAAGGCTCTATCCATCTCCACCGTCCAGCTGATGGTGAGTGGAGCCGTCAAGGAAGTACTGGGAGAGAGGACAGTCGAGTGCGAGGCGAAGTTCGGGATGAACTCTCGGTAATACCTGAAAGACCCCAAGAAGGCCCTCAACTGCTTCTTGGTCTTTGGCTTGGCGTAAGCCCTCATTGCCTCAACCCTAGCCTCCGGTATGCCCAACCTGCCACTCCCAATCTGGTGTCCCAAATACTCCATATGCTTACGTCCGAACTCACATTTCTTTAGCTTCACCTTTAACCCAGCCTCATTCAACACATTTAACACCATTCCCAAATCCACAATATGATCCTTCCAACAACTACTGAATACAACTACATCGTCGATGTAATTCTTACACACACTCTCAACCGGTTTCAACACGTTCTCCACAATGGCCTGAAATATTGCCGGAGCATTCTTCAGGCCAAAGGGCATCCGCACGAAACGGAACTTACCCAAAGGGCAACTAAAGGTAGTAAGCTTGCTGGACTCCTCTTCCATCTTTATCTGATGGAAGCCCGAGGTGAGGTCAAGCTTGGAAAGAACCGCGCAAGGCCCCACCTGGTCCAAGATTTCCCTCAGAGACGGAAGCCAGAACCGCCTCAGTGGAGTCACAGCATTCAACACCCTATAGTCCACGCACAACCTGACTGACCCGTCCTTCTTCCTGACAGGGACAATCGGGCTGCACCACTCCTCATCACTGGGCACAATTATGCCCGCATCTACCAACTTCTTGATTTCAGTCTCCACCTGCTCACGAATGTGAACGGGGATGTTCCTGGGCGGGATGTTCACCACCCTAGCTCCCTCCTCTAGAGCTATCTTACATTCCCCAATTACACATAGTCCCGGGGTGTCACTAAAACACTCTGAGAAATTCTCCAAACAGTCAGTCATATCCTTTTCACAATATCCCTCACACAATTCATCACCTAACAATTTCTTCTCGACCCACTTCTCCATTTCAATGTCTTCCTCAGCCACAACACTAATCCCAGCCATGTATCTAGACGTCTCATCAACATCATACACTTTCAAATTGTTTACGTGGGCGATTCTCACATGATCAGAACCCTCTCGTTGGATTCTATAGGTCACTCTCGAGACCTTCTGGCATACTTTGTAGGGACCCTCCCAGGAAGCAGACAAAGTAACCCGCATACCTGGTATCCTTAGCAACACTAGATCACCCACACACAAAGATCGGTCAGACTTATGAGCATTGAAAGCCACAGACCTACTGGCAATAGAATTCAATTCATTTGCGCTGGCTAAGTCATGCAAGAGAGACAGTTTGTCTTGCAATGACAACACCCACTCATTCACATCTAACTCGCTATACTCGTCTGACACCCACCCCGAATACACAAGATCCAGGGGGCCCACCATGGTTCTCCCAAAAACCAATTCATGAGGCGAGAACCCTGTTGATCTGTTGGGTACCTGCCGGATGGCAAAGAGAGCCATCGGCAGGAAGTCTGCCCAATCGACCCCTTTCTCGGCAGCTTTGGCCAACATAGGCTTCAGCGTACCGTGGAGCCGCTCTAGGACTCCGTTCGATTGAGGTCTGTAGGGTGAGGACTTAATCTGGTCACATCCCAACATCTCACACACCTTAGAAACAAGTTTCCCCACAAATACCGTCCCCCTGTCAGTTAAAATTTTAGAGGGAATGCCTGTCCTAAAGATGATATTGGTCATCCCGGACGCCACTGCTTCAGCTGTCACGGACTTGAGAGCAACAGCCTCAGGCCACCTAGAGGCCATACATATATATGTCAAAACATACTTTACACCCCCTCTTGCCTTCGGCAAGGGGCCCACTAAATCAAAGGCAACGGAATCGAAAGGCACAGTGATTACAGGCCTCTCGACCATCTTCGCCACCCTATTACCAGCCTTATTAAACCTCAAACACACGTCACATTGGTTCACCTTCTTTACTACGTCTCTTCCCAACCCTGGCCAAGAAAATCTTTTATTAATAAGTTCCCTCATCGACTTAACTCCTACGTGGCCACTCTTGTCATGTGCCATGTTCAAGATGTTCGCTCTCCTGGCCACGGGAACCATCAATCGGCACCTCTCGACACCTGACTTGTCGACCAGCTGATGGAACAGCAAGCCATCCTTCCAAGAATACCCATTGCTATTTTTAGCCGCTAGAGTTCTACCCGGGCTCAAAGTCTCATCATTTAATAATTCTTTTCTAAGCTTTTCTTTCACCGACCTCTCCATTACTGTAGGACATCCTAAGCTCTCCAACACTTCTTCCTCGACACTACCAGAACCCTCACTAGTCCTAGCACAAACCTCAGACTCTTTCTTCCCATCACTTACATCATCACTCACACACATAGATTCATCAGCTTTCTCTGACACAACATATGGATTGCTTGTCTCAGCAAGCAACCCCTCAGACACCTCAGTGTCTTGTACCACACAATCTTCCACCTCCCCAGCGGGTGGTGCAGAAGATACAGCCACCCCCGGTTCAATGGAAGAAAGGGGCACTGTCTCACACACATTCACATCCTCCACTGCCGCTCGCGAAGCTGCCTTTTTAGAAGCAGCCCGCGTCACAACAGCGGAGACAGGCGAAGGTGGAGGTAACACATTCTCCTTGCCTGTTGACATCGTGTGACGCCGAACCTCTCGGTCACACAAAGCTTCGAGAGCAGCTATAGCATCACTCTCGTTCACAGAGGGAGCAGAAAGAAAGACAAAACTTTGCCTCCCACCCTGCTGACTCACAGCAACAGTCTGCTCAAACACTCTCCCTCTCAAAACAAAAGTTACCACAGCCAAAGGTCTCCTAATTACATCCCCATTAGCCATAATCAAGCTCTTGTAATTCCCAGTGTAGTGGGAAGGATCCACCAAATCTCTGGATACCATAGATATCACAGCACCAGAGTCTGGCAGGAAGTAGCACCACCGGCCATTACATTTGCCTTTAAACTCGATGAGTGTATTGGCATCTGTAGCTCCAGCCTGGCTCTTAACCTCGTGCTTCTTTGTGGTACTCGTTTTCTCGTCAACTTTCCCGTGATCCTTTTTGGCCACCTTGTCTGCCCTGTTGGGGCAGTCAGGGGCCTTATGGCCCTGCTGGTTACACGCAAAACACGTTACCATACTAGACCCCTCAGACTTCCTACAATCATATGCTCTATGCCCATAACCTTGACACTTGAAACACTTTATACCCCCACTACCATAACCACAACTTCCGTCACCTCTTACATTATTTCTCTCATACTGACCCTCTCTAGGAGCACCCGACTTCAACACGTCCGCCACATCGTTCAAGTCTTCATATGACGTGATGGAGTGGGATTCCAGCAGGCAACGCTCCGACGGATACAGCGTCTGTCTGAACATGCCAATGACAACAACAAGAGGCACCTCATCCACCGACTTGCACGATAGCACCAGCCTCTCCATATTGTCCCTCAAGTGCTGGAACCTGGCTACATGGTCCATCTTCTTCAACTCGTATTCACTCGTTCCAAAGAGCTTGTCAGCCACTGCCGAGCGACTCAACCCTAATTTCTTTATCAGGGCAGCATCCCTTAAGTTTTCAAGTTTAAACTGCACCCGCAAAAGAATTCAAAACGGTAAACAATTCAATTCTAGGGTGATACTGGTACTGATCGATAAACCAGAGGATTCTGTTTAGTGCAATTTGGGACGGGGTCGACCACATAACTAACACAAAAACGCGAGGGTCAAAGTACAAAATGACATACATACGTCCATACATATATACAAATAAACTAGTGGTGTGCTTGAGCACAAATGGCGAGCGAGCCTAGGTAACATAAAACTAAGTATTGTTACTATGTTTTAGCTTAGTTCATGCAAACACTATAATAGCAGTTATGACCTTTTATTTCAGCAAACAAATACAAAATCACTCTCTTACCTGATTAATGGTAACTTTTGTAGTATCAAACATCAACCATTCTGATAATGTTTTAGCTTAGTTTCATGCAAACACTATAATAGCAGTTATGACCTTTTATTTCAGCAAACAATTACAAAATCACTCTCTTACCTGATTAATGGTAACTTTTGTAGTATCAAACATCAACCATTCGTTTAAAGGGCATACGTACCATCCCACATACATATATACATATAACATATACCCGATTTTGCATTATCCACCCCTACGCTCGCTCGCCAACAAACATCCCCGATTTTTTCATTTTTACCCCTGTAAGTGTCTCGCTCGCTACGCTCGCTCGCCAAATATACACAATGACACGCACACTAATGTTCCGCATACAATTGTTCAGTTCTTTCTCTTTTCTTCACTCTCTTGTCTTCTCTTTCTTTCTCGTCTTCTTTGCTCTCTGCCTGGCCCCACAGTATGTCCATGCTGCTTTGCTCCCAAAACAGACTTATCTTAGCTCTGAACACGAAATAAGAATGCTATCTCTAAAGAATGTTCCTAAGAATACTAAATGAGTTGTCATACTTGGATGGATTCATTTTAGCTGTAGCCAACATCCTTATTATAGCTGTAAACCCCTTTATCGAATTATTATTAACACAAGATTAGCTATACTTTTAAACTAAAACTAAACAGTAGCTATACCCTAGGGCAGATAGTATGCACATTATATATGCCTAATGGCAAAAAATAGTGCAAATTAACCAAGTTAGTACTCTTAGTTATCATATAGCAATGGGATCTAATGAATAGATTATGTACAGGATGTTTATTATAATTTGTAATCTTTGTAGTTACAGAAAAAGAAATTGAAAACGCTTGCGAAGAAGCCATAAAGAATCAAGCTTGTGTAGATATTTTTGTAGGACGCTTAAGTTTTGTTGGCTTACCTCGTTCAGGAAAAAGTTCCACTCTATGTCGACTACTTGGAGAATTTATTAACTTTATTGAAGCTAAAATGGACCATGAGCTACCAAGTACTGGAGTAGCAGACAGAAAACAACTCTTCATTCAGAGCATTAAAAAATCTGTTGGATTTGTGAACAAAGGACAATGGAATGAGAAGAATCTAGTCGGGGAGACTACTTTTCTCAACGGCATCATTTACCAATCTATGTATGTTTCAGAAATGTAATCTCAATATCAACACATTATTGTTGCCTCTTGTATGCAATTATAGAAATAAATTACCTTTGTTTTTCATTTACTATGTAATAGCTTGTGCAAAGCATTCCATTATAATATAACTATATAATATGTTCACAGATGTGTCAGTCACTCCACGAGTGCAAAATTCCCAGTATACTACTAAAGAATTAGATACAAGCACACAATTGTCAGAAAACGGGAAATCAAATTCTTCACCTAAAATCATTGTGAAACAAAAATCATCCACAAATGAGTCAGACAGTCTACCTGCACTTATTCAAACACATGAAGCTTGTAAAAGCAATTTCCTACCTATAAATATTGCTCAAGTATATCTCACATGAAGAAGCAATGGCTAATAAAGATTATGAGAGGGTACAATGTTTACTTGAAGATGTCATATATTTGATTACTACTGACCACGGAGGACAGACTGAGTTTTTAGATCTTATGTCTCGATTTCTCATGGGGCCTTCACTAAATCTCATATTTAGTCGACTTACTGATTCTTTTGATCAAGTTTACAAAATATACTATACTGATGAAGAAGGAGTCTGTACAGACAAGGAAGACTCTATTTTAAATTTAGAGGAAATAACATTCCAAACACTAGCTAGCATAGCTTGTTTAGATGTTCCTGCCGAACAAGATCACTCTTCAACAATAACAGAACTAAATAAGGCTGAAAACTGTATACATTGTTCTTCTAAGGCTATGTTTGTGGGTACATTTAGAGACTTCATAACTCCAGAAGAATTTAAAGAAAGAGATGAAGTGTTAAAAAAAAGAATTGAATGTACTGACTTTTATGACAAAGGAATCATTGAGTATGCCAGTGAAGAACAAATTACATTATCAATGAACAATATGAGCGGTACTAAAGAAGAGATTGTTGAAGCCAGACAAACATTCGAAAATTGTATAAAAAAGAACCTTGGTAAAGTACATATTCCTTGTACGTGGTTAATGTTTAACATCGTAATGCGATCCAAAGACAAACAAATTATGACACTAGATGAGTGTAGAGACATTGCTAAAGATCTTGGAATTAGCCGTGAAGATTTGCCTAATGTTTTGTGGTTTCTCCACTATCGAGTAGGTTCACTGTTATATTATTCTGGAGTACAAGGATTCGAGGACATCATTATTTGTGATACTAAGGTTGGTCAGATATAGTGTTTAAATGTTTTTATTAAAAAATGTAATGTGGATGTGCTATAGATATTGTTTGAGGCTGCAACTCAGCTAGTAAAGAAAACATTTGTATTTAGCAATGTAGAAAAAGCAGCTGCTGAAAAGTTTAAGTCAAAAGCTCAGTTTACGCAATTAGATTTGGAAAAAGCTGCTCATCACAATACAGGAGATTTAATACCCATTAAAAAGCTTATTGTACTATTTAAGCATCACAATATCTTAGCTCCACTTCCTGTGACTAAAGATAGAGCTGAGGTCACTTACTTCAAGCCTAGCATTCTGAGAAGTGCTACAAAAGACGAACTGTCAACAATTTCATCTTCAGTGGAGGTAGCACCGATTATGTACAGATACAAGAGCAGTTATTTACCCCTCGGAGTATTTTCATCTCTCATAATAGCAATTATTTGCAAGCAGAATCCTAAATGGACACTCAAAGAAGATGATCCTTGTCGAAACAAGATTGAATTTCTGGTGAAGGATGACTATGACACAGTAACTATCATAAACTGTGTGTACTTTATTAAAGTCGTTCTTTTTAGCGAGTGTGATCCGACCACGCCCACTTCTGTTCAATGTACTCACATTAGAAGTACTTTATATGATATGCTTATGGAAGTTAATAAAAGCCTCAAATATACCAATGCCAGAGTTCAGTATGGATTTGAATGTGTACATGACTTGCCCAATGAGAGTTCATTTCATCTATGCATACTAGACAATGAGAAATCTACAAAAATGAAGTGCTTGGAGAATCGAAGAAAAACAAAAATTGTGTCACTACAAATTGTAAAACAAATAATTTGGTTCCAAATGGTAAGTAAATGTATTTATTTATTTTAATTTGCCTTTATATTATCTATTTGTAGGCGGGCAATACCTATGATATTCAAACCAAGGGTTCAAAAGGTAAGCTGTTGTACAACCACTACCACTCAATGGTGTATAATTACATTTAATGTAACATATTTAAGTACAAATGTGTATTTGAACTGATCTACTCAATTGGTGTAATTTTCTGAATGTTTGTAATAAATGAGTGCATTCACTGTTAAAAATGAGGAGTTCAGGTAACCCCAAAAGTGGGTTTCCAGTAACTGGGAAAATTAAACTCCCCTTGGATGGTCACAGCAACTTTTCTGGTGAGTAAAAAAAAAATTCTATGTATCCAGACTCCCCTTTTCTGAGCACTCCTCTCTACCGGACACCACTATGCGGCATGAGGGTAAAGGGTTCAGTTAACTTATACTGGCTGGGACCAGTGGGCAAGTGTACTACTTACCCGGCAATCACATATTAAAAGAAAAAGGTGTGTGCTATCCTTAGGCACCAAACTATACTACCACTAATAACACAGCTTAATGTGGAACTCACAGTACAAAGAAAGTTCCCTGGAAGATTCTCTCCAAATTACACCACAAAAAATGTCTTTTTATGTTCTGAATGTAGCGTTTAGTTGCTAGAAAGTCAGGGTGGTTACCTTAATCATCTATAAAATTGACGAGATACTGCTGCTAGAATGAGGCAAGAAACTTCACAACAAATTCAAGGTTACGAAGTATTTTTTTTCAAAACAATAATTGTGTGACTTGAATATGTAACAAGTATTCCTCAAAGTATTGTACTGTTGTTACATTAATGTTATAGCTATATTGAACCTTTCTCACTTTTAAAGGGGTCTAAAGAGAAGCAAAGGTAAGATGTGATGAAATCTCAGTTGTCACTAGGGAATCAAACCCAGATCCCAGGCTTTAGCCACCACTGCTCTAACCACTGAGATACAACAATCCATGACTTCCAAGACTTTTCCATTTTACCTTTATACTGTTGAGTAGTACCGCTTGCAGCAGTCTCGTACTCAACAGACCACAAATCATGTGCTGCCATAACACCTTTTCAGTGTCGACCGGAAACACCTCCTCCTCCTGAGAGGAGCCATAATTAGTGGATTAAAGAGGCTTTAACATTACAATAATAGCCATATTTACAAGTAAAAAATTATTGCGAATACAAATGTTCCTAAACACGGATAATTCTGAGTTATGAAGAGTGCTCAGTCCCAAGTTGCCTGTATTAGGGGAGTTGAGCGTATGAAATACAGTACTGCATATTGATATCATGCTCAAACAAACTTAGCAGTAAATAAAGGAATGAATGAGTTATATGACAGATTGGCTACTTTATTCTTGACAATATCACTAACATTATGTACAGAAATAGTACAAGGTATGTAATTATCACATTTAGGACAACTACAGCTGTAAAAAGTAGGTGACAGAAAATTACAAGATACAAAATGACAGTTTACATTGATAATTTGTTTCTAGTATTTATAAGAGTTGTTGTATTTAAGCATCACTTATACTTGCCATCATTGACTCACAACTTCATATTTCTCTGTAAATGTTATAAATACCATAAATACAAACATTATTGATATTGCAATATTATACAATAGATGAGAGGTAACAATACTCGTATTTTTGCTAGAGTCTGTACTCACATGTAGTTATGTATTTCAGAATTGACATTGGATGACTTGGACAAAGTATATAAAGAACTCTATGAAGTCAAAGTTCAATGGAAAACTATAGGTCTCGAACTCGGTCTGACTATCACTAAGCTAAACTGTATAGAAAGTGATCGTCATTATAAAGCAGAACCTAGTTGCCTGGACATGTTGAGTGAGTGGCTGCTGTCAAACAGAACACACAGAAGCTGGAGTGCACTAGCTGATGCTTTGGAGAGTCCCATAGTTAATCATTCAAACACTGCAGCTGCAATACGAGAAAAGTACTGCAATTAATTAAGAAATATTTTAATCAACATGCATAATGAATCATTTTATTTTACATTCATATAAATTTCATCTAGTGATTTCATTTCTATAATACTGTACACCCAATGCTTATAATATTATAAGTTTAGCTTATATTGTATATAACATAAATAATTATTTGTTTTTTTGTAAATTTTTGAAATAAATAATAAATGAAAAAAAGTATAAGAAATCGCAAAAAAGAGTATTATAAAAGAGCTGGTTATTGTTAAATGGTTAAATAATTCAAATTTATTGATATTTGAATAATTGTATTTCATTGGAATTTTTTTCTGGATTTCCTGTAGTTTCAGTACAGGACAACTATCCTATATGGTTTTACCTTCACCTTCTATTATTGAGGGCCCCAATAATAGAAGGTAAAGGGTCGGCTACGCTAGAGTACAATAATGCATCACCTGTTACCTGTAAAATGACATCACCACGTACGTATTGTACTACTCTCATTTATTCTTTAAGTGTACATGTTTACTACAGTGTTGTTTTGGTTTGGAGATTCCAGACTTCTTAGTTTTAGTTATCCATACTAAAAACATATCTTGAATGCCTTAGTTTTATTTATTTTTCCCAAATTCTCCCTGAAGATTTAGTTAGTTTTTAGTTTTTCTTCAATACCATGTAGAATATTTAGTTAGTTATACTATTAATTGTCTTAGTTTTAGTTAATTTATGTTGCCTCTTGAATTCTGCAATAATGAGACTCCTTAAAGAAAGTTGTTCATGTAGTTTTCCCATGAACTTCAAAACTGGCATATTTCTGTGAAAACTTGGGTATTACTAATAAAGTATCGTATTTGTTATGTAGTTTAGAGAATAATGCTTGATGGGAATTTATATTTTCATTTAATAATGACATAGCTAGTACAATAAAATTGTTTAGTTTTTGTCATCCACTCTACTGGTAGTTTTAGTTATTTAGAATGGGCATTGATTCTCCAGATGTCAGGGTGATAGTACATTGGGGAGTATCTGAAGACAGCGAGATGTATGTGCAGGAGTCTTGTCTTGCTGGAAGGGATGGCTTAAAGTCTTATGCCATTACTTATTACAGAAAGGGGAACCTAAATAAGAAGTATGTTTCCCATCAGATGATTAAGTACTGTAATAATGAAGAGAGCCAGTGTCGCAGAGCAGTATTGTTTCAAGATTTTGATGATTGTGAAGAATTTAAAACTGATTCACTGTGTACATGTTGTGATGTATGTAAGACTAAATGCCACTGTGGTAATTGTGATACACTAAACAAGTTTCATACATTATTCTCTAAATCATAAGTATATTGATAATGATAGCACTACATACAGTTATAATTAATGAAGTAATTTTGCCATAGTGTTTATCATCGACTCCTTCACCTTTTCATTAACAGTTCTAATTATATTTGTGGTTAAGATTTTAAATGTACTATGTATTTTGTTAAAAGTTCTGTTGAATGCTTGCATTTCTTGCAGCTCCTTGACAACTTAATTCAGATCTTTTTTTATTATTCCTTGCAGTATGGGCTTGACTTATATTTGTAACATCATTGTCATTATCAAAATTGTTTAGTAAAGCTTCCAACATTCCAACTGTTCTTCCTATTCTCAATATTGCTCTTTTGCTTTTGTTGGCTCCCAAACCTTCAATTGCTGTTTTACATAACCAATTTAAGTGTTCCATGTGCAGATCCATACTTATATTTCTTCCACAATTTCCATGGTTGTTTATAAACCTGGACCACTTCAGTTGTTCAGCAAGCTGTGGTGATAACACGAAATAATACTGAGAAAGCATAGTGAATGATTCTATAGCATAATTTTTGTGCCCAGAAGACTTGAAAATTAGGAAAAAATACTTCCCTGCCATCACTCTGTTACCGTCTCCTTCTCGAATACCATCCTTGAACTCCATCAACAGTAGACTCAAACTAAGAGTTTCACATGCATAAGAATATACAGTACCCTTTAGCTCACTATCTTTTCTGTCAAATTCGGTGGCCAGATTTACATGTTTGTTAACTACTTGTGTAGCTACATCCAACAATTTTTTCCTTTCTATACTTACTGTCTTCCATCCAAATGTTTGGATCAACAATGAAGGATCTGGCAAGCTATCTAGAGATGTCATGCCAAGATATTCAAGAGCAGCAGTTAATATGTGGCCTTTGGTAATCACATCCATGAAATCCTCCCAAGCATTTACATTAGCTTTCACTGAGGTGGAAATGTTTCTGCGGTTAAGTAAATTCCGCAATTGAAATAATGTTCCACGTTGCATACTTGATGACGTCTTGTAAAGCCTTGTAGAAATCACCTAGATATATGGATACGGCAATGTGTAAATTAATCATTTCCAAAATATATCAAAACTACTTACTTGCAAAAAACATACTTTCAGTGTGAGAGATTCCAACAATTGACAGCATAATGAAGCACTGTTCAGGAATATATTTTTACTGCATGATGTAAGACAGTACTTCAAAAATAAACCCAATAGATCAGTAATGTGTTACTAAATCCACAGTAAAGCACCATATTGAAGTGTAGATACCATTGTTTTATGTTGTAGTTATGCTTTTTTGGTAAGAATTCTGTATTTTCTTTTATGCTATTATTATGTACCTAAATTCTGTAAAAACATTCTTCTAAATATCTAAATTTGTTATTCACACTTTAACAATTTGTTTCTCCTTATCCTAAATAATATCTGATTCGTAGATAGATCAAATCAGTATTTTATAAGTCGTTAACTCGCTTGGAAGCACATTTCAGTACCGAGCAGAAAGGGTGTGGTCACTCAAACACAAATTGCGCACTGTAACTGAACCACCCTTTCCGTAGTAAGGATGTGGTAGCGCTCACTTCCCGTTACGAGAATCCAGCCTTTGGTGTCCTGGCTCTCGTCCTATGTTTAAAATAGGACTTGAGTATTCTGATTGCGCACTGAGTGGGACCTCATCGATAGCTCATGAACGGAGCTACTGCTATTAGCTATACTGGACATTTGAATTTGGTGAGCTATGAACATTGATATACATTGTATTGATGAGTAAATGATACACATTTAGCTATTTATTAATATAGAATAATCAAACAGTATGTATATCATTATTACAGTTAAATACAAAGTTTTGAACCTTGAGATATTAACTAAGGCCACTTTAATGAGAATAGTATCGCCTTCTAATAATGACAGATCATAGCTATTTTTCTAGTCTTATAAAGCTCGATCCTTTATTTATCACTGCACTGTGAAGAAGTCAGTGGCATAAATACGTGGTAAAGTTTAACATCCTCCAGATCTCAGTGGGATAGTATGGTTCTGGTTGTGGCTGACAATGCACTCAGCTAACCACATCCACTTTCATAGGTTTTAGTAGTGTAGCCAACACTTGAGGAATGGCTGTGGAACATGTAACAAAAATAATAATGGTAAAATATTAGAATAAGGAAAGGGATTGCAGCCTTAAGGAATTTCAGCTCTCGCTGGTGGTAAGAGATATTCTTGAATACTATTAACAGTGTTCAAAAATGTTTAAGTTTGGATGTTAATCTTGGGTCACCGATGAGATAGTGGCAATTTTAATGGACTGATTTCAATGCAACTACAATAATATTGAAAATCTGGTTTATAAAAGTCAAAATTTAGGAGCTATTAAATCTATATAACCTCTCAAAATTGAAACCATAACCTTACCTAGATAAAGCAGTAATGCGCTTGTAGTTGAACTGCAAGTGCACTATTATTAAAATTACTAGGTTTTATCTGCAGAGCATCCAGGTATGATAAGCTATATTACTTTTGAACTGGTAGTATGTACTGATGCCACCAATACTCTTCCTAGTACAGTGGTGACTACACAAGATCAATTCACCACATCATGACTTAAAGCTAGTAGAAGGCTTAACACTTTAAGTTTTCAAGTAGTTGGATTACACTGGTACACCGTCATGCTAGTCATTTGAGGAATGTATCATATTACAATGGCTTAAGAAAACACATGTCCATATAAGAGATATGTAGCACTGTGCAAGAGAGATTAGATGATAGTGTCATATTACAATAGCTTAAACAGATCACATATAAATATAAGTGATATGTAGCACTGAGGCATAGTTGACATTTGAGTAATGTATCATATGTGAGTGGGTCTGGGAAAAGGGACATTACAGCGCAACAATTGAAATTGAGATATAGGCTTCAGAAGTAAGTCATCGGAAAAAGTCTTTCTTTATGCTATCTTTGTTTTTTGCCGAATTAGTCTTAGTGACCCCTTACTCCACGTCTATGCCGAATTTCTAATGTAAAAACAACTTAAAAGACCCCAAGCGTGCTGTGGAAAGACAAGCTACTTTTTATTCTCTCTTGTTCTCGAAGTACAATAAATAGGGAATGGGCGGAGTTTCAAACAAGCAGCTTAAAAAAAATGGTATAGCTTTGAGACTATTGCATGCACTCTACAGCTTACCTCTGGCTGAAAGTTTACCGCTACATCGAGTAGAGTAGCCAAGGATTCTGACAAGACAGGCTGTGTGACGGAAAGCTAAAAATAACTCTACGCAAAACTTCGTTAGTCGTCGTAATGCAGAGTATGCTATTAAGTATACGGAAACGTTAATTATACTGGAAGTGGAAATTCAATTTATGTTTTCTCGATTTCTAGTTCAATTGCTTTGCTGAATACAGCCCAGTTCAACTGCCAGTTTCTATGCACGTCGAAAGTTTTACCCTCCAGTATTTTAGCACTAAGTTGAGATAAATTGTAGCTTTTTATTAGCATAAAATAATCTATTTTTTTGGTTTGCGCCATAAGGACCCTTTTCCTAGACCCATTCACATATTATTACAATGTCTTAAGAAGACCACATAACAAGTGATATGCATGAGAGGTTCGATAAATGTATCATATTAGCATACACTGTAACAAATCGAGCATTCCACTACATGTTGTAGGGGTGTAATACAACACCTCTGTTTAACCGAGTGTTGTGCTACACTTTGAAATAATCAGTAATTCTTCAAAGTTTAGAGTGACAGCCCAGTGTTCAGAATATATCACTGCTTGATGGTGCAGTCTCGAAAAAGGAGTGGAGCTTAGTTAGTAGACTGTGGTTGCTTAGTGACATATAGCTAAATGGCTCAAGATTTTCGTTCTTCATATGAGTTGTCCCTAGTTTACTAGAACAGGGTTACTACAATCAATGAAAAATGCATTTGAGAGTTTTGACTTTTGACTAAAAAAGTTTTGATAACTTGTTTGTATGAAGGTTAGGTTAGCCAGGAAACAACTGGACCTCTTTTTTCCACTAATCAATTCTAGCCTTTTTATGCCAACCATTAGGTTGCCAACATTTCTTAACGTTTCTGTAGAGTTTGCTAAGCAGTATAATAACTGAGAAACCAGCTTTATGAGCATTGGAGTACAAAATACTGACCATTTAGGAAAGTCAAACCAGCTTTTACACTTCAAGTTTAATACAATAGAAGGTTTTTCAGTAAACCTGTCAACTATCACTCATACCAATTATTTCAACAAAAATGTTGAATGCTTTAAAATCATGGTATTGGAAAGAATAAAAGTGGAGAAAATTTAAGTATGAAATAAAACCATTGGTGCCATCACTAGCTACTTGAAGGAGTAAAGTAAGACGTTTATTGTGCGGTCAGTCCAATAAGATCTATTGCAGATTTGATTTTTTATTGTCCAAAGCAAATCACTTTAAATCACTGTGTAAATGAGATTCAAGGCCTCTTGATGTGTTATGACTAAGATGCAATGGAAGCTGGAACTTTTTGGCATTACTTGATTTTAATTCATTTTTTGTAGTCCTGCATTTTTTTAGTATGTCTTATTATAACACAAATAAAACAAATTCATCCTCCCTCATGTGCTTTTCCAATGTCCGTGATGAGAAATCTATGATCAAACAACTGAGACCTAATGTTGCACTCTAGTATAATTTTATCCATGAAGTTTAAGTCTGAGTTTTCTTTTTCATTGCGTGCATATAATTTGTTTTTATATACAATGAATGTTGTAGGAATTTATGCAAAAACCCTAAGCAGCTATAATTTGAAATCTATTTTATTTTTGTTGTGCCTAGAAGTAGACAACAGCAAGTTTCTAGCTATCAAGAAATATTCTAAGTTGCAATACAGTTTGGCTGACATAGTCTATTCAATTTATATTATTTATAATATTAACTTATGAGCCACTACAACTAAAACTTGCAGGAAAACGAGTAAATAGTAGGTCAGTTTTATTGATAATAATTTGGAATCTGATATCACAATTAAGGGCATAATAAATTATAGGGTGGATGGCAAATTGTAATTGTGATATCAGATTCCAAATTATTATCAATAAAACTGACCTACTATGAGTGGATGGCAAAATAATTTTTAGGGTGGGGATGAAATAATGTTCAGGCACACTGACAAGCCTTAAAAATCCCATCACAATAACACATTATTGGAGCAACACACTACTACAACTGATTGTAATATTCCTCTTGCTATATTTCTGTTTCCTGAGCTTTATAAATAATAGTTGTATCAATTAAGCTGCTCTTAATACAACTTGTAGTTTTGACTTATTGATAATCACTAGATATACAGCCTTGAAGTGGTACTAGTATCGAAACCTGGTACTTCTACAGTCAATCTAAAGCACAGAATCATCTTTGCTGTATTTTGGGCCAGCATCATCGGAATTATCACGAAAGCAGCTTTCATTTTCATGCTTATCTAATAGTAACCTTGATTATTTATTAATAGTCTTTAAATGACTAACTCATCACTACAACAGTACACTTCTTTCTCTATTCTTTAATTTAATAGTAGTACCATCAGTTATAACCTCCATTGCAAGTTGTTTTTTTCTGGTCGCTGTGTATTGACACAAGAAAGCAGGAAGCAAAATAATCAGAGATGGTCCTTCCTATGTGAGCATATATAGCATTCATGCCTGCTACAGCTGCAATAAACAGTAAGGTGGTAGTAATGGATTGATATATATGCCACTCAAGGTGCAGTACCCAAGTTGTGTTCGCTGTCCAAAATTCAGAGATTGGATTGATATGTATAGTGGACTCGTTCTTTATACAGCAGGGAATCATTAAAATATTATTCACAAATAAAATTGATGAACAAGAGAAGTGAGCAAGACACTATCAGGGATAACATGATAGAGAATCTGGAACATTTGTTAGTTATATGTGTGAACTTGTACTTTGACACTTGTGATTTTGTGTTTGCTTCATTTTCTACCCCTTCCCATTACTCCACTATACGGAATCTTTTGGTTTGTTGATCCTGTATCATCTAAAGAAATTGAATCGTTTACCCCTCTCAATTTGGCTGACTCTAAATGTCTTGGGGTACATACTTAAGTTTAACAAAATTACCATTAGGCTAGAAACTGTGCAATAATTCTTTAGAACTTCTTGTTTTTTTCAAGTCACATAAAGTTATGGTGAATGATTACCATGGCAATGAAAATATTTTACAAATACACAGTTACAAAAACATGGCCTTTTTTAGTAGCTGTGAGTACTGGTGAAAAGCTACTGGCAATTCAGATAGTCAGAATGGCGTAGATTGGAAACTTCAGAAGACGTTGGTACTGATTGAAATTGTGGTAAAAAAGTAGTTCCATATTTGTTAGCTCAAGTATGTAATGGTCACACACCACTGGCGACAGAATTATTCTTTTGAAATTTAGAAGTGTTTTACCTCATTGTTTGAATTTACCACAGGTATGGCTCTCCATTTGGATATGAGCACATCAATAGTGATATATATACATATATATATAATATATATAATATATATTATATACATATATGTGACTGACTGTATGATTGAAAGTTTTTGTGGGTTTTCCCCCAATTGTCACTTCCTAATTGTGTGAGCAATTTCTACCAGTGAAAGTTTTACTTTGTTAAATTGGGGTTTCCTGTTGAAACTACATGTAAGGTTTGTGTCCCTTGCATGTTTGGCTTCATTCGTGAAGACAGCATCTACATTCACTGTTGTCATTGCGTACTAGCTATATATCAACATGTTGATATGTTATCTTTTTTTGATTACAGAAATGTTTTTGTAAATGCTAGCTAGTGTGTGATAGCGCTGAGGGTTAACTTAACCCCTTTGGTGCTTTAATTTTACAATTATAGTCACAATAGAAAACAGACATTTTTGAGTGAAATATGATGTTATTTTTTCAATAACAAGATAAGAACAGGACAATGTACAGACTGCATACTATTCAGTGGGAATAAGGAAAGAGGAGGAGAAAATCACAAATTAATTAAATAAATTATTCTGTATTGTATAACTATATCATTTTTCTAAGAACTACAATTAAACAGAAGAATAGAGTTGCTTGTGATTGTTTAGGGTTATGTTTCAACTTTTAAATATTAGTAATTATATTTAAAAAATAATTTCTTGTTATTAATGTTACAGATACAGCAATGGGTCGCCATCGTTATCCAACTCCACACTGGAAAAGTAGCAACAGAAGACTATACAGATCAACACTCTGGGAGACTCGTTGCTCATATATCAATCAACCTCAATGTTTCTCAAAAACACAGTATTTGTTAATAGCCATCACAATAATCTTGATTTTCAGAAGTAAAACTAAAACTCAATGTTCCAAACCCTGTACTGTAATAAAGCCACGAAAGACAAATAATAAAGTAGAATTGCTATCTCTACCATTGATCTGGTCCATTTGGAATAGTTCAATAAATATCTTAAAAGAAATTCATTCCAGAAGTACTTCACTAAAGCAGAAACTACTATTACTATGTGGAGATGTTGAAGCCAATCCTGGCCCCTATAATAAAGGTAAATTAACCTCTATTCAATGTGATGTTAAATGTAATGAACCACAACTACAGCCACTTGTAAGGCAATCAATTATGTGGTTAAAGTTTCCATTTTTCTTTATTATAATATTTTTATTATTATTTTAATTGAAATGTAAATTTCATCAGAGCTTTAAATTGAATTATACAAAAGGTTGTACTTGACATGTACAACATTGGGGCATGTTCGTGACTTGCAAACATTGTGGAACATGTAAGAACACAATTTAGTAGCAAAATTGCCCACTTCAAATATGTTATAGTTCTGACTAAAGTCAGTTAAACAATAAGATATTAATCATTAACAATTCGTTTTCATATCTTAATATGTGACCGGTTTTGGGAAAATCAGCCTAAACCACTCATTACTGGTAAGTGTCTCCGAACCAAAGAATCAAGTCGGTAAGCAAATGAAATTTGTTTTTACGCGGCAAACAATTTTTTTCAGTATCCCCGGGTAAAGCCTTATGGGTCGATTTTTTTCGAAAAATTTTTTATGGCAGAAATGGATAGACACCAGTTAGCTCTAGCTTATGACGCTATTGTAAGCTCTGGCGTGCTCTAGAACTCACACTAGGAGGCTAGAAACACTAGCCGGTGGTTAGACTCGTGTACGGAGAGTTGCTAAGAAATTATTGGCGGGATTTTCACTAACAGCGGGGAAAAAACTGTAGCTAACTAATTCACTTACTATTCTACATAATTCACGTACTCACGCAATTCTCGCCATCATAGTTTCTTAAGGAGCCCTGCATTAAGCCTTTTAGACTTCTTTCAATCCGCCTGTAACCGGTTTATTCCATATAGTGTCCCGGAGATACGCAGTAATAGTATACGGAAACAAGGCACGCCCCCTGACCTTAGCAATGCCTTTACCCGGCGTTTTTTCGAAATCAGCAATAATAAGTTTAACAAAAATACTGAAGTGTTGTAGTGCGTAGGGCGAAGACGGCTTGTGCTACAGCTTCCAAATTAGGAGGAAGGAATCCCAACTGGTAGAATAAATTAGAAAACTTTAGATGCCGCGTTTAGCCGGGTTTTCACAAATCCTGTCACATATACAAAACATATTCCCTTAATTTATTCAACATCTTATCTAAAGCATCATTAACCTGATGTGTAATTTTGTTATTCTTATTTTTATGAATTACACACAATATTTGATTTTTAGCATTTCATTCATTACAAGTATTATATAGTGTTGACAGCTGATTTTGGACTTTGTGGTTAACAGCTGCCTAAGATGACTGAAGGATTGGTAATCAAACAATATTTTCAATTATGGTATTTACTGGCTTATAATTATAAAAAAGCTAAATACCAACAACTGCTGAATACCAACTAAACATTTATTGGTAACATCCAAGTTCAGGACAAGTGATAACTTTAAAAACTAAATATTAAACTTCTTAAACAAATTCAAATTGCATAAGAAACCATTTCAATTAATAAAAATTATTTCAGTAAATT
>WLWD01003172.1_pt1 | contig 71320 bp, 58 predicted proteins | sample 6712731 | NCBI WGS metagenome assembly WLWD01 (sample SAMN12718690, study PRJNA576275) | sponge metagenome | isolation source: marine sponge | host: Mycale hentscheli | place: New Zealand: South Island, Marlborough, Capsize Point | collected 2014-11-01
CCCCCCCCCCCCCCCCCCTCTTCAAATCAAGTTTTATTGAAAAATTATAACATACAAGGGCAATACCGTTAATTTTTATGCACGCTAATTTATGAATAATGCCTATTGTTAGCTGTTTACAGCTTGTGAGCTATGGCTGGTCTTGGATTATATAGTATGGTAAAAAGTATCGCATAATTAAAATTAGCCATTACGGTTTATTATCAAAACTGAAAATTACACACACCACTACACACACACACACCACACATATGCACACACTCTTGTCCCCCCCCCCCCCCCCCCCCATACACACACACACACACACACGTTTATGCTGAAGTTGAGAGTTGAATATTCAGTTGAAAGGTTTAAAATGTCATACACTGTATGACTAGCTATCATAAATTTTAGTATCAAATTGTGATGAATTCTTAATCAGCACAGTTATTAAGAGCAAAATTCTGCATTAGTTACATAAGGCATTGATTTACTTAATCAAACCAAAATTCATAATTACATTCCTCCAGGGATAATTAAAATCATTGCTATTGTAGTGAGAACTATTAAGCATTGTTTTTCCCCTGGAAAATGCATCCAACTTGTTTTTCCCCAAATTGTATCAAACAAGTTTTTTTTGTCCCCCCACAACTAAACACTGTGAGTTGCTGTTTTTTCTTGGTCTAGCAAATATTTTTATTTCCTTTAGTTATATTGTTCAATGAATATTGTTGGCTCTAAGAAAATATAAATGGGACTTGGTCATCAAGAATGCCTGAATACTGCTACGATAGGAATCTTTACTGATGCACAGGAGTTCTTTTGAATAGTAAGGTTAGCATGTTTGTAGCAAGTTTTGCACAAAGCTTAATGAGTATGTTTTTGAAGTGAGCAGTTTATATTTTTTTAATAGATGCCACAATAGCTAAGTCGGGTTGTTTTCGCTTGATTTTTTTCTTTTTTGTTATTGTTTTTATTTTTGTTGGGTTTTTTATACTACTAGACCACAATATCACTAAATACTAGATCCCATCATAAATTATTTTTATCATTAATTTTTTGACTTTAATTTTCGCAACTATTCTGATTCAAACTTTCTAGACTACAAGACATAGTTTTCAGTCACAGGGTCACTACCGGGATCATGGCTCCATCAATCTACTGGTATAGCTGCCTCTTGACTCTTTTATGTGCTCAAGAAATTCTGAGTGACAATTGTTTGCCAGATGAAACCTGTAGTCAGTGCTACTCTGCACTAGTCGAACAAATTACCAAAAATGATAGCAACATGTTTCAAGTGCAAAAGAAATTTTTTCCTCCTGACAAAGCACCTCCAGTAATTGTTATAGTCACCTATAACTACATTGATGAATACGGGGATATAGTGAACTCTACTTTGTGGTATTGGTCTACATCTACGTTCTACTTGTATCATCCTATTCATGTCTTCCAGTTCACATCTCTATTATTCTCAGATATAAGTAAACTTTGAATCTGAACGTGGATTGCTACTACGGAACACATGCAACTTTTGACACAAAGAGTAAGCGGTGGTATTAAATTAATGGTAGCTACAATTTACTTATCTCAGTGGCCAAATTTTAAATGGTATGTTGAGTTGTAAGTAAGCACTGACCAGTAAAAATACCTTAAAATAATACCTAAAAGACTATACTTAATAATAGCAAATTTTCTCTTTGTAACAGCCAATATTGTTAATTAAATCTTAACCTAATTAACAATATTGGCTGTTAGAAGGAGAAAATTTGCTATTATTATAAGTATTTCAGCCTGGAATGACTGATTTATTGAAAGACTACACTTGTAACTTAGCCAATTGCTTCATGCAGTCAATTTCTTTGACCTGTCAGATTCATAACCAACACATTATTTGTAACTGTACGCAAGCTACACTGTAAACGATTTTTGAACTGTACTATCTCACCATTGAGGTGGCATAAAGGTGTTACAAGCTAATAGAAGCCTTTTTTTTTATGGCTACAGGTAAAACATTCACTAGATAATTCTGTATAGTCAATAGCTATTCTGAACTTCTTTAAAAGAATAGCTAAAGAAACTTACCTGTTGCTAAAGTACCAAAAATTTAATAAATAAATAAATTTCTGTGCGACTTTGCTGCAATTTATTTAATTTACTTTAAACTATATATTTCAGTAACATATTGAAATTGATGAACTATTATACATAATACAATAATAAAACTAAATTCGACTTTTGTTTGCAGCTAAAACTCTATGCAATGGATAAACTCACCAATTTCAGATGATTACAGTCCAAAGGCTGAAACTGCTGAGACTATAAAACGTTGGATAACTGATGATGCAACAAAATAATAGTGCCTACACCTTCAGCGTATTCTCAATATATCCATTTATTTCCTATATTTTGATTGCTATAGCAGTTGGTTATTATAATCATCTCACTGAAAATTTTCGGATTACACGAATAAAAGAATAAAAGAAAAGTTAGATAGCAAAATGGAGGCGATAATAGCCAACTGTAAGTATGATTTACAAAATGAATATCTTCTATCACTACTGTTTGTGATCTATACCGTTGTATTGTCATGCTGTGGAATGGGATTCTCTTATTGGCGAGCGAGCGTAGCGAGCGAGACACTTACAGGGGTAACACAATCGAAAATCGGGGATGTTTGTTTATTTATTGGCGAGCGAGCGAAGCGAGCGAGACAGTATTAGGGGTGGATAATGCAAAATCGGGTATATGTTATATATATGTATGTATGTATGGATGGTACGTATCCTCTTTAAACGCGCGCGCGGGGAACGTTTTTCTCCTAAAAACACGGCTATTTAGGCTTGACTCCAGTTTATTCTGAAACTACAGCATTAAGCAAACCTTACTTTATACTTAAGCTCCAAAGTATGAGAAAATTCCTGCTAAAACGCTTGTTTTCAAGACACAAAAAGTTGATTCTACCGGTTACTATGGCACTGAAGACCCTTTTCCAGACTTAATTTCAAAACTTCGCCGTTTTAGGGGGGATGCGGAGTGCCGATTGTTTGGTTGTCAAGAGCCGTTGGTAGTCAGAATGCCGTAGTATTAATGCTATGGAAGCTACTACTTCTCGAGGGAAGCTGAGATAAGTACGCAATTCCATATTTGTTAGCTAAATATGCAAAATTAACTCTGGCCTTTCTTTTTGTAGCTAAGAGCTAGTCAACAGTGACTGGTAAATTCAAATAGTCAGATTGGCTCAAATTCGGTACTACAAAAGTTACCACTGCTCAAGAAAATGAGGTAAGAAAGTAATTTTGTATTTGTGTGCTAAAATTGATTGTCTTTTGTTTTTGTAGGTGAGAGCTTGTTGTCAAGAATTCAAGGTAATTCAGATGGTCAAAGTAACTTCAATTTTATACTACAGAAGTTATCAATACTCAAGAATGATGTAAGTAGTAATTCCATATTTGTTGGCTAAAATTACAAATAATAACACTGGTTTATTGTTTATCATAGCTGAGAGCTTGTTCAAGAGTTACTGGTGATTGAGATTATCAGAATGGTTGATGTTTGATACTACAAAAGTTGGTAAGAGAGTGATTTTGTATTTGTTTGCTGAAATCAAATGTCATAACTGCTATTATAGTGTTTGCATGAAGTAAGCTAAAACATAGTAACATTTTATGTTACCTAACCATCAGGCTCGCTCGCCATTTGTGCTCAAGCACACCACTAGTTTAGATATATGTATGGACGTACGTATGTCATTTTGTACTTTGACCCTCGCGTTTTTGTGTTAGTTATGTGGTCGACCCCGTCCCAAATTGCACTAAACAGAATTCTCTGGTTTAGCGATCAGTACCCGTATCACCTTAGAAATTGAATTGTTTACCGTTTTGAATTCTTTTGCGGGTGCAGTTCAAACTTGAAAACTTAAGGGACTTCCATTTTTATTCGAGTTAGTGGCGGTGTCAATGCGCTCTTTGTCATGGTTATAAGCCGTGCGCAACAGTATTTACTTGAAAATACATTGTCCACTAGACTACTGCGAAGGTAAGTCTGTGTAGGTGCATGTCCAGTTGTGTCAAAGCATTGTGTGTTACAACCACTACTTAGCTAAAGAATATCACAAAGAAAACTTTTAAATAACTTGTATTGTTTTGTTGTTGTTTTTTCCTTCAATTCAAAGCAGTTGCAGAGAGTTGTTACTATGGCACTGAAATCCCTTTACCCTGTATGCTAAATTTAAAAACTGGACCTTATCAGTAGCTTCAGTGTTAGAAGTCAAAATCATTCATATAAAAATAGTATAGTCTTTAGGCTCGCTCGCCATTTGTGCTCAAGCACACCACTAGTATATATGGACGTATGTATGTCATTTTGTACTTTGACCCCTCCATATTTTTGTGTTCGCACCGCGTTCGACCCCGTCCCAAACTTCACTAAACAGAATCCTCCGGTTTAGCGACCATTACCCGTATCACCTTAGAAATTGAATTGTTTACGGCTTTGAATTCTTTTGCGGGTGCAGTTAAAACTCGAAATCTTCTGGGAGCTCCATTTCTATTTGAGTTAGTGGCGGTGGTAAGTTAATGCGCTATTTGTCACAGTTATAAGCCCTACGCAACAGTATTTACTTAAAAATGCATTGTCCACTAGACGAACCACGAAGGTACGTCTTGCTAGGTATGTTCAGTTGTGTGAAACTATTAAGAATATCACAAAGAAAAATTTAAATAAAGTGATTTGATTTTGTCTCATACGTAATTTAAAAACTCGACTTTATTTTAATAGCTTGAGAGTTAGTTGTTAAAATCAAATTTAACAATAGTGTAGTTTAAGGCTCGCTCGCCATTTGTGCTCAAGCACACCACTAGTTTATTTATATATATTATGTTTGGACGTATGTATGTCATTTTGTACTTTGACCCTCGCGTTTTTGTGTTATTTATGTGGTCGACCCCGTCCCAAATTGCACTAAACAGAATCCTCTGGTTTATCGATCAGCACCCGTATCACCCTAGAAATTGAATTGTTTACCGTTTTGAATTCTTTTGCGGGTGCAGTTCAAACTTGAAAACTTAAGGGACTTCCATTTCTATTCGAGTTAGTGGCGGTGGTAAGTCAATGCGCTCTTTGTCATGGTTATAAGCCGTGCGCAACAGCATTTACTTGAAAATACATTGTCCACTAGACTACTGCGAAGGTAAGTCTGTGTAGGTGCATGTCCAGTTTTGTCAAAGCATTGTGTGTTACAACCACCTTAGCTAAAGAATATCACAAAGAAAACTTTTAAATAACGTGTATTGTTTTGTTGTTTGTTTTTTTCCTTCAATTCAAGCAGTTGCAGAGAGTTGTTACTATGGCACTGAAATCCCTTTACCGTGTATGCTATATTTAAAAACTAGACCTTATTTTCAGTAGCTTCAGTGTTAGAAGTCAAAATCATTCATATAAAAATAGTATAGTCTTTAGGCTCGCTCGCCATTTGTGCTGAAGCACACCACTAGTTATACAGACAAAATACTTACGGATTATTACAAATTTCATAAAAGCGGAAGATTATATTTTGCAACCAATTTAATCATAATATGTTCGTTAATTTTGGACGGACTTGTATTACTTGCTTTTATTGTAGTGCCAATTGGAAATGTAATATTTAAAAAATGTAACTTAATAAGTGATGAAATCTGGTTCTGGAAATTCTGTGCATGTACAGCGTAATCTTTCCATTTTGTAATCTTGCCAACCATTTCCACTATATCGTCATTGCATTCATTCATGATGTGCATCACGCAACTGGTGTAGCCCTTATGTATGGATTTTTAATAATAATTTTTTATGAAGCTCTAGTCCAACTTCCACAAGTATTAAAAAAGTTGTATGATATTCTTGCCAATTAATGTGGACGTCCCGTTATAATTCTAATGGGTGGATATCAATTCCAGAATGACATGTCTAATTCAATTCAACGGGTGGATATCAATTCCAGAATGACATGTCTAATTCAATTCAACTTAATCAAACTCAAGCTGAATCTCGTGGTTCTAATCAAAATTGTCTTAAAACACTTCTCCAAAACTTGCTTTGTTCTGTAAGAATCTGTTATAAGGAAAGCTCTTGTCTACCGCTACATTTTTGTTGTTAAGATGTTTAGCTAGCCATATTGGTTGTATATTTTCTGTACAACATACTCATATTTTATTTTCTTCCCATTAACCAAGCTTTCAATGATGCTACCAACCATCTTATTGGACTCTATCAAGCCACTGCAGTAATCTTTGCAGCTGTTGCTGCATACTCATTTTTCAACAGGGAACATACTTCTCCCATCAGTGTATTTACTAAAGCTGAGTATGAGCATGGTGTGCTAGAAGGAAATCATTGTAGAGAATGGAAAAATATCACTGCTCAAAAAAGAGATAATATTATGGCAAAGGAACTTTTAGAATACAGCTAAAGAACATGAAGCCAAGTTCGGATAACACACAGGGCAATAACCCTGAGTGTAATCCTGAAACAGAGAAATAGAACAGAGCTAAATATGACAAGAGAATTATATGACCATATACACAGTTAGCCAAATACGACATATTTCATGCTTTTTTAAAGCTATGTAAGCACAACAAACTAAGTTTGTAGCAAGATTATTTGTATTTATCCTCATAGCATAGTTAGCAAAAAACAACAACATATACATGCTTTCTTGAGTTTTGTTAGCACAACAAAACATAAGTTTGTAGTAAGATTATTTGTATTTGTCCTCGTTCTAACAAAATGTTGAGCTTTGATTATTGAATATCTTGAATTTTTATTAGCTATATATTTAATGTGATTATTGGTCAAGAAGTAGCCATCACAAGTTGACATGTGCATATTAATGAAACAGCTACATTAAAATCAATATTCTAGGACTTAATGAATAGCTAATGAAAACTGCAATAGATTTTTGTAACAACCTAGATAGTCTACCTCCCAAATAGTTCCAACCTGCGATTTGTTAACTTGATGAAGGAGGTCAAAGAGCTCTCTCTAACATGTGTACATGCACATTACACAGAAATCAAGAAAAAGGATGCAATAATAATAGCAACTTGGTTACTGTTTCATCTAAGTCAAGTTGAGATTCCTCACTGACACCTTGAGGAACACACATGCACACACAACAAATAATTCTAATCACTTTATTATACTTTTATCTTGCTGATATAGTTATAATGTGCAAAATAGCTCCTGGTACAGATCTGTGTACTGTAGCTATATTTGCTCTTTACTGTAAGCTTCTTTGGAGGTTAATTCAGGAAGTGGTTGTCTAGCACTCCAACAGAGTTGAACATGATTCATTCCCACAAAAATGGGATCGGCTCAATCTTAAAGTTTTTCAGCTGCAACTGAGGAGGTTGAATACAAGTCATAGAGCTCTTATTAACTATAGCATCTTGTCTTTTCCACCATGCAGTAGCTCTTTCTGAACTATATGAAGCATCTATACATCATTTCGCAAGCTCATTAGCTCTTGAAAAATTTGCCTATTTTTCCAGCAAATTAACTCAATGCTTTCGAGAACATGTTTCTCAAATAATTCTAACTATATTATATATGTTTAGACACATTAATCTAGTGATTAATGATGGGCAACACTGGCATGGTCAAGAGAAAAGAGGACAGCACTGTGGTTTATATCAACTGGCATCATTTGCAGTGACAATTATAACTTCATCATCAGCCTTATTCCACTCTTCTTCTGTTGACTGCTGCTTTCTGAATTCACAGTAAAGTATAGGCTGTACCATTCTATTCTTGCTTGGGAAAGGGGTTGTGTGTGGTCTTTGCTGCTATAACTTGTACACTGCAATCCTTTTGTGTTAATGAGATATATAGTCTGTCACTTTTAACACCAATATCATAAACATAATCTGATTCAAGCATTGTTTCTCAATTTTGCGAATGGAGTTTTTCTTGTTTCTAAGCTATCAGGGCCATATCTAGAAAATGTTTTCTGGGTGGGAGGAAGGGGGTGGGGGGGGGGGGGGAATGTTTAATGTCAGATGTATATACATAGCATAGGCAATCTATTATAATACACGTATGTATATGGAGATGTAATAGCACGGAAACTGTGGTATTCAGTGAAGCAAGAAATTTTTTACGAGGCAGAGCTGGAGTGAAATTTCTTGCCTCACGAATGTTATTTATCCGAATATTGCAGTTATCAGTTTTATTATACATTAATACTATAGCCTACGATAACAGTTCATTTCTGCAGCTATATAAGAAAAACATAATCTTGCATTGTATATCCGTCAAAGAAATATTTTCATCCCAGTCGTGCTATAATTCATACTTTTCTTACCGTTGCCAAATAGTGTTTCCCTGGAATTTCAACACAACATTGCCTAGCGGGTAAAAGTGTGGCAAGGCTGCAAAGAGATATCCATGACCAATCAGGACATTATTTCAGTTTTCCGTGACTGTGATTGAAAAATGACTCCGGCTATGGTATTTATATGCACTATAATATATAGTACTTATTACATGAGTCAGAGTGTGATATGGAAAAATATTTCATGAGCAGACTAATTTATTTTCATGAGCCAAAAATGAGTGAAAATAAAGCCATACCACTCTGACAAGCGTAATAAGTGGTTTATTCCATACTAAATATCTTTACTAGGGTAGTTGTACTAGTTAGGGACTCACTGCTAATAGTTGATTGTAGGGGCTCCCCACACCCCCAGCAGCTGCTCTAACCTTGTTGAGTAGGCTACTCCACAGGAAGGCAGCTGTAAAAACCTGGATAAATGGCAAGTTTCACCAGTTGCTATAACTACTAGGGTAATGAGCTTGCCCAGTATTGAAATGTGAAATATCATGAGTAATTTTAGGGGTCATGTACCTAAAGATATCATTGTGAAGATATCTAGGGTGGAATAAATATTTATATATAACATATATTTAGATGTATATACAGATATATAAGTTTATATAAATAATTAATAGCAGCTGCCAAAAAAGCAGTTTAGTTTTGTTAAACTTAAAGGGTATTGACTCTCCATAGAGCTGAATTTTTTAACCAATGCAAGCTTTTCACCACTATGTTTCTCAATAAAAATAATAATTCATTAACAGAGCTCTGGTGGTTTAATATTTGATTTTTAATGAGTAGCTATGTGTTTTTCTTAATCAGACCCTTTTCCACCTCTCGGAGGGAGACTAATTATGTGTGACAGGCCAGCTTCTTCTTTTTTTTAATCATTTGCATTGTAGCCACACTGTATAGAGCACTCACTATCTGTGTATTTCAGGATTAACTTTCTCAGATACTTTCCATGGCTCTCCTCCTAATCTGTTGAAAAAATTCCGTTGCTTGTGCTATTAATATCGAATAGCACGCTTACCCATGCTATTCATCTTAAAGCGTGTTACGTTACTCTTTATAAAGAATAGATGTAACATAGCAAACTTTACTAATGCTGATATGAGAGTGAAATTGTGTAGCCAAGGAGCTGGAGGTTTATTGGGTCACTTGGACTCAGACTAGGCCGTCCATATACAGAGTATGAAGTACATCTAGGGAAACAGCAGAGAATTCCATCACAGGTTCAACACGATCGAACAGATGATAATATTCCAGAAGTTATATGTGGGGTGTGTCTAAAACATTTACTTCCGGTCACTCTAAAGGGGGGTTCGGCTAAAGGTATGCTGTCTCCGTATTAAACCAGATCATAAACATAATTAAAATCTGTCATCACCTTGACCAACCATAAGCCTCCCAAGCACTAATCCCTTTATCTTCAACTATGTTTGTTTTTTCTGCTTCTCAGTTTCTACCTGTGATTGTGCATTTTTGTTGTTGTTTTTTTTAGCTATTTCCTCATCGATTTCACCTGCTCATGAAAATTTTGTCTTTCTTTATGGCGACACTTTACCGTCCCTGCTTTTGAAGAAATAGTTGAACTAACTCAGCATACTAGCTAAAGCTATGCGCTAAAAAAAGTCTGGAATTTCTGGAAATGATTTCCTTTTGCACTAAGCAATAAAATTTAAATATTCACAGACTAACCAAATTATCCAACGAAGTAGAAATATAACGTTTATATATATATTTTTTCAAATTTATGTGATATCTTCAATGATATCATGTTGCATTGCTCATGAAAATTTTAATGTCATATTATGGAATATTTATAGCTATGCAATCTAATAATTGTTTATTGATGAGCTCTATGCCTTCCAATCCTTTGAATGAAGGAAAGTAATCTGCGGCCAGCAGATCTGATCCTCGCCTTGAAGTGACGGGTTTTGTGTGGACCTTGACTAGAGGTCACATGGTGCTGAGAATCCACAGTATCTGGTAGAGTTGTCCCTTCAGCAATGGCTTCAATGCCACACTCAGTGGAGGCAGTGTCAGCAACAATTGCGTTCTCTATGGGAACATACTTGGATTTCACAGTATCATCAGCATGGGGTGAGAGTGGTACATTGTTTGACTCTGCTGAGGCTGTTCCCGTACGGAAGACTCTATCATATTCATCACAATCAGTAGTAGATTCAATTGCCACAGAATCCTTTACATTTAGTGAAATGGAATCAGATGGTGTATGATGACTTGCATATTTTTCAAGATTGATATTTTTGACAATTTTGATTCCTCTATCATTAGTAGCTATTTCACCTGCAAATGAAACTGTACGCACAATTCCAGCTGCTTCTGTTTCCTTGCAAGAAGAAGCACATGTTACATCCTTCACTTGGTTACATGTCACTTCTCCAGGCTCAGCAATGTCATCAAGTACTGTAGAAATTCCAGCATCAGCTCCACATGAAAGGTCAGTATCTTTGACATCCTCCATTGATGATTGAGCATAAGGAGCCACAGCATTTTTGCACGATGAAGACTGAGAAGTGCACGAGTGTCTCGGCTTTACGTTGTGCAAGTATGAGGGAAGACATGTTTGTATGGTATATTTATCACTCGTGTCATACCACGATGGTCGGATGCTAGGGCAGTCTGTCATCCAAGAGTGGAAACCAATCTCTGATATTAGAGGTCGTGTAGTTGCATTGATAGTTAGGAGAGAGCTCACCAAGCTGTGGAATTCTAAAATGACAGTAGAGCAATAAATGTAATATCCCATAGCAGTATGATAAATGTGTTTACTTTCTGAGAGGTGGTATCCTACGTGAAGGTTTTGGTAATCTGCTAGACTATTATTGTAGCATTCATAGTCTCCTCCAAATGGATACCACTCGTTCACCAATGCATACAGGCAAACACCCCTGTAATTATATTTATAGCAAATAAACATAGTTTTTTTGTTTATAATTTAACACTTACATGCTCCATGAATCAGCTTTGAATGGATCAAACTCGTCTACTAAGGACAGCATGATTTCAGGTGCCTTGTAGGTAAAGGATCCTACTGGAGTATAGCACAGCTTGTTCTTGCATTCCAAGGCAAATCCAAAATCTAAAATATTAAGAAAAAATGAAACATGTTTTTATGATAAAACTTAAAACCAACTTACCTCCTACTTTTACGTCCATGTTCTTGTCAAAGAAGACATTTTCTAGCTTAATATCTCTGTGTGCTATTCCTAAGGAATGGCAATAGGATACTGCTTCACACATTTGGCTGAAGATATGATGAGCCTCTCCTTCAGTTAGAACACATCTGAAGTTCAAATAATCCAGAACGTTGCCATTTTCAGCAATTTCTGTCATAAAGTAGCATTGGCGCTCACTCTCTACAATTTGAAACATCTTAACAATGTGTGGGTGAGAGACTTTTTGGAGAACAGCAATCTCTCTTGGCAAGAACTTGGCCAGTTCTTCCTCATTCACTTTAGCCTTGTTTACTATCTTGATTGCAATCTATAGGCATAAATAATAATAATTAATAATAATAATAATAATAATAATAATAATAATAATAATAATAATAATAAAATAATAATAATAATAATAATAATAATAATAATAATAATAATTAATAATAATAATAATAATAATAAATAACAACAACAACAATAAGAATAAGAATATTAATAATAATAGCTAATTATAATAATAATAATAATAAATATAATAATAATAATAATAAAATGTAGTAAATTAGCTAATACTAACCATTTCCCTTTCATAAGGAGACCAAGCAGCTTTGACTTTGGCATATTTCCCTGATCCTAAGGTTTTTCCTGTGGTATATCCAAGGGCTTGAGGACATGGAACAGATTTGTAGGACCTCCTGATGTACTTATTTGGTGGTCGCTTCATTGATGTTCGACTTTCCACATCCATTTTAAAGCGCTAACTTACAGAATAATCAGCAGCAAATCAGTTAAAACTATCTCTTACTCTTCTTAAAAGCTTTCAGAAATAACGACCGACGTTGGAAACACGCGTTCACCACAGGGTAATGCTAGCGTCTCTAGTATTTTTAGCGCGGGCATTGCAGGGACTTGTCGCTCTCTGCAGGGACTTGTCGCTCTCTGCACACACAAGAGAGGTTGAACAAAATGCGCGGGAAAAGACAATTACCTGAGTATTAGAGGTATTTTATCACTTTCACCGAAAAAGGCGTAGCTGATTCTTTGGCTTGATTCTTTTACTCATTAATCATTATTTCATGATATACCTTATGTATATAGCTACTGCAGTCATCACTATTTCAAATTCTTTTGGAATAATAACACTTTATTTTGGAATAAAAAAAAACAGAATAATTCTAAAAATTTCGAACTTAATCTGGCAGGCCTTATCTACAATAACATAATATCCTCCAGTGATTACTAGTAGTTACAAGTTTAGGTATCTACATTGCCAAAGTAACAGCCCAACCACTATACCGTAGAAAAAATTACATATCAGTGTAAACTTTATATAAATTAGATATAACAGCAGGGATTCTTACAGGCTATAAGAGCCCGGGACTTTCTTGACCCCCCCCTCCCTCCCCCTTTTAGTTTCCACCCCGTAAATTTTAACCCCGAATAATTTCTTTTAAATAATGTGATCAGTACATGTATTAATTATGAAAGTAGCCTTACTCTACAGTTTAAAAAATGTCCTACACTTACTCAAATTCAACACTTTCTATTCGCATTATGTAGTTGTTGTTGTTTTTAAGTTTTAATCTATGAATCTGTTTCATACTCAGGCTACAGTAAACATACTTTTTTTTACTATTAAATCTCCTATCTCCCCCCCCCCTCCCCTAGTAAAAACGCCTGTGTGAATCCCTGAATATAACATGATCAGTGTGCACATAATCCTTTTTTTCTTTTTCTTTTTTTTTTTTAATATGGATATTTCAGTCTGGCAATGCAATAACAACAGGGAAGATTGTAATCAATGATACTGACACAAATTTGAAAATACATAGAAACTAGTAACCTATTTCGTAATGTGCTACTAGCTAATAACATTCATTCACAAAAAAAAAGACAGTAAAAAAATAACACTATTCTAAAGGTATCTGAAAAGATGTTCATATGAAATGATTTTGCGTAACAGAAAGCAGCATCTTCACACGCAGTTGGAACAGCATGGATGACCAAGACGAGAAAAGAACTTGGTACCTTCCAAAGGTTTCTGGCAAGTCTGTAACAATAGTAAGAAATACAGTAAGTATAAAGAAAAGTACCACAAACCTGGATAAAGTTCTACATGTATGTTAATGACAAGTAAGTTAGGACAAAGGGGAATGAAGTACAAAATAAAAAAAAGTTAAAAGTAAAATTATGAGTAATCTGAAAATACTTTATTTTCACCTAATTACAATGGATTTGTTATGTGCAATAAGCAGACATAAGGGAGGAAAGAGATTTATTAGAACCGTTATTCGTTTCAGGGTTAACCCTTAGTGGACAGCAGAATTTTGATAGGCGCAATGTAGTGTATATAGAGTAACCGTGAATGTCACGCGCCGCACTAACAGAATACAATTGTCATACATTTGATACAGGTAGCACGCTCAGAACTTCAGCACACTAATTTCTTACCTAAATGCAAGCTAGAAACAATCTACTAATAAATTAACACAGCCACAAACTACGAGATGCAAAAAAATAAAAAAAATAAAAAGTATACAGACACTCACCAGCTTTCACTGACAACGCGACATGCTCCCCAATTAAATTGGCGCCTTCACGGTGGAATGAATTCTGCGCATACGCGTATTTATTAGAATAATAGCTCATCAATATTCCGCACTAAGGGATAAATAATCAGATCCCTTATTCGTTCACAGTAATAAATAGCTGATATTGAACCTGTAAAAGAAACACATGTTTACGAATCCTGTTTGCCCCAACAAGCAATACTTGACCCAACACAACACTCACGTCACAGACGAAGCAGGCTGGATGCCACGTGTGCTCCAGAGCCTCCACCCACAGCTCGTCTCCTCCTATTCGCTGGCTGCAGCCATGACAGGTGGCACCGTAGAGCGCACCAAAACAGTCCACACAGAATAGCAGGTTGTTCTCCATGTTGAATCCTGTACCTGAAGTGTGTGAATATATAAGTACTGTGGTAACACAAACACACATACTGTTCAGGGGGTGTAAAGTCCTGAGCTCAATTAGGGGTGTGGCCCGAAGTGAGGACCGACCACAAGGGGTGAAGGACCAGGAGATCAGGGCCTAATGGCGCCAGGAAAGCAAAGTTACTATTCGCCTCGCGACTACTTTCACTATGTCCCAAAAGCGCGCACTCCCTACGGTGTCTTATAAGGTTTAGGTTATCTGATCACAAAAGAGTACATACGTCTACAGAACATTATAAGGAAAGGGATGATATAATTTACGTGTGGGTTTAATGTTCGTGAATATGATTTGCGTGACGACCAATAGGTAAGTTGTAAGTGATAATTGTTATTGTAGATTGTTCTCCTGTGGCTGACTTGTTTGGTCCTCCACTGTTGTGGAGCGACCCGAACACATACACTCACACACACACACACACACACTCACACACACACACACACACTCACACACATGCTGAGATTTAACTCAAAAAATTAACTTAGTAAATATTGTATATGCAATGCACATACAATAAGTTTATTGCTACAGTAGGGGTAAAAAAAAAGTTCCCATAGAGACCAGACTTTTTAGCGACTAACAGAAAAATAGTCTCTAGGGTAAGGAGACTTTTAAACGACTTTTTATCAACCAATGCCGACTACACAAGTCACCAGCAGCTGGACCTACTTTTTAAAAGTCCGTTTATTATTTTTTTAAATCATTAGCAGCCTAGTTTTAATCTGATTTTGCAGCTGCTACACATCAAGCAGATGCTGCCCTGTACTTGTTTAACCACAATAACTTGAAGTGCTCTAGTAGGGTTCTGTCCCTAACTGTAAAAAAAGTCAGACACAGAAAGGTCACCAGAGAAAAAAGTCTCAGTAAAAGGTCGCTAGAAAAAAGTCCGCAGTAAAAGGTCTCTACAAAAAAAAAATTGCCAAAAAAGTCTGGCTAAAAGTTGCACAAAAAAATCTTGTTAAAAGTCTTCCTAACAGACTTTAGAAAGTCCTTAAGCCAACTCAATGGGAACTTTTTTTTTACCCCTATTGTATGTTTGAGAGTATGGCAGTGAGAATGACATACAGTAGGAGTCAAAAAAAGTTTCGAATTCCGTTTCGTAGTACGGCCCTAAAACGGTAGGTTTTTAACTGTAGTTTTTAACGTTGCGTTCTGTACCGTTTTGACTCAACGGCCGACACCTTTTACTAAAACGGTAAAAAACGGTGAAGCATTTCCGTCGATTCACAGATATTTTCTAGCTAGAAACTCTTCTATAGCTATATCAGCAAGCTAATGCCTTGTATCGACCATTAAACGCTATGGGGATAGTACAAAAAAGGTCGTATAAAATTTTAACTTGCTTCAATAAAGCTGCAGACTGAAGTTCCGACGGGCACAGAGCTATAACAAGGTCCGCACTTCGTAGATCTTCTGTTAGCTACTGATGGACCTCCAGTAGTAAAAAATCTAAGCCCGAGAAGGCCCTAACAGCGAGAAAGCGTCGATACTTGCGGTGGACAACTAACAATTCTTCGCGAGACAACTTCGAATAGGACGGCTTCAATTTTTTTTAACCTGAAAAGCTCCGCCTCTGGAGCCTGTAAACAAAAAATAGGAACGTTTTATTGGATAAAGCATTTTTTATATTTCTTTGAGCGAGACATACGGTGAACGAGAAAGATTAAAACGGTAACGCGGTCGAACGAAACGGCCGTTTTTCAACAAACGGCGTACCGTTTCCCCCCCCCCCCCGTTTTTTTAATTTTGCGACGGCCGTTCTACGGAACGGAATTCGAAACTTTTTTTTGTTGCATCTTTTATCAAATGAAATTAATATTTGTAAACATAAATATTATATAAGGCTCCATATTGCGTACCTTTTGAAAGGCTCACACTGCATCGAGAACAGTTGAAGCATCCCTCGCACCAGTGAAGACCAACGGCCGATATGACACGCTGTGAAAAATAACACACAGCAGCATAAATTATTATAGTAACAATTAAAAAGATTTATATAAGGACACTCATGAATTTCTAAAGCATCAAACTTCAATTTGCTGATATGTGAGTGGGTCTAGAAAAAGGGACCTTATGAAGCAAACAAACAAAATTGAGTTTTTTGCTAATAAAAAGCAACAATTTATCTCAATTTAGTGCTAAAATACTGGAGGGTAAAACCTTCGACGTGCAGAGAAACTGGCAGTTGAACTGGGCTGTATTCAGCAAAGCAATTGAACAAGAAATCGAGAAAACATAAATTGAATTTCCACTTCCGGTATAATTAACGTTTCCGTATACTTAACGGCGTACTCCGCATACGCAACTAAATCGTACAGCCGCTTTTTAACGGCGACTAACGAAGTTTGCATAGAGTTATTTTTAGCTTTCAAAGCTTCTCACGGCCTGTCTTGTCGGAATCCTTGGCTACTCTATTCGCTGTAGCGGTAAACTTTCAGCCAGTGGTAAGCTGCAGAGTGCATGCAATAGTCTCAAAGCTATGCCGTTTTTTTTTTTTTAGCCGCTTCTTTGAAATCCCCCGTTTATTGTACTTCGAGAACGAGAGAGAATAAAAAGTAGCTTGTCTTTCCACGGCACGCTTGGGGTCTTTTAAGTTGTTTTGACATTTGAAATTTGGCATAGACGTAGTAACTAAGACTAATTCCGCAAAAAAAAAAAAAAAAAAATAGGAGAAAGAAAGAAAATTTCCGATGACTTACTTCTGGAGCCTATATCTCAATTTCAACTTTTGCGCCGTAAGGTCCCTTTTCCAGACCCGCTCACATATTTGCAACCAGTATCCTTACTTATGGAAGTACTTACCCCTGAGATGGGTCTCTTGCATCCATGACAGTGTTCTGCAAACTTGGACTGGAAGCACTCCTCACAGAAGACCGTCTCCTCTTCGAAGATGAAACTGGTGTTCTGCATGCTCTTACTACAAGAGCCGCACACGAAGCACCCGGTGCACCACACCTTACCCATTGCTGCTGCATAAGGACCTCTGGAAGAGACGAACATGAGAAAGAATATTTAATATTAATCATTCGCAGGGTACTTTATATAACCAAAACAAACTTGAGGGTCTAATCACCATTTGTATTTCAAGTTTCAGGGGAGGGAAGGGGGAGGGCCTTATAACTTCCATGAAATTAATGAAAGATTTGTGGCAAATGTCACCGTGAAGGTCATAATATTTTTCAGGAGGGATGAGGGGTGAGGCAAAACCATTTTGAGGGAGGCAAAGCTACCCAAAAAAGGACTTTAAAAATCTCTAATTTGGGGCACAAACACATCTGCATACGTACACACATATGTACACACTAATACATGCACATACACACATTATAGCTGTCACTGTTTTTCTTTCCAATTTACCTGATAGGCTGTTTGCAAGCCTCGCACACTCCTTGTCTATCCACAACCTTGCCTTTGTCACCAGCTACAAAATGCAAAAAAAAAAAATTTAATAAATAAATCATACAACCTAGAAATAAAAAACAAACAAACCCAAAAATCGCTCAATAAAGCATGTATGAATGAAAGAATACCATCAACTAGAAAACAGCTCATCTGCATAGAAATGTATCATTACATATTTTATTGCAGGGTTTCATACAGAGGTAGGGTGCCCTAGAATTTCTTCCCCCCCCTCCCCCCCCCAAGAATTTATGGAAGCAGTACAATAGCTAGAGTTGAATTACAAGAGAAGTAAGACTGCAAATGATCAATGTGAAGTATATACACTTCATATGTAGGCATGTGAATAAATTATAGTGTGGGTACTAAAAATGAGTGTACTGTAGCTAAAGCTTCGTACAGCACTGGTTCCCACCCCCAGCAAATATCCTGTATGACATCTTGCTTTATATTACAATACTCATTAATATTCTTTATTATATGTGACCGTCTATAGGAAAACCAGGCACAACGCGGCACCCTTCGAAAAATTTTTTTTGCACTTACGGAGTTGTCGGCGTCCAGATATTGAGCTCTCCAAGTTTTATCGTCGTAGCTTAAGTCGTTCCCGCTATAATAGACCTAACCGTTCCCTTCCGTCGGCTTGAAACAATACATTTTAAAGAAATCGATCGATCTTTTCTCGATATTACGCACACCGCGTTGTGCCCGGTTTTCCCGTAGACGGTCACATATAAACAACATTCCCTACAGTGCATTGTTTATACGTTACAAAAAATACCTGTATGGTTCCCCGCTATGTACAGCCATATACCAGCCACCAACCTTACTGTCTCACCTGGTGATGTCTGTTGACCTCCGACCTGTGTGGTGCCACCTCCGGACATAGTGGCTGGGGGAGGAGGTTTGGGAATGGGCGACTCTTTCTTCGCTATAGAGGCCGTCGCCTTGGCTGTCAATCCAGGAGCTACGGGGGGAAAATAATAAAAAATAATACATTCTCTGCATAAAAATTAAAAAAATTAAAAAAATAAAGAAAAAGATAATAATAATAATAATAATAATTAAAAAATAAAATAAAATAAAAAATAAATAAATAAATAAATAAAATAAAAATAAAAAACACAGAAGGACAATCATTTCACCAACGTTCAACGAATCCAAATTCAGCCGGGTGAATTACAGATCTGGACACACCCAAGCTAGAATGCAGCATAGACTACCTACATCCTGTAAGGCTCCATCTACAACATCAGGTTTCATTTAGAGCCACTCATCTGCTTTGTGCCAGTAAGGATTGGACAACAAACCCTAACCAGCAGGTGAGAATGCACTATAAATTGTCTTTGTAATTTTTTTCTCCCAACACAGACACATGTCAATGGACACATGCATACACACATACAAACACCTAAACTAACAGGATGTCATCTGATATATGCAGCAAGATAAACCTGTATGTATGTGTATGTATGTATGTGTATGCATATGTGTATGTATATGTGTATGTATGTATGTATATGTGTATGTATGTATGTATGTATGTATGTATGTATGTATGTATGTATGCACTTACATGCTGGTTTTTGTGATGTCTTCCTCACATCTCCATCATCAATGACTATGTTCTTCATCTGCTGGGTGGGCGGAGAGGAAGATGCTGGAGGTTGCCTAGAAATTTTTTTTAACCAAATAATAAATGTATATTTGTTAATAAACGAACAACAACAAATGTTGACATGTGCGCCGATCCAGAGTATCTATTCTGATGATATTAACCGATTACACGCGAATGATAAGATAATTGTGCAGCTTACGTAACGCGGAGACAATATCACGAGAGGGTCAGATGATTGAAGTCTTTGCGGGGGGTGTTGACAAAACCAAACGATAGACGACGAAAGGTACTATACCGCCTCTAGGTCAGTATAGACGAAAGATAGAGGAGGCCTCGGGCTATTATAAAGAGAGAAAGATCGACGCTCAAGGCTTACAGATGGTTAGTTACGCGGTGTGGAAAAATTATGCCAACGGCTGATGACAAAAAAATTTTTTTTGTAACCTTTGGTATCGGTGCTTAATTCGCGTCTAAGAGACTACTGACTTCCATTTCTATTGCTGAAGCAGTCCAGCGTCGAAAAGAAAACCGAGAGTGGATGGATGGATAAACTTCACTGCTAATAAACATCGGTAAGTTTTTGTTTTTGAATTTTACTTCCAATTATGTTTCACTTAGGGAGTGGTTTAGTTAGGTATTTAGTATGTATATCTTAGGTTTGTTATGAAAGCTTTTAGCAAAAGTTATTGTGATGGATGAATACATAGATAAGATATAAATTTTTAGAGTAAAGTTTGAGTGAATAAAACATCATAGAATTCTATAGTGGTACTTGAGGAAACAGTCCTCAGCATTGCCTAAGTGACATAGCCAGATATCACATTCTTTGCAATACCATTGGGTGTCTGTGCGCTTTTTGTTCTCTCTGCAGAAGGAGCATCGGCCTCTTTTTCTCTGTATATTCTTGGTGGGAAAGTGTGCTAGCAGTAGTTGCTTTCTTGGTCTTTGTCTTCCTGAGGTACGTTTGGAGCAGTAGTCCCCTATCAGATCCTTTGCAAGAGTTATTCTGAAGTCTTTGATTTTCAGTTTTGAACCGGGATGACCAACTTGGTACAGAATGAAGGCATTAGTTATGGAGACATCAAACAGAAAGTTGTAAATGTATTTGTAGACCTTCCTACATTTCATTCGTACATGGTAGTACCCCCTCAGTTGGTCACCCTGGTCCACTCCTCCCATACTCTCATTGTACCTCTTTATAGCTTCAGGACAGACCACAGGCTCTCTTGTCCCATCCTTCTTTCTTCTCAAAACAGTTGAACTGTGGGCGGGGTCACAGCAGTTATACATGGCCATTACAATTCTGGAGTCCATCCATGCAGTGGCAGCCAGATTGTCCGACTGAACGGTAAGATATTCTCCCCTATATATATATATATACATTATGTACGCAGATCTTGTTATTATACTGCATACAATACACAATATTATTACCACAAACCTTGTACGCAATTTTTCCTTTTTTAGATGTTCTGGAAAATACTTCCTATCCTTTCTGGCCGTACCACATCCATACAAGCCCACAGCCTCAAGATCGCATAAGAGGGCCTTCGATGTAAAAAAGTTGTCAAAAAAAAGTTGTCAAAAAAGACATGGTGCCACTTGTACTGGAAATCTGAGGTGAGTTCCTTCACTACCCTACTTCCTAGGTTGTGCTCTGTTGTACTTCCTTTTTTTCCTGTATATACTTCCATTCGTGAAAAATATCCATTTGTACTGTTAGCCAAAACCCATACTTTGATGCCTCTCTTGATTGGTTTCTTAGGCATGTATTGCTTTATGGAAGACCGGCCTTGAAATTTGATCATTGCCTCATCGATAGCAAGATCCCGGCCCGGAGTATACACAGCTGAAAATTGTGATTGAAGGTGCTTGAGTATAGGACGGATCTTGCCAAGGCGGTCGTATGCTGGTGAAGTACGTGGTAAAACAGTAGAATTGTCCACAAAATGAAGATACCTGCTGATCTCAGTATATCTGTCTCTACTAATGCGGTCAGCAACAGGAGCATAGTGACATACAGGATCTTTCTTCCAATAATCCTCAAGAGATGGAAGTGAGTTTATACCCATTAGAATATTAAATCCAAAGTACGCTTCCATGTCCTCAATTGAAATTGGGTCCCACTTTTCATAACTCTCATCACTCATGACTTCCATTGCATATAGGTTAGACTGCTCCACTATCATCTTCACTAAGCTGCTGGTGTAGAACAACCTGAAGCTCTCAGATGGAGTCTCTGGGTACGTTGAGACCTGTTGAAGATTGTCCGGTAAAGGGACGTATGGTGGGTTTAGTGAGTTTAGAAGACCATGCTGTATTCACTGATGAGGTAGTAGAGGGAGGAGTTGTGGTTGCCAAGGTGATGGTTGGGGTTGTGATGGGAGAGGGGATAGTGTTTGAAGTTGAGGTGCCTATAGATGAAACTTGGTGGATGAGTGATGAAGCATTCTGCATTTGTGTCAGAAGCACTTGAGGTAGGGGGGAAGAGAGCCCAGGTGAGTTTTCTGTCTCATCTATAGAAGGAGAAAATAACATGAAAATTGTACTAGTTATCATTATAATATAGCTACCTTGTTGAAATTCCCGTAGATCATCAAAGTTGTTATCCTCCAAGTCCTCAATCTCATCGGCATCGGAGTCCTTAGCGTTCTTGGCATCAGAATCCTCAACCTCCTCTTCATCAAACTCTTCGTCACTCCCTTCCTGAATTACCTCCTGGGCATCATCAAAGAAGTCCTCATCCTTGTTCAAAAGATCAAGTACCTCATTGACAGAGAGCCTCCTACTTGTCATTATGAGCAGTTGTGTAGCTAGAAGCAAGATTTGTTAAAAATATATATATTTATATTATAATGTTGTATCCTTTTCCTTTATATTCATATTTGTCACTGTATTGTAACTAAAATTTCTAAGTTATTTCTTATGGTAGCCCATACTTATAACTAGCTCTTAGTAAACTCACAACTGTCTAGAATGACTGCAGCACTCGAACGGTGGCTTTCTAGCTCTTGGATGCAGCTACCAATGAATAAGCGGACGGCGGTTTTTTTGACGCATATTTGCGTCCACCGTGGTTAACGACATTCGCGCGGGCGACGCATATTTGCGTCATTCGCGTGTAATCGGTTAAAGGTATAACACTCATGAGGTAAAGGGTCAGTTAATGTAAAAGATACAAGATGAGCTTTTTTCGTTGGTAATAAGCAGGTCAATTTAAACCGCACTAATATGTAGATAAGACCATTATAACAATCACTATTGTTGAAAAAGGTACAATTGCAACACAAAAACTACATGTGTATGTTAGTTTACCAGTTTTTATACAAGCAACAGCTGATCACAGAATAAACAAGCAGCTGCCTTTAAAGAAACTTTACCAATGGAGTAGGTATGGTGTGATCTCTCCTGACTTACTGACTGTCTGGTAAAGTGTACACTTACTATAGTGAAACAACAACACCTCTGGGACTTCATGAAGACTAACGAACAAGTGTATCAAGACCTTACAAATACTCCCAAGATAATCAAAACCTTGAGACACGAGCTCAATTCACGTTAGAAAATAGCTTTGATGGTAATTCCACACAAGATCACAATTAATAAAGTACAGTAGCAAATACTTCAGAAAAGCATGCACAATTTCCACCTACGGCTGCCCCAGTAATCAATGTATATACATAGAGGCTACAGTACGAAGCTGAACGCTTAGCTTGTATGCAATTCCAGTGCTCAGAAAAGACAACTTTTTGTGACATATTGTATTTACCTTAGGTTTATTGTTTATTATTGTAGATATGTAAAATAACAAGTAAGTTTTGCCTAGTCTAGAAGTTAACCTCTCTATAATAAACCCTTGGCCAAATGAAACCTTCCCACATGTGCTGAGTGTGCATTTTGAGAACTCACTTGAATACAGTGGGTCGGTTTTGAACAGTGATCCTCTTGAAGGCAGGAGACTGCTGGACGTCATCTGTAGCATCTGCAGCACTAGTCACATGACAGTCACATGATAATATGTATTGTAATCTAGTCACACAAATACCCTACATATAGTTGTAACTTGCAAATAGAGTCTGAGCATGTATAGTACATACATATGTTAACTTCATTCACTCCCCAATGACAACCATTGAAATAATAATATCCAAGCTAAGGTCTGATATACATACTTACACGTAAGCAGGCACTGGAGGAGGAGGTTCTTGAGCTGCAATTTCAACCACAACAATCATAAAACCACACAAGGTCATGTATACACACATCATTATGCATTATATTGTTAAAGATATACGTAAAATGTGCGTTAAAACGTGCAAGTCAACATCAGTAGAGTTTGTTTGGTATGGGATATCAACTAGCTTAACCTATTGTCAAACATTTCTTGTACATACGTGTATATACACTTAATATGTACATAAATGTATATATGTATTATAAACCAGAAGGCGCACGCACACACACAGACACACACACAAAGTTGGGTAAAAATCATTTAAAGTGAAGAAGCATCAAAATGTACAGATGGCAAGTGCTAGTTGTCGTATTAACAAGTGCTTCAAACTTTGTTCCCAATTTCGCAAAGCTAATGCTGGCTAATTTGCCCTGCCCACATGCCAACACATTCACAATGACATCATTCAGTGAGCAGGTGATTAATGTACGGAGTTCACCTTTCTTAGGTACCACGACCGTGGTCTTCTGTACGGGAGAGGAAGTGGCTGCGGGCACTGGAGGTGGGCGGGGCCTCTCACCTGACTGAGGAGTCTCGGTCACATCACTTGGTCCGTCACCACAAGATTTGGGCATCTCTCTAACAGTTTAAAATTAAAACACAAAATCAAATTAACATCATCTTTGATACTGTAACAATAATAATAACACAAATAATAATTATTATTAAATACCGTTGCTATATTGTTGTCAGGTGTAATAACTTGGCAAGTGTGCAATAACACTTGCCTGGTATTTAAATTAGTTAAAGCATGAGCGCTTAGTGCCTAGTACATTTATCGCACTCGGTCCTCGGGCCTACGGCCCTCGGGCTGTCGTGCAATAAATCGACTAGAAACTAAGCGCTCATGCTTTAACTATAACTTATTAATAATAATTATTACTTATTATTATTCATTATTGATGTTGTTATTTTTTTATTTATTATTATTGCTGTTGTTGTTGTTATTATTATTGTGAAGTTGGTGCAACTTTCGCCGAGTGATGAGTGAAAAAGAAATCCTCTACTGTTACAGTCACCTCCATTCTACTCACAACTATCTCATCAAGTTTACGTCACTATTAATATGTAGCTATAATTCAGCGAAGCAAGCGGAGCTGACTTATTAATGAGTCCGCGATATATATATGTGACCATCTACAGGAAAACCGGGCACAACGCGGCACCCTTCGAAAAAAAATTTTTTGCACTTACAGAGTTGTTGGCGTCCAGATATTGAGCTCTCCAAGTTTTATCGTCGTAGCTTAAGTCGTTCCCCTATAATAGACCTAACCGTTCCCTTCCGTCGGCTTGAAACAATAGATTTTTAAGAAATCGATCGATCTTTTCTCGATATTTACGCACGCCGCGTTGTGCCCAGTTTTCCTGTAGACGGTCACATATATATATATATTTTTTTTGTTAGGTCTAGGAATTGTTTTTGTTCTTGCCTGGGCGTACGTGTGCACATTTTCTCCTACGCGCTTGCGCGGGCAGGTAACCTTCTTAGCAACATTTTGTTTTCCCGCCGTACGAAGTAGCGATGCCCAGTGAAACAAATTCTGCGAAAGAGAGACAAAACGCTAGAAACGCTCGGTCAAGAGCTTCGAGGGCGTTAGAAACTCCAGAAGAAAAATTAGTAAGGATAGAGATAAGAAATGAAAAAGACAGGGCAAGGAGGAGGAGAGCTAAAACGAAACAGAAACAGGTAGCAAAGTAAAGAATCTTTCTTTTTGAAAAGCCATTAAATGTTCCTAGCCACACCAAGCATGCATGGAATAGCTGCAATTACAGGGAACATGCATCGCTCGCTTCGCTATTTTGTGCTATTAGAGCGCATCACTAGTAAACTGACTAGCGGCTTAAACTCTTACTGAATTTACAAGCCACTAACACAATAACACACACTAATATCTAAAAACTTAATTAACATGTCGTCAGCAACTTTGGTGAGCTGTTAGACTTTACACTTCAAGCTTCCAGTAACTAGGTGAGAAACTATAGTTCACAAGCTATCTCTCTCTCCCTACACATACTAAAAATGAATTCCTGTATATTAACAATGATAATGAAAATACTTATTTGTTTGAAAACAAAAGAATGGTCATTATAACAACACTCATAAACTATTTTCACTATAACGCAACTTGTACCACCCAGTATGATACAGTGTATGTATGTACATTGTACGTTCATAGCTAGCTCTCTCTCTCTCTCTCTCCCTAACTCACTACACATACTACAAGAATGATTTATATTGACAATGATAATGAAACTCCTTGTTTGAAAACAAAAGATGGCTATTTTGTAACCCTCATAATTATTTTCACTATAATGCCACTTGTACCTACACAGTATGATACAGTCATGTACCTATCATGTTTCCATGGTGAACTTGCTCACTGAGCAATACATAACAATAGAACACCACACATACACCCATCCAGCACACACATGCATACACACACTTACTTGCTGACTTTCAGGTTGAGAGAGACTCCTGTGGTCTTGATGAGCATCATGGCATCAGAGTGAAGCAGACCTTCTGTAGTGTCTCCGTTGATCTCCCAGATGTAGTCACCAAACCTAATACCTCCTTTAGCAGCTTTGCCCCCTGCAGTGATCTACCAGCACATGTTAATGACACATGAAGTAAGATATTAGTGACAGTAGATACTGGGGGGGGGGGGGGGGGGAGAGGAGAAAGAGACAAACTATGTATTGGTGCTATTGTATCAGTTGGATGATGACACAAATATCTTATATATATATACATAAAGAGTGCTATTATTTACTTTGGATAATGACAAAATTTATAAAAGCTAGCACACACACACTCTCATTAACATGAATTAATTATGACTCACTCATTCATTACTTACACAAATTCTAGCTATGCCAGTAGGCTTTACAGAATACCAATCCTAAGACAATAACATGAATTGAAAACGAAGCAACAAAATCAAGTCACGTTATTTAAAATTTTCTTTGTGATATTCTTAATAGTAGTTGTAACGCACAAAACTTTCACACAACTGAGCATACCTAAGCAAGACTTACCTTCGTGTCTAGTGGACAATGAATTTTCCAGTAAATGCTGTTGAGTAGGGCTTATAACTGTGACAAATAGCGACTAACTTGAATAGAAATGGAACTCCCATAAGTTTAGAGTTTTAACTACACACGCAAAAGAATTCATAGCCGTACACACGATTCAATTTCTAAGGTGATACGGGTAATGGTAGCTAAACCAGAGGATACTGTTTAGTGAAGTTTGGGACGGGGTCGAACGCGGAGCGAACACAAAAATATGCGAGGGTCAAAGTACAAAATGACATACGTACGTCCATACATACTGATAAACAAACATCCCCGATTTTCAATTGTGTTACCCCTGTAAGTGTCTCGCTCGCTACGCTCGCTCGCCAAATATGTCCAGCCAGAAGGGAGACAGATGGAAGGTCAGTTTAAAGTCGAATGCTTAATTCCTTAAATTCCAGGCATAGCCACACCATTATGGTATGTACAGGCTGGATGTGTCAGTGACACCTTCTGCTGCTTCATTGGACAAAGAATTCCAAAAATGCGGGAATCACCCGGGAAAATTTCACTTTGAAGTGTCACTAGTCCATAGCCAAGAGAAAAAGAAAAAGAAAAAGGTAAAAAATGTGTACTATTCTCTGTATCTTAAAAAATCACATGTACAATACAAGATCCCACAATCCTTGATTAATGGGATCGTTCTGGGCTGACATTCCATACCTTATAAGGGCATGTGCAATGCTCAGATCGCTAGCCTGTGGTCACAGGCTTGTCTGAGTGCCAAGACAACATGGCCACTCAAGTTTTAATGAACTGTTTAAAGGGAACTAGACACTGGAATAATATTACTAATCAGACTCTGAGAGCAGAGAGAATTACAAACTCATCACAACACTGATCTACATTATCCTCGAAATAATCCACTTCAGACGATTGATTTTGCTACACGATAAACAAACACAAGCTTAGGGACACACACAAAAGTTTATTCCCCTTAATAAAGCAAAGCAGCTAAAGAAAAACTTGTTTTGCACATGAGAAATTTGTGTATAGGTTATAATAGAAACTTATTCTTAACAGGACAATGCATATTACCCCAACATTTGGACTTTCTGCTGATGTCATAACCATCAGCATCTGGGTGGTGGTTTTACAAACAAGAGAATAATGCTCTTACTACTATTACTTCAGCCGAGAATGACTAAATTATTGTATATACGTATATATATATATATATATATATATATATATATATATATACAGGTGTATGTACATGAGTGAAAAAAAAGAAGACCTTGTAGTGCCATGAATTCCAGTGAAATATACCAAAATACAACAGAAAGTTACGGAAATACATTGCCATCCTGATTGCCTCTCTTTAGACCGCAACAAACGAAAACTTGGACCACGGCCACCGCACATGAATTCCAATATCTATACACACACTACACACACACACACACACACACACACACACACACACACAAGGAGGAGAGGCCAACCATCCACAAGTCATTTGTAAACTAACTGCCTGCAATTCCAAGCAGGCAAGGCACAGCCTACTACCCGGGCCTTCCAGTGTATAGACAACAAGGACCATGAAATCTTGTACTCCTTTCTTTAACCCTTTACTTCTCTCGATGACTCTGCATCTTTAGTGCAGGTAGGCAGGAAGATGGTTTTAAGTGGAGGTGCATCGGTTCATTCAGACTTAACACCTCTTATTCCAGCCGATATATTATAAATACACGCAACCTCTTATCGGGACAGGGCACCTTGGGACCTGAGGGTGCCCGTAGTTTTCTCCAACTATACGTTAAGACAACACTGTAAAAGAGTCTCAGACTTTTTTTCAAGCGTAACCACAGTCCTCTGTCGCTTGCAACCCTCAGTAGGCTTCTCTACAACTCTCCGGAACTAGAAATAACGTGCTTGCACTGCCGTGAACCGTAATGGTCATCAAATTGGCGAAATCACGAGGCAAGAAATGATTAATTGAGTGACCAACTTGTGCCCGGTATATAGGCATACCCGTAATAGAGAGTCTGCATAAGAGGGACTGAGTTTAATGACTGCTCAGTTGTTGTTGTTGTTGTTGTTTTGTTTTAAACGGAGTCTTCAGCTACCTGGTCTAAGTTAACTGTATCAGTACTTGCTGTATGAGAGCTGTATGCTTATAGAGCAAACACATGTAGGTTGTTATATAAGCTTATAATTGGTAGACATTGTGCTTCTCAAGCCCCCCGCAAAAAGTGGGAGTCACCAGGTGCACCCCTGTTGCCTACCACACTGTAATGAAGACGGTGAAGTGACTGAGTAGAAAGGAGGAGGGGAGAACAAAGAGAGAAGGGGGGAAAGAGAGAGAGAGGAGAGGGAAGGGGGGGAGGGGGGAAGAGAGGGTAAAACAGGGAGATGAGGAAGGGCAGAAAGATGGAAGAAGTGGGGTGCATAGCTATGAGGTCGATAGTTTCAGACTAAAACTACTGGCTAATTTCCATGACCAGACCTCAACAAAACAATCCAATATTTTTAATTCTGTATTGTTAAAAAAAAAAAATCCTGTGAAAGAGAATATATCTAATCCAAAGTATTTATAACACAGACCAAAGCCTCTCACTCACACTATAACCTAGCCCAATGCTGGAAGTACACACCACTGTATAACGATGCTTGTGAAGTTGAACTGGACAGGAAGATTTGCTGGAGTAATGATGAGTGAAGGAAGACTTGAACAAACACGATCAGGAAGCTACAAGATCAGTAAACAAGTCTTATCTCCCAATGCACGTACATAGTATGTAGCATTCATTCTCCACAACATCAACATCGAGTTCTATGATACCTAACCAACTCACACCTTCCCAACACCTTCACATTTCACAACACTATAATAGCAGTGATGGAGCAGTATTGGTGAGTGAGCTAGCCCCAGCAAACTGGATAGAGACCACACACACAAGAGAGGTGGTTGGGAGGAGGGGAGGTAAACAGTAATATAAAATAAAAACATGGTCTCCTGAGCATTAGCACATACATGGCGAATGTCTTCAGCCAATAATAGCTGTACATACATTGCTTGAAGTAGGCTTCAAAGACATGAAAGGTGAGTGGTCTGCTATCCAGTGCACTCAAGACTACAATAACAACCCTGGAGGTGATACTAAATACATTCACAGGGTCAGCAAGTAAATAAATGCTTCCTTGATATATTATGCCTACATTTCGTGCTAAATGCAAAACAACTAATTCCAAATCTTAATTTCTTAGTGCCACTAAACCCAGTTCACTCAGTGCAACACACTACCAGCAATATACGGTACGTGGTGTATGTATGTGTGTAAATCAGTTCCACACGGGTTTCCTGCCTATATTCATATCCTTCATATTCATTACCACATTCCGCACATTCCACTGACCTCGTTACCACTAAACAATACCGTACCCACTAAGTGTGTATACTCAGAAGTCAAACTTCTCACTATAAACACTCAACACATACATATGTACATCGACATATTGGCATGCCTCATCCTCAAGAAAATCATTTCTAAATACTGGAACAAGAAACAGTTGAAACAAATTGAACATACACGTAACACAGGAATTTAATGTTCTCATGAAAGATACTTGTGTGTGTCTTGAATACGAGTATAAAAGATACAATTGGGACTCAACACTATCACAAACTCTATATCGTGTAACAACACAATTCACCTAGAAATTAGTATAATTGTGTAAAACATTTCGTGTTAAACGTAGAGCATAAATTATATGAATAAATAAACACTCACAGCACACAACTAAACACTATACAAATTACAATACATACATATACAATTATATATCTATATATTTAGCAGGAAAGATTTACTACAGAAGCTACCAATACTTTTACTTACACTGTGACATAAATTATCAATTACGAGATTGCTGTATGTATATTTTTCAGTGCGAACTGGAAATTAATATAGGAGAGAGTCTGTGGTGTAGCAAGTCCTATTGCCAGCAGCCATAATTGACACGCTACTTGCACAGTATTCAACACGAAAGAGGGAAAAAGTCACGGAAAGCACAATATTAGGTCCACTACCATACACGGTCTTACTTCATCAATGGAAATACGCACATATCAGTAATGACTCCAGTAATGGCAGTAACTAGCTGTAGTACATAAATACTATGGGAATATCAACAAGTGCACTGGCGTAAGGTTCTCGGCAGCCTTACCAGCATCATGTAGGGCCAGACGTAGGATATTACCTATGTAACTCTCACCACTACATCATTTCAAAACAATCAGGAAATGAATATAATATTGCAACAGCAGTTTATTGAATATCTAACACGACATAACCTCAGGCACCAAGTAACACATTGAAAAAAAAATCTAGAAACGCCCAACCTGACCGTTAGCAAATTATATATTCATTCACAATCACTTAAGACAAAAGGATTAACACCTAACACCGTGCTTGGCTGCAATAGCTGACTTAAAACTCTTTCCAACTACTTGCCTTTTCATAGCTATCCAAACCTTTCAGGCTATGCAAACACCAAGTTTACATATGGCCCAGGACCTTGTAGCAGCACTGGACTGGATATAGTGCAAGTACCAAGTTTACTTATGGCCCAGCACCTTGTAGCAGCACTGGACTGGATATGGTGCAAGCACCAAGTTTACATATGGCCCAGCACCTTGTAAGCAGCACTGGACTGGATATAGTGCAAGTACCAAGTTTACATATGGCCCAGCACCTTGTAGCAGCACTGGACTGGATATGGTGTAAGGAAAGCCAGACACCAGTTTACCGATTGGGAATTCTGTAACTGAAACTAAGTGTGACCCAGACGCACAAACACACCGACTCCAACCAATCCGACCAATCGTACAGAGTAGAGTTTGGTTAATAACACGTTATATGTGAGCCTATGCGAATCAGATGAACTGTAGCTAACACCTTATATGGTTAAAATTAGAGCAGCTGTAATTGTGTTGCATGTGTTCTGACCAATCAAATTAATCCCCGCAGACAGGACAAGTGCAAGTTAACCTGTAATACCACAAAGTTTGTTGTTACTTATGTATCCTACAAATGAATTTGGTTAGAAAAAAAAAAGGTAAAATTATCAAATTGCTCTCATCAATCTAAATTTTGTTCTTAGCCCATTCACACACCAACTTCTTTATTGTACCACGCCTGGTGACTACATTGTGTAATGGTGATAGTTGTCTCTTTCCTAATATGCCTATAGCTGACATCTTGCAAATATCATTGGCTGCCGCCTTGGACAGACTAAGCAGCTGGGAATATGCTAATAAGGAAATTTACAACTTAGAATCTCTTCAGAGGAAACTCAACTAAAGAGACACAAGGAATAGTGTCTCTCTGTACCAATTCGTATGAACTATGAACTAACCTTAGACACCTTCAGAGGAGCTCCAAAGTCTTTGCCTCCTGAAAGAGTGAATCCCCATGGTCCTCCACCAGTCAATGCAATTATTCTCTCTCCCATCTTTCCACACTAATGAATGACACAGTACAAAGCAGAATAACCACAAAGTGCCATTTTACTCAATGCAAAAACAACAACTAAACAGCTGCTCCAATCTTTTAGAGTTGAATGACTACAAAAATTCCGTATTCATAATTATTGTGGCTTTAAGACACTGACACTCTCCTCAGGCTGTGCCTTACTTCAGCTTCACCGCTAGCTACAGTCACTACCACAAAGCTATAGTATAGCTGGACTACCTACTAACACTGAGGTGTTCGCAGTATGCTAACTAAACTTACAATTTCCAGAAGATCAGAGTACTAATTTCACACAGGCTGCAACCCTCAGAGCAGGAATTTCGCTTTGCCTTTGTGAATAATAATATCAAAACCACTCCACCAATACCTATTACCATATCATACGTCAAATCCACATTTTTTCATTTCCCTTGTCCCGATCCCCCGGGTGTGTAAGGATTGGCACTTTTCCCCGCAAACTGGACCTGGTGGTTGCGGAAGTAGGCGGAAACCACTTAACTTCATGATCACGTGAACCAACAGTTGCTTAGGTTACTGTGATGAAAATAAAGCGGAATGTGCCACTCCCCTTTTTCTCGTGGACGAATGTCGGGCAAGTTTTAGGAGACCGGTGCAGCCTAAATGTGTAGTCCCAGGGAAGTAGCAGTAAGTAGCGCTAAGGGTATCCCCTCGAGTTCACTCTATTATGAAGAATGCTGGCTCCACCGAGGTAAGTTCGCGTTGTTCTGCCCCGTAAGTTGTCTGTTTAACTACATTGTCTCAATCCTTAGTTGCTAAGGGACCCAGAGAATAACAGCTTGTACCACCTGCAGTTATTGAATTAGTTCTGTCGTTCCATGAAGATAGTTGACAATACATTCCCTTTAGCTTCTGTTTAAGGGGTGCAGCGATTAGTATAGTTATAATAGCTATAGCTAGCTAGGGACTAGGAGCTAGCTATTGCATTGTAAATATATTTTTTCCCCTTGTGTTATTCAGAAGCTCTCTAATTCTGGAAGCACTAGTGTTGCAAGTAGAGTGAAGAGCCTATTTTCAAATAGTCCAATTAGCAGAAGAAAGAGGGCTATGTCATTGGATGCACTTTCCACAGTGGCTAATGCAGGTAAATTAACTATGAAGCAAGCATTAATATTTACATAATCTTTTAATGATATGAACAGTCTCAATAATATTCCTATTTTTGAGGTGTGGATTGACACCCCTGGCTGTTTACGTTATTGAAATGGACTCCCTACTCACACTAATTAGCTTCTGGACTCAATCAATTGATGTTCGAATACTTTAATATTTCCAGCCATAACAAACATACACACCCTACGGTGGAATACAAAATCTGTACTGTATGTACTTCAAAGCTATGGTAGATAGACTAGGATTGATATACATGAAAATGATACACTAGAGAGTATACTAAGTAATATTGGTTTAAGTGCTTTGTAATTACATTTTGAATGAACCGCCTTTACTTTGTAATTACATTTTGAATGAACTTCCTTAGATTATAATCATATGCATTGTATAAACTCATTGGCATAACTTTTGTGACTGCAAACAATGACTTGGGGTTGGTTTGCAAATACTCGAGCACCAGTTCAGGCAGGTCAATGAAGTGTCCACAGCCAATGCCAGTAGTGATTATAATATCCAAGAATTACGTTTTGTCAATATCATCTTGAATCAGCTGAAGTCAATGCACTGGTTTGGTCTGCCAACTGAACGTAACGACCTGTCCATGTTTAGGTAAAATAAATTATAGAAGTTACCAAGAAGTCAGTCTTCTCCGACATAAAGCATCCTTTGCAGAGCATTGGCACACGGAAATTTCGGTCAATCCCACTCTTTTTTTATTTGAGTGTCTATTGTCGCCTATGGCAATCAACCGTCATAAGGCCTCAAGGCAAATAGTGGAGTCTTTGAATTCTACTATATAGACTTTTTTTTTTAAATTTCGACTTGAAAGCTGTTTATAATAAGGTAGCTACTTCCTGCATGGTGGAGATAAAAGAAAAGATAAAGTTGCGCAGGTGAAGGCAGTTCTGTAGGTATTAGTGATTCAGAAGCTTTTTTGATTCTGTGCCAATTTGCTTCAAGAATTTATTTGAAGTATAATTTCAGACGGACCTACTTCCTATTGGGTAGATGAAATAAAATATAATGAAAGTTAAGAGTTTAATTAATAAGTGAAATTTTACATTATGGTACAATTATTTAATTTAAATGGTAACAGCTACCACCAAATACAAGTCTAACACTGAGTACACACACTAAAGTCCACTGGTGTACACATTTTATCAGGCTTCCAAACACTTCAGTGCAGTCCTCTTTGACACATGTTAAGTAATCCTACAACACAAAGTCTGAATTACAAGGAGGAGTTGGGCATGTATTTAACTAGCAATTGTCAGGTGCTTGACTTAGAAGGAATCTTTAGGAACAGAAGGAATTATATGTCCTTACAAGTCAGCATATAGTTTTTTGTTGTCAGAATGCAAGTCTGGATGCAGGAGTGAACTAAAGGCACTGCTCTTTGACATGGTTTCTAGTGTTTTGGTGAGTTTCCTGAACAATAGAAAGGATTGTGGGAGGGCTAGACATATGCTCGGAAAAATCATGCAGTGTAGGATCTTTCTACTAGACTTCTATATTGGTACAGTTTTTGAAGTTTATAATTATAATTTCTTGGCCTTTTATTCTTTCTCCTAAACTTGGGATCAAGCTTCTGTTGGATTACAAACCTGGCATTAGAATATTTACAGTTATTGTGCATTGGTCCATTTATCACACTTCCTTTTCCTACATTTGAGGTCAGTCTAGATTGTGTTTATGATTCAGGAAGCAACATCAATCATTCTTTAATCAGGTTCGAAATTTATTACCTTAGTTCAAGCTACACTTCTTCCGCGTCATTCACTATCCACGTTTTACTTCACCAAATGATGCTCACTGTGTGCATGTTTTACTCATCAGTGAGGAAAGGAGCGGAAAGAGAGAGTGAATTATTCGTGTTTATTAGAGCTTTGGATGAGATTCCTACTGTACATGCTAAGTATATAGGATTTATTGTTACGAAATATCCTCTAAGTATGGGGTTGCTGTTTGATTTTATCCATATAGTCAAGTCTGTATGAAAAGTTATCCTTAGTATTTTTACAAGTCATGTGTCTACTTCTGCTAGTATGGATTAAATAATTCCAGCATACATAGTGTGTAAAATATTCTCACATTAATGTTCTGTAAAAAACATCCAAAATATCATTTGAGAACAAAATTGGCCCATTTTATAAAGCATTCACAATGTTGCACCTACTCGTTCATTTTCAGCCTCCAACCCACCCAATCCAGCACGTGTGTTCGCTGTCCCTCTGGCGGATCTTGTGGCGCGAGATGGAATCCCTATACCGTTCATCATCAAGAAGATAGTACGCCATGTGGAGGAGTATGGAGTGGATCAGGTGGGGATATATCGTATCAACGGCAATGTCAAGGTTATTGACAAATTACGGGAATCTTTTGATAAAGGTACGCAACGCACCAGCAAGTTTATACTATGCATGGTTCATGACATGTGACAGTACATACAATAACATTTGGGACATACTACAAATGATTGTGGCTCATTTAACTTCATTCTTCACAATGAATGAAAATTCTATTTATAGCTATACATAAATACTTATAACCATTGTCTTCATAATGAACGAAAATTCTATTTATTGCTAAACATAATTGTGACCGGATTTGGGAAAATCCGCCTAAACGCGGCAAACATTTTTTTTCAGTATCCCCGGGTAAAGCCTTATGGGTTGATTTTTTTTCAAAAAAATGTTTATGGCAGAAATGGATAGACACCAGTTAGCTCTAGCTTATGACGCAGTTGTAAGCTCTGGTGTGCTCTAGAACTCACAGTAGGAGGCTAGAAACACTAGCCGGTTGGACTCGTGTACGGAGAGTTGCTAAGAAATTATTGGCGGGCTTTTCACTAACAGCCGGGAAAAAACTGTAGCTAACTAATTCACTTACACTATTCTACATAATTCACGTACTCACGCAATTCTCGTCATCATAGTTTCTTAAGGAGCCCTGCATTAAGCCTTTTAGACTTCTTTCAATCCGCCTGTAACCGGTTTATTCCATAGTGTCCCGGAGACACGCAGTAATAGTATATGGACACAAGGCACGCCCCCTGACCTTAGCAATGCCTTTACCCGGCGTTTTTTCGAAATCAGCAATAATAAGTTTAGCAAAAATACTGAAGTGTTGTAGTGCGTAGGGCGAAGACGGCTTGTGCTACAGCTTCCAAATTAGGAGGAAGGCATCCCAAGGCCCCGTGAAGCCTACTGGTAGAATAAATTAGATAACTTTAGATGCCGCGTTTAGCCGGGTTTTCACAAATCCGGTCACAATTCTTATAACCATTTTTTTAATCCAATGGAATTATTGTTCTGTAATTATGGAGAAAAAAAACTGTGTACAACATTTTAACCATTATTTGTTTTATTTTATACAAAATGGCAGCCCTTTGAGTTACTTCCATTGCAAGATAAGTAGACATAATATTGTAAGTTCCCCCCCCCCTCCCCCTCCTACCCACCCACTCACCAACACTGGCAACACACTAAACACTGTATTGTATCTTAGAGTAAATTGCTTGCTAAGACTAAACTGTTTACTTCACTTCTTCCTATCAACACACAACACTCAATTATCGTACAGTAACGATCGCTGAGGTGGGGTTGCTTTGGCTGCTCTAAATCTATTTCCTGTTCCATGACTGGAATTTTTGGCTAGTCGCATTCGGTGTTCTTTGTCGGAAATAATTAGTTTTTCAATCAATAGCTAGCATTTTTTTTACTAATAGGCTACTAATTTATCGACTTCCTATGTTGTATTTTATGTAGTTGGCGACGCAAATTTCGACGATGAGGACATAGCGTCTGTGGCTGGATTACTGAAGCTCTTTCTGGTGAGTAAAACCCTACAGTAAAGTGTTGATTTTTTATTTTATTTTAATGTATGAATTAAATAAGTGAAAGTCCTGATTTGATGATAAAGTATATTTTGACAGATCAATGTTGTTTTTAAGCACAGAATGTTGTATAGTAGTGGTTTTTCTCAATTTTTAACAGCATATATGTATATGCATTTATTTAATAAAGACTTAACCCTTTGCGTACGATCGTCACGAATTCGTGACCACCGTAACTTAACGCGTGCGTACGATGGTCACGAATCTGTGACACACCAGGTGCGTCAAGAGAATACGGCTGTCACGAATTTGTGACAAGCTCATTCCTGTTCTGTTATTACAGTTACAGAGCGCGTAGCGCGCTAAAACTTTCAGTAGCTTACATAGTATACATTTTGCAATCTCTATTCTACAAAATAAGTCTTACTAAATAAGTATAACTTATATCAAGTGCACCAACTGAATAAAAAATTTTTTTTCTAATCTTTGTGTCTAGCTATTTTCAAATAGAACATCTACTAAGAAGTAAAGGCCTAAAGTAGCTAGAAATAAGCAAACTAAAACTAGAACTTACACTTGGGTATGATTTCTCCTTTCATAAATATAAGCTAAAAAAATAGCTAACAAACTGTGGCCTCCTCGATAATTCCAACTAAGTTTGTATTCAAAACAACTCTATAAACTATAAACTAACGAATTACCATAGCTACAACGCTAGAGGCCGATTATTTGAGGCCTAACACAAAAGAAACACTCGCCCGTTTTCTTTTTCCACGTGTCGAACTCCAACTGGTAAAACGCCGTCGTCTCAGGCAACTAATTGGTTTTACGGCGTGCACGTATTTAATTACATAATTGCTCGCCCGCGTTTGTCCGCAAAGGGTTAATTAAGTCTTAATTTAAATACATTGGCTATTGACTGAGAAAAACTTGCACTATTATAATTATTTCAACCAATAAATGACTGAATCAGTTTGAATGATGTATGTAGTATCCCATTTCTCCTCTGCATTAATATCCCCTCTCACCCCTCACCCCTCCCCCACACTGACACTCATACGCACACTCACACACATATGCACACTTACACACATTATGCACACTCACACATGCTTTTTTTGTCCGTCTGCTGTTTGTGTGTGCTCAAGTTGTTTGTGCTCTTTGTAAGTATTTATGTTGTTGCCCCAAGTGTTATCACACTTGTTTCAATATTAACGTCTCTAAGGAATTCGTGATTTTTATCTTATAATTCTGTAAAATCAAGAAAGCTTGCAGTTTCATTATAAGACAGATCTGCTGGTATCCTTTTTTTTTAACTTTCAAGCATCCCTGTCAATGTGTCCAAAATACAGCAAGCATTACTAATTCACCTTTTCAAACCTTCCCATTCAGAGACTGAGCTTGGCAGCTTACACCTGCCCAAGAGAGTGTTCAATGGGGGCATTTCACTCGACTTAATGCACTTAGTTTTGACGATGCCCAAATATTGCACATGAACACAAACTGCCAAATACTATCTACTTCTGTGAAGCTCTGGAGGCCTCAAGGTAGTCATTGTGTCAAAAATGACTTTCTAAGCTGAATGCTGCCCTGTGGATGGCCAGTATTCAAGGAGGTTGATTCTTGCCAACTAACTCATTGGGTTATAAGGGTTGCTAAAGTTAATTTGACCTGAAGTATGCACAGAGTGACAAAATTATTAACAAAAAGAACCAATCATCGTTATTTTTATTTTATTTTTTGCTTTAAACATGGACATCACATTTTTTTGGTTCTTGGATGTATTCTCTCTCTTTCTTTCTTTCACTGGCTTTTTTTTTTTTAACAATACAGAATTAAAAATATTTGGTCGCCACTGGGAATCGAACCCAAGACCACTTGCTTAATGCACACTAAGCACTCTGCAACTAGCTGGCAAACAAACACTTCAATTCTGTATTTATACTGTTAAGTCTTGCTCTTAACTGACCAACGGAAATTTTCTTTTTTCATAGATTCTTTTTATCCTTGGAATTTTTTACTCTGCTAATTTATCACTTCACAAACTCTTTCTCAGCCTTCTTTTACTCATTAGATATATTCTCTCTCTTTCACCAGATGAAAAATTCTTAATAAAAATCTCAAACCAAACATGCTAAATGGTGTATGATGCATATAACGTATTTGCATGGGGAGTTGGAATGTGCAGACAACTGTTATAATTTCCAGTAGGGACTCTCAATTTTAGCAATTTTAAATTTAAACTCTTGAATTTCACAATTTTGTCCCCATATTATAGCGTGAAGTTCCCCAGGGTATAGTCCCTGAGATCCTGATGCCTCACTTCATGAGCGTGCAGCAGTCATATCCCAGTGACGCTACATCAGAGGCACTAGACGCTCTCCAGAGATGCCTCGGGTTCCTCCCTGAGCCCAACTTCAACACCCTCCGCTTTCTCGTTCGCCACATGGTCAAAGTGGCGGAACATTCCGAGCAGAACAAAATGACTGCAGTCTCGCTGTCCATCGTTTTCGGTCCAAATTTGTTTCCCTGTGGGGCGGGCTACGAGGGGCTCCGCCTCCAAGGGTTTTGTAACGCCACCGTCAGCCGCATGATTCTTAATCACGTGGTGCTGTTTCCTAGAGGGAAGAAATGGACTGGTGCGGGTCCTCCTAAGCCACGCCCCTATGTGGAGCACTTGGCTGAGAAAAACAGAGCTCAGGTTAGTGATTATTATTTTAAGAGCAACTTTAATATTAGCTTTTTCTGGATCATTTAATTCCCATATTGTAATTACATGTAAGACTGTTGAGAGAAGTTTGAAATTACTGGATTTGATCTTAGAATTGCTAAATGAAGATTTAGAAATTGGTTAATTAAAGTTGTCAACTAAACAAGTTCAGCGCAATAGCTCTATTAATAATGTATTCTCAGTAGGAAATAATTGACTGGTGTTGATTATGTTGAAGCATTGATTTAATGTTTTGATTTTCCCTCCTGCCAGGAATGCACGCGAGCAGACTTGTCTGCCACATACGATGTTTCATCATCTCCCTACCACAGGATCTCTCACGCTGCAGCTGAGCATGACCTCAGCCACACCTACTCTGAAAGAAGCATTGATGATGCCATATATGAGAGAATAAGGGACGTAGCATCACCGACCAGCCCCATCCACTTCATGCAGGACGGTATGAAGCAAGTAGCTTATTTCACCGAGGAGAGGGGGAGGAGGAGGGGTTGGGGCAATGTGCAAGGTGTAAACAATAATAAATTTTAAATGAACAAAGTGCGTAGATTATCATTTTATTATTTTGTTTAAAATCACTTAAAAATCAATTTGTGTCCAAGTGATATTGTTTTTGTTTTTTTGTGATTGTTAAGTAGTAGGTTATTGGTGTAGTTGCTCAGTAAAATGGGACACTATCAAATTGGTACAAATCAATAGGTGTACGTAAGGTACATTATGTATTAATGAATTTATATAATAATATCTATATATACACGTGTATATGACTGTCCGATCACAGAATATTAGTAAAATTAATTTTTTTTAAATTGTCATTGACCATTTTTTCTTTTAAAATACATATAAACAAAATTAGCATTTACCAAAGCTTGTATGTATTTATATTTTTCAGATTTTGAAACCTCAGCACATACATCCACTGGTGTATCTCGTAGCCAGGCTCTATCTCTAACTCCATTCGCCTCCACTACACCCACGACAGCCAATGGTAGCCAGGAGACTATGTGGACTGGACAAGGAGAGAATGGAGAGGAGGAGGAAGAGGAGGGGCTGGGATTTCAAAGGAGAAATGCCAAAAGGGGAATGAACTTCAAACCTTTGAAACGTAGGTCACTCAAAAGTTTTGCAGGAGTAGCAAGTATATACCCCCCCCCCCCCCCCCCCCACCACCCACCCCATGTCCCTAACCCAATTTTTTTTTTTGAGTTGTTTTTTATGTTTTGCTTAAATTATACAGTGGTATGTGATACTGCTTCTGATTATGTAAACGTTTTTGCGGACCCCTACCCCGATCTCTGTTTCAGCATCTTGCATTATCAACTAAATTTGTTCTGTGGATTTACTTCTTTGTTCATTGATAATACTTCAAGCGTGCAATCCACACGATACAATTCACTCATTTGTCTGTTGTACTTCACACTTAACTCCACTTTAATCATTGGCCTTGTTCCTAATGCCATCAATGCAAGTCCAGCACAATCTGAAACTACTACTTACTTTAATTTGTAGACATTCACAAGAAATATATAACTGTTAATGTTTTTCTGTGGATGCTTTGACTAATTAATTAATTTATTATATTTTGCTTTTTTTAATCTTTTCCATTCATATCACAAAATGTACAACTAAATTAATTATATATATATTATATACTTTGTTTCTGTTGGCGATTTGACTAATAAATTGATTTATTTTTTTTTTTTTTAAATCTTTTCCATTCCGTATCTCAAAAATACAAACGAGTTAATTATATATATATTTATTGCAGCTTTGATATTTTTACTTCAATATTTCCGCATCACGCGAGCGTTCTGTATTCTCCCATATTGTACGGTTTATATTGTACGCTCCTTGTAGCGCGCGCGTAGCGAGTAAAATCAATGAAAATTGAATTGTAACCGGTTGAGAAAAATTTCAAAGAAGCAATAAATCACTTATCACACTCGTCGTACAATATGGGAATGATATTTTACTCTCACGCCACATTTTCACTCGCCTTTGGCTCGTGAAAATATTTTGCGTGCTCGTAAAATATTTCCCCTATTGTACTCTGACTCGTGCTATAAGTATTATATATATATATATATATACTTTGTTCCCTGCAGGAACCATGAGTTCTCCAGTGCATTCAACGCACGGCAGTGAAGTCCAATCCTTGAAGCATCCTCAAGTGGCGTCTCTCACAGCCCCTCATATTCGCACTTCTGATGAAGATCACATGACCCAACTGAGGACCATGTCTCCGGCTTCGTGGCAGAGCAGCCCTGGGACAACTCCACCCACTTCCCCCGCCCTCACACCTAGAGGAACGAGGTTCGCTATTTACATCATGATCACATGGGGAAAAGTAAAATTATGCAGACCTAGTGCAAAAGTTTTCCAGTTTGAAGATCTTCTAATACTGCATTTTGTTGTGAGAGAAATTTAGCTAATTATTTTTAGATTTTGGAAAGATGGAATGGTACTAACTCCCAAAACTCATTTTCCTATACTAGTGTGCCACTGAAAGTACTCTATGCTGCATTGACACTTAAAAATTGTATTAATAATAGTTCTGCTGATCCTAAGAAATACATATGTAACTATAGTTGTAATATAGCACTTGAGCAAAAAAGAAAGGAGAGATATGAATATTACTAAAAGATTGTATATGTTAGAACTCTAAATCTTTCTAACTCACCACAACCAAAAAATTACAATTAATGTATTCCTCTTTGCTTGTTCAGAATGCTCAACAATACCATTGGAGCGACAGTCAAGGACCTATTGTTTCAGCCTAATGTGGATGAGGCCAAGGTGAGTGGGAGATTTATTATAATTGTATAAAGGATGCAGTTGCCAAGTTGTCCTTTTGGTGTTAAGACACATGTTTGGCTATTGATTGCTGTATGTAATATAGTACCGTACATATAACACTCACGATGCATGGTAAGTTGTTGGTCTTTGTCTTTTCTCATTTAATTGTAATTGTTTTTCCATGTCTCATGGAAACCGTCACAATAAGGTGTCCATGGCTTTAATACAGAGCTTCTGATAACAATCAGCATATGTTTACTTTAAAGGTACATTCAGCTAAAAGAGACGTCTATGGTCTACTTCTTCCCGAAGGCAAGAAAACCCCCAATCCTTTACCCAATGTGGTCAAAGTGGCCAAGACTCCTGCACGACGTTCCACATCCACTGATGGTAGTAGCATGGTTTCTTTGTCCACGGCTGGTGACAACAACGGACCTATCTATGCTGTGGTCAAAAGAAGAAAGAAGAACCCAGAGGGACAGAGGAACAGGAGAAGTGTTCTCCACGAAGCTACTGAAGCTGGTGGCAGGACAGCTCCACTCAGCGATACAAGCGTACACTTAATCAGTGTGATGTCCGATAATGATCTGACAAGTGCGCAGGAAGTGGGTGGGGCCAGCAGTCAGGGAGGAAGTGGTGCATCCGTAGAGTCTCGCTTGGGCAAAGTGTCTGACTTGGTCATACAGTTTGATGCTAGTAAACCAGACAGAGTGGCTGATGTGGAGGAGGAGAGTAAGACGGAGCTCGAGGAAGTGGGGGAAGGAGGTCAAGAGGAAACTGAGAAGGAAGATGGCAGGAAGAAGATAGCGCAAAGTACACTCAGTATGTTTGAAAAGACAGGCTTTATCATGGGCATGGTGAGTGGGCGTAATTTTGTTGTTGTTAACTTTGTAGTAATACATATTCTATGAAGGATCACATGGAATATGATTAGACACCATTAAAATAAATTTTTTGTATAGAGGAAGTATAGACGAAGGCTATAAGAATAATAAGTCACATAACTCCCCCCACCCACCTCTCCCCCACGATCCCCCACGACCCCCCCATGACCCCCCCACGACCCCCCCACTCTCCTATCCAAGTAAAACTACAACATTGTAACATACACTGCTGCTGTTCAATTAGGCTGGTGGCCCAAGAAAGTCAAGCAATGCAGCCGGTAGCAGTAATTCCTCACTGGCCAGATCTCCTTCAGGTAGATCCAGTGCATTCCCCAGCAGTGCGAGTTCTTGCTTGACCAGCAACAGCAGTGCCCTTACTGAGTCTGGCTCCACATCGTCCAGTCGTGTCAATCAAGGAGACAAAGTTGCCCCTGTTTTATCCACAACCTCTGATGAGGTCAGTGTTATAAGGAATGAATACTTAATGCCACTATTGTAACAAGAAAGAGCCAAATATTGATTTATTAGGTATTAAACTAAAAAATAACAAAAAAAAAATTTAGAGAAAAAATTTTCATCGTGTTTGCCTTTTAAAAGAAATTGAATTGAAACATCATGCTCTACATTATGGATGGTCTCATATAACAGACAGTCTTGGGCTCAAGGATTGAAATACTTCAAAGAAAGCAGCTAGCTATACGTGTAGCTATAAATGTGGAATTATGCCAATAGCTTTAACTAAAAATAAATTTTTGACAAAATTTTGATTTAAAATTTGAAGTACTATTAGTAGACCAGTGTGTCTTCATTCTAGTGCTATATTACTGGATCATTTAACACTCCAGTTAGCATTATTATCACTCCAGATTAGCGGAGTGAATTTTAGCACCTCTTCAATTTGCACTTCTATTTTCTCCCTCTGTGCCACATCCAGGAAGTATTCTTCTCCCCAAGTCACAGTATGGATTTCACACCTGCCTCCCGGGATGGCAGTATGGCTCAGCGGGGAGGAGTGCTGTCTACAGTCACATCTGACGAAGTGTTCGTGACTCCGAAGGGATCGATAAGTAGTACAACGAAGACTATACAGAGTGTGGGCAGTAATGATGGAGGAACAGCAGCAGCTACATGTACTGATGGGGCTGACATGGCTGAGGTGGCTAGAGAAGGCCCTTCATTGGATCATGTATGCATTATTATATTTATAGCTAAAGGAATTGTTGATCCCAAGCCAGGTTGTACTTTTTTTCTCAGCCTATGTAGCTACATATATCCATTAGATGTATCACTGGAGTAGCAACAGGATGACCAGGGGGTACACACCCTCTCATTTTTATTAAATGGGGGTCTCAAACATTTCTGATTTATGTTTTTCCAAGATTTCCTGCCTAGTCTTTTCGGGACACCTTGGGTCATTCAATGAACTCAGTTTTTTCTGCTCTTATTTAAGAGATTTAACGGCACAAAAACATGTTGCCTATTACTACACATTTATTGACAAACAGCAGATGACTTGATACAAACTGAAATTGCACAAGATTTGTATCAAGGAAGGACAGAAGATTGAGTTTTATTAGACAAAAACTCATAACCTTGCGATTTCAATTCTTTAAGTCTATGTCATGTAAAACTAAATCAATTAAATTTTTGCCCTCTCCTCTTCCATTATTTTTATCATCCCCACTCCACAGTGTATGTATTCTCTCTCCTTCACACACTCACACCTAGTGGAAGTAAGAGAGGGAGCAGCATCAATGATACTGATGATGCATAAAGACTGTACTGAGAATATTATGATTCAAGTGAAAATGTAGCCAATTTTCAAGAAGAAAATTAAAGATGTTATTTCTGTACTATAAAATCTCTCTGCATCTTAGGAATAAACATTAAAAATGGGCTACATATATTTGAATGTGTAATGTGTATTGTTTGATGCAGCCAACTCTGACTAGACCTAAAGGACCCAAGTCTAGGAAACCACCAAGCAGGTCCAGACTCTCAGGGACTTTACCAAAGCAAGACACAAAGTCTAGTCCCAGCAAGGAACATCAGTCTTCATTACCCAAGGCAGTCAATCATCAGTCTCCAACAAAAGATAGCCACACCTCTCCCATAAAAGATAGCCTCACCTCTCCTATCAAAGACAGGCACACCTCTCTTATAAACCATGCTACTCCCAAAAAAGGTAGTCAAGTTTACCCAAAGAGTGATAGCCACGCCCCTACTCTACCGCTGAAGTCGTCTCCTCCCTTACCGATTTCCCCAAGATCTTCTAAAGCAAGGAGGAGTTTGAGGAGCTCTCGATCCAGTGTGACTGACCGGGCTTATGCAGATAGTCAAGATAGCAAGGAGGTATGTATGCAATTAATCACAGTTTTAACAAATGGGTGTGGTCAACTGTATATCACAGTAATGAGTGTGCAAATGAGTGAGGAAGTGAATATGTTCATTCCATATATGGAATAGTAACACGTCTTAACACTACCTTGAATTCACCGGCAATAGCGCCATATGGCGCTGTTACCAATAAAAATTCAACCGCTCGCGATCCGATCCTAAATTTGGTCTCAAAGTACGCAGAATAAAAACGCTCTAAATAGGCGAATTATGTGTTGTCGGTAACTAGGAGAAAACGGGAAAAGTAAATTTGAATTTTGAAAGACCGCACGCGTTGACCGCAGGAGATAGAATGGATGCCGACGAAGTTATTCAGCGCTTATTCGACGACGATTTCGGTCTTTCTGAGAATGAAACTGGCGACAAGGAGGGTGAAGGAATATTTGCTTGTGCTGGGCAGCATTTTTTTATACTGGAATTATCTAAATAATATTCATGAAATTGAGCCCAGGATAAATATGAAACCTTAGTTGATTAGTTTTGTCCCATGAAGTAGCTGTACAGTAAAATAATCCATGGACTGGCTTGAACCAGTCTGGAGTTCAAAATAACGTTATTCATTGTCGTGGTTTACACGATAATTATATTCATCTTATGGTTTACAAGTGGTAATTACCACACATTGGCTGCTAGGCAACATAAACATTTTTTCTGTAATGTATATTTTATAAAGACAATTTTTTTCTATGGTTGCTATGGACCATTTTATAGTCCTTATTTTATATAATTTTTTTCAAAATGTCTAAATAAATCCGACGGTGAAAGGGTTAATTAAAGAACAAGAATGCTCTTATGTTTTGCGGCAATTTATGCGAAAAGAGGTTGAAATAACAATAAAATATTTTTACACTATTTACTTAATTTTGAGTATTTTAACAAAAAAAATTATTTCAAATATGTTCAGAGACTGTATCAGAATTTTGTAGGTGAGTAACTATGCTCTATGATTTATTAATTCAATATAGCTACATAATGTTTAATGTTTTATAGCAGGAATTGGTTATCTAAGATTTGATACTGCTTTCTTTTGTTCTGTGTTATTGTTTTTTCTTATTTAGCAGACGACTGGATCGCTTCCTCACACCTCTCCTAGTCACCAGGTGCGAGATAAACTCCTCCCACGTCTAGATGTTGTGGCTCAGGCTTCAGAGAGCCAGCAGGAAGTGATAGATGTGAAGAAAGGCTGGAGTGACTCCAAGACATCACCTGAAAAAACCAAAGCAGATATGGGGGTGGAGAAGAAGAAAGATATTTCAGTGAAAGAACTTACACGAAGAATAAGAGGTTAATAGTTAATATCAGGCAATTAGCTTTATCATTTTGGTTTGAAAAATAATAAATATCTTGTAGAAATGTATGTGACTTACACTAATTTTTTATGTAGAGTTGAAAGCTTCAGTTAAAGAGTATGAAGCAGATTTTGTCAGCATGCACGGGCGAAAGGTACTCAATATAATGTAGTAAAATGTATAAGTATATTATAAATTTTGATAAATATCTGTAATTTTTTCCCCATTGTAGCCTTCTAACCATGAAAAATCACCAATACGAAATAAATTGATAGAATTGTCAAAATTGAAGAAAACGTATCTAGGTAAGTGGAAGAAAAATGATTTGTTAATACAGTTGTACATTAATGCACTGCTTTTTTGTTTTTGTTAGAATTACAAGCAGCAGTAAATCCAGAGGAGCATTTAAATAAGACGGCACCACCAGAAATTAGTCACTTAGGTGAGTTAGAGGCAGTTCAGAGGTGTGACCATTTCAAAATGAGATACTAGTAAAACAAGGAGTGTGTATATATGTGACCGTCTACAGGAAAATCGGGCACAACGCGGCCCCGACGAAAATTTTTTTTTTTGCACTTACACACTCCTCGGCAAGCAGATATTAAGCTCTCCAAGTTTTATCGCCGTAGCTTTAGCCATTCCCGCTATATATCACCGAACCGTTCCCTTCGTTAGGCTTATTTAATACAATTTTAAGAACTAAATCGATCTTTTTGTGACGTCTACGCATGCCGCGTTGTGCCCGATTTTCCCATAGACGGTCACATATTATGGGAAGTTGGTTAAAATTATGTACTATAGTGGTTTGATAGCTGTATTTGTTCCCATGTTTATTAGTTAAAGATAGCCCAGCGAAGCATAGCACTGAAGCACCATACACCACCTTACCCTTGGAACCTTCAAAATCCAAACTCCAATCCCTTCCCTTGGCTAGTCCAGCAAAGGTTGCTTCCAGCCAGCCTATGGGTACAGCAGATAACTCCAAGGAAGGGGATAGTTCTACATTGCCACTGCAGTCGGTGTTGAACAACATTATGCAAAGCTTGGAGGCTCGCAGAATATCAGCCGGAAGACCCGAGCAATTGCAGGTATATATTATACTGGCTAATTATAAGTAAATAGTTCGTTTATACATCTATTTAGGTGTATTTGATTTATTTTTACTATGGCTTTTTTACACATTTTCTTTGTGGGCATTCATTTTAACTCTCACTTGCCGTCATTAATCTAATGTTTGATAAATTTTGCAGCAAATGACTGAAGCTCAGCTGGCTCAAGAGAAGCACTGTATCCAGAAAACATTGCTTATACATGAGAAGCAATACGGAAGGCCGGTACGTTTGTGGGTTTTTACGTAGAGTTGATTATGTGATTTATCTACAGGTATTATCGTTCGTAATTCATACAAAATGCAGATAGAAATACATAAGTATAATATTTCTGTTATTTAAAGTTTGTGATGATAAGAAGTTAATGGCCTATTTTTTTGTACTTATTCACACCCTCTCATTATTTGTTACCTACAGCAAAACAAATCCGACAAAGACATCATGCGTCCACTTTACGACAGATATCGAACTGTGAAGCGAGCCTGTGGCAAGAGCTCCACACGAGACTCTGTAACAGAAGAGCAGCCGCACCAAATGGAGTCTGGTCTGAACGCAACTGAGACTCTACCAACTGTCACTATGCTCCAGTCCAGCATGACTATGGTCAGTGTGGGGAAGTGAAAGTGAAATAGTAGTAGTGATATAATATATCACTACTATTATTTCATATATTATATGTAATATTATCAGGGGAGGATCCAAGGAAACCAGCCCTCCTCCTAGACTTCCCCCGCCCCCCAACTTCCCCCATTCAAGCTTATTGACGTACAAGTGTACTAATACTTGCAATTCAGTTCACAGGACAACTGCATGCTAACTTATGTTCTTCCACTCATAAATTAAAGTTCAAATCATTTACTATAACAGATCATTGATACTTCTTAATTTTTGACCTCAATATGTTATTTTGACCTCTCCCTGTCGTTAGTGATTAATCTGCCCCTGATTTTAAGCTTCCAATTTTTAGAAGTTTTGACATAGCAACAAGTAAACATTATATCATATTGAAACAATTATTATGGATCATATATAGAATGACTGTGCGTAAATATGCACCACGTAGTGTGAATATGTTATAATTTGTTGTTGTCCAGGGTTCTGGAGACCTTTCCAAAGGCTCTGAGACTAGCCAACTGGCAGGCCAAGCTGTGGCTGTTCCAGATCCTCTGAGGAGAGCTCACAGAGAAGAGAGAAGTCACAGCATGAGAGAGAAACGGGCCAGCCACAGAAGGTATCAGTCGGAACTGCAGAGAAAGCCGTCAACCTCTCACGTGACCCTTCAACCTCACGATCACTCGGCACATGGAAGTCAAACCACAGATCAGGGATGGACTGAGTCAAAGACGCGTTTGTTATTGGAGAAAGAGATGCAAGGCTGTTCACGGTAAATTATGGGCATTAATGAGCTTGCACTGTTTCTGGGTTGAGGAGTATGTTCAAGTCATTTTTAAGGAACACACACAGTTATAAGCGCTACTTTTTCCGTAAGTATCTAGTAAAAAGCTTTATGACATTTTTTACTCAACATGGGAAATATTCCTGCAAATGAGAGGATCTGCTCCACTTTTCGGCCTAGAGATGACAGATTTATTGAAGATGTGGAATCGTTTGATATCACTATAAGCACTACCAATCCACTGGACATAATTGTGGGGAGCAATATTTTCAATATTGACATTTATGATGAGATACTGTAATTTGTTCATTGTTTTGAATTTGCTTAGGGTTCCTTAGGTCAAGTAGTATCATAAAATGGCCTCTTCGAATAACAATATTGTTTGTAACTATTTCTGTATAATATACAGCTCGGAACTGAAGATGCAAAAAGATGTCCTGCTGGTTCATAAAACTGAGTTGAGGAAAATCTTGAAAAAATTTGAAACCCATTTTTCAGAAAAATATGGAAGGTAAGTATGATCTCTAATACTGCATTATGGATATTATTAAATAATTACAACTAATGCAGACCAGTTACAAAGCAAGACCGCCATTCCATGGAAAAGGAATATGCACAGTACAAGGTAATTGGCGAGCGAAGCAAGCGAGACACTATCAGGGCTAACTCAATTGAAAATCGGGGATATTTGTTTATATATATGTTTGGACGTACGTAAGTCATTTTTGTACTTTGACTCACATTTTTGTGTTAGTTCGGTGGTCAATCCCGTCCCAAACTTCACTAAACAGAATCCTCTGGTTTATTGATCAGTACCCGTGTCACCCTAGAAATTGAATTGTTTATCGTTTTGAATTCTTTTGCGGGTGCAGTTAAAAGGTGAAAACTTACGGGACTTCCATTTCTAGAGTTAGTGGCGGTGGTCTCAATGCGCTTTTTGTCATAGTTATAAGCCATACGCAACAGTTTTTACTTGAAAATGCATTGTCCACTAGACTAACTGGGAAGATAAGTCTCGTGTAGGTGTATGTCCAGCTGTGTCAAAGCATTGTGCATTACTGCCACTACTTAGCTAAAGAATATCACAAAGAAAACGTTTAAATAACGTGTATTGTTTTGTTGTTGTTGTTTTTTCCTTCAATTCAAACAGTTGCAGCGAGTTGTTACTATGGCACTGAAACCCTTTACCGTGTACTCGACCTTATTTTCAGTAGCTTCAGTGTTAGAAGTCAAAATCATTCATATAAAAATAGTATAGTCTTTAGGCTCGCTCGCCATTTGTGCTCAAGCAAGTTATTGTACAAGACAACAGCACCAGAAATTGTGGTAAATTTCATTAGTATAATTGGTTTCATATTTCTGTTCTTTTTTTTAGTCTATTAAAGGAAGACTTCGTTTGATTGAAGCCCTACTCACAAAGCCAGAACCACGAGTGACAATATAGCTGACATAACTATCCTATTTTTATGCCACTACTATTATCATTGCCATTCACCAATTCTCTATTAAGTCGTAATACTAGATTTTGGAGCCATTTTTAATGTAATTGTTCAGACTATATTGTTGGCATTACGGTAGTAGCAATAATCAGTAATTCGAATCAAAGTGGATTACTATATACTGTCAAATAATTGTATTTCTTTCAAAAAGATGTACCATAGCTTCAAGCACTACTTATAGCTACACTCTGATAATACCAAAGTCTTCTATATTATTGTACCACATTTTATGTAGATTTAGTTGTCAGCCAAATGATATTGCATAGGTTAGAAATGTTTCATCTGTAGAACGTGGGTTCAGTGAATAATAATTGTACGTGTAGTTACTGAAAGCTAGCAGTGTGGCAAAATAAGCTGTTATATACTTTTCTATTAAATACTGTTACATTCGCTAACAGAAGTGACACTCTATGAGTCAATGTTCGATCTTTTAATTCCTCTCCTCTTTCACATCTTATCCTCTCTTCCCATCTTCTCCTTTAGCTCCCTTGTCCTTCCTTTCTACTAAACTTTGTGTGACTCCTCCACCTCCACCTCCACCTCCTTCCATTTTGCTGGAATGTGCCCTTTGGGTTGCAATCTTATTTTCTGATGCACAAATCATTTTTATCTCATGAGGGACTGATTTAACTTATGTCTGTCTATCTTCAATTGAGAGATAATGTACATGTGTTTTCTGATCACCTCGTTCTTTAAATTGATCATCTTCTGCTTTTGTACTAAGTACATTCCTGTTGTAACCAGTGCAGCAATTAGCAACAGGAGGAGTATTATAAAAGCTGATAGCAATAACACTTATATAATGATTCCTTTTCTTTTAGAAATTTTCTTAATGGGCATAATATTATATTCTAACTTCACTAAGGAAGAAACATCTTCACTTGAAGTTTTCTCTTCTATCGTTTGTAGTGCACCGTATACCTCCTCAGGGACTTCAGCAGCAGTGCTACTATCTCCCTTAGGAAGGCGCTCATTTCTTCTTAAAATATCATATTCCAGTTCATCAGATTTTATGCCCTTTGTAGAAACATCAACATTTCTTTTCGAGCTATCATACTGTGCCCCAGCAGACGTTGTACGCATTTTCTTTTCAGAAAAATTCTCATTCCGTGTTAAAATACCATACTCTTCTGGAGCAGATTTCACACGCTTTTCATTTGTAGAAATAATTTCACTTCTCTTCAAAACATCATACTCAGCTTCAACAACATTTTCACTCATTTTCGTTACACTAGACATTCTCTTCATGAAAATTTTCAGTTCTCTTATTAATGGTCTATATTGTGTGACAAAACTGCATTCAAGTATTTCTTGCATTTTACACTACACGATACTATTGGAAAGGAATGGTTAAAAACTATTTACTGCTGACTACCAGTTATGTGAAGTAAATCAACTTTTAATAACATGTTTTCATTACATACATACTGAGCCTTAGAACATAGCTTATGCAGTTTCTGCATTGTGACAGAGTGTCTCTACGTTCTAAATCAGTTAGGTGCTGCGCAGCCGTCGTGAACCTACCCGGATCTTGCTAGGTACAGGTGGTGGAAAGCCGCTTTTTCGCGCGCAAACATTAATCACTAATAGGCACTCTTTGCTTTCAGGAGACTGCTGAGTTATTTTCTGGTTTAGGGTTCCCGTGATCGCGAGAAGCCTTGGAGAATTGGGTTCACTTCAGGGCAAGTTTTCTTAACAGTAGCTAAAAAAAATAAATAAAGAATCAATTGTTCAACTGAACAGTCACAATTATTTATATTCATCTGGGAACTAGCTACTACGTACAACAGTACAACTCATTTAGCAATTAGAATCCATGTACATGTAGCTATATTCTCTGGAAATATGGAGTCATTTCGATCAGCTGTGGGTTAAATCCCTCTCAACGACCCAAGGACAGAAGGAGGATGCATGGATCTCACTCAAGTGGCAATTCTAGTGAGAGGGTGTTAGAAGTTTGCAGAGAACTTACTGAGACCATAGAGGAGCCAGAGGCAGTAATGTGCTGCCACTGCTTTAGGAAGTATGATAAGCAAGCTTTTGTCAGAACGAGCTTGGATAATTTGAAGGAAGCTAACAGCAGTTCAATATCTGATCATCCTGTTACACCGAACAGAAAAGAAGCATGAATGCAGTATCACAACAGCACGAAAATATAGAGTGGAAGTTCAATCAATTGATTCCAGTTCACCTCCAGTAGCTGTAAGTACTATTAATAACTAATTGCGTGAATTAATTTCTTTGTTAAAGCTAATAGCTAAAACATTAGCTTCACCATAATTGAGCATTTCTGTAATAAAACTAAAAGTGTGCACTTTGTAAAGTAATTTTATAGTATGTAAATATTTTAATTATAGAGGAGGCACTTGTAATTTTTAAAGTGACATAATTACAAATGTGTGTGGCGGTCCAATTTAGTATATATCTTTTACTTAAATGATGTAATTAGGCTCTTTATATGGCCATATAGTGTATTTTGGTCTGCTGGTTGCCAAGCCCTCATCAGATGTTACCAGTTGTTGTTTTTTTGTAGTATGTACAGTCATAAGCACAGATTCCGTAAAGTGAATGCAAGTTTTATAAATAATTTATTTGCTAATAAAAAGGAAAAAAAACTGCTGTTTACTACAGTCTACAATATTATTTCAGATTCAGTATTATTAATCATCTTTTTCTTTAAACTTCAAATTAGCAATCTCCTGACATGTTAATCCTTATTATAGTCTTTTCTGGTCTAAGCGATTGATTGTAATAAAAGTTACTGGTACATAAACTGGACATTTAGCATGGAACAGCATTTGTAATGGTGCCTAATGGGGTCATAACTTGAACGTGCAGCAAATCGCTTCCACCTGAGCATTGCCTAGAATGCACCTGATTTGTGTACTTGCATTTTTACTTACAACAACAGACTTATAATTTGATAAATACAATAATGTTTATCAATTGGTTGATCATCATGTCAAATTTTTAAATTATCTCAAGATTGTTTTATGAACCTATATTGTACTGGTAATCCGGGTTTCATAGTTCCCTAGACTCGCATAAAAACATGAATTAGCTGAACTACACTACGAGAGTAATGATAGCATAGTCAAACTCTGTGTGCATGTGTGGGTTGTGTGGGTTTGTGTCTGTGTGTGCATGTGTGGGTTGTGTGTGTATGTCTCTGTGTGTTTGTGTGTGTGTGCATGTGTGGGTTGTGTGTTTATGTCTCTGTGTGTTTGTGTGCATGTGTGGGTTGTGTGTGTGTGTGTGGGTTGTGTGTGTGTGTAGTCGAAAGGCCGCAAAAAGATAGTTCATTTGAGTCAACTTAAACGTACATCTGAGAATACTGTCTTGAGAATAGCCATAGTCTCAAATGACATCTCACCCCACTTTGACTTGTCATGCAGCCAACCTCTCAGTGAAAAGTCTAAGTGTTGCTGGCTTTATTCTTCTTTTGAGTTTCTGGGATTTGTTGTTGGAGACGGTAAACTTACCATTTCTGATGCTAAGGTTGCCCACATCAGGAACTACTTACCCCCCAAGAGAAAGACAGATCTTCGAGCTTTCCTCGGACTCACATCATTTTATTCTAGATTTATACCATCTTTTTCTGATCACACTTCTGTTTTGAATTCATATTTAAGAAAGGACAAACCTGACATTCTACACTATAATGACGACAGCGAGTTCAATCTTTCAATTGTATCATTTCCGAAATAGTCCATCATTCATCTCTGTTTTTACCCAATGTTAAAGATGCATGGTGTGTGTACACAGATGCCTCTACCAAAGGCATCGGTGGTTGTCTATGTATTTACAGGGATGACTGTTGGGTACCTGTATCATTCTATTCAAGGCAGCTGATTGCAAGAGAAAAGAACTACCCTATAATAGAATTAGAAGCTCTGGCAGTTCTAGCCACAGTTGAACATTTCCGGTTTTATCTTTCTGGGAGACCATTCACTATTTACACAGATCATTCTGCGTTGGTCGACATATGGAATGGCCCGCCGCCATCTGCAAAGTTAGCAAGATGGATTGAACGTTTGTCAGATTTCGACTTCACCCTGACCTACATCAAGGGAGAAATGAACATTATTGCAGATGCCATGTCTCGCCAGAGCTGGCCAGTTAGACCTCCTGATCCTATTGTCTCTACTTCTTCATCTCAAAGCCCAGCCTCCGAGAGAGGGGGAGATGTGGTGAAGTCCACCACATTACCAGAACAGCAGCAGTATTAGCTATATTCATAGCTAGCAAGTATTAACATTCCTATTAATGCACACATTACATCATCTTTAGTTTTGTACCATATGACCTCACGGCGCATGCGTGGTAGGTTTTCTATATTATGGCTTGCCACGTGTGCCTATTTCCAGTTGTCGTTCATAGCCTTAACCCTTTAGCCATAATCCTGAGTAAGGTTTGAAACCCTTCACGTAGGGAGATTGGAAGCTTTGAACAGCTTTGGGGATAGCTAGACAACTCTGGTGGCAGTCTACTCTGGTCTGTCTCTCACACTACACCACACTTATCCACATATGTCTTACCCTTCCAACGCATACCCAGCAGGCGGCGATCATCAAGGTGCACCGGGACAGTTCTAAAGGCCCCTGACACGTCAAATTTTGCCAATGCTGCCCCCATACCTAACACTCTCTGGCTAGCCGTATCTACTGACACATATTGTAGGCTACATAACTCAGAATTGACTCCGTCATTAACACTGCCTGAGGGAAGGAGAGGTCAACTATTAGCCTCCACTTATCAGGTACATGGCCCTTTGGCACAAGCCCAAGCCTATTAATGTTGATGAGACTGGCAATGTCAGGCTCCACTCGTCCCAAAATCCTTTTTGCTGCCAACTCAGCTGAGACAAACTGGTCTATCACAGCAGGTCTTTTCAAATGCAGACTTCATGTTAGACCCCACCCCCAGACACCTCGAGGACTCATAGCTGAACCTAATCCGGACCAGAGCCCCTTTACCAAGCAGGTGTGGTACCTTCTGTCAGGGTGTTCCGATAACAATCTATCCTATTCATCCGCTCTCATTGGAGTGACTGTGTGGTCCCACTCGGGGATACACCTAGTTTCCGGGACATCCCTAATTGGGCGATTTTTATCGATGGCGAGCAAGTGAGCCACATAGACATATTGACCATCCTTCACCCCTACAACACACACACACACACATGCATAGCTAGCTCCTACGATCCTCCCCAGCCGAGCTACTGCTGTCTGCTACTATTATACCCAACCCCCCTTTTTCTTCTCCCTCCCCCTCTCCCTATTAATTGATTAATACAGCGTACACTTCAATTCCAATAGTTTTATCATGAGCAAACTGGTCATGACCAATTAATCATATAATTGTTGTCATGAACGTGATCCAAGTGATTAGCATGGGTTAGTTTAGGTTCGGGGGCGGGGTTCCTTTTCAGTAGGCAAGTCAGCACCTATGGAGCAGAATCTTCTCGCATGATCCCCACCACATCTGGCACAGCAGTGTGCAAAGCGACAAGGGTGGGATGTACATGGCCTGCCATCATTCCAGGCGAAGCAGGCCCTCACCCTTCTTCTTTTGGCCCTGACTGGACCCGTCTGCGTAGCCACCGGGGATGGCCGCCGGACCATCTTGAACCCCTCCACCATTGCTTGCGTGAACAGGCACTGGTTGAGGCAAAAGTTAGCCTCCTTCATAGATGATTAGCTGTGCCTGAGGGAAGTGTCGTAGTTCTTCCACCATCCATTTGTAGAACGATTCTGGCACGACATCACCACCGCCAGGTGGCCCCACAGAGCCACTGCCCTCTCGGGGTGGGAGCGGCAGACGACACCGGCATACTGGGAAAAGCCACTAACCCAAGCATCCCGATCAGTCACTGGGCGGAAAGACTTTCCCTTAGACAGCTTCTGGTCCTCCCCCTCGGATATTTGCTTGAACTCTGCTCGTAGGGCCTCCTGCGACAACTCGCCCAAGTCAACAAATTCTCCAGCCAGTATCATCTTTAATCGGCAAAGTCACACCCATAGAGAATTTTTGTACCTCCTTCTCCTGTGGGGTACCCTCTGCTGGCTTTGACATGTCCTTGGTGGGCTGGGGCGTCGTGCCACTCTCTGACCTTTCCTGCGTTGCCACCACCTCCACACTAGGCTTAGGAGCCTCACAACTCCCAGAGGATTTCGGGAGACCCAGCGCAGTGATGGCATGAGGGTCGAATTCACCCAAGCTTGCACTTGCAGAACGCAGGAGTCACTATCATAGCAGGACAATGCACAAAGGCCTCCTGATGACCCCCGATCACACACCAGCTATACAATACTTGCATAATGACTCGAGCAACAATGCTACTATAACTACACAATGTTCATATACTACTCTAGGGCCACCATGCCCAACGCCCTAGGGCCACCATGCTCATATATACTACTGCTGCAGTCCAAAAAAAAACAAAAAACAACAACAAACTGAAGCCATAGTGCTCATATGAATCAGAGCCACAATGTACCTATAAATAGAGCCACACTGTTCATACACTTCAGAGCTACACTGCTCATATCCACTAGAGCCACAATGCTCGAGTAAAAATTAGGGGCCACAACGCTCATATCAAGTAGAGCCACCACGCTCATATAAGCTAGAGCCACCACGCTCATGTAAGCTAGAGCCACACCGCTCATGTAGACTAGAGCCACCACGCTCATATATCCACTAGATCTGCCATGCTCGTATAAACTAGGGACACAACGCTCCTATCAACTAGAGCCACAGCGCTCATATAAACTAGAGCCACACGCTCATATAAACTAGAGCCACAATGCTCATACAAATTAGAGCCACATTGCTCGTACAAACTGGAGCCACAATGCTAGTATAAACCAGAGCCACAATGCACGTGTAAACTAGAGCCACAGTGCTCATATACACTAGAGCCACAATGCTCGTATTAACTAGAGCCACGATGCTTGTATAAACCAGAGCCACAATGCACGTGTAAACTAGAACCACAGTGCTCATATACACTAGAGCCACAATGCTCGTATAAACCAGAGCCACAATGCATGTGTAAACTAGAGCCACAACGCTCATATAAACTAGGCCACAGTGCTTGTATATTTTCGAGCCACAATGCTCATATGAACTAGAGCCACAATGCTCATACAAACTGGAGCCACAATGCTCATATAACTCGAGCCGAATGCTCTTATAAACTAGAGCTGCAATGCTCATATAAACTTGAGCCAGAAGCTCATATAAACTTGAGCCAGAAGCTCATATAAAACTAGAGCCACAAAACTCAAATAAACTTGCTCATGCAAGCTAGAGTCACAACACTCACCACTAGCGAAGCCATAATGCCCACCTAAACCAAAGCTACAATGTTCATACAAACTAGAGAGACACAGTGCTCATACAGTCTAATACCCCGATGCCCGTACAGCTGGCCCACAAATAACTACCCCTCAAAACAACCCCAAGCTCATTACCATATATATACAAAAACCCTGCAGTCATACCATTGGCACCACAGCCCCATGCTCACGACAGCCGATGAAACCCGCAGTAAATAAATACCGGCATTTAATAATGATGTGACCTACACCACCCGAATATGCATTTCGGCAGAACAATATCACTGGCTCATATAGATTTAACACATATATGGCCTCCTAACCATGCCCTAATCTTATTATTGCATGCCATCAGTAAAATCTGGGAGGAACAAGTCCCCACACAGTAATATTTCCCTACTAACCCACCTCCCCGCTTCTCCTTGAGCAGCTCTCTGACGAGTGTCCTCACATGATCGTCCAAGTCAGGAGAGATTCCCGACGCCGACGTTCCAGGAAAACTATCGCCAATTACTTTTAAAATTACATGTGGTACAAGAAATTTGTATTTAAAGGAGGTCTTGTATTTTGCAACAAGTGGAAGATGGTACTGTCAATTTTTGTCATCAACTTCTCCAAGACCATTTTTAGTACGCATTATAGTCCCCCTTCCCCTCTCCCCTTGGATAGATCCTGGCTACAACTTTTTTAAACAATTTTAATATTATCATAACTGCAGGAAACTCAAGAAAAACAGGAAGCAGAACTTGATAGTGCAGCTTTTTGAGTTAGAGTCCGGCTCTGAAGAAGAAATATCTGATCAAGAAGAGAATGATATCAACATGGATGAATTATTCTCTTCTAGTGATGAGAGCTGCACATCAGATGATTTTGCTCTTGGCAACATGACTCGGGATTCTCTTATGTCTCAAGAATTGCAGGTAGCAAGGCCACCAGAAGTATTGGAAAGATCCCTACCAATACAGGAAGAATACGTCAAACTAGCATGCAGAGGGTTTCGTTTGTGTGGTGACAATTTAGATAAAAATGTTTGAAGACGTCACATGCATTCAGACAGACAGACCGAGTCTCTGAATTATTTCTACTCTTACGGTGTCTAAACAGAATAGATTTTAGTGCTCTATCTGACGTTAGAATTGATAATTCATGTTTAGATATTAGTTTAGTTGCTAAGTCTTTGCTACCAACACCATGTGATGACCAATCCTTGAAGGCCAATATTTCCATACTGATATCCAGGCTAACTTAGCTGTACATTATGCTTGTATGTAGAGACAGCAGTTAATTGTGTCTGTACTATTGTATTGTTTTATTTTGTCTTGTGTTTTACTACATACTAATTACGTCTTTTTGTACGAGTTCAGGGAATTTAGCATGATTGTTAATTGCCAGCAAGCCACGACAACAAAATAAGTGTGTGTAAATGCATCCTTGCATGCATGTATGCATGTATGTAATGTATGTATATATAATATATGTATGTATGTATGTATGGATGTACGTATGTATGTATATGTGTATGTATGTATGTACATATGTATGTACGTATGTACATATGTATGTATGTATGTATGTATGTATGTATCAGTCATGTAATGTATGTATGTATGTATGCAGTCATGTAATGTATGCATGTATGTATGCAGTCATGTAATGTATGCATGTATGTACTACATATTCCTCTTAGTGTCCTATTAAAGAATGAAGCTAAAGGAGGAGACATGATAGACATAACGGCTCATCTACACCAGTTTGTTCTGTCTGTCTCATGAACTGGAGAAGTAGCTGTCGGCGAGGCTGACAGAGTAGAAGTAGTGAAGGAAAGGATGCACAAAGTTATTATTGGTGGAGATCAGATGACTGCAACTAGAACCAAATCAGCTATAAAAGCCAAATTGAATGGTGAAACATCATCTAAGAGGGTAGAAGGTCTAATTCCTACTTTGGAGGATTGGCATACTAAGGCAAACTTGTTGGAGGTAAGAAAGTAAACAGAATGTATAGGAAGTCCAATTAAGAGGATATTATATGCCTCTATAGGTTCTTTGGAAGTACTATTATTCTGCCAAATCAGTAACTGAACATGGAACACTCTACCAGCTTCAAAACGCTGTTAATCTCGGCAATGTGGTCAAAGTGCCAACTGACAGTTTTGATGCATTGTGGGGCTGGAAAGCAGCAGAGAGAAGAAGAAAGAGGAGAAGAATAAAGAACATTTGACTGTGTGCCTTGTGCAAAGTTGTAGTCATTATGTGTGTGCATTATTTAGAGTTATAATCATGAGAGGTAGTATTGTGCTGTGTCATTGTGTCGTGTGCAAAGTATAGTCATGTGAGGTGAGCATAGTTTAGAGTTTTTGGTGCTCCTATATAAAGTAGGAGCACGTGTCTGTTAATTTAGTTCTGTCTTTGTGTTCATTTCGTCTTTCTTGTTTGTTTGTGTGTGTTTGGATTAAAACCTAAACTCTCACTGACCGGTTGGTGGCTTTTAAAGGGTAGCTAACAACAACGCTGCTAGGAAGGAGCCACAGAACTTGGTGGCAGCTTATCATAATAGGTGTGGCTCGCACCCCCCCCCCCCACATGCATGTGATGATTTTTGGTTGTAGAGTTTCTTGTAGTCCGTTGCTGCCATGAAAATGCTGGGTATGTCAGAATGGAAGAAATTCCAACTATACATTATGCACCCAATGGTGCAAATACTTGGATGGAGCCCGAGTGTGAGAGAAGAAAAGTCCTTAACCATATTTTAGATTATTTGATGCAAACTTTCTTCTCGCTTGCATACCACTCTTCTGCTTCACACTTTCAGATCTCTTCTTCTCTTCAAGAAGACAATTGTATGCTAAGCAAGCATTGAGTTTTGGAATATTTTAACTATGCCATCAAGTAAGGTGACGGTGATCAAGTTCTTCATTGCTATAGGTTTATGCTGCCTATTTTTCAAAACTCTGGAAGAAAAATCTAGGCAAACGAAATCCTCAATTTACTTCTTTTCCATGATTACTTTTTGTCCAAGCGGCAAGCAATGGAATTGATATGGACAAGATTCATTAATGTACATGGCTATCCTGGGAGAAACATTCCCAATGATCTTCATTGCGAGCAGATACGTATTTGCAAATCAGGAGTCTCGGTGCTAACAAGACGCCCCAATGCATACAGAGAGTAGCAGAGGCCCTTGGAACAATATCCACAGCAATAGACACTTTTGATGCAGACAGTGAAATTTCAGATAGTGGTTCTGCTAGCAGGGTGCCGAATTCAAGAGCTGACATGAACATTATTGTGAAAGATTTACAGGATATGTCTGTTTTCACTGAAATTACTGGCAGGTGTTACCCATCTTTCCCCAATCCAAGAAATATTCTGTAGGCTAAACCTTCAGCTATGACTATTGATTGGATCCAGAGACATGTAAAATGTAATTAATAACTTGACAAGATTATAAAAAAAACAAATGATTTTTGATTATCAGAACAAGATCCACACTGACAAACACATATTTACAAACATCACAACACATGCACTTGTATTCCGATTGAAATGGTTTATAATTGTCTGTGTTTTCTTAAATAATAAGTTTCATCTGCACATAGCACTGTTGTTCTCATATTGCAGCATTGACTTCTCGCACACAAGTTTCCCTCCTTGCTTGTGGCTTAAGAGTAAAGCTAATGAGTGCTTTCCATCTCTTCCAACCCTACCAGATTCTTGAATGTAGGAATCAATGTCTTCGGGTGACCCCCAATGAATTACTTGCCTTATCATGGCAATCGACTCCTAACCCAAATGTAATAGTTGCACACACTATAGGTAGTTGGGATTCCAACCCAAATGATGTGATGATCTGGTTCTTCACCTCTAAATCAGTGCATCCACAGAACATTTCTACCAATCTGAATTTTGATAGGTCAGGAGGGCAGTGGGGTATGTGAATTTCTCTTTTAGCCCATGCTTAAAATACATGTAGAGACAACTACAATTATCATACCTTCGGCAGTAAATAATTGTCCTAGGTGCCCTTTTTCCATCCTTATGTAACCGATCTAGTAAAGATGCGAAAGTATATATGTTGTAAAATCTAAGGTGACATTGCAATAACAATAGGATTCTGTAGTCCAAGTATTTCAGACACTCTGGTACGAATTGTGGTAGTTGCTGTAGCAGTCAAGGCCAAAAGATTGACAGACTCGGGAAAAATACTTCTGACTTCACCAATAAGGGTCAGCATTCGTCTAAATGTTTCTCCCCTGCAATTATACCGGAAGTGTAAATTCAATTTATGTTTTCACGAATTCTAGTTCAATTGCTTTGCTGAATACAGCCCAGTTCAACTGCCAGTTTCTGTGCGAGTCAAAGGTTTTACCCTCCAGTATTTTAGCACTAAATTGAGATAAATTGTAGCTTTATATTAACATAGAAAACTCTTTTTTTTTGGTTTGCCAGAAATGCCTGGTTTTCTCAGAGCCTGTCACATATAGTGACTTGGCTCAAGCACTTGTGGTGAGAAGGTAAAGCTTGTGACTCAAATACATTGTCATCATCATCATCATCATCATCATCATCATCATCATCATCATCATCATCATCAGTGTCACTACCTTCATCTTCTGAGTCCTTCATTGAAAACTCATCACCTGACAAACATAATTGAGTAGTCTGTTGTAAAAGATCATGTGCATTGTCATCTACATCTTGTAAGTCATTGTAACTTCCATCGGAACTTTCATCAGAATCACTTTCATCACTACTATTCATTTCACGCTGAACTTGAGAATTTATCTCACTCATAGATTGATTCTCCTAAAAAGTGCATCATATTATTACATTATTTACAAAAACAACAACAATTTTTCTAACCATGGATGCTTTGAGAATGGGAAGAAATGATTCCTGCCACTCAATGACAGATTCATCAAATTTATTTCCTATACTAGAAAGTAGTCAGAGTATACTCACTATAGTGTCATGTGAGATATTGACACATTCAACTTCTGCAGTCTTGCATATGTCTTGAATGATAAAAATAATGTCATGCAGTTATTAGCATTAGCTATAAGACTTATAATATACCTGCTTTGCACAATGCCCTGCATAAAGAATCTGTGAAATTATCTTCTGCACCAAATTCATTCTTCTGTAGTGCTGTTTGATTATAATGGATGCTATAAAGCAAACTGTGCCAGTTTGATTTCTGTGCTGGACTCTAGTCGTGGTACATGAAAAGAGGATATCAGTTAGAACTGGTGCATGCAGTTTCAATTTACTCAGAACGCTGTCCCATGTAAACATCTTCAAATCATTGGTGTCAAGGCTCTTCAATAGTAGATCCAGAACACATTGCTTTGATCTCATGTCGAATCACTTGTCCTAGTTTATTCAAAATATGTGAGCAATATGGTCTTTAAAACACTCACTTATCATAGCTTTCTTGCTACCTCTAGCAATATATTTGCCTATGTGCCTACTGCGAGGTGTTAGCAAGGTATAATGCTTAACTCCAGACTTATACTGAATGTCTACCTATAAAAGATGAAATGTGCAAAAGTAATTATAATTTATAAATTAATAAACAGCAAAATGATACAAAAAATGAGAAATTTGCTGGAAATAATAGCTATAATAATAATAATAATAATAATAATAATAATAATGATAGTAGTAGTAGTAGTAGTTGTAGTAGTAGTAGTAGTAGTAGTAATAATAATAATAATAATAATAATAATAATAATAATAATAATAATAATAATAATAATAATAATAATAGTATTAAATATGTCATGCAGTTGTATTATTAATTAGTAATACTTGTAGTTACTTGAGCAGAAGGTGATGCTAGATCTGATTGGTCTTGCACATTCTGTGTAGAGCTGGTTCTCCTGGATGGAGTCGCTAGAGGATTAGAAGAATGTCCTTGTGACACTGATCTGAATGCCCTAGAAGCTGCTTTGGACACTTTTTCTTTGACACTGACAATTTTCTTAGATAGGTTTTCAAACTCTTTAAAACATTTCTTACACATTCTCAAGCAAACATTTTCATCAGTGAAAACTCTACTGTAACATAGACCTTGGCTTTCCACAGCTTCCTTCATTAAATCCAGCCAAGTAGAGGCTACTCCCAGATTTACTGTACAAGAAGAAGCTGAAGAAGGAAAGCTCAAGTTACGTACATACTTTTTAGAGTTAGGAAGATCAGACCGCAACCAACGCAAAAATCCATCGCTGCCGCATTCGCAAGCACTCCTGGCCAGCACTAAACGTACGAGCATAAATAGGAGACCAGCCACCCGGACGTGGCCGTGACGTCATTGGCTACCGCAAGCGTTGGAATGTGATAATTGGAGCACCCTTTTTGGGGTGCTGCTGAACAAGTCGTTGTATTGTATGTTCCCAGACCCTTTCCTTCCCCGCGTAGCGGTTACGGTTGGTAAAGGTTCTGGCTACGCGAGACTAGGATTTCCTATTGAAAATTGTATTTTTTAGGAGCTTCCGAGATGCGGACCTTCCGAGTTCCGGACAACGAACAGAACAGAATACACCATACAAAAAGTGCTTCACTTAATGGACATTCATTGACGCATCAAAATTTACTACAGTTCAGACAATTTTAATGAATCAACAAGTTCTATCTAGGGTCCACAGAGGCGGTAGCTAGATGAAGTGTATTTCTAACCCGCAGCCCGGTCACGCATAGCCAGACTTTTACCAATCGCTAAAGCGGGAAAGGGGTGGACCTAGGGCAAATTGTGCTTGCACAACGTATCTGGTGTACATAATATAAGTGTGATATTTTAGCGACCCCTTACTCTAACTTCCCGAATGAAATTCAGTTATTCGCGTACTTTTAACCTGTCAAATAGCTCCATAAATGACTGAGATAGGGAATCCAACTTTTTTAATCAACAGGAGAAGATGATAATGATGGTGACAACCCATTTGTTTTCTCCTTCACCAAAGTTGAAGAGCCTCAAAGAAGCAATTGGAAAATGTAAGCTCATATATGGAGCATCATGACCACATAAAAAAGCCAGAGAGTAAGGACCAACTATAAACAGTCTTGTGAACTAAAACTTTCATTGTTAAACAGACTAATTGATGTAATTAAACAAAGCCAGTATACTACGTTCTATTCTTCTATTTATTTATTTTTCATTCAATTCATATAATCTAATACCTTTTGTACAATCAAATATTAGATAAACAGTCAAAAAGTGATCGTTTTCATGTTTCTCAACAATGGACAAAACTGGTGTTCCCATTTTGTCCTTTATTGGGAAGTTCGACTGTATTCCCTTAGCAGCCTCAGAAATTCGCAGCCAACTAAGCAATTTAGCTGCTGCGGTAAAATTTTAAAATTGGTGGTTAGCGCCAGATTCTGGCGCTAGAAACTGGTCGTTAGTACTACTACTGTCCCCAGACCCTTTCCCCTCCCCCCCTTCCCCTACATGAAGGAGGTAAAGGGTCGGCTACGCCAGACTGACTGAACTACTGTATACTTAGAAAAGGTTAACGCACATACAAACACATACTGTCCATTAACACTTTAGCTACAGCTATGCACCACACTACACACAAATGATAATGTCTCTTCAAATCTTGCTTTTTCTTGACACGGACTCATGTGGGCTATCCCTGCCCCACAGCCATTCCACTTATAATTAATTTAAAGTTGATGGAACAGTAGCTATTCGACATTTTTAGAATGATTTTTTCAGGTGTAAATAAATAATATAAATAAATAAGAATAAATAAATAATCAACACAAAACAACAACCACAAAGTTCCCTTGTTTGGTCGCTTATGTGCACCAGTGGAAGGATAAAAAGGATTTACAGAGTTATGCTGCATTTCTATTGACGTGGGCTTTCCACTCACAAGACACTGGCAAACTACGTTGGGACCAAACGATCTGAACTTCACCTTTTGACTCGCCTCTAAATCATGTTTCTGTAATAACGCGAAGAGCGCACAAACTATGTATAAATAATAATTTTCAAACACAGCAGACAACAAGAAAGATAAAGCTTAATGCTTATTTAGGCTATCTAAACTGAGCGTTGGGCGGATTAGCGCATTAGCTCCCACAGATGATACGGGCAGCGTGAGAATCATCTTGTACCACCTTATATTTTTTTTGTTGATTTTATTTAGTATTGTATCGCGTTCTTATTCCAGATTAGCTGTTACTAGCGTCTTTGTAAGTCCCAATTTTGACGCTAAATGTGATAACTAACAGGACGGACTTCCGCCATCTCTATCGCAGTAATGCTGTGTGGTGGTCTAACCAACGCTCAGGAAACAAGTATTGTCATAACAATAGAACCAAAACAGCAATTAGTAATTAATATAGGAGATGCAGGAAATATTAGTTGCTATCCATTTAATAGAGAGCTTACTACGTTGGATTCCGTAGATTTGGTGGACGCTTCCGGAGTTTCGGTATTGGGTCGAAGGTTTACCCGTAATAATGCAGTAGATAGAATTGACGGTACCTTTAGTGTACACTTTTCTCTGCTAAACGCTCAATTTATTGATAATAGTGTTCAAGTTCAGTGTTCTGTACGAGGACAACCGTGGAGGTCCAATTTTACTACAATATACGTTTATTCCTGTCCCCCACTTGAGCCATTTCCAAATGGAAGAATCATTTTGGAGCACGCTAATGGTCGGATTACTGCTAGGTACAGATGCAACAAGGGATATAGAATAGTTTCAAGGGTTAGTGATTTGAGGAGGTGCTGGAATAATACTTATTGGTCAACTTCTTCTTTTACTTGTGTTGAATTTGTGGACTGTGGAAATCCTCCCCTAGTTAAATTTAGTACTGTAGAACTAGGACGCAAAAATGCATATGCAATGTTTAGTGGTAGTAGCGCAATATACACATGTCTTCCAGAATATAGATATATGATTGGATCAAGTGACTCAAGATTATGCTTGGATAATGGATCATGGGCTGATGAAGTCATTTTCTGCAGTAGATGCAGGCCCAATTTAATAAACCCCAATGTGCTGGTGGATTATCGCTACGTTGGCTTGATTTTGCATGCAATGTATTCTTGTTCCAATGGTCTCATCTTGGATTGCTCCAGATTGCAAATATGTTTCCAGAATGGTATCTGGTCTGGTACTACTCCAAGATGCATAAGTCAATGTGGGCAACCCCCAGTGCCAAGTGTTGAAGGAGCTAGAGTAGTGTCCAATGGAACTATTCAAAGTTCAAGAGCAATGTACAGCTGCCAACCTACTTTTCATATGTGGGGTGAAGGTGTAATTGCCACGTGCAATGATAATGGGATATGGACTTTCAGTAACACAGTCTTAATTTGCAACCGCTGTGGACCACTCTACAATCCTAACAACGGAAGAGTTGTCGTTACAATTGAAGATATGAATGTATTTGCTACCTATTCTTGTAACAAAGGGTCAGTATTGAGAGGTGTGGCAGACAGATATTGCATACCGAGAAGTGGATGGAACAACACAAGCCCCATTTGTGATAGTGCAATATCAGTAAATATATTCCAGCAAGAGACAAGATTATTATTGTACACCATTCTTTGGGCAATTAGCTATAATTGAAACTAGCTCTACATTTTTTTTTTGATATTTGTACAAGGAACATATATATTTGGGCACACCAACGTTTAGACATTACTGAATGTTAGGCTCAACTGTGAATGATTAGGAGTATATGAGTTGAGTTCCTACAATAATCCCTTGCAATTGTTGTGGGTGAGCCCCCACTAAGTTAATGCCAAGGCAACCGTAAGGAACTGAAGCATGAACTAGACAAGGATTCTTACATGGTGACTTCCTGTGGGGCCCGCCCCACTTCCCTTGGTTGTGGAGGAGCCACACCCCCAGCTGGTGTGGCACCAGAACTGAACTGTGTGATAGCGTAGTTTATTAGAAGGCTGCTCATGTGCAGTACTCATTTATTTGTGTGTGTAGGCGGTAGTTTGGTGGGCAGAATCTGCCTCGTCATGTTCAATTGGGTGTGGCCCTGACTTAGTGTATAAAGCCAGGTCCACATGCGTTAGATGTCTTTCCTTGCTGTTTCATACCTGTGCTGTGCGTGTTTGTGTCCTAATTTATATTATTAAACCACTGGGTAAACCAGCATAGGGGGTAGGTTACTCCAGCATAGGGGGTAGGTTACTCTAGCATAGGGGGTAGATTACTAGCTACCTAACAGAGGAGAGAACTGGTGGCAGCCCTTTCGACTGCTCCTCCGAAGACTGGCCTTTCCGGGGAGCACCACACTTCCCATATTCAAATTTGTTAATTTTACTCTCCTCTACACTCTGTACATCCAATTATTTGAGTCTCCCTCTATATCAATTTAGATACATTTCTTTCATTAACTAATAATCACCTCTTATTCAACGACTATATATCCCATTATTTTTCTTTATTTATATCTTCCTCTACCTTTCAGTTAGTTATGTTTTACGTAACATAAAGTGTACAGCTACTTCCACTCGAAAAATATTTTGATTTCCTGTATTTTTGGTACAGGGCAATTATCTTGTACACATTCCTACACTACACTTACCATATACCTGCAGGAAATTGTACAGGAAAATGGCCCTGTAGTGACTTCAGGAAATACGAGATTTCTCAGGGAAATAGGTCATTTCAGCTGATCCTGCAATTTCCTATAGCAGGAAATTCAGCTTTTTGTCCAGTTTATAGACTCATAAAATCAAAGCTACTTCTATAGTAGTGGGGTGAAGTGTGAGGGCCTGACAACCCCTCTCCATAGCATTTGCCCCCCAATAATAACATAATCTGTGGGTGATGATACCTCAATTACCCCCCACCCCCCATTGTGAGAGAGATGGTGCTGTGTATTGTAGTTGGCTGCACGAAGAGTTCTGGGAGAGATAAGGATGTTAGCTTTTACAGGCTGCCGAAAATTATGTCTAGCAGAGGTACTACAATTTTGGAACTTAGTAAAAAGCGTAGGGCAGGATATTTAGCGGCAATATCAAGGAAAGATTTGTAAGAAAAAATTATGGCTAACGACAGGATTTGTTCCAGGTATTTTGTCAATGGAAAGCCAGCTCCTCTCGAAGATGAGACTAACCCTGACTGGTTGCCCACTCAGAATCTTGGTCGCTGTAAAGTTTTAGGTAATCCTTGTCAAAATGCTGAGAGGTGGATCAGGAGATAAGCAAGAGAGGATGTTAGAAGAGAGACAGATGAAGAAATATCTATTACTACAGCAGAGTCGAGTAGAGACAATGCTGTGGAGGGTTTGCTTGCTCTAGCCAGTTCTAATTTATCTGCTACTGTAGGTAGTGAAGGGAGCAGTATTGTGGAAGATGGGGATGAAATCACATACGATAGTGGTGCTCAATTCAGTGAATCTGAAATCACTTGTGAGGCTGTTTGTCAGCCAAGTAACTCGGCTTCTAGCAGCAGTGATGTTAGTGTTCAAACTGATATGTCCTGTACTTTGGTAAGTTTAGAAATTAATAAGAAATGCTGAAACTTTTATTATACATAATTTCTATAGATTGGGATGATGCAAAGTGAGCTCAACTCTTGTTATGTAACTATTCGTGAACTCCTTGATAAGATTTTTCATACAGTACCATTTAGTGAGCAGTCTCTACAGAATGATCAGTGTGTAAAATTTACACTAGTCTCCCTTCTTTTAGAGTCCTAAAAGCTGTTTTTGAGTTTGTGGCACCACCTACTGAAAATTTTAACAGAAATCCTACAAAGCTCACTGATTTTCAAGAGTTCATGATAGTTATGTCTAAGCTTAGGCTTGACAGCCCTTTGCAGGAGTTTGCTTACAAATTTGGAATATCCGTGTCTACAATTTCACGTATTTTATTGAAGTGGCTTTGTCATTTTGAATACTAAGTTGAAACCCTTAATCAAGTGGCCTGAACGTGAAGTTTTATGGATTTCAACACCAGCTTGCTACCGATCTTCCTTTGGAAAGAAAGTGATCGTAGACTGTTTTGAAGTCTTCTTCTTACAAGCACCACAACGGTCTGACATTATGAATGGGTAAATTATAATAACTAGTTTATTGTTTGGCTCTTCTTTTGCATTCAGGTAACTTTCGACAAGTTTGACAGTACCATTTTCCACTAGGAATAGTCTTCATCTTCAGACATCTAGTATGATACCATTCTATAGGACAGTTGGGAAAATTGCATGCAATCATCTCGTCTCCATCCTTTTCAACACCTTTACAATAGCAATACTTTTTGGCTGCTTCATTTTGGGATGAAGTTGAAGATGGTTCTGATGTACTTGAAAGTCCAGCCTGTGCAGAATGTTTAGAGCTGCTAGAAATACATAGTCTGGTATACCACCTGCCAAGCAATTCAGGAAGAATACAAATCTTGAAAAACTCGGTACACTTTTTGACACACTCTAACCAAAAATCAGGATCTGGTAAAACACGTTCAATATGTAATACAGGTTTACCATTGTCAGGGAAGGTGCAAATCACAAAGTCACCGTAATCCACTCCACAAATGAAGATCTGCGTTTGAACCTGATAATAGTAAGGATGGGAGTAATCAAGACCGAGTAAGCCATCTGCATTCTTTTTTAAACAAAA